>Ga0209427_10000036_pt1 | contig 104615 bp, 103 predicted proteins | sample DeeMarSWOR136_30_FD_187465 | JGI IMG/M metagenome (GOLD analysis project Ga0209427, IMG submission 187465) | Marine sediment microbial communities from White Oak River estuary, North Carolina - WOR-1-36_30 (SPAdes) (version 2) | ecosystem: Environmental > Aquatic > Marine > Intertidal zone >... | reverse complement strand
CAGAGTGATTGGAATATCCGTATCACGTCTGATGTATTTCCAGACATCATCAGGGAAGAAGCCATAGTATTTCTCATGAATATCGATATAATGGCTTAGTTTAATTGACCGTCCCTTTCCTGTATCGTTGGGTCGAAGAACAAGTTTCGCTGTCATTACATTCGCTTCTGCAACTGTTTCTGCTGCATAGAACAAATGTTCTGGACCCGGCGCAGTCAACACTCGATCTCCAGTACGTGCATCATAGACTGTCCAAGCTCTTTCTTCTTCAGCTTTTCCAAGCAACATTCTTCGGTATTTCGAACCGTGTGGCCCCACAATCACAGGAACCCCGAGTCTCCAGAAACCTGAAGCAATCGAAGCCGCTTTCTGAGACATAGCTCCCCAAGAGATACCAACTGCACCCACACGATTGTGAATATAATCGGCTATCTCTGCGTAATTTCCACGAAGGTTTCTTTTAGCGAAGATTGCTGCAATTTTGATAGCAGCACCAGCGATATGTGGATTGGATACGCATGATCCGACGTTGAGTACGCCGCCTGCATCGAATTCACCACTACGTCGCTCGTAGATTGATTGTCCGTTCTCATCTTTTACATGTCCAGCTGATATTGCTGCGCAACCTGATGTTACGATGATATAACGTCGTTTAGCAAACTCTTCAGCCATGTCATGAACATCCTTACCTCCCTGGGGGTAATTTGCACAACCAACATGCGCAATCACACCAGGTATCTCACCAAAGACGATTGGCTGACCGACATTTCTGATTTCAGTGTCTTGGATAGCTCCTCGACCAGTCCGCACCATGTGTGTTTCATCTTTGCAATCTTGCTGAGCTGCAACAACCATCCAACTGTGTAAATCGTAGTCATTTGGACACGCAGACTCACAACGTGCACATCCAATGCAGTTCTGATAGACCTCCCGGAGTGGTTCAAAATTGCCTAACTGAGCTGCAAGTACAGCTTCCATTACAGGTTGATCATTTGGACATGCCCTAATGCACTCACTGCATTTTTTACAATTTTCAGCCATCTTCTGAATCTGTTTCTTTGATGGGAAAAACTTCATTTTCCTTCTCTTTGGCATGACCGCAAGAGCGACCCTTGTGGCAACTTCACCAACCTTATGATGATCATGGATAAAGGCACCATCTATTTTGCCTGAAACAAGCTCCTCCACTATTGAGTCGACAGGGTCATCCGACCTCTCAGGTAATCCCATGACAGCTTTGTCACTAGTTGAGATGACAGGTGCTTTGACTTTCTTCGCCTCATTAACAACATTGGTCTGAACACACTGTTCGTCAACTACAACGACATCTGCCATCCCACTTCGAATATATCGAAGCTGCCATGAGATAGGTCCAATTACCTTTGCATTTGGATCTCGTCGTGTGATATCCCATGCAGTGCAACACATTCCTCCAACCTCAACCTTGCTACCAATTTTCTTTTCGGTAATATAATCGGTTATCGAAGCGGCTGGTACTATATTGTGACCAATAGTCAATATGATGGCTTTACTAGTGTCCATCATGCCTATTCCTGACTCAACAAGTGGTGCGTCAGGATCAGCTTTTGGAAAACCGAGAGTCGAAATTTGGACAAGGTCTGCAATCTCCATACTGACTTGGTCCACCATTCCAACATGGAGCACTTTGCTTTCAAAATCCAACCAACTCCCCTCTTGACCAGTATGTGTAGCTGAAAGGGTATGTGCCAATTGAGTTTCGCAATAATCAAGTATAATGCTCGCATCCTCAAGTTTTCTTGGTCTCATGCCTGTGACTAATCGAGAAACAGGTGCATGTATCTCAATTCCCGCTCCCTGAATGAGATCCGTACGAGGTCCATACTCCTCAATCAGATGGTCGACCAGATGCCGAGCATGTGCAAGATGAGCTGAGCAACCTATATTGGCTGCTGCTAGCACAATCCTTGCTTGTTGACCCTTGATATCAATCCCACAAGCTCCTCTCTTGTCACCAGATAAATCACACTTCCCAAAAGTACAGAGACAACAAACCTGACAATAAGGCATGTATGAAGGGTGATAACGAGATAGTAGCTTGTGATCCCATGCGCGGAGGTCAGTTGGATTTGGCATTGGTGTTGGACCCATAGGTTCATCCCATTCATCATCGACTATAGTGCCAATGCGAACTTCAAGTCCCTTGAACCTGCCAAGTCCAGTTTCTGCTTCGTCCGCTTTGAAGTAAGCTTTCTTCTTCATGCTTCGTTCAGTTCCTGTGCGTGGTAAATCGGCCAACACATAGCACCATAATAAGGTTGCGAATCTCACACAAAGTTGTGAGAATGTGCACATAACTAAAAATTAACCCAGTTAAGTAGTTCATTTAGGAAAGGAAACAATATTCCCCCTAGACTTTCAATTCGTAAGTGAGATAGCTAATTTCTAGTTTCTTCAATTAGATTTGTTTTAATCTCACGAATCGCTTTCATTCCTATAGAATCAGGATCTAGATCTATGGGTGCTACACCTTTTCGATCCGCCTGCCTTATTTTTTCATCAAGAGGAACCATTCCAATAAGTGGAATTCCCTCACTCTCAACCCATTTTCTAATCATCTCATCATCATCAGAGCTTGCGACCTTATTACCAACTGCAAAAACCCGTCCAACATCTATATCCTTAGCAAGGGTTTTAATTTTTCCAAGAACGTCAAGTGAACGTCGACCAGGTTCTGCTACCACCAGTAATGCATCCATCCCTCTAGTTGTTCCTCGACCAAGATTCTCGATACCTGCATCCATATCCATTACGAATGCTTCATCAGTCCCAAGAATAAGATGTCGCATGAGCGTCTTGAGAAGTGTTGCTGAAGGACACATGCATCCTGAGCCTCCAATCTCAACAGTACCAGCAACCAAGAGACTCACATTGTCAGGACCCTCTATAGCAAATTTGTTGGCAAGGTCATCTACATGAGGATTGAGTTTGAAGAAACCACTATATCCTTGAGCTCCGTCAATTTGGAGTCGTTCCTCGATAAGTGTTTTGTTTTCAGTGAGTGGAACAATCTTCTTTGCAACCTCTGAAGGTATCCCTAGGGCGGACCAGAGTGTGTAACTTGGATCTGCGTCAACTGCAAGTATCTTGAGTCCATCTCTGCCAAGTAGTCTTGCTAGTGTTCCAGCGATGGTAGTTTTACCAACGCCTCCTTTTCCTGCGACAGCGATTTTCATTTTATAGTCTCCATTCTATGTTCTCTTCGTTCGTACAAGCTTGTGCAGTTTCATCAAAACTTCACTATGTTTCTCAGTGGCCACACTGGCTCTCCATTTTTTGAATTCTATCTCTTTCATATCCACTCTAATCATTGTTCCAGTGCCTGCAATGATAGCATCACTTGTGTGGACTGAAACAGTAGCCCTCTTGTCAGTCAATCCACCAGGTGGTCCTACATACAGAATTTGAGTCTTTGCAAGCGCCTTAGCTACAGAGCCTGGAAGATGTGCTAGAACATCATCACCTACCACTAGAGTAGTATCAAACTCTCCACTAGATATTCTATGCAACAACTCACCTACAATTTCATGATCGTGAGTGGCTTTGATAACTCCCATAGTATTCGATTGAACAAACATTGGAAGCGCATATGCCTTTTTTCCAGTAGCTCGCAATGTTTCAATAAGTTTGACCATTCCTGTGAGGTTAGTATCCTGATTTCCTGAATTTAACACTCCACTGCCATAGAAGATAATGATACAATCAGCTTTTTGGAGGTTTCTTACAAATCCTACCAACTCAATTCCAGGTATACCCAGAATCTTATCTTTGATTACTGATTTACCCTCAAGCTCAGAAATTACAGTATTTAGAAGTTCAACATCTGATCCAATTGGAATGATGAGTCTGTGGTTTGCCATCTTCATTGTTTCAGTTTGTCGGACATCAACCACACCAATAGTTCGACTCTCTATTCCCTCAGGTATCTTCTCGCCACGCGGCAAGACAGCAAATCTGCTAGGATGCCGGTGTAGGCTCTCTGATGGGTCTGTTCCCCAGTAAATGATGAACTCACCATTGTTGCGAACATACTCGAGATCAATGTCAAGTCCTTCTGCATGAATAGTGTGTGACATTGCTTGCATGGGTCCCAAGTTTACGTTTGATCCAAAGTGTCCTTTGAGGGTCGCTGCAAGTTCAAGTCCCTCTCTAATTGCTTCATCAGTTGCATGAGTCCATCCAAAGAGAAGTAGGTTCGTTGTATTCATTAGAAGGTCTGCTGCTTTTTCTAGTTTCTTTTGAGTTGCTACTATTTTATGTGCTGTAACTGTTTCTAAATGCGTATGTCCCAATTTGCAGAGGCCAAGTGAATTTACACCTTTACTAGAAATCTCAGCAGACACATCGTCACAGAGCAAAGAACAACCGTTGCACACGATATTTTCCATTCAAAACCACCTACCATATCTCAATAGCATCCGTGCAACAGTATTGCTCACAGACTCTGCAATTCAGTCTATCCGGTGGAAATCTCCGACATTTCTCTAGATTGATGATTTTCGATATGCCATTCTCAACCCTAAACACTGTGTCTGTACTCATGGCGGCTTTTCCCTCACTCGTAGGAGGTTCTGCTGCGACGTCCACCGGGCACACTACTACGCAATTGTTACATCCTGTGCATTTACTCTCATCAAGTTTTATTCCGGTTGCTTCTGCAGAGAGCATCGGGGCAACTAGCTCTCTGATCCTTTCAAGGTTCTTTTCGAAACCAGATTCGAGGAGTGGCGGACAATCATCAGGGGAGATATCTCCTAGAGCAAGCTTTGTGGCAAATGCCATACACGTTTTTGGTTCACAGAGCCGGCAGTTCGTCTTTGGGAGCAAGTTATAGAGTTCCATTGGGTTGAGTTTCACTGTCTTATCTCCGTTATAGCTTATTTTGATATATCACAAGAATTATCCGGTATGACACAAGTCGTAACTAGTTGTCCTATACAGCTTTCCATATGGAACATTGAACAAATTGGTGTAGCTCTTGAGCCGCAGTAAAAAGTCATCGAAAAAGGAAACGAAGAAGGATAAACTAGCTGTCTTTCTATGTCGCTGTGGTTCTAATATTGCCGATACAATTGATATCGACTCATTAAGGGAAAAATACGAAACCCAAGGAATTCCCCTTGTTGACGTTGACGACCACCTTTGTTCTGAACAAGGCGTCTATGATTTAATTGAGAAAATTAAGAAGAGTAGAGCCAAACGTGTTGTTATTGCTGGATGTTCACCGCTTCTCCACAGAGAGCTATTTGCAGATGCAGTGAAAGAGGCTGGAATTGACCCTGGTCATTTACACATGGCAAACATTCGTGAGCAGTGTAGTTGGGTTCACTACGACGATCCAGAAGCAGCAACGAAAAAAGCCGCTGCAATAATTGACACTGGGATTGCTGAGGTTCGTGATGCTAACCCAATCCCAACCCAAGGACTTCCAATGACACAACGAGTTATGATAGTTGGAGGTGGGGTTGCTGGAATTACAAGTGCACTTGAGCTTGCTGATGCAGGTATAGATACTGTGATTGTTGAACGTGAAGGTTTTCTTGGCGGCCATATGGCAAAGTGGGACAAACTTTTCCCAACATTCGACTGTAGTATTTGTATACTAGGACCAATGATGGCAAGAATGGCACGTCATCCTAATATTAGAATCATGACTCTGACTGAAGTGACTGATGTACGCGGCAACGTTGGTCGATATCGAGTTACTGTGAAGCAGAAGCCTCGATATGTGGACATAGAAACCTGTACAGGATGCAACAGATGCCTTGAAGTTTGTCCCGTTGAAGTTGCTGATGAGTATAACAATGGTCTTGGAAAACGAAAGGCTATGGTTCGACCATCAATCGATGCAGTGCCAATTGCTCCATACATAGACCCCAACAACTGCATTGGATGCCAGTCATGTTCTGGGGTATGTGAACCAAAATCTCTCCGATATGATGAGCTCGAGCAGACTGAGGTCATTGAGGTGGGAGCTGTTATTCTTGCTACAGGCTTTCAACCATTTGATCCCACTATCGTGGAAGAATTTGGTTATGGTCAGATTCCAGACGTCATAACATCACTTGAGCTTGAACGATTAGTCAATCCTGAAGGTCCAAGCGGGGGAAAACTTGTACGTCCCTCAAATGGAAAACCTCCTCGAAATATTGTATTTGTGCCATGCGTTGGAAGTCGGTCACACAGATTCAATCGTCCATATTGCAGTAGAGTCTGCTGCACTGCTGCGGTTAAAGAAGTGATGCAGGTTAAACAACAATTGCCTGATTGTGAGGCTTATGTCTTTTATACAGACATGCGTGTGTTTGGTAAAGGCCAAGAGGAACTGTATGTTCGAGCTGCCGATGAATACAAGATTAATTTCATCCGAGGAACCATAGAAGTTGTCCATGACCCAATTTCAGGTACGGTTTCAGTTCGAGCTGAGGACACTCTTGTGAGAAAAATGCTTGAGTTTGAAACCGACTTGATTGTCCTAATGATTGGTATGGATGCTGAACCAAGCAATATAGAACTCTCAAGAATGTTCAAAACACCTCTGGATGAGAATGGATTCTTTCTTGAACAACATCCCAAACTTGGTCCCAGTACAACTGCCTCAAAAGGAGTTTTTCTTGCTGGAGTTTCTCAAGGTCCAAAGGACATTGCGGATACAGTAGCACATGCAGGTTTAGCTGCTTCCAAGGTGAAAACACTGCTTACTTCTGGCGATATAATTACTGAAGCATGTATCCCCTCCTTTAACCAAGATCTTTGTATTAGTTGTAGATTATGTGAACAGATCTGTACACCCAAAGCAATCAAGTTCAGCGACGAGAATATACCTGAAGTTGATCTTGCTGCATGTCGTGGTTGTGGGGCTTGTGCTGCGGCATGTCCTTCTGGCGCACTTGACTTACCCTGCTTATCGAATGAACAACTCGAGAATGCGACAAAGGCAGCAATTGAGTTCAACCCCCTTAAACCTGCAATCGTGGGATATCTCTGTCGTTGGTGTGCTTACATTGCAGCTGACAGAGCTGGAACTGCTCGTATGAAATATCCGCCCAACGTAATTCCTATACAAGTACCTTGCACAGGTCGAATCAATGTTGATACCCTTCTCACTGCGTTTGCTGAAGGTGCTGATGGTGTTACAGTCATGGGATGTCACATTCAAGACTGTCATTACAGATCAGGTGCTCGTTATGCAAAGGATAGGACTGATAATATGCGAGAAATACTTGAGGTTGCAGGTATTGATCGGCGTAGATTGTATTTTGGTAGTGCGTCTGCATCAGAAGCAGATAGTTTTGCAGAACAAATAACTCAGTTCGTTAATGATATTGTCAAACTAGGTCCACTTGGAAAGGAATCGCCTCGTAATTTGATTGGAAAACAAGATGTAGAAGGAGTTCCTGGGAGGTGATTATATGGACAAATCTCGTGTTCTGATTGGTGAGAAGCCTGTCATCTCAATGGATGTAGTTGATGGCAAGATTCGACTGACATGGGAAACCTCACTTCTCAAAAGAACACTTGATCATAACATCTCAAAGTGTGTCGGCTGTAGCCTATGCTTGCCATGTCCTTGGGAGGCAATCACCCTTGGTCCAATACAAGAAACTGCATCAGGTCGCATTGAGGGTGCGCCATTGGTAAATGTAGACCCAGATGTCTGTACCTTCTGCGGTTTGTGTGACTCCTCTTGCATTTTTGGAGCATTTGAAGCAAAGTATGAAGGTGACAGTGCAGTCAATGAGTTCATTCGGATTGAAGGAACACACGAGATTGATGAGGAAAAATGTGCTCCCTGTTTATTATGCGCCAAGATTTGTCCCACAGACTCTCTTGAAGTAGAGGTCAAGGTTGATCGAAAAGAGAGTCTTGTGACCTACAAAGGTGAAGAACATGCTGAAGGTACAATAAAAGTAGATGAGGATAAGTGTTCGTATTGTGGTCTCTGCGAGCTTTTGTGTCCTGAAGCTATCAAGATTTTCTGGTCTGACGAAGTAAAACCTCCTGACTTCAGACCTGCGGTTGGAATTAGAGTCGATGAGGATCACTGCGATTATTGTGGTCTTTGTCAAGATATCTGTCCTGATGATGCGATTGAGGTAAAATGCACCGAGTCGAGCACTCGAGAGATAAAGCAACCAACCATAACTGGAAAGTTGACACATAACGATGAAACCTGCTTGAAATGTGGACTGTGTGCAATTGTCTGCCCATATGAGGCATTGAAGGTTGAAAAACCATTCACAGGGGAAGTCAAAATTCCTCAACTTGAGAAATGTGATCCAACAGGATGCAATAACTGCTTCAATATATGTCCAGTAGATGCAATCTACCCTACCGGCACAGCAGATAAGATTGCCATACTTGACCATTGTGTTTACTGTGGAGCTTGCGAACATTCCTGTCCCTATGATGTTCTTGATGTGCAGCGAGAGGGATACAAGCTAGATGAGCTCGAGCGAGAAAGAGAATGGGAACGTGCACGTAGGCTCTTCTTTGATGCAGTCATAGGTAAAGATCCACCACCAAGTGGTCTCTTTGAGAGAGATATTTCTGTAAAACCTATTCAGAGACTTCAGGTTAAGACATCATCCCGAAAAGATTGGGAATCTGAAGATGGTGAACGAAATAGAGCTATGTTGTCTGCAAAGCGAGTTAAAGAATTACTGAAAGATGATCCTCGTCTACATCTACAGCTTGAACGGGGTAACACTGAGAAAGTTGTTGAAAGGATTAGGAACTCTCAAGAAGTGACTCAAGAGGAGTGACTTCATCTTCAGTTCTAGTTACTGTTAAAGAAACTCCATGAAATTGTGGTGGTGAATCATCAACTGGAATCGAAACGAGTGCAAGAGCCCAGGGACCATATGGGATGACTGCTAATCCCTCAGTGACTTTCTCATCACTATAAGCAGCTAGAACAATATATCCTGCTTTAGATTTGATACTCGCATGACCTCCATCCTTAAGACCCAATCTCTGTAGATCGACCTTGTTCAATCTCACTCTAGCTGCACTGGTGAGGAACTCATTTGAGAGGATATTTCTAGCAGACTCTACATCCGCTTCAAAGGAGTGAGCAATGACTAGCTTCAGCTCAACATGTGGGAATAGAAAATCACCTAATGCCATATCTAAGTCATCCGAGCTATCGTGTATTTTATGATGCATATTATGTTTCTGTTATCACGATTTATCTATTGAGCCGCAATCAGCACGCTTTTTTAACATATGAGCGTTGGATTTCTAATTCACAGGTGGTTTCAGTGCGAATCGGAACGATATATGGCGATGTGTTTGCGGAACGAGTCATTGGAAATCTGATCAATTTCAAGACATTCTGTGAGGGTTGCGAGCCTGTTTGTGCTGAGTGCAGGAGTGGCTATGGTTCGTTTGTTGGTGATATTGTAAGCATTCACCCCACTGATCCTCCCTCTCCAACTATGATTGAAAATCCTGAAGAGTTCATTAAGAACCTAAATCTAACTCCCTGCGATCTTCTCCTGATTGTAGCAATCCATCATGATCTCCTAGCAGCTGTCGATTTGTTGGTTGAAGCCACTGGTGCAAAGGCGGTCTTAGTACCAATAGAAGATCCCACTTGGGTGCCACCTGGTTTAAGAGCGCAAGTGAAAGAAACTCTGGACAATATAGGTATTGAATCAGCTTTTCCCAAACCATTCTGTACACTTGAACTTGGAGAAGGGAAGCTAATCGATGAATTCATCCAGACCTATAAAATCGGAAGTCCAATTCACTATGTAGACATGAATGACGATGTAATTGCTGAAATTGGTCCAGTAAGGTCCGCCCCATGCGGTTGCACTTGGTATGTAAGTCAAAAAATCAGAGGGAAATCAATATCTGATACTGATGCACTATTTGATGAGATTGCGAAAGCACACCACTCATATCCGTGTACTGCATCAATGGCAAAGGATAGAGAGATTGGAGATGCTCTCCTTCATATTGCTGGATACAATGCACGCTATGCAGTCTGTAATGCGACTGGGATTAAGGATTGCAAGTTCTCCACCGACAAAAACTGAGTGATGATAAATGCCAGACGAGATATACGATTATTGGATGGTCGTAGCAAAGGACCTTGCTGTGAGATTTAATATCGACCAGTTTGATACGAGCTCTGCTATGTGGAGTTGGGACAATTTCTCTGAGGACATTCAATCTCTGAGGAGTAGGTTAGGACTAGGTGACATGAATGCCGAGATTCTTGGATTGAGATTAGATTTTGAAACTGGTGAGGTTTATGATGTGCTAGTGGACAAACCTTCACACAGTAGTCGTTTAATACCATACCTGTTCTATTACAGTAAAGCAAAGGATGAGGGGATAAGTGGCGAGTGGGTCAAGTTCAATACACTTCGTGGATCTTGGGCATGTAGATACTCATTCGATGAAGAAGATGTGGGCAAACTAATCACAGTCTTCAATGAGAATCAGGATGCAATGTTTGCTGCCATTGAGAAATTGGGTGGAAAGCGAGTCGATTTTGGAAACGCTGCGTTTGAGGTATCATTCCTTCCATATGTGAAGGTGCTCTTGATTTTCGAGGAGGCTGATGAAGAATTCCCTGCAGATGTTAGGTTACTCTATGATTCAAACTCAGTCTTCTATCTACCACATGAATTACTAGGAACTATCAGTTGGTTTCTCGCGGAACGAGTTATGAAAGCCATCTAAGAATCTGCAAAAAGTGCATTTTACATCACATATCCGTTCGAAAACGAAAAACGAAGTTCCAAATTCGCCCTAGGGCTTTTAAGGCGGATGTTTTTCAGTATTGCTTGCAAAGTAAACCAGATTTGTGTTCCTGTTAGTCATTTTTCAGACACATAATCTGGTTAACATGAAAAGTTACAAAGGCGAGGAACAAAATGACTGAAAAAGTTTTGAAGACCGTCTGTGCTGGAGTAGGTTTTGTTGGCGGTGCAGCTCATGTTCCATCATTCCGTAAGGTACCTAACTCTCAATTATATGGCCTACTAGCCAGGAAGGGTAGGGACAGTGAGAAGTATGCTTTGAAATTGAAGGAAAAGATGGCGAAGAAAGATAATTTCGACATCAAGATCTACTACGATTGGAGTGATGTCTGTAAAGACCCTGAAGTTGATGCTGTATGTGTTGCTACACCTACACCATTCCACTATCCAATGGGCAAAGAAGCACTTGAAGGTGGTAAACATGTCTACTTGGAAATGCCAATAGCTCCAAAACTCAAGGAAGCCGAAGAACTGGGTAAACTTGCGGAGAAGAAGGGCGTGGTCCTCATGCCTATCCTGAATTTCAGACGTTGTCCTGGTTATTTGAAGGCAAAGGAACTCCTTGATTCTGGTGCGATTGGAAAACCGATTGCTATCACATTTAGAGAGTTTATTGCCGCAGAGGATTTAGCGGACCAGTGGCCTCTAAGTGGATGGGCTTGGGACATTGAAAAGGCTGGAGGGTATCCAGATTACACGTTATCAGTATGGAGTCTTGATATGCTTCAGTGGTTCTTTGGCAGTCCTCTCGAAAACGTCCAGTGGACTGCAAACTACAAACCCATAGAAGGGATTAATGATTTCAAAGGTTACCAAACTGTGGGAATAATGAAGTTTGCCAATGGCGTAGTTGGTACAACAATGCTTGGATCAACTGTAGCAAAAGGTCTAGATCTCAGCAGGTTTGAGATTTTTGGAAACAATGGCAAAACCATTCTTGTTGATTGGATTCCAAGTAAAAACCGAGAGGTCTTTGATGTAACCCTCTTTGGTAAGGATGATGATAAAGAGAATTGGCAGGTTGAAGGACCGGGTCCACAAATTTGGGGACACAAACAAATGATCTCTCACTTCGTCCAAGCGTGTCTTGGTAACGAGAAACCCGAGTGTGGCTACAAAGATGCAATTGCAGCACAAAAGTGGGCAGATAAGATTGTAAGCAATCTTATGTAACGAGGTCTATCTAATATAGAGGGGGATTTCCCCTCTTATCCTATTTTTTCATTGGTATACTGGCTCTACTTCCAAATATGGATAGAAACCTTTTCGTCTTCAATTTTCAAATATGAACCACGTGTGCTCAGCCAACATCCCGCATCAGCAACCATTGTTTCCTGACTAATATATGGTGTATGACCATGACCACTAATCAGGAACTCGTCATCCTTTAGATCCACTGTAAGTGAGGCCGCCTTTCGCTTTATTTGATTCGCCTCATTTGCTAGGCGAGGTGGCAAGGATGTTCTATTCGGATATGGATCGATATTTCGAAGCATTTGTTCCCAGTCTGTGTTGAACTTCTCTATCTCGCTTAACAACCTTGAACTTCTATGAGCAACATCTTCAATATCACTTACTTCTTTGAGCAACTCCCATTCATATTGTAGCCCTTTCTTTTCCTCTTTCATACTTCCATCAAGAGGTCCAGCGAGCTCCTTTTCAATAGCTATCTGAGTTTCGTGACTAATATTTCTCACTTTATTTCTCGTCTTCTCTGGTAGGGTTTCAGCAAAACGATAGATTATATTCCATACATCTGAAAGGTCTTGATCACCACTGTCCACAAGACACATAGCTTGACTAAAGACCTCGTAGAAACTTAATGCAGACCAATAGTCGATTTGATGACCATGAATGAATCTTAGTTTAAGTCCATCGCTCTGAATCTCTAGGGTTTCTGAAACCTTATCTAATACTCCTGTGGAGCTCTCAGGAACTAAAGAAGAGTTCTGATTCAGTATGCTGAGAATTGCATAGTCATGATTTCCTACCAAGTAATTCTTCGTCATATCTAGTCCACTAAGCTCTGTGAGAACATCTAAATTCTGTTGCAAAACGTGTGAGTTTGTATATCTCCACAAATCCAGAATATCTCCAAGCAAAACAATACGAGAAATATCACTCTGATTAGGTTCCAGGAATTGGTGGATAAATTCATAGAATCCCGATTTATTTGCCATTTGACTTCCCAAATGCAGGTCAGCTAAAACGATAATCATGCTATCTTCCTCAATGATTATGTGGATGATTTTCATCTTCTCCCTCAGGCAAGAAGAAGGTGAAGAGTCTTACATACTCGATTCCTTTCAGCCCTGAAATCTTGTTTGCTAGATCTTCAATTGGTTCTTTCTTTCCTCTCAGTGTGATCACTTCCAAACAATGACTTTTCGAAACATGGACGTGAACAGTGGAAACTACATTAGCATGTCCATCATGTTGTACTCTCATGAGTTCCGCCATCAACTTTGGTTTATGTTGATAGACTATGTTCAAACTAGCCATGGTGCCCTCTTGATTTTCCTCCCATTCAGTTTGCGAAATAAACTCCCGCATTGCATCTCTGATTGCTTCCGATCTACCAACATATTTCTTCTTCTCAACCAGCTTGTCAAACTTCTCCAACAAATCCTCTGGAACTGATACACCAAATCGCTTGAGTGCCATAACACGAATCACCCATAATAGTAACACGATTTCACTAGAAGTAACACACTTAAGTAAATATGTTTGCATCTTTGAAGTGGAAAGGTGCGAGAAAAATGCATGTTCCTGATGGTGTGTTACCATTTTGGGTCTATATCCTCTTCATAGCCATTAGTCTTCCAATGCTTGGATTTGCAATTCGTAATGTCAACAAGCGGTTTGATGATAGATTAACTCCCTATATGGGAGTATTAGCAGCAGTAATATTCGCCGCGCAATTTGTAAACTTCCCAGTCCCTCCCTCAAGTGGGCATCTTGTGGGCACGACGCTTCTTGCTGTGTTGCTTGGACCATGGGCTGCAATGGTGATAATGGCATTAGTTCTGTTTGTCCAAGCTCTATATGGTGATGGAGGATTACTTGCATTTGGTCTCAATTTCTTCAATATGGGCATCTTGGGTGCCATCTTTGGATGGGGGATTGCAATGGTCATTTTCAAAGGACTAGCCAGATTTCAAGATGAGAAAATATCTGTTCTTGTTGCGACTTCAATTTCTGCATTCATTACAACAGTAGCGACAGCTTTTGTGTTGGGTCTTGAATTACTTGCAATTCCTGGATTGAGTTTTGATTTTGTGTATATCATTACTGGTATTCACGGACTCATAGCTGTCGGTGAGGCTATCCTTACATTTGTGATACTCCTTTACTTTGTCAAAGCATCACCAAAGATGATTTCCTTCCTAAAAGGCAGTGATACTGGTAAGGCTCTCAGAAGATCAAAAAAGTTAGAAATTGAACCAACACTCGAGGAGGGAATTTGATGGATAGGAACACCAATTTGAGGATATTAATCCCTGTTATTGTACTACTGTTTGCGATTATATCTGTCCTGATTTTGACTGGTCTTGCCTCTGAGAATCCTGATGGATTCGAATGGTCGTTGTTCGAATGGGCTGGAATCGCAGAGCCTGAAGGCGGGTTTGGAGGTATATTCTCCTTTCTTGGAGAAGGTCCTCTTGTAGATGTCGTAACAGGAGGCATAGGAATTGTTGCAATTCTAGTAATTGCCTACCTTTTCTTCAAATTCACTTCTCTTAGAACAGAATAATCCACCTTATAGATTAACATCAACAAATGGAACGAATCTCGGAGAAATATAATAATGGCAACATTCCTATTACCCTTTAGCGAAGGCCGAGCGAATATGCAACGGTTTTCACCAACAGCTACTTTACTATTTGCAATTGGTTTAGGAATATACATTGCCATCCAAACAAATCCCTATACTGTTCTCTTAATTCTGCTATTGATATTTGCTGGAGGACTCATCTCCTATACAAGATGGAGGGTAGTTCTTTCTCTTGCAGCTAAATTCGAACTCCTCATTCTATTTTGGATGTTCTTTATGCCTTTTCTATACGGAGAAACAGTGATACTTTCAATAGCTCATCCTTGGGGATCTTTGAATGTGTATTATGAAGGTCTTTCGTTTGGAATTCTAATTGGTCTTAGAATGATGACAATGGTTATGCTCTTTATATCCGTTCTCTCTCATATGTCACTTACTGAGTTCATCGGAGCATTACGTACTTTGCGAGTTCCAAATATAATTCTTGGCTCCCTACTGATAATGCTTCGGTATATCCCACTATTCATGACTGAGCGGAAACGTATGCATGATGCACAACATCTACGCGGTTATAGTCATGGTAAACGGTTTGAACGAATCAAGTCCCTAGGTTATCTTGTTGGTACAACTATCAATCGTTCATTTGAAAGAAGTGCAAATGTCTATGATGCCATGAGTCTTCGAGGATTTGGAAAAGGGCCGATGGTATCAGGTAGTGGTTTCAAGCGTACTGACATTCTTCTCCCAGCCTTATTGCTCGTCTTTGTTCTAAGTCTTCCTTTTCTAGTTTCAATAATTATGGAGGTCCTAATGTTATGACATGTGCGATCGATGTTGATCATGTGTTTTTCAAATATGATGAGTTTAAAATGGAAGACATCAACTTCCAACTACATGTTGGTGAACAGAAAGCTCTTGCTGGCCTGAATGGGTCTGGAAAAACCACCTTGTTCAAGCTTCTCCTCGGACTGCTTGAGCCAGACTCAGGTGATATTTACATTTTTGACAAGAAACTCACAAAAGACACACTCTGGGAAATCAGACAGGATGTTGGCTTTCTATTTCAAAATCCAGATGACCAGCTCTTCGCACCTACTGTATGGGAGGATGTTGCTTTTGGTCCTCGTAATTTAGGACTGTCAAAAGAAGAGGTCGAAGATAGGGTTGAGTGGGCACTTGATAGAGTTGACATGTCCAAATTTGTGAACCGACCAGTAAACCAGATGAGTCATGGACAAGCAAAACGAGTAGCACTTGCTGGTATCATTGCAATGAGACCTAGCATTTTGATTCTTGATGAACCCTTTTCGGGACTTGACTTTAAGATGGTCACAAATATGATAGATATAATCGGGAGATTAAGACAGGAAGGTGCTAGTATACTCTTTACTACTCACAACAGTTTCTTCATAGAAACTTTGTCTGACTCAGTTGCCGTGATAAAGGAAGGTCGGATTGTTTACGATGGACCTACCAAAGAAGCAATGAGAAGTAGAACAGTGTTTGAGAATATTGGTGATTGGGGCCAACTGAGAAAACAGATTATGTCTACCAGAAGTTCTCTTTTAGAATGAGTTCGATATGGTTAAAAGGCACTTTCCAAGAACTCCAATTTGAACGCGGAGGTTGCCAAGCCAGGTCAAAGGCGTAGGGTTCAGATCCCTATTTCGTAGGAATTCGCGAGTTCGAATCTCGCCCTCCGCACCATTTTCATTATTGTCATTCATCTTGCGGGAGAATGAACATTGTTTCTATCCTTTCCACACCTTCCAGCTTCTCAAGTTCTCCTGTGATAAATTTAGCAAGTTGAGGTATGTCTTTAACTCGAACCTTACAAATGAAGCTGGCTGGTCCTGTAGTTCTAAGAATCTCTGAAATCTCATTGTATTTAGAGAGCTTCTGATAGATTTCATAAGAATCTCCAGGTCTAGAAATGATTAAAACGACTACCTGAGCCTCATATCCAAGTTTCCTATGATCCAGCTCAAGTGTATATCTTTTAATGACGCCTTCATCGACAAGACGTTCCATTCGGTTTCTAACTGAACTAGGACTAAGTTTTACGATAGCTCCAATCTCTCTTAGAGACCTTCGGGCGTTCTTTGTGAGCATCTCGATGATTCTAAGGTCCGTGTCATCAATCCTTTCAGTTGAGCCCATCTAGAACATCCCTTTCTTGAAAAGATTGAATGCTCTAAGTTTTCACCCTAGTAATTACCTTGGTGCCCATGACATCCCATACTTCAACTGCTACATTGAGCTCAATTTTCGAAGCAATATCATCATCTGTTGGCTTTGGAACCTCATAAGTCACAAAGGTTTCACTATCCATGAGGCTGTAGGTTTCACCCATATCAGCTATTACTGTTGCACTCGTTTTTTCAATAACTGGAACATCAACCATCCGGTCTGCTGGCATGATGACATTACGTTTCCGGTTGTCAAAGAAACCAATGGCTACAATGTTTGCCTTGGCTGCGCCATGCTTTCCAGGCTTTGATTTTTCTATTGATACAACTTTGCAGGGTTCACCATCTATCAGAAAGTAGCTTCCAGGTTTGAGGCCCTTGGCTTCAGACTTCTTAATGCTCACTCTAAATCACCAACTTAGTCTTGCAGACCTGTGTTAGTCCCCCTCCATTCCTTTCATGTATATATATTTGGGGGCGGTAGAGTTTTCTTTCCATGACAACAAGTGTAAAAGGGGCTTGAAAAAAGCCAAGCTTGGGTGTGTTCTAATTTGATTGAAGAGGACCCACAGATTCTCACTGAGAAAAGGGCTGTAGGACTTATCTGTAGACCTGACCGCCCTGAAATTGAAGAGATTGCTAATCAGATAGCTGAATTTCTAATTTCGGAAAACCTGAGCGTGCAGGTTGATCCTGGTTCCTGTAATATCGTTCACAAGAAAGCACAACCCACCTTGATAGAGAAAATGGATGTTGACTTTGTAGTTACAATTGGTGGGGATGGAACAATTCTCTATACACTGACAAAGCTGAAGGATCGCGAAACTCCCTTATTCTGTGTCAATCGAGGAACTGTAGGATTTCTCACGGAGAGCGACACTGAATCTGCTATCTCATCACTTAGGAATATTCTAGAGAATGAATGCATCATCGAAAGCAATGTTAACATTAATTCTGGGGTTGGCGAGCGGAGATTCGAAGATGCTCTAAATGAAGTGTATGTCGTGTCCAAAATACCTGGACGACTCTTAAGTCTGCAAGTATATGTTGATGGGGTTGAAATTGATTCTGGACGAGCTGATGGAGCAATGCTTGCAACACCAGTTGGATCCTCTGCTTATGCTCTTGCAGCAGGTGGGTCTATTCTTGCACCAAATGTTAATGGGCTCATTTTTGTGCCAGTATGCCCGCCTAGATTTGAACTCAAATCAGTCGTAGTACCGGATTCTGCAACTGTAGAAATCGAGCTTGTCAAACCAGGAGTTTCTGCCTATGCTGTGATTGACGGTCAGACAAGATGGGAGATTGCTCCGCATGAAACAGTGTGGATGAAAAAGTCTGAGGGTGTTTCTCGATTCATTAGACTTTATGATAATTACTACGATCGATTGAACACGCGTCTTGTTCCTCGTGTCTTATAGGTGACTCAAATGTCACAGGTCTATGTTGTTGATGCAGGCGTCTTGTTTTCAACATGGACTAAGAAAATCCCAGATGCAACCCTTGTGACAACTAGTAATATTCTGTCTGAGCTTCACAATAAGCCTAGCCAGTTTAGGTCAGAAATTCTTATGGTCATTAATAGGATGCGTGCTATTGATCCGGAGGAAAAAGAGATCCATAGAACAACTGATGCTGCTTCTCAATCTGGCGCTATCTCTGTTCTCTCAGAAAATGACATAGAACTGATTGCTCTTGCACTTAAAATCAAAAATGAGGGCAAAAAAGTAACACTGGTGTCTACAGACTTTGCAGTGCTCAATACTGCGAGTCATCTAGATATCGCAATTCTTGACCCATCAGGTAAGTTCAAGGAACAAATTACTTGGGTAAGGAGATGTCCTGCTTGTAAATACAAGTCTAAGACCCCATCGGATGATATTGAATGTCCCGTATGTGGCACAGAAATGCGTAGAATGTCCTTGCGAAAGCGAAAGATGTCTTAAAACTGGTAATACTCTGGTCTTACATCATGTAATATGGTTACATTGAGAGGATACTTGTTGGAGAGTTGTCCTGATTGAAAGATAAACCTGGACTCACGATACAACGAGATTTAGATGACATAAAGACCCAGGTCAAGAAAGAGTTAGATACCATAAGAGACCTCATGGACTCTTTTGAGTATCGCAATCCATCCTCCAACTGGAGTGCTCCTTTTCAGATACATCGTCTGCGTAGAGCTTTGAGAATTCATTATCTTGCTCTAAAGATCAGAGACTCTACTCCTCAAAGTCCAAGTATGCGAAACTTATCTTGGGATTTACATAATGATCATGATTTACCATGATTACTCGCCAATGAGAACAACTTCAAGTCGTCTGCTTCTTGGTTTATTATCAAAGTCAATGAATGTTATTTGTTGCCATGAGCCTAGTGTTAGACTTCTGTTTACAAAAGGTACAGTGAGACTAGGTCCAAGAATAGATGCTCTGATATGAGAATGTCCATTACCATCCCGCCATCTTAGATGATGCTGATATACTGCTTCTTTTGGTGCAATCCTCTCCATAGCGACGGGAAAATCCTGCAAGAGCCCATCTTCGTATTCGATTGTTGTTACCGAACCTGTTGAGCCAGTACAGAATAATGTACAAATTCCTGTCTTTATTCCGCTCTTGGCTACGGTATTTTCAACAGCGTGTGTGATGTCAATCATATCACAATTTCCCCTTGTTTCAAACGTGATTTTATCATGAAATGTACTCAACTTGCTTCACCAGTCAATATAATACTCATTGAGAGTGGAGATGACACTTTTATCTTCCGTAAACTTCTACTTAACAGCTCGTTCAATCTTCGACTTTTCAATCAGAGTTCGAATTCTCATTTCCTTATCCAGCAAGGCTTCTTCGTTCTCTTGAAGTATAAGCAGTGCTCCAATGTGATTACCTGCATTAAGAGCACGAACTAAAGACATTATGGCAAGCATCACCTCATCTTGAGTTGATACAGCAATCTCATCCATTTGCTTTATGGCCGCATTAATAGGACCTAGTTTCTGTGGATAGTGGATGAAGCGTGTTTCAAAAACGGTGAAGAAATCCTCAAACGCCTCTTTGAGTTCATTCGCCTCCTTGAACCCTTCTCCAGATTTTTCAAGCAGGTCAATAGCTTTCTCAATCATCTCAGGTGAGTTAGTCAAGAGCGCTTCCATACCTGCTGTACGTACCCAAATCGTTGCTAATTCAGGGACACCAAGTTCTTGATAATACTCTGCTGCGTTCTCAGCCTTTTCACTTGCCAACCAATGGAATGACTCATACCGTTCTTTGTCTCCGAGCTTCATAGCACATTCTGCAGCTTTGCTGTACAGTTTTGATCCTCCTTCATGGTCTCCGGAGGTGGATGATTCATCAGCAAGTTCCACATAGAGTTCTAATGCCTGCTCTAGATACCCCCGAGCCTCTGTTTCATTTCCAGACTCATCTAGAACTTCAGCGGCTTCTTCGAGAGATACAGCTTGTAATTCCTTATTACCACCCTCCTTCTCCTCTACAGCCTGCTGAAGATAATGATTGATGACCTCTTTGTATAGATTGTCTGCATCTTCTGTTTGTCCCCACTTTTGTAGACACATAGCTTGGAATCGAAGGTATTTCTTTTCGGACTCCACATCATGTTGACTCTTGGCTTTCTCTGCAAGTTCTCCAAAAAGCTCGTTCGCACGTTTGAAAGCCCATTTAGCTTTCATTGGTCGACCGATCTCAATGAACATATTTCCCCCCTTTACTAGAAGTGGAGCCACAGATTCAGCTGTACCTTGCATTTTCAGGTAAGCTTCCGCAGCCTTTGAGATAGCCTGATTCCGAGCAGATGTTAATCTCTGCAGTTTATATGCCTCTTGAGCTGCATCATAGATATTACCCGCCTTCTCATACAACTCAGCTGCTTCGTAGAGTTCTCCTGCGTCCATCATAATTCGCGTTGCTTCGGGAGAATCGCCCTTTGTTTCCATAATCTGTGCTGCTTCAGCCATTGCATTCCCTGCAGAAAGGTAATCGCCAGAGCCTTTCGCAATCTCAGCCCAACGTTTTGCAAGTCTGGCTGCTCGATCGTTGATTCGTTCGCCCAGCTCATCATCTCCTGCAGTATAATAGAGTCTACTGACTTTTCTAAGGAGACTAACTGCTTCATCAAAATTCTCCTCAACTTCTCGCGCATCCGCAAGGTTTTCGAGTGCATCTGCCGCTTTGATGTTAAGCTCGTTCTTTTTCTCGTCTGTTTCTACAAAATCCTGAGCTCTAAAGTAGAAATCAGCTGCTTTCTTGTATTCTGTTGCATCTTCTGCAACCTTTGCAGCACTCATGTTAAGTCTTACAATTTCTTGATAGACCTCTGGTCCTTGAGGTAATCGGATGAGCATTAGAGTGGCATTGTCGAACGCTTTGAAAGCATCCTCTGCTCTATAGATGTCTTGATATACTAGAGCGCCTTCTTCATAGATTTTTGCTGCTTTTTCATAGTCCATTTTTGTAGCGAAACGGCTTGCTGCAGCAATAAGCAACTTTGCTCCTTGCTCTTTGTTGCCATCTTTCAGTGCATTTCTCGCTTCTTTCAGGATCTCTTCATCAGTAGTCAAAGTGGAATCTCCTTGGTTCTACCTAGATTGCGATGTTAACTACAGGTTCTTGAATTCATGTACCTCATAACAGTTGTCGTTATGATTCAATAACCCTCATGTTATTCTCAGAACACTCAAATATCAAAGTTCCACATAGAAAATGGTAGTTGAAACCCATTGAGCGGTGATGCAGAACTACGGCTTGGAATCATCGGGATAGGGAAAGTTGGACTGACTCATCTTGCCGCTTTAAAATCTTTGAAAGACACAGGTCTTCTGAACATCGAAATTAATGCAGTGAGTGACAGTGATATAGGAAAATCGAAAGAAGCTGCAAAGGAATTCAATGTTCCCTCCGTCTATGATGATCATATTGATTTAATCAATGATGCGAATGTCGATATTGTCTATATCTGTACTCCTACTAGCAAGCACACAGACATGGTGAAAGAAGCAGCTCGAGCAAACAAGGCTATCTTTTGTGTGAAACCGATTGCCCATAGTTGCCCACAGGTTCGAGATTTGAATGCGGTTGCTCTGGCTTCCTCTGTTCCAACAAGTGCAGGATTGGTGTTAAGATATGATCCATTCCTGTTATATGCCAAACGCCTTATTGAGAAGAACGATTTTGGAAAACCTTTGCTAGCGAACATTCGTGATGACCAGCATTTTCCCCTAGAACAAGAGGAATATTCACAGTGGAGAAGTGATACTTCTGTTCCTGGTGGTGGAATACTCCTCCATCAGGGCATTCAAGATATTGATGTATTAAGCTGGTTCTTTGGTGATATTGTAAACGTCTACGCGCAAGTAGGTTTCTATAGCGAAAGTGGCGTTGAAGACCAAGCTTCCTTAATTATGCGCCATGAAGATGGAACAACAAGTACAATTAATTTAGTTTGGCATTGGCTAGAGCGTCCTAATGAAAGAAAAATCGAGTTCTTCTTTGAGAAAGGACTCATAGAAATAATCCTAGAATCTGGGAGCACTCATCTAGACTATCATATTCGGGGAGAAGAACCAGTTCGTATAAACTCTGAAAATACTGAGCAGGTGCTCCTTGAACATCTAGATTTATCATCGGATAATCTTGCATTAGATATTCACGAGACTCTATCTAATGCTGGAATTAACAAACAGTTAGCGTTAAACTACTCCTTCTTGAAAGCTATACAATCTGGCGAAACCCCTTATCCAAGCTTCCAGGAGGCTGTTCTAGCACATAAGATTGTAGATGCAGCATACGAATCCTCGAATAAGCAGACTCCAATTGATATACTCTAGAATCCAATTGGACATCCTTAAGTAGTCCCAAACAACCCACAAAGGCGAGCTCAGTAATGCAAGAAATCACCCTAGACCAAGTAGACCTCTCTAAATATGATGTCATCATTGCAGGCGGAGGTGCTGGAGGTCTTCTAACCGCATTAGCATTGACTGCTGAGGGAAAATGTGTTCTTGTTCTTGAAAAAGCTGAACGTCTGGGTGGAGTTTGGAATAGTTATTGGGTAGATGGATACCGTGTGGATCAAGGACTGCATGTAATCACACGAGTTACAAGAGGTGCATTTACCAAATTCCTAAGAACATACTTGTCCCCACCACCAAAGTTTGTTCTACATGAGGGATGGCATTTCCGCGTCTATGATAAAGTTGGTACAATCCCATCAAGCGTTGGAGAAACACTCCGTTGGCCACTTACTGGCTGGAGAGGTCGTTTGGGTTTACTCCGTATCGGTGCAAAAATCAAAACGATGAGACTTGAAGAGATGAAAAAGTACAAAGACATCTCATTTCTAGAGTTCATGCAGTCGAAAGGTGCCACTAACCAAGTCATGTTAGACGTAATGCAGAGTGCAATATACCTGGCTGCAGGGGTACCAATTTCTGAGGCTTCTGCCTATGAAGCTCTAAGAACCTTGAAAGACACGGATAGAGAGTCATCCAAATTGAATTCTGCCAAGAGATTACTCCTGGGTTCAAGAGAGTATGATGAGGGCTATGTAATTGGTGGCATGGAGGAACTCATCCGAAGGACAATTGAAACCATCAATGGTGATTATGTACTCAACGCTTCTGTGAATCAGATTCATGAGCAAAATGGTAGTGTCACAGGATGCACTGTTTCAGGAACGACATTATCACACAAGTGTATTGTGAGCAACATCCCCCTCTGGGCTATGCCTGACATAGTTAAATCAGAGAACGCGGAAATTGTTGAGTTCTTCAATCTATGGAGTAATATGAAACCAACTCATGGTATAACACTTTGGCTAGGTCTCAACAAGGTGGTGATTGGTGATAGGAAAAACAGAGTGCTTGTTCATCCCACACCTAACCGATGGATTGTATCCATTTCGAGCTTTGATCCAAGTTGTGCTCCTATGGGCAAAGAGCTAGTTGCCATTGCTATGATGAAAATCCATGGAAAAAACAAGAATGAAATGGTTGAGATCATGAAGGGAAATGGTCTAGAAAAGTATCATCCTGGAATTCTTGACAATGTTGAGATGGAGCACGTTCAAATGTCATATGCGACTCGTGCTGCCCTCATTCCTGGTCAAACTGATCTTGACCGACCAGGACCACGGACTCCGATTAAAGGTCTATATATTGTAGGCACAGACACTGCAGGTTCAGGTGTTGGTCTGCAACAGGCTGCCCAGTCAGCTGATGGTGTGGTTCAAGCTATTCGAGAAGATCTCTAGTTCAGTGCTTTTTTTGGGTTGCTTTCAGAGATAACATAATTGGCATCATGTCCGGGTAGGACTCATCTTCCAGTTTCATCATCTGGTCTTATCATGCATTTCAATCATAAAGTGGGAACGTAAAGGTTATGTTTGACTGTTGCCCCGCAAGGCTTGGCAACATCAGGAGTCATTCCCAATGAAGATGATTGAAATACGTTGGCATGGCCGAGGTGGACAAGGTGGTGTCACCTCTGCAGAACTGCTTGCAAAGGCTGCATACATTGATGGCTACAAGGGTGTCCAAGCATTCCCATACTTCGGTGCTGAACGTCGAGGTGCCCCAGTTAAAGCATTCACTCGGATTGCAGATGAAGAGATAAATGTCAGAAGTCAGATTTATACTCCTGATATTGTGGCTGTCCTTGATTCCTCGATTCTTGATTTGATAGATGTCACTGAAGGTCTCGTAGATGATGGTAAAGTCATCATTAACACCCCCAAGGCACCTAAAGAGATTGAGCTACCCAAAGGACACATCTACACATATGATGGAACTGGTATTGCCTTGAAGAACGGATTACTTGTTGGAGGATTACCAGTCATTAATACCACAATGCTAGGTGCATTTGCCAAGGCTACAGGACTAGTTAAACTTGAAACAGTCCAGAAAGTAATTTGTGAGAAGTGGTCCGGAAAGGTGGGAGAACGTAACGCTCATGGTGCGAAGGAAGCATATGATGCCTGCACAGACTGAATATCATGCGTACATTCTTTCATAACCAGGTCGACCAGCACTTGGTTGTTGTCTTCTAAGTCCATCAACCTGCTGCGCCATGTCTTCCATTTTCTTTCGTATCTCTGATGCACTCTCTTTTAGATCGGAAACATCAACATCTACACCGTAGAGTCTGTTAAGAGCCTCAAGAAGCTGAACTGCTCCTTCTGGATCTGGGACCATTGCAATGGCTGGAGTAAGAAGTGCAAATCCAACCATGTCTCTACACAAGGTTTCGGAAAGAATTGAACCTGCAATTCCAGTAATGATTCCCTTTGTGAGTATCTCCATTGTTTTGTCTTCTTTCAATTCACTAACTTTCTCTTCTTCTGCTGCAAATAACACCTTTCGATCTGAAGGTAAGCCTTGAACTGGAATTCCATCAAGAATGACAGTTTCTTTGACCCCCACTGTTGCTCCCCAATCCAGAAGAGCAGAACTTACAGCGTACAGTCCATCATCTGCAACTGGCAATTCTGCGGTCACAACAAGCAAGTTCTTCTGTTTGTGTCCATAGATTCTAAATGGATGACGTAATCGTCCATCCAAAAACACCGCTGCTGAAGGCATAAATCTTGATCTAACATGTGCAACTTCTTCCATCTCAAACTTTTCAATCAGAGTGTTTGCAGCTATCGTTCCAACAACCCCTGCTGAGGGAAAGCAACAAACGAGAAGAGGCTGATCCATCTCAATCTCCTTCGTTTGTACTACTTGTGCCTCTGGAGCTCCTAGTATTTTCACTGCACAATCTTTTTCCATCTTTCCAGCACCTCTGCATTTCTTCAATCGTGGCCGAATATTAAGCTTGGGTCAGACCGGGTCAAAGTGAACATAGACCGTTTTGACAATCTGGAGATTTTCTATTATCTTCTTCTTAATCATTTCAGCAATCTCATGGCTCTGCGTCAATAAGATTTCACCAGGGATTGTGCAATCTAACAAGACCGCGACTCCAGAACTTTCCCTCTTTATTGTTGATTCTTTGTAAAAGATTGGTGGAGAGAATTCTGATACGATTTTCTTAACAGATTCGATAATCTCTGATGATTCAGATGTGATGTCGATGCTTTCATCTTTTGTAAGAGTTGTTTCCAAGTGAAGTGTTATTGAATTGATATTACTAACTAATGCTCTAAGTTCTTCTTCAAATCGCTCAGAAACTGTGTGAGCTTCTTCTAACGTCAAGTCTGAAAGCATCTCTAGATCAGCTGCTATGTCTAAATCATTGGATATCTCGAAAACCCGTATATTGTGGACACTTTGCACTTCAGGCAGTCTTCTAGCGACTACCTGCATCTGGTCGTATATATTCATCTCAGAGTATTGTTCCATGTTCACTTCAGCAGGTTCTATGTGGACAATAACGTCGGCTCTTGGAGCCAAATCTTCAAGCTTCTTTTCAATAGTTTCCGCAATATTATGAGCTTCGCTTGTTGCTACATTTTCATCAACCTTCACTACAATGTCTGCAAACAACTCGGGACCAGAGTGACGAACACGAACACGTGTGCAATCAATAACTCCCTTCACTTCTGATACTAAGCCTACAATCTCATCTTGTATTCCCTCAGGAGCTTTATCTGTTAAGGCATCAAAAGTTCTTCTACCGAGCCTATATGAAATTACGAAAATGATGATTGCAACACCAATAGCTGCGATCGGATCTGCGATTGGAAAGTCTATTTGGACAAATCCTAATCCTAATAGGACAACCGCTGAACTAATCATATCTGTTCGAAAATGTAGAGCATCTGCCTCCAAAGCTTGACTTCCATGTTTATTTGCTGCATCGTATAGTACTCTGCTCTGCAAGTATGTCACAACGACACCAATTACCATGACCAAGATTCCCCATTCTGAGGCTTCTGGCCACTCTTGAAGATCTATTCGCCTCAGGGCTTCATATATTATCCATATTGAAGTTACCCACAGAATTATTGTTTCCGCAAGGGCCGCGAAATTCTCAATTTTCCCATGACCAAATTGGTGTTCCGAGTCCGGAGCTTTTGAAGCTCTCCTAACTGCTAATAGAGTAATACCTGCAGCCAATAGATCTAATCCACTATGGAGCGCTTCAGAGATTACTCCGAGAGAATTTGTCACTATTCCCGTGACTAGTTTGATGATTGTGAGGAACATGGCAGACAGTACTGACCAAGCTGCAGCTCGCTGTACTTCTTTTCTGCCTAAAGTGATTGGGTCCATACTAGTCACATCGAAGTGCCTAACAAACTCAGATATAATGCTTGTCAATTGAAACCGACTTTTGGGTATAGTTATATCGTGCAGAACGCACTTTGTAACTAGGGACGCTATTTACACATTTTCAGAAGACAATTCGTTTCTGATAAACCCTAGATAGTATATGTAAATGGTGCAATGAATGAAGTATCGCACTAATGGTATCATCCCACCTCCTATTGTCAAATTAGCTGAGGCTGCAAAACGTTTTAGCTCATCTCCAAGATTCTTGAACCTGGGTCAAGGATTGCCCGGTCATATACCTCCGGAAGATGCACTTAGTTCACTAAAGGAACGAATCTCCCATCCTACTACACATGTATACACCCCTGATGAAGGACTTCTTGAGTTACGTGAAGAAATTGCACTTTACGTTCGCCAGAAATTTGACATCGATTCTGATCCTCATAATGAGATCGTTATTACTGCAGGTGCAAATAATGCATTTGCTGGTGTCATCCTTACTCTTGTGGAACCAAATCAAAATGTGATCATGCCCTCCCCATATTACTTCAACTCAGTAATGGCTGTAAATCTTGCCAGTGCTGAGATAAAAGCGGTTTCAGTTGACTCAAATTTTCAACCTAATGTTAATGATATTGAAACTGCTATAGATGAAAAAACATGTGCGATATTCTTAATCTCTCCAAATAACCCGACTGGAGCAGTTTATGATAGAAACAAAATTGATGCAATTGTCGATCTGTGCTTGCAGCATGATATAATGCTAATATCTGATGAAACATACTCTAGCATGGTTTTCGAAGGAGCTGAACACTATAGTCCTCGAGTTCGTCGAGAAGCTGAACACAACGTTATCACTATTGGGAGCTTCTCAAAGGACTTCGGGATGAGTGGATGGCGTGTTGGATATGTTATTGGTTCTCAAGAGTTCACCAAGGAGTTTCTTAAGGTGCAAGATACAATGACCATTTGTGCCCCCACAGCTGGTCAAATACTTGCTTTGGAAGTGCTGAAAAAGGGACTAGACACAGTTGAACTTGAGCTACAAAGGTTGAGTCATCTTCGTAATCTGGCATATCTTCGCGTACGTGAAATCGATGCGCTTGATGTTGTTCATACAAAAGGCACATTCTATCTTTTCCCAAGAGTGAAAGACTGCCAAGACTCACGAAAGCTAGTAATGGATATCCTTCAATCCACTGGAACACTTATTCTTCCAGGCGCAATATTCGGAGAAGATGGTGAGGGTCATGTACGTATTTCAATTGGACCATTGACTCCTGAGGCAGTTGATGAAGCCTTTGATCGACTCTCGGATTTCTTCAAGAAGAACTAGCTATCCTCATACATGTCCCATTCCCAATCAGTCACAATGCTGCTTGTGTATTCTCGCCATTCCTTTCGTTTAATTCTTACAAATGACTTCACAATATCATGACCTATTGCATCACAAATAACACTATCCACTTCTAGGCTATCAAGTGCATCCTCCAGCGTGGTTGGGAGCATTCTAATTCCTAGCTTCTCTCTCTCTTCATCACTCATTTGGAAAATATCTTCACTTCTTGGGTCTGGTGGTGAGAGTTCTCGATTGACACCATCCATTCCCGCTGCGATAATTGCAGTGAAAAGCAAATAGGGATTTGTTAACGGGTCTGCAGAACGTAACTCTATTGCAGCTTTCTCTCCAGATCCAAACATTGGAACTCTGATTAGGACAGTTCTATTTTTGAACCCCCATGTAATGTATACTGGAGCCTCATGATGTGGCACTAGTCTTTTGTATGAGTTGATAGTGGGATTAGCTATGGCGGTAATAGCTGGCGAATGCTCCAAGAGTCCTGCAATAAACATTTTCGCTGTTTCCGATAGCTCAGATGCACCATCAACACCGAACAGATTCTTATCACCCTCCCATAGCTGCAGATGGCAATGAAGACCATTTCCAGCTGCCCCTTCAAAGGGTTTTGGCATAAAGGTTACATCAATCCCCTGATTTTGAGCTATTGACCTAGCTAAGTTTTTGAACAACAATATATTATCCGCCATTCTTGTTGCATCGTCAAAATCTAATTCTATCTCCTGCTGTGATTCACCAACCTCATGATGAATCACTCTGGTTTTTATTCCCAGAGCTCTCAGAGATGATGCCAAGTCGAGAAGTGTATCCATACCTGGACTATTAGGAAAAGTATCCGCATAACCTGCTTCATCAAAAGGTTCTCCATCTGGCGTAATGAAATGGAACTCTGGCTCAACTTTGACCTTCAGCTGAATATTTCCATGAAATAACTCATTGCTTACAGTATTCAAGCGTCCCCTACTATCAAGCGAGAAATATTCCGCAGACTTGCCTTCTGCAACTCTCTCTCTAATGTAACACATTGCAGCTGCAGTTCTTCTTGCTACAAAGGGTAACTCAATCAAAGATGTTGGATCTGGCTCTAGGTTGAGATCTGATGACTCCACTTTTGCTAGACCAGTCACTGAGCTTCCATCACAACTTGTTCCACGTTTTAAAGCTGGGTCCTTTGCAACTTCCTCGATAGTTCCTGCTGGATTGCATGGTACAATCATAGCTTTCAATCTACCAAGTAAGTCCGGGAATCTCAACTCAATGAACTCTATCTTCTCAGACATAACTAAACCACCAGGGACTTGCTTTTCTCGTTCGTTTTAACTTCCGTTTAAGTGTCTTGGTTCATCCCCAAAGTTCCCTATACCATTCCTCAGCATCGTCACCTAGCTCAAGTCGAATGGATCCACTAACAACGCTCATGTCATCGCCCTCTTTAATCTCGAAATTCAAACCCGCAATTCTGATTGCCTTTTTCTCAAGATGAACATTACCGATATTTCGAGCGTGCATCGTTGCTATTCTCTTTCCCCCATCCATGACAAGTAGCTGATCATAATACATGACACTGCATTTGAACTTAAACTTGGTATCCTTAAGTGAGCCTATATGAATCTCAAGATTGCTGAATTCTGCTTTCACATTTTCTGCATTCATCGGTCGCACAACCCGAATGTGCTGCATGCTATCTTATGAACTTCATTATCAGGATAATTCTCTCCGGAAGATAGATAGTCATTTTCGACCATAATGAAACTGAGAGAGATGAAAAAAGGACTATATATCGGCACAAGCGGATGGTCTTATGAAAAGGACTGGAAAGGAACTTTCTACACTACAGGGGGTTCAATGCTGAAGTATTACCTCACATATTTTCAAACCGCAGAGATTAACTCGACTTTCTATGCACTCCCTAAACCCACTTTCATCAAGCATCTCTCGACTTTAGATAAGAGTGTATTTTTCACAGCTAAACTACCCAAAAAGGTCACTCATGATAATCGTTTGAATCTCACAGGAGAAGGAGGTGAAACACTAACGGAATTCTTTAGGTTATTAGCACCTATCCAAGACAGAATTCCTGTTCTCTTGATACAACTGCCTCCTTGGGAAATTTCAACGATGGGTGATTTAGAGAGCTTCTTATCGTCATTGGATTCATCGTATAGATATGCCATTGAATTTAGAGATGAATCTTGGCTAGTTAGTAAAGTTTGGAAGATACTAGAACAATATGAAATTGCTAATGTAATAGTTGATGAACCCAAACTTCCGATTGACCTTCGAATTACAACTGATTTCTCCTACATTCGCTGGCATGGTCATGGTGCAAACCCATGGTTCAATTACAGGTTTTCAATTGATGAATTAGAGAACTGGGTCCCTCGACTGGAAAAAGTCACTGAGAGTGTTGAAACAACCTTAGGTTACTTTAACAACCACTTCGCAGGTAATGCACCACTAAATGCACTTCAAATGTTATCATTGCTGAAAACAATAACACCAAAACAACAAGCAAAACTTGACCGAATGCTGAAATCTACCACAACCAAGCAAACAACTTTGGAAGATTTCTAATTCTTTACCACCTCGAAAGCCACTCTGACCGAAATGCCCAAGGTTATAAGGACACTCTATGATGTTTCATTGCGTAAAGTGAGAAAGGAAGAGTCAGGTTAACAAATAACTATACTAAAACCAGAACGTTTTCCCTGGTATTTGATGTATCTGCTTTTTCAGCAATCACAGACTTAGTCTGTATGATATACTACACTCACAAAAGCAGGATAAAAACAATGGAAAAAATGAAGATTGATTCTAAAACGAGCTACACTAGAAACAGAGTGATTAGTGGGCATGGACCTCATCGAATATTGGACATGAAACGACAAGAAATGTTGGATCGATTAGTTGAGAAAGAATCCTTGGAGGAGCGGTGAAAGAATGAGTACGAGAAATTATGACCACTGTACATGCGGTCACAAACGTGAGAAACATGAAGACTTCAAGGATGGATGTTCTAAGTGTAGCTGTAAAGTCTTTCACAGAGGTATGATTCATAATTCAATGTAAATTGATATCAATGTCCATCTGGAAAGCCTAATACACGCAAGAATGTTTCTTAGCGTTAACTCAAAGGCCTGTTCGAGCCATCCTTTACTTTATGTCTACCTTCAAGCCAACGCAACACAAGACCGCCTACAGTGTATAGGAATACAATCTGAAACACCAACATAAAAACACGTTTTCCGTCAATCGTCAAAGTTTCATAGTAAGACGGTCCAAATATGAGAAATATCAGTATTAATGGAATAACCAATACAATTGCAGCTATCCACTTTCTTCTGCCTTCATCCATCTCATTCACCTTCCTTCATGCCCTTTCATCTTTCTACTCTCTCACAGAACAGAATGAATCAGCCTATGTCACTTTTTGGACTTTGCCTTCCAGCGTACACGAATATGCGAGTCTTTGCCATCTCGAAAGCCTAATAGGCGGACCTCTGCTACCACGTATATACTTAAGCGTACATCTAAGAAAAATCAAATCGCTCTATCCGGACATTGCATCTCGCCAAGTTGCATCTTTTCCATAATCAAACGAAGCCATCTTAGTTGGGCTCACAACGACTTTCATCCACTTTGAAACTTTCAAAACTCGTTTCGCTGCGGGTTCAGCTTGTTCCTTGGAATAATACTTCTCGAACAGTGATATACCCCACTTGAGATCTGCTTCGCCAACAATCTTGGCTTCTCCATAGACAATAACACCTTTGGTTGGGTCGTCTGGAGTACCAAGTTCATCGACCAAAACGGTCACAGTCGGGTTACGTACAATGTTCCTTGCCTTACGGCTTGCTTCAGGTGTAGCGACGAATATTCTGCCATCTTCATATAAGAACCAAACAGGGGCAACATGGATGGTCCTGTTCTTGTTCATACTACAGAACCTGGCAATCTTGGCCTTACTCAAGAATGAGTCTATCTCAATGTCTGTAAGTGGAGGAGGTTGAGTATACATTTGAATCACTCTACAATTTTGACTAATGCAGAAGTAGGTATAACTAGCTAATTAGTCAATCGAAGATTGAATATGATTGCACTTAGAATCATTGTTTCAATCTGATTTGTGTAGTCATGATTACCGTGATTACAAAATGAGAGATCTTTTATCTCCTAGAGGATATTATCTTTCAATCTTTGCGAGAAATATCGAATATTTGATGCAATGCTATCTTGAAAGCCTAATACGCAGACCTCTGCCACCACGCGTATACTTAAGCGCACATCTAAATAAAATCTTCACGTGTTGATTCCCTTCTTTTATAGAACTAATGTGAATCATAGACAATGAAACCGCTTATACAGCGATTCGCTGCTTGATAAAACGTATAACTGCAAATGACTCATTTATTGCTGGGAGAACGATATGGTTTCGCGGGGTAGATTGAACTTTCTCATCTTAGTATGTTCCATTCTGATTCTTCTAACCGCTTATCACATAGGATTGGTTGCCATCCCTCTAGGTATGGATACCGAAGTATCTCTCGTAGTTGCCATTGGCGCTCTGGCTGTCATCACTCTCTTAGGAGCGTTTGGAAGGAAACGTGGAATGGATGAAATTGCTACGTACAAACCTGGAACAATCATTTCCAGCATTTTCATAGGTGCTATTGCAATTATGGTGATAATTATGCTCTTACTTGCTGGTATTCACCCACCAGGTATGGATCCTGAAGTACCATTCCTATTTGTAATCCCCCCTCTAGCACTTGTCATTGTACTAGCAGTATTGATAGAGGAAGTAACCTTAGGATTGAAACTCGACCAATCGAAATAAGATGGACCGTAACCTTTGCCGCCTCGAAAGCCTAATAAGTGGACCTGAGGCTCGAAGCCGAGTCAGGTGAATGACCGATGAGCTTTGATATTATCGCTGAGCCAACAGTAAAATCACCACGAGATGCTCGTTCCAAGAGAGGTCGTGGTTTTAGTATTGAAGAAACCGTTCAAGCCGGCCTAACTATAACCGAAACTCGGCGAATGGGATTAATTGTTGATAAGCGAAGGAAAACCGTCCATCCTGAGAATGTTGAAGCCCTCAAACAGTATATGAAGGATCTCGAAGAGTTAGTTGCCGCTTTAGCTGCAGAAGCTGAACCTATCAAAGATAAAGTTGAAGCAGCAGTTGATGATCTTGCCTCACTTAAGGCTGTAAAGAAGTCTGAGGTTCCGTTGCTTGCAAAAGCTGATATCAAGACATTCGAAGATCTTGCATATTGTGATATAACAAAGGTTGCTAAGAAAACTGGAATCGAAGAAGACCGAATCACAGAGATGGTAAAAGCAGCTCTCAAAAAGGTCTAGAAAATCGCTTGACTAAGTCTTAGGGGAAGAGCGAGTTGGACTATACTCGTCTCATATCAATATTGCAGAATCCTCCAAAGGTGAATTACCCAGTAGTACTCCCTGATTTTTTTGTAGATCACTTTGTACTTTTCAAGACGCTAGATAGTTTCCTAGATGGTTTGAAACGACTTGCTCAGCAAGGTGGAGGCAACTTGCTTAAGAATGAGCAGTTCATTCGAAAAGGCGGAAATGCAGTAAATACAGCATCTGCCTTACTTTCTCTGGGCTTGAATCCAAAATTAATTGTCACAACCGATTATTATGGGGCATCTCTTCTGAAAGCGTTAGTTAGTCCTAATTTAGATTTGAGTCATGTTCACACTGATGGTCGGCTTTCCTCAACAGTATCGATTGAAACAGAATACTCAGGAAGAAAGGTCAACCTGATGGTCAGTGATAGTGGTTCGGCATCAGAATTTGAATTCTCTGACCTTTCTCGACATGATATCGATGCCATCAAAGGTAGTGGAATTGTTGCTCTGGTTAATCTAAATCATAATAGAAAAGCTGCGGAGCTTGCTCATGACCTCTTTCAGATGATAAAAAAGTCATCAAAAGCTATGACATTCATGGACATGGGTGACCCCTCAGGAAACCCCAAAATAGTTACTAAACTTGTTGAAAATGTAATTAAAACAGGTTTGGTAGACATCATCGGACTGAATGAGAATGAAGTTGGTTGGATTGCTCAGGTTCTAACAAGTAATCGCGAGCGTTGGAAAAACATATCGGAAAAGCCTGAACTTTGGCTTGAAGGAGCTCAATTGATTGCCAACGATACAGGAGTCCGGATAGATCTTCATACGCCACATTATTCTTCAACAATCAAAGGAAATGAGATAACTTCAGTTCCAGCATTTGATGTTGAAAGTCATATTGTATGTGGTGCAGGAGATGCGTGGAATGCTGGTGACATCTATGGTACACTCCTCGATTTATCCCCGTTTGATCGATTAACTCTAGCTAACGCTGTAGCGTCACTCTATATTTCCTCAGCTTCAGCAACACATCCACAAATAGCTGATATAGTGGAATTCCTAGAATCCAATCCAATCCTCTCACGAGATGGTACAAAGTTACTTAAAGTTCAGTGACTTTTGTACCAATTGTATCTGTAACGCTAGGCTAGGTGTATGACAGTTGGAATTAGAGCGCGTTCTGACCAAACTGAAGTTTGATGAATCAGTTAATGGGTATGCGCTCATAACAAGCGATGGTCATCCCTTCCTGTCTTTCTCGCTACCTGATGAAGTTTTACCTCAAATCAAAGGAACTCTTCGAATCCATGGTTCTGATTTGAAACTCGTCAACATCATGACTGGAAAAGGAATTGTAATTCTTGCAAGAATTGACCCTCGATGGGTACTTGCTGTTCTATTCGACCCTGACTTCCAACTTGGTGGTGCTCTTTCACGAACAAAGGCTGTAGTCGATCTTCTCGCGCAAGTATCATTACCTCCACCACCTATTTCAATAGCTGAAGAAGAAGATGTGAATCTCCCTTCAGAGGAAGAATCCATCGGTGAAATTCAGTCTACCATGTCCGACATTTCCCAAGAAACAGTTATGGAATCTGCACCATCTCTTGAACCTGTAGAACCAGTAACAACAGAAATCACTGAGGAACCACCTCAAGAACCAGTTGAGGTGAAACATTGGTGTATCGTACATAGGGGCGAGAACTACAAAGACTCAGTGACCTTAGAATCTGAGCTTAATGTTTCGATTAAGCGATTGTTTGCTAATGTTGGCATTGACATCCTTCTTGTTGTTGATGAGAAGATGACTGTCTATAATTTAGCTGAACATTTAGCTAGACCAGTTGAGAAGATTATTGAGATTGTGAAATGGTGTGTTTCACGTAAAATTCTCTGGGTTGAATGCCCCAAGGAAAAAGAACCAAGTCAGAAGGAGATAATAGAGTTGCCTCTATTTGAGGGGAAGATTGACAAGGTCAAGAAAAAACATCGTCCAGTTCTTGAATTATGTGACGGGAAGAGGACTTTACAAGAAATTGCCACTGAACTTGGCATACCCTATTTCGAAGCGTTGCAAATGATTATACCCTACCGTGGGAAATCCGTCCGATTCATTCGCACGGATAAAGTGTCAAGATTCTGATATTGGAGGTTGAAATAATAAATGGGTGTAAAAGGAAAAATAGCTTGGAATTTCATGACTGATAAGGTGAGTAAGGTTTTGTTCCAAGCAAGCTACCGTGAGCTGATGAACCTTCTCATGAGCACTAGTGATAGCGTTGACGAAATAAACCGAAAGATGAAAGATATTGGTTTTCGAGTTGGAGAAACTCTTCTGATGGACTATGCTGACAGAATCCGCCAACATGCTGGGAAGTTTCATGAATTTGCAAACACTCTGCAACTTGCCTATAAGGTGAATTCTGGACAGGAATTCACAGATATCTGGGTTAGTAGTGATAAGCGAAGTATCAAATTCACAGACGCAGATTGTCCAATATGTGCAGGGGTTCATATTACAGATATGCCTGGCTTGCAATACTGTGTAATTGTGAGTGGAGTGTTTGATGCTGTCATGAAGCTTCGTGGATTTCAAGCTGAAAGTTTTCAAGAGTCTTGTAGGGCACTAGGTGATGAGGCCTGTACTTGGACTCTCTCACTGCTTTAGAAGTGTATCTCGCATGCCGCAGAAATCAAGTAACTCATCCGGCATAGGTATAAAACCTAATAACCAGAAGTAGAGATATAGAACCATTGCAAACGGAGGACCTCAATTGGGTCAAGTTTTAGGCACGCTATTTGGATTAATAACAGCATTTGCAATGACTTTCGTAGTGTTGATGCTCGGTGTCTTTATGCCTAATGATCTTATTGCATCAACCATTGTAGATGACTTTCTTGCAACAAGTGAACTTGAAATACGTCTGGCAGTGGTTGGTACTATTTTGTATCCTGCTCCCACACTTCTTGGTTCAACCAGCCTGGGTTCCTTAGTAGGTTATGGTGCTCCTGGAGCAACTGTTCTCATGTGGCTAGCTTGGGGCACTGGTGGTCTTATTGCTGGTTTGATGACCAAAGAGATTTTTCCTGGGATTCTATCTGCAGTTTTTTCAGCCATCATCGGTGCTTTTCTTACTTGGCTCCTATTCTTTATGATAAGTCCCTCTTTTGCGAGTACAGGTATCGCTGCGATATTTCAACAGGGATCGCTTCTGATCATGCAGGCATCACTTGAGGGAACCATTTACCCTGCAATAGCATGTGCAATTGGTGGACTCTTGGGTGGAGCAATAACAAGAGACCGCTGATTATTCACTGCTTACGATTAAAGTCCTACCACACTCTGAGCATATCATAGGAATAGACTTGAAAACAGCACCGCATTCACACACAGTTTCAATCTTCAACGGAATAGGAGGCTCAGCCTGGCGGCCAAGTCTTTCTATTATCATTGCAGTTGGTTGTGCTAAAGGTAACGCAAGAATGGACACCATCAAAGATGCTAGGAATTGAAAGAGCAGGTCGAAGTTTCTATTAGCGCTACTCCAAAATCCTGGATTAATGAGTAGTAGGGATATCAGTGCTAAAACTGCATGGATAAGCCCAACCCAAATTGCAGATCTGACTGTATTCCACCCAGGTTTGGAGAATAATCCAATCATAAATCCAATTATGCACCATGAAAAGATATAGAATAAAACAATCCAAGATGTGATTGGGTTAAATAGAGTAGTCTGAAGTGCACTACTTCCTGCTAAGAGAAACCAAACTATGTTGAATGGCTCTGGGTATATTGGTTGAGGAAGTTCCATCAGGATTGATATGACTATAGATCCAATAATAACCCCAATTAAGCCGCCAACAAAGTTTCTCATTGCACTTATTCGGCATATACGAATCCCTCTTAATGCTTTTTGACAAGCCATTGAAAAAACAATCTTTGGCACCACAATCCTTTTCAGATGACCTTCAGACAATAGCATGACAAAGCAGTCAGTTATTGGTCCGGCCTGTGTTCGTTGGGTGAATAAAATGTCCAAGGATTTGGAACGCGCTCTATCTAAACTGAGATTTGATGATCAGGTTTTAGGTTACTCGTTAATGACCAAGGTAGGCCGCCCCTTCGTCAGTTTTGCTTTCCCAGACGAATTGTTTCCACGCATCAAGGATAGCATTAACCTATACAAATCAGATCTCCGCCTCATGACCATTGATACTGACCGTGGACTGGTGGTTTTATCCCCTGTTGATGATAATTGGATTTTAACTGTTCTATATGTGCCAGAGCTGCAACTTGGCTTGGCTATTGCGAAAACTAAGAATGTCCTCCGACTTCTGGAGGGAATTGAACTCCCACCACCACCTGAGGAGTTTGAAGAGTCCGTAGAGTCAAACCTTCAAGTTTTGGAGAGCATAGCGATTAAAGCTGCATCTGTTGAATCAGCGGCATCAAAAGAAACACCTCCTGTTCCTGAGGTTAAGATGACTCTACCACCTCAGGTAGAAACAGCTCCCGATTTAAGTATAGAACTACCCTCTCCTGAATCGTTCAATATTCAGCCTGTAACAATTCCTAAAAGGGGTTCGCAGTACTCAAACGCACTTTCTCTGGATTCTGAACTTTATAGTGAAATGAAGAAATTGTATCGCAATTTCGGATTTGATGTTCTTATGCTTGTTGATGGTAACATAAGTGCTGAGAAAATCGCAGATTCGATGTTCCAACCAAATGACAGAGTTATTGACCTTCTCAAATGGGGCGCCTCAAGAGGTATAATTACTGTTCCACAGATATCAGAAGATGAAGAAGACGCAACAGGTGCAGGTAAAAGTGCAATAGGTCGTTATGTCAAGTGTCCCCACTTCGAAGGTGACATGAGCAAAGTTGCGAGTGGTGATCAAAACATCATTAGGTTGTGTGATGGAACTCGCACAACCGAACAGATCGCAGAGTCCCTAAATCTTCCTTTACCAAAGGTCGTACAGACAATTGCAAAATACAGAAAACACGGTTTGAAAGTCATTGGCAAAACCCTCTAGAGAATAATCAGGTGAAACAAACTATGCCAAAGGTAGAGAACCCGTTACTTATCAGCCTATATTCACATTATGTCGAGCAAATTCTTTCGGAAACTAATAGCATCGATGATGCAAATCAGAAACTTCGAGACTTAGGGAAGGAATTAGGTCAGCAGATATACCTCAACACAGAGATTGTCGAAAAGACAAAAGAAAATGTTACAACACGTGAAGAGGTAGCAAAACTGATTGAAAATGTATACAAAGTTCTCTTTGATAAGAAACCAAAGGATGTTGACATGAAGACAGCACGAGGGTCTGTACGAATAACTGACGATAACTGTGTCTGGTGCCAAGAAGTGAATCTTGAGGGAATGAGAGGATTTGGATACTGTGAGATATTTAGTGGTATTCTTGAATCAATTCTCGAGTTCAAAGGCGTTGATGCCAAAGTCTTTCAAGAAATGAGCAAAGCCACTGGTTCAGATGTCTGCGTTTGGAATGTCCGACTTGTATAAGTGTATCACATACACATAAAGCACTTAACTCTCAATTCATCTTCATCCATTGCCGACGAGGCTTAAGACATGTCTAGTGAAGAAAAGGTTATTCCATGGTGGCAGGGTCGACTCAAGGAACGCGATCTTATGGTTGCATTCTTTGCGAAGACTTGGAACAAGCTCGGAAGTAGGATTGCAGTAATGTTCCCTGACCGAGTTAAGGACCTATACTACTCTGCTGGGCGTCTTGCAGGACTTGAAGCACAACGAGAATACTTCAAAGTAGGAAAACAAAAGCCTCCTGGGGATTTCAAGGGTATCATCGAGTTCATCAAGATGTCTCTTGAAACACTGATTGTACCTTTCGGTGATATTAGGATCGCAAAACTCTACAAGTTATGGCTGGATGAGGAAGCGATAATTGAGATAGGTGATAATCCCTATGCGTCAGGGTATGAATCTGAAGAACCATCATGTTTCTTTCTGAAAGGTTTTGTAGAGGCTGTTCTTGAATATCTAACCGATTTCAATAGAATTGAGTATGAAAAATTGCTTGTCACAGAGGAAACATGCATATCTGCTGGTCAAGAAACTTGCACTTTTAAGATTACATTGACTTATCCTGCACGTGGAGCAACATAGTAGTGCGAAATTTCAACAAACGCAGTTTTTAACTACAAAAGGCTAATAGGGTTTGACAATGGATGTTAGAACATGAATAGGCAGATCACCAAACATATCCTAGTAGGATTCTCACTCATCCTCCTCACATGGGGAATATTAGGTGTAGTCCTATCTGGGTCAAGTTTTGGTGACATTGAACCTATGGCTCCGGATCTATCTTCTTCTCTAAATAGTGAGGAAAGTTATGCACACTTTAAGGTTCTTTCAATATGGATTGGTAGTGCTACAAGTATTGAGAACATAACCCTGCACATCGAACTATTTACTTGGAATTCGGGAGGTACAAATGTAGCTTGGTCTGATGCACTCTTCATAGTGCTTGATCTTGGATGTTTTGTTATTGCTATTGGTACAGTTTCAGTTGAGAGGAGAGAAGACCGCAGACTTCAGAAGTTACGAGATCGAGTCATTGATGAAGTTGCCATCAATCCTGGGATACATCTTCGCGAGCTTCATCGGATAATTGGGTGTGCAATGGGTGCTTTACAGTATCATCTTCGTTTTTTGGAGCGGGATGGGCAGGTAATATCAATGAGAAACGGTAATGTCAGACACATTTTTCCACCTGATTTCTCCTCAGATGACAGAGTAATGCTGTTGACCGCCTTAGCACGAAATCCTACAGTAAGCTCCATACTCAGCGAATGTGCATCGAATGGACAGACCACACAAGCCGCTATTAGCAGAACACTGGAAGTAGACAAGAGTCTCATCTCCTACTATATCAACAGTCTGTTAAAAGTAGACATATTGCGCACTGTGAAAGTCTTTGGCCGTGAGAAACCAGTGCTGATAACTGACTGGGCCCGTGCAGCTATTGATTGCCATGATATTTTGGTACAGTAATTGTCCAACCCTTATGCTTATCTTGGGTTGAGAGTCATTTCGCCACTATCCGAGGTGGTATACAATGGCTGATGATGATTATCTTGATGCAATAGATTACACAAGAGATGATTTGGATATAGAGGATCTTGAAGAAGTTAAACATGCAGTCAGACTCCTTGATGTCCACAGAACCTTCACAATGGGAAAAACAGAAATTGCGGCAGTTAGCGGAGTAAACCTGATAGTTGACGTTGGCGATTTTGTTGTAATCTCAGGCAAGTCTGGCTCTGGAAAAACAACTCTTCTGAACATCATTGGTGCAATTGATTTGGCGACCCATGGACGTGTATTTGTCATGGATGTGCCCATAAATGATTATGATGAATCGTTTAGAGCCTCATTCAGACTCAACAATACTGGTTTTATCTTTCAGAGCTACAATCTAGTGTCCACCTTAACTGCTGTTGAGAATGTCTTGTTTCCAATGCAGCTCTCTGAAAAAAGTCGTTCTGAATTGAGAGAGGATGCTATGAAACTCTTGGAGAAGGTCGAGATGGACCATCGGGCGGAACATCTTCCTTGGCAGTTAAGCTCAGGAGAACAGCAACGGATAGCTATAGCACGGGCGATGGCTAATGATCCGCCAATAATTCTGGCTGACGAACCAACCGCCAATCTTGATGGGGCCAGTGGACAAATGATACGTGAACTGCTGATTAAATTGAATAAAGAAGGAAAGGTAGTGATAGTTATGACTCATGATGAGGGGATACTAAATCAACCAAATATACATCATTACAAAATGGATCGTGGAGTGTTAACTCGTCATGACTGATCATCAATTGTTTGCTTCAGCAGACTTGAAGAGACGTCCATTTCGTACAACACTCACACTAATTTCTTTGACTAGTGTTGTAACAGCAACAACCTTTGTATTCCTGTTTGGCAATGTCTTACTGGATGTTTCGTCTTTTGCAGTTACGAGTGCTTTGTCTTCATCCTTTGGTACGTTCTTTTCAACGTTCGTTTGGACAATACTCCTGCTTGTGTTTGTCCTAGGAGCTGTAGTTGTGTCCACGACGATCTCGTTAGAAATGGTGACTCGTCGTCGTGATATTGGACTTATGAAATCAATTGGCACACTTCTTGATACTATCTTTGACTTCTTCATGGCACAATCGGTAATTATTCTTCTAGCAAGCATTGCACTTGGTTTAGGTTTTGGCACAATACTCTACATACTTGGAATGATTTGGCTTGGGACCGTTGTCCCAACAATACAACTCACAAATGCCTTCCCAATATTACAAATAGCCGTTCTCGCGCTAGTACTCATCATTGCAGGATATCTATCAGCCCAAAAACCAATTTACGACACAGTTCAAGAATCTCCATCACTTGCCCTGAATCCAGATGTTGGCACAAAGGTTAGAGTTGTTGGATATTTAGATAGTTTTGGACTGCCATTTCGAATAGCAACAAAAGGTACTGGAAGACGAATAAAAGGAACTAGGAGGACTATAATCTCCCTTTTCCTGAGTTTCACAATTGCATCACTCCTCTGGATTGGGGGTGGGGTCGTACATACCACATCAATATCTTATGTTACCCGCTCCATGGGAACAAATGTAGTAGCTGTGGGTAATCCTGACCTTCTAAACTCCTACTATAACTCATATTCACTCTATGGTTCACCTCTAAATGCTTCATTCAATTATCTTAGTGGTCCAGATATGGTCCCCACACAGCTTATTGATGATATTGGGGACATTCTAGGTGTTTATAGAGTAGAATCCCGGCTTGTTGTATATTCAGAGGTGGAGGAGCTACCTGCTATCCTTTGGAATGAGGAACTTGAACAGTACGAATATATTGGATTAGATCGTACATCCTCTGCAGCTTTAGTTGGTATAGACTGGGATTCAACAATATCCGATTGGTATTATGAAGGCAGCCAGTTAAACAATCCTCAACAAGTCTGGATTGGGGGCAGAATGGCTACTGAAATCTTCGTAGATCCACTCGTTCAGAGTCTAGGTGTGCAGGGCATTTCACTAGAAATCCAAGCTCAGGCATTTGACACTCTGAATGGCGGTATGATGGCATTGATGGATCTTTCACAACTGCAAACTGCATATGGTGTGTCAGGAACGAACCTGCTCCTTGTTCAACTTGAAGAATACGATGACTCTCTAATCTCGCAAATTGATATAATTGCGGAAAGCTACGGGTTGGATATCTCTAGGCAGCAAGATGTGTTGGAAGGAAATCTCGAAACAATCGATGCAATATGGGCACTATTGAACCCACTCGCAATTGTGACCCTCCTGAGTGCATTTCTGAGTCTTATGAATTACTTGCTGGTTTCAGTATTTGGGCGTCTTCGTGACTATATCATCATGAGATCCATTGGAGCAAAACCATCATTTCTGGCAAAAGTCATGATTGCAGAAGGATTGGATGTAGGATTGAGAGCAGGTATTCCCGCGCTCATAGTCAGCACAATGCTCAGTATCTATGCACTGATTCCTGAGGCTGCTGTTCCCTCCTTGGCATATCTTCCGGTATCAGTTATAATCGTCTTGATTGCTATGATTGCTGTCATATTACTAGCAGCAATTCCCACCTACGTCTTCTTCGCTACAAGGAATGACCTGATAGTTTCTGAATTCTCATCTTGATGATAACGTTCTTTAGGCTCAGTCCTTGGGAATATTTGAGGAGTGATAGATGCCCCCTGAAGACTCACAGGAAGATGAGTTCTCAATACACTGGATTAGTGATATTGTAAACGAGGTGTTGGAACGAGATGTCAGTGTCTATCGCATCTCCACTGGAAAAAGTACCAGTGGCAGCATCCACATAGGATTCGTGCGTGAGCTCATTATCGCAGATGTGATTAAACGCAAACTCCTCGAGGCGGGAAAAAATGCTCACACTCTTCTTGTAATCGATGACTTCGATCCAGTACGTTCCTTTCCTCCGAGTGTTTCACTCTCCCTTGAAGAATGGCTTGGGAAACCCTATTCCGATGTGCCTGATGAGTTTGGATGTTGTGAAAGCTTCGGAGCACATTCAGCAAGAGAACTTATTGATACATTTCCAGAATTTGGAGTTAATCCTGAAACAATATGGCAAAGTAAGATATACGAATTACCTGAGATGCTGGAAGCTGTCAGAACCTCTCTGAAACATACAGAAACCATTCGAAAAATTCTCATTGATTATGTAGCCCGCGACTTCAATGATGAGCAGAAAGCTGACTATATTGAGTCAATGAAAACTTGGTATCCCGGTTCTGTGATATGCCCATCCTGTGGTCGTATTCAATCTGGTGCAAAGGGTGCTATCGTTCCTAACAGAATTACAAACTATGACCCTACTACTGACAAGGTCACATTTTCATGTCCATCATGCGGACATAGTGCTGAAGCTCTTCTCTCTGATCTTCGAGTAAAGCTTTCATGGCGTGTTGATTGGCCAGTGAAATGGTACGTTCTCAATGTTACGTGTGAACCCGCTGGGAAGGATCACTCTGTGAAAGGTGGATCTTTTGATACAGGTCTAGAGATATCCAAACAAGTCTTTGGATGGGATGGTCCTGTTAAGGTTCCATTCGAATGGGTAGGCATTGGTGGTCGGGATATGGCAACTTCAGAGGGGATCGTATTTCTTCCAAAGGATTGGTTAGCAATCGCGCCTCCTGAACTATTTCGATATTTAATGTTAAAAACTGGTCTTACTCGTGCCTATGATATTCGAACAGAGCGAATACCAGATCTGGTTGATGAGTTCGAGAGGTTTGAGAGAGTCTACTATGGTCTTGAGGTCGCCTCTGAAGAGCAGAAAACAATAGCTAAACTTCTGTATCCACTCTGTCTACCTGGAGATGTTGCACAGGAGTATATACCAAAACTACCATTCAAGTTTGCAATCATAACATCTCAAATGGAAGAAATTCTAGGGACAAAGACAATTTTGGAACGGTGCGAGATGGTTCTGAAGAAGCAATACGGAATCGAGAAGGTACCAACAGATGCAAAAGAATTGATTCCAATTAGACTTAGAAGAGCAAAGAATTGGGCCTTGGAGTATGGAAGTGAACGGGATAAGGTAGAGGTTTCTGAAACAGTTCCCAAGGAAATCAAGGCCACTCTTACTGATGATGACCGTGCCTTCCTCAAAAAATTCGTAGAGGTTCTGAAAGGAACCCCTCTTGACGATGAGGAATTACAAGGGAAAGTGTTTGAAACAGCTCGAGACGTTGGTTTGAAGGACAAACGGGCATTCATTGTACTCTATAGGATTTTGATATCCCGAAAATCAGGGCCTCGACTGGGTGGATTCTTGAATCTCCTTGGAAACGAATGGGTCCTTGACCGTATCTTGAGTGTGCTGTGAGCATTCCACAACACGTTTATTAACACTATACCAGTCGGCGAAGCCCGGCCAATAGTACCGGATTTGTGAAACCTATGCTCGGATCTTTAAGAGAACGATACCAGCGTGCAATGATGCCAGTTGGCAAAGCACTTGCTCGAACTGGTATCACTCCTAACATGATTACAGGACTCACAGTTATTATTGCACTCGCTAGTGCCTGGTTCTTTGTAATGGGTGATCTTATTATTGGACTCCTTTTCATGATTCTAACAGTCGTCATGGATATGTTTGATGGTGCAGTCGCACGAGCTGCAGATCTTGCATCAAAGTTTGGTGCGACATTTGATCACACACTTGACAGGTACGCAGAGTTTCTTTTCATGCTAGGCTTAATGATGGGACCAATTAATACAGTCACTATACCTTGGTGGCCTAATAGTGCAGGTGATACATTCATCCCATGGTTTTGGGGTTTCTTTACGCTCTTTGGAATGATTATGGCTAGTTTTGCTCGTGCAAAAGCCGAATCTGTTGGGGGCATGGAGAGTTGCACAGTCGGTATAGCCGAACGTCAAGAAAAGCTGATTCTCACTATTGCAGGAATCTTACTTCTAGCTGTTCCTAGTACAAACATCTGGATTGAACTTCTGACACCTGTGCCTGTCTTACTTGACATCTTTGTGATACTGAACATCACCAACATCCTAACTCTTTGTATTGTAATCGTCGGAATCCTCTCTCACATTACAGTAGCTCAGAGGTTATTCTACGCAAAGAAGATTATAGGAGCAGCAGAACGGAGTGAAGCCACCAATGTATGATCTTGTTGTGATTGGAAATCCAACATTCCACAATGGAGAACTCACTGGATCAAGTGTGTACGCTGCTGGAACTGCCGCAAAGATTGGTATTGAACAGATGGCAATTGTGAGTTCAGTGGGTGCGAAAGTGATTGATGATTTCATCAAAGGAGTAGATGCTCTAAATATTCCTGAACACTATGTAATTCAAGCAAAAGATAAGGGTGCGGTTGAGATTCATAATCCCTCCATTAATAGAAACATGCACATCACGGTCAATCCTGATAGAATAAACATCCGAGATATTCCTGATGAGTTTCTAAATGCACGGTCTATTCTGTTGAGTCCATCTCTTCAAGAGATAAATGCTGAGTTTGTTGAATGGATATGCAATTCAACAGAAGCTCTTGTCTTTCTTGACCCGCAACTTCGGAAGTTGAACTCATCAGGTCGCTTAGAACTTATTCAAGACTTTAGTGTAGCAGAAAAGACACAGAGCTACCTAGATGTTATCAAACCAAACCAATTAGAATCTGATCTATTAACAGGAGAATCAGACTTATTTCTAGCAGCTGAACTAATTGTAGAATGGGCATCAGAAATCTGTGTCATTACCCTCGGAGAAAAGGGGAGTCTAATCTATGATGGAAAAGATTTCAGCATTATTCCATCCTATACGACCAAAGAGATTGATTCTACTGAGGCAGGAGCTGTCTATCTTGCAGCTTTTGCTTCAAAATTAATCGATGAATCTTCAATAATTGACTGTGGTGTTTATGCATCATCAGTTGCAAGCCTGAAGGTTGAGAGTCAAGGTATGGATTTCACAATCGATGAAATCAATATTCGTCGTAGATCTGAGATAATTGCGAGTTCTGTTGAATCCCGATAAAGAAGCAGCTATGAATTTATGATGTCTTATCAAACACCATTTCAATGGTTTTTCCAAGGAATGCCTTTGCTTCAGACATTGCTCTGCTACCCTTTTCTGTTATTACATAGTACTTCCTTGGTGAATCATCGTTTTGCTGTTCTTCGATGAGACCATCCTTGGTCAATCTATAGATAATTGCATAACCACTGACAGTGGCTGGTGAAAAACCAAATCGTTTGGTGATTAGTTCCTTAATCTCGTAACCATAATGTGGTCTTTCCTGTAACAAACGAAGAATGTACATCCAAAGCATCTCTTTGGTCAGCTTGTTCACAAGTCTTGTCATTGCTTTTGGTTGCTGCGTTGGATTGTTTTCCTCGTCGTCTGGCATTATCTGAACTTCCTTTCGAACTCAGAGATTATAGTAGCCAGGCAGTGGCTGCTAAGATAACTCTTTTTCCCAAGAGATACTTTTTGAATATCGAATTGCGAAATGAATTTCTTTGTCTGAGAATCGAAGCCCTTATGGTCTCCAAGCATAAAACTGTTCTGAGTAGTTTTTTGATATGAATCAATCTCAGAAAGATACACACCTTCTTCATCTAAAACCCACAATTTAGACACCTTGGGTTGGTTGAGTTCCTTAATAATATCTTCAACATATCCTTCAGAAACCTCAACAAATGCAGGTGGATCACCTCGTAATGAATCTCTTATCACAGATGCCCATCCAACTTCTCCCTTAGGTATCTGATTCTGTGGGTCCCTAAAAGTAAGAATGATTGATTCCCCAATTACAGCAATTAATTCAAGATTAGATTTGGACCATGATATTGGCCCCCAATCAAAACAAGCCGCCAGGTCTCGACAAAGAACATCTATACGTTTTCCAGAGCCCGGCAAATCCTTCAAAAGAAATTCTCCTTCAGGAGCAGCTTGAGGTAGAAGTTGCACGAATCTTAGCATGGTGGATCCTACCATCGGGCATACCAGCTGTTTTGTTAGACATTCGGTGAGGTCTGGCTATCAAGATCAAGCGCGTACATGATGTGTTTGTTATCGACGACCTGTCGTAGTTTTCCGTTCTGAGGCCTGTCTTATTTGCACTCTTCCTGCATGAACAGCACAGCTAACACAGTAGTATGATGTAATTCTTCTAGTCTGGATGTAGCTTCCTTGTTGTCTTAGCTCACGAGCGAGTTGAGGTTCAACAGTTGATACTCTCTTCGTGTATTTTTTGGCTTTATCTGCTGGAACAATGCGCCCGCATTTCGAGCATTGAACTGTTCCTGTTTTTCCTGCTTTGCCTTTGCTTCTGCCGCCAGATTTTCTTTTCTTACCCAATATTCAGTTCCACCATGATTGATAATGCGCCCGCCAACTCGACTAGCCTTAAAATCTTGTTCATGTCACCAGCTGAATTGGAACCTCACCAGTAGGGCTCAATTGTTTCAAGTACTTTATCCAAGACTTCATTATTCGCATCAATGATGTGTTGAAATCTTTCTCTCTTTATTTGATCGTCAAGTTTCGGAACATCTTCTCCCACAAGTCCCTCCAGACTTGCATGAATTGATGGTCCTAGAACAAATGGATTATATCCTCCTTCAAGCACCCAAATCGAACCCATTGCGCCAACAGTTTCCACTATTTTGCGAATGAAGTCGCCAAACCTCCAAAAGATTTGGGAATCAACATCCATATTTCCCACTGGATCCGCATAATGCGCATCATACCCTGCAGAAACCATAATGATGTCTGGATTAAACCTCTCCAGGGCTGGTCCAATCACTCTTTTTATTGAGGTTTCATAAGACACATTCGGAGAGGTTTCAAGAAGAGGAATATTGATGTTTGTTCCTTTTGCAGGACCATAACCGAGCTCTGCATAATGCCCCAGACCAAAATTCTCGTAGTCATATTCATGAATAGATATTAGCTGAACATCGGGGTCTGAGTAAAAAATCTCTGATGTTCCATTTCCATGATGATCATCAAAATCGATGATAGACACTCTATTGATCTCTTGGTAGCTTAAAGCACGACGAGTTGCTATAGCTATATTATTGAAATAACAAAGGCCCATTGGATTTGATGAAGAGGCGTGGTGTCCGGGAGGTCGCATAAAAGAAAATGCATGTTTAACCTCACCTGATAATACCATCTCCGAGCCTCGTACTGCTCCGCCCGCTGATAATAAAGCAGATCTAAGTAAGCCTGGACTGGCATATGATGCCTCACCAAGTTGCCCTGCTCCTATATTCGACATTAAACTGACAGAATCAACCAGATACGCCGAGTGAACGAGTAGAATTTGTTCTAACTTGGCTTTGGGTGCCTTGACCTTAATGGTATTATCAAGTACACATTGTTTCTCAAGATAATTCAGAGCAATTTGAGTTCTTAGAGGACTCTCGAAAGCTTCTATGTTAGGTTTGGGGAATGGCATCCTATGAAAGTATGATTTTCGATGGGAGATGAAAGCAACCTTGTCTTTTGACACGATGACTCACTATGTTTTTTCTTGGTCATTATCCTTAACTTTTGTTATTCTCTCGAGGAATGAAGATTCAATTGGTAGAACATACATGTATAGTACATTGAGAACCTTCTTTGTAACTTCTGTCGTTTTTGTTGTTATATCTAATCCCTTTATTGGATTATCTTCTAGGATATTGTCAACAAGCTTCTGTGGATCGTTCCATTCCCGTTCTTCAGTTGTCCAAAGGAATCCATCACGAACCTCGACTTGACTATGACTCTTTCGAAACTCTTCTACTGCATCAACAAGATCTATTGGAGGTCCTCTTCGTGTATAATGCTTAGAGATTTCTGATTCTTCAATAAGCAATCCAATAGAATATCTATCGTTTTCAAAGTAAATCTCTGCAAGAGATTCTCCAAACCTACGCTCTCCTGTTCTCTCAGATTGTAGAGCAATTTGAATCTTCTTAGACAGCCGGTAAAGTTTGTCCCTTAGAATTGTGTAATGCTTTGAGCCATCAGAAATGAACTCTGTAGCGTATGAATGTTTTCTTATCCATTGTGGCAAACTATCGGTAGGAATCGATGACTCAAGGAAAAGCTCACAAACTTCATTCTTGTTGCCCAGTGTGGAAGCTTCTCGAAGTCTACCTATTCGATACTTGACCCATTCATAGGCTCTTGGAGTAAAGCTAGAAGCTATATTCCTTTGTTGGTCTGTTGGATCTATAAGAATAATATAGTCATCTTTAAACGTTGAAATCTTTCGTAGCTCACTCAATGATCTTTTTTGCAGGTCAATTGGTTCGCTATCAAGATGTTCAAGAGCATAGAATGCGTCATCCAATGTTTTCGAGAATAAAGCCAGTAATTCTAGAGAAACCCCCGTTATCCCCATTCTCCCTACTGCACACCGGTCACCATATGCATGACTGGCTCTTACAAACGACTTCAAGATTCTTGCGTCATTTCTTTTATCATCATTCAATCTATCTGCAATATAGCGTGTATGATGTACAGTTCTATCAACTGCTGTGATTGGTCCTTTTTCTGCTAGATATTCCAAATCGATGTCAAAACAACCGAGAATATCAATATCTAAACCCATTTTCTTCAATGACAGATATGGGTGTTGCGAATATGCTCGCTGTACATTGGTTGTATCTAATCCTGATATGGCTGGCTCAAACCAATCCTTTACCATCATATCCATCAGACGATCGATCTCACGGTGCCGTTTTTGCTGTGATTGATCCAAAATTGTTGAGTAATCTTCTGGTACAAGTCCCACAAACAAATCTATGTCTGCTACACTCCGTAGTTGCGTCTGTTTTCTTCCTGTAGAACCCTGTTCCTCAATGAATGAATATGAATAGTTCTTCGAACATGAATGGTTTGATAAAGCCTGCTTCAATGAATTGATTACTGTCCTTTGTACATCTAGTTCCTTCTTTGTGGGTGTTACCTGTGATAGGATGCGTTCCCGAATGTTATCAGTGAGCAGTTTGTCCAATTTCAGACCTATTCATTAGAGGTCTATTGCTTGCTATGAATGTTAGCCTCATCAGGTTTTGAGTAGCCTCTATCTTTAAAGCACAAGTCTTCTCTAACCTCATAAGTGGTTCACTCAATGACAAAGATAGTGCCTATCGCAATTTCGATACTCCGTTGTGGTGAAGGATATCTGTTTCTGCAAAGACGAAATGCACCTTACGAGAATCTCTGGAGCATGGTCGGTGGCAAAATAAGTCTGGGGGAGCATATACGTTCTGCTACAATTAGAGAGGTTATGGAAGAGACTGGTGCACCTGAGGTCCACAATTACAAGTATCGTGGTCTTGTTTCTGAGAGACTTGTTGATTCTAATGGATTTCTTTCAGCTCACTTCCTTATCTTTGTCGGTTACGCTGAAATCCCCACTTTCAATGCGAATCATCGAGAGGGAAACCTTGCGCTTTTCTCTGAGAACGAGATATTTTCCACAAGAGAACATTTTCTACCCTCTGATTTCCAGATGTTTAAGTGTTTTAACAATCAGGAGTCAATTCAGACGACCTATGAAGCTGAATTATTGTACGATGGAAACAGGTACCATTTGATTTACTACAGGAAGTCTGGTGATGAAGTTAGGTGATATTGAAATCACTCCATTGGCTGCAGAAAGTCTTGGGACTCGCTCATTGTGCACTCATGTTAGTACGCCTGATATTAGCATTTTATTTGACCCCTCAGCAGCCCTTGCGAAAAGATTCAAACTAGAACCTCATCCAGAAGAATACTTGACCCTAAAGAAATCGCTGAATAAAATCCTGGGTTTTGCTGAAGCATCAGATGTTCTGTCAGTGTCTCATTATCATTATGACCACATCAGACCTGGTTTTAAAAACCATGTCTACAATTTGAGCACCCGAAACGAGCGCCAAGAGATGTTCTCTGGGAAAATTGTGCTGATAAAAGACAATCGTGAGAACATTAACCCATCACAGAGACGTCGAGGATTTTATTTCGAAAAGGACATCAAAAATATCGTCACGAAGCTTGAATGGGCTGATGACAGGTCTTTCAGATTCGATGATACCAAGGTAACATACTCTCAACCACTACCCCATGGTCCTAATCAATCACCACTTGGATATGTCCTCGCTACCTGTGTTGAGTATTCTAATAAACGGTTTATGTTCACACCCGATGTTCAAGGTCCAGTTGTCAGTGACACACTTCAGTATATTCTACAGTGCTCGCCTGACCTGCTTATTGTTGGCGGTCCTCCCATCTACCTGTCCAAATTTACTGACAATGAGCGTGAGATAGCTTTGAATTCTCTCGTTACTCTTGCATCCACAATTCCCACACTTGTTGTAGATCATCATCTTATGAGGGATAAAACATGGACCGATTGGATGATACCGGTCATGAAAACTGCAAACAAATCTGGAAACAGAGTCTTGACCATGGCTGAATTAGCAGGCAAGGAAAATCTGCTTCTTGAGGCTGAACGCGAGGAGCTCTATAGAATGAATCCACCTAGTGAGGAATTCATGAATTGGACACAAGCCTCAGATGAGTACAAGCTTAGACATTCTCCCCCAGTGCTTGGTCTTGATGAATAGAAACAGAAAAACGTCTTATTGGAGTAGTACGCAACCACATCAATGGTCTGGCCCAAAAAATACGTTCCATGGACACATTAGTCGGGTCATTGTTGAACGGAATAAAACACAGGTGGACTTCTAATTGGAAGATATTGAAGGGGCATCTACAAAGGCACTTCTTGATCGTTTTAAACAAGCAGTAGATCGTGCCAACGAATGTCTCTCAAACGAAGAGTATCAACAAGCAATGGCTCTTTACTATGATGCTAGCTTATCTGCTGACGAAATGACACAACGGTTTCTCAGTTTGCTCATTAAAACAGCTCCAAGTACTGCACACACCACACTTCTTGTAGAGGTTCTAAGCTGGCGGCTCCGGTATTTCACTGCTCAATATGATTATCATCTTGCTGTTGCACAGACATTGTCCGGGTTGCCGCGAGAAGAATGGATTGCCAGATTGGAAACTATTCTTGTTCTTTCACAGAGCCTAGTTGATATGATTCTTCCAATCTATAAGCAAGAAAAAGATCCAGGTATCAGAAGGAGAATCCATGACCTTTTTGATGATTGGATAACAGGGATTCGAAACCTAATTATCAATCTTCGTTCTTGGGGAATGGCTAGTGCTCAAGCAGCCCGTGTTCTTGAATGGGCTATGGATAATGAGATTGGATGAATGAAATAAAACGAATATTCCTGGGGATTATTTCTTTTCTTTCCCCTCTACCGATGCCATTGCAATTTCGGTATCTGCAAGTTGATGATGGCTATCTAAATAACAAACAAGATAATGGTCCTTATGCTTCACAACGACTGGGGCTGGAAATCGCTTGACTTTCTTCAACTTGTCCTTTGGAACCTCCCAGTAGAGTGATTCCTTGCAGACAGGACACTGCATCCATTTCAGCCCTTCAGCCATTTGTAGTTCCACCTGTATTGGGTTTGGCGGGCAATTGAAGGAATCTGCAATGGTACTAAAAAGGATTTTCTAGGGGCTTTGCACCTTTGGGTTCGCTGTTTTGATTACTCATCATCAAAATCAATATCCCATGCACCGGGGTCTTCAAGATCTCTGCTTTGAATAGGTCTTTTTCTTGTTTCAAGAGCGTCAATATCATAGCGATCACTATCAACAACCAGCTCATTTGAAACCTCATCCAGATAGGCTGGGATATACCCGTTCTCTATGAGTCTAACAATCAATCTCTTCAACTGTCTTCTTTCTAAGCCTGTACTCTCCTCAAGACTGGCAAGTGTCACTGCGGCCTCAGACTCAAGGGAGGTTCGTACAAATCCTGCTAGAACTAATTCGAAGGAACGTCTAAGTTTGTAGAGTTCGTCCCGATTTATCTCATCTGCAAGAACCGTTTCCATTAGCTTGTTTGCATCTCCGAAACGATACTCTGTAAGCATTAAGGCGAGATCAATGAGACCTGTTACTTCCCCCTTGGTGACCTGAATGACTCCATCAATCAGCTGTCGAGATAGGTCAAGATCACCTCCAGTAATTGCACAAAATGCTCCTTCTAATAGCAAATAGGGGTTTCTATTTTTCTCAGCAGCTGATACATATGCTTGAGCAGCAATCTGGCAATCAATCTCAAACTTATCATGTTCACCATGCTTGACCCATGCTGCGCTTGCACTAGTCATGATTATAGCCGCATCTAGATACTCGTGTGCTAGCATTCCATGTTCATATGCTCGCTCATAAGCTTGAGCTGCTTTTGAGAAAGACTCCCAGTTTTTCCAGCAGTCACCTGCTCTCTGAAATAGTGTCATAGCTTCCTGGTTCTTTCCTGAGTCTGCCATCTCCTCAGCCAGTTTTTCTAGTTTCTGGCATTCAGACTGACCCATGATTATCAGGACCTCGTATTGAACTATCCAGCCCTTCTCAATACTCCATCTTTCATATTGAGTGTATGTCTAGCGAATTTTGCTATGTCATGATTGTGTGTGACTAGAACAACAGTCATCCTTCTCTCTCTATTCAATTGAGCAATGATTTTGAGGATGTTCTCACCAGTCTTTGAATCGAGGTTCCCAGTTGGCTCATCACAGAACAGGATTGGAGGGTCATTCACTAAGGCTCTCCCTATAGCTACTCTCTGTTGTTCTCCACCAGAAAGCTGTTTTGGAAAGTGGTCTCTTCTCTCTAACATATCTACTTCGCGGAGTACTGCTAATGTTCTATTTTCCTGTTCTTGCTTAGTCAGGTCGTTTCTGGGCCAAAGTACGGATTCGATGTTCTCGTAAGCCGTGAGATTCTCTACTAGTAAGAATGATTGAAACACAAAGCCAATCTTCTGAGCGCGTACCTTTGGCATGTCTCTCTCACTAATCAAAGTGACATCCACTGCATCAACAAGAACACGTCCGGAAGAAGGAGCTTCAAGTCCTGACATAACATGTAATAGTGTTGACTTGCCGCATCCACTTGGTCCTAATACAGCGACGAAGTCTCCTGCTTCTATCTCAAGATTGACATCTTTTAATGCTGCCACAGTATTCTTGCCTTTTCCAAACTCTTTGTTGACTTCTTCAAGTTGAATTATTGGTTTTGCCATTTTTTACTCCTCCCTTAGTGCGCGCATTGGTGGGACTTGCGTTGCTCTCCACATGGATAATAGCAAACCTGGAATCTGGGCAACAATTATCCAAAAGAGTGTTACAAACATGGAAATCAAATCGACATAAATCAAAGACCAAATCCCTGTTACACTTGTGACTCCCAGGAAGTATGCTGTCAAACCAAGAATTTCAACACTCACCTGGAACACTAAAAGAAATGCAGTGAATGATACAAGTATAACTTCACCTACGACGAGAAGCATCACATTCGAATTATCCCAGCCTATGCATTTGAAGATGGAGATATCTCGGCGTCTGAATTGTGAAACTAGTATTGCGTATATTGTTGCTACAATAAAGGCGAGTCCAATATATGATAGATCTCCTGGACTTGTTGTAAGCCCTCTTGCAACAATTATATACAATATTGCATAAATTAGGATGAATGCGAAGACTCGCATCCTGGCGCGATATGCGAATTTGACGCTTTTGAAAAATACCCTGAAGTTCAAACAGTTGTCCTCCCTGCATTAGACGCAGTTATAGACAATTTCAACTCACTTGGCTTAATGTGTCTTGTGGGCATCAAATCCGGATTACTGATTGTCCTGCTCCATGTTTATCGGACTTCCGTTAGCCGGCCATAATTCTCTTCGTAGAAGGTCTCTAATCGCTACTCTGATTGCTTCACTTCTAGATGGATACATCCCTATCTCAACTAACTTGTCAAGTCCCTTTACGTAAATATCGCTCATTTTCACTGTAACAAGCTGCAAAAGGCATTCCTCATGATAGGTATCAACCGGGTAATACCAGATATAAGTCGATGGAAAGTCGTATGAGCTCCGCGCCAACTGTTTGTTTCTTTGCACGAAGATTTTCGCTCAAAGACATTCGGCCCATAAAAGGCTAAATATAGTAAGACCAAGTTCGAACAAGGAAACCTGCGGGTGGAAGCAATCGAAAGCTCCCTTACATGATTCACTGTCATCAAGTAGATATCCCACTTATGGGGTGAGGTGAAGATTTGAGTAGTAGCGGATTCGACTACATGCGTAAAGTCGTCATGATTGGCGCTGGTGGTAGCGGAAAGACTGCTCTTGTAAATAGATTTCTCACCCACAAATTTTCTGAAGAATACATTGTTACAATTGGTTCGCAATTTGCAGTCAAGACTGTTGCAGTGGAAACTACAAACGGCCGTAGTGTGAATGTGAAACTTCTTGTTTGGGACCTTGCTGGACAGCAGCGATTTGATTTTATTCGAGGAAGCTACTACCGCGGATCCAAAGGTGCACTTCTGGTTTACGACACGACTCGTAAAAGTACTTGGTTGGAACTTCCAAAATGGATCAAGGAAACTGAGGATGCTTTAGGAGAGAGAATCCCGATAATTCTTCTAGCTAACAAAGTGGATTTGGTTGACCATCGTGTAATAACTCGTGAGATGGGTGAGGAATTTACACGTGAATTCAATCTCACGGATTATCTTGAAACAAGTGCACTCTCTGGACAGAATGTCGAAAAAGCTTTTCATATACTTGCCAAGAGTTCCTTAGCAATGTCTTAACCAATCTTATCTCAGTGCTCTAACCAAAACCACTAAAGAGGGGTAATTGTGGGTCTGAATGTAATCTAAGCAAAATGTAGTGAGTCCAATGACTAAACCAGACTTGAATTTAAAATTCCTAGAGCAACTCTGTGATGCCTTTGGTCCTAGTGGACATGAGGAGGAAGCACAAAAAGTTGTTCACAAATATGGAAAAGAATACGCAGACGAAATACTCCAAGATGGGCTTGGATCATTGATCTTTAGAAAGGGAAAAAGTGGTCCCAAAATAATGATTGCTGGGCATGTTGATGAGATTGGTTTCGTCATCACAAACATCAAGAAAGATGGCTATCTAGAATTTCATCAGCTTGGTGGCTGGTGGGATCAGACGCTCCTAACCCAGGAGGTCGTGATTCTACCATTCAAGGGCGAGAAAGTTGTAGGGGTAATTGGTGCACCTCCGCCTCATGTTCTTACTCCTGAAATGCGCAGCAAAGTAGTAACGAAAGATAAGATGTACATCGATATAGGGTGTTCATCTGCAAAAGAGGTCAAAGATCTCGGTATTAGAGTTGGTGATCCTGCCGTCCCAGTGTCTTCTTTTCGCACAATGAAGAGAACGAGGAAGGAAAAGAAGAATGAAGACGACAAGGATGCAAAGGAAGAAACCCGCGAGGTAACCCTTGCAGTAGCAAAGGCGTTTGATGACCGAATTGGTGTATTCATTGCACTTGAGGCACTACGAAGGATTTCTGAAAACAACATTGAGCTTCCCAACACTGTGTACTTCTGTTCAACTGTGCAAGAGGAGATTGGACTTAGAGGTGCCAAGACCTCTGCTCAAATGATCAATCCTGATATTGGCTTTGCAATAGATGTGGACATTCCCGGTGACTCACCAGGAACTGAAGGAATTGTCCCAAAGATGGGTAAAGGTGTCACAATCTCAGCAGGTGACTCATCGATGATTCCAAATCCAAAACTACGAAAGTTTGTCATGTCAATTGCTGAAGAAAAAAGTATACGCCATCAGCCATCCTTTACGAAGGCCGGCGGGACTGATGCAGGCCAGATTCATCTTGCAGGGATGGGTGCTCCATCACTCTATCTTGGGATTCCGACACGATACATACACTCTCACCATGGAATGCTAGATACAAATGATGTTGAGAGTGCTGTTCAACTAATTGTTGAAGTTTTGAAGGAACTTGATGAAAAAACTGTCAAGAGTTTCTTGACGCTTTAAAAGACGAAGAGCAGCCTAGTGATTCCTAGGCTGACTCACAAATTCTCTTCTTAGCGTTCACGCTTACCTTCGATAAACTCATCAACTCGTTTTCTTGCTTCGAAGTCATCTATTTGATAACGTGGGTGTTTGAAGCTATAGGAGCTGATGCTTGAGAGCTCTCCTCCTATTCCTCTATCTAGTGCGATTTTCACAGCACGTGCGACATCAATAATGACTCCTCCGCTATTTGGTGAATCCTGAACGGAAAGTTTCAGCTCAAGGTCAATTGGGAGGTCTCCAAAAGCTTTCGATCTCATGGTAATGTAGCAGACCTTATTGTCCCTCAAGAAGGGTACATAGTCACTGGGACCTATTTTAGTTGGTAGTTCATAATCAACACAACTTGTTACAGCTTCAGTCTTGCTAATTCTCTTTGAACTTAATCTGTTCTCAACTTGCATGTTCTCAAAATCAGTATTTCCACCAATATTTAGCTGATACGTGTTTTGAAGAATAAGCCCTCTCTTATCGAAGAGCTGTGCAAGAACACGATGTAGGATTGTGGCACCAAGTTGACTCTTGATGTCATCCCCTGCACATGGGATGCCCTCTTTTTCAAAAGCCTGTGCAATTGGTGATTTTGGATCAGAAACAATAAACTCGGGTATTGCATTGATGTAACCAACACCAGCGTCCAACGCTGCCTTTGCATATATCCTGGAACTTTCTGCGCTTCCTACAGGGAGGTAAGAAACAAGCATGTCAGCTTTTGCCTTTCTTAATTCCTCCGCAATATCCACAGGTTCTATTTCCTTCTCGTCATATGCGAAGAAGGACTCTCTCATATGAGGTGCAACACCATCAGATATGGGTCCTGGCAATACTTTGACACCAGTCTTTGGAACATCGGGAGCAAAAGCAACGCAGCAGTTTGGCTCTGCCCACATAGCCTCAGCAATATCAAGACCAATCTTTTTCCTGTTTACTTCAAAGGCTGCAACAAACTTGAGGTCTCTTGGAAAGTATCCGCCAAAGTCCACATGCATTAGACCTGGAACTTCCTCATCAGCTCTTGAATTTCTATAATAATGTGTACCTTGAATTAACGCAGAAGCACAGTTCCCAAGTCCTGCGATTGCGATTCGGACATCTCCCATTATTGAATCATCTCTCTGAGTATTTTATAGCCATAGAATAGTTGTTTCTTTTAAAATTTGCGAGCTGGCAATATCACAAATCTGATGCTATCTCGTCATCTTTGGCTTTTTCAGGCTCGCCAGTTTCGTACCTTGAGAAAAGCATTCTCTTTGCAGAGGCAATAGTTTTGGGGCCAATCCCAGGAATCTGTCCCCATTCATCAGTTTGGAGAATGACTTCTTGTGGTGACCCAAACCGTTCAAGCAGACTCTTAGCACGAACGACATTTACTCCAGGAAAACCCGCGATGAAGAACTCTTGTTCATCATTCATAGAGTCAAGTCCTTTCCTTGTTCTAATAACAGGCAATCTCTGACCCGTCTGTCCTCTTTTCTCATCTTCCCCAATGAGGATTCCATAAAGGAGACCCGCTGAGTGAAGTGCATTAAATCCTTTAATCACTTCGATGCCTCTTTCACTTATACTCTCAATTAAGGCATCCAGAGAACTTGGATGAATATAGCTCACACGTTCCATCGTGACAAGGTATGGCTTTCCCTTTGTTTGTTTAGTAGAGAATGGAATATAGATACAACCCTTCAAAGGATCCCTTCTAATTGAAAGAATATTCTCTATCAAAACATAGGGTTTATCATACTCAAGCAAGGCTTCTAGCTGTTTTGTAAGCCTTGGTACGCCAGCAGCGCTGCCTTTTAACGAATTCACCAAATCATTTACAGTCTTTCTTTCAATCGCAATACCATCAAGACCAAGAATGTCTCCGATTGGTATTTTCTGAACTGAGTAAGTAATCTGCTCTTTGTCTAACATCGACATAAGATGTTTTACAGCGTTCTTCCCCTTGCCACCAGTTTCATGTACGTCAATGACAATCTCTGGCACGTTTCCAAAAAGATCTGATTGCATTATTAGTCCTCATTAAAGAGTGTCATGACTGCTGCCATCGAAACCTCTCTTGCTAAATTTGGTTCATCAGCAGAACCTATCACAATTACATCATTATTTTCAGGTCGCAAACTCTCAATTATTAGAAGTGTTTCAGACTCATACGCCATTAGAATATGAAAGTCATCTGGGGGCATGACCAAGCGTATGTTCTTTTGGATAAGTGTTGTTGCTCCAGCTTTTCCATATCCTCCCTGAATGATTGCTTCATCTCTTTGTCGGACACCGTCTTTTACCATTGAAGCCTTATTCTTGACTAGATTGGCATAGGCATATTCATACATCACAAGTTGCCCAACATCTAACAATAACCCACTGGGGACATCACGAGAAACCTCATTGAACAATCTCTGTCCTTTTACAGTCAATCTTTGTCCTTGCTTTCCTTCTGGTTCAATGTAATCGGCCTCAGTGAGCCGTTTCAAAAGAGTTCTTACACTACCCTCCCCAATCGACATTTTTTCACAGAGTTCGTATCTACCAAGAGGTTGTTCTCTGCCTATCATAATCAACCCCACAGCTGCATGATGAGGTTTGAAAACTGGAGCAACACGACCATCCGCAGGTTCAGAGAGTCTGATGAACTCATCTTTCCACGTCATACTATACACTCTCCAACATCTCAACTTTTACTTTTGATTCAGAACTCCAGATAAGGTCTTTGAGCTGTTTCTTTAGTGCTATATCTAGCATTGGCACCACCTGTGAGAAAATCACTGCATTTGATAGGATATGAATAATGGAGAATGGAATTGCAGCTGTTATAGCTATTAGGAAAGGAATCCCAAAAGTAACTGCATATCCAAGGTTAGTAATTTGTTCGAATATGAATGTGACAAACGCGCCAGTGATGACCAATTCCCATTTTTTTGGTTCAAGACGTTTCCCATCTGGTCCTCGTTTTCCCATTATTGTTCCAATTGTTATAATGTAGAACCAACCTATGACTTGGGATGCCCAAATCTGTGGGATGAATCCACCCCAGGGGTTGATTAAACCAAAAAGCAGAGACATGATTAGAGTCGACCAAACTGCCATTTGTGCACCAAATATGTATGCTGTGACAAACAAAACTGTTGATCCTAACTCTAAGTTTGGTATCGCCACTAACGCATAGTTTCCAACCAATGCTAATGCTGTCATGATGGCTGTTATTGAAACCCATCTACTATCGCTTATTCTTCTGCGTGAAGATTGGATTTCCATTTTTCTTCACCTGGCTCTAGTTCGGCGATTCCATTGTACATATACTATCACTATTGCAACGAGTGCTCCCGCACCAATAAATCCGATTACTAGAATCATTGAAACTGGACGGTTTATCTCTTGTAGCGCAATTACGAGTCTATACACACTGCCAAATGTAACCATGGTTTCAGCCCTTACAAGAACACCAGTTTCCAATGAATAGACTAAGTGTGTAATTTGTGTGCCAGGGGGGTCCTGATAATAGTGGAACTCAATACATTCTTGGGTTGTCTGACCAATATCGTAGTTTGCATAAAGGGAGTCTATTGTTCCGTTCATCCAGTTCCCTGCAACCCTCTCTGCAGCAGCGTATGCGGATGCATTCAGACTATCGATGTTTTCTTGCCCCACCTCTACAAATAACCCAGTCAGCCAAGCTGGCCATATCCCTAAGGTCAGATCGAGTGCAACTACTGTATCATTTGCTGCAACAGTAACGTTTCCAAGGTACAATGAACCATAAACATCCTCATTAACATGGGATATATCATAAATCATCTCACTCTCATTCTCCACAACACAATACCCTCCACCAGAGTACCACATTGTGAAGTTAGTTCCTACACTGACTTCCCAAGTTACTCTAGTACCAGGTGCAACAAAAGAACTGTAGTCATTTGTCTGAGCTTCAACACCTGCTGGGAATATGAACAATGTAATTACTAGCAAAAGGGTGATTTTTTGTTTCATCCTATAGTATTCTCCTTGAGGTTTGTATGTAGACTATGACAATGAAACCTATGCCTGAAATTAATACAAAGACTACACCAGGAATGAATGTTGGATCATACTCAGATTTGAGTTCAGGTCTTGTGTATTTCCACAGCAAGACATCATTATCTTGGAGTGTGTATAAGTTAACTGCAATCGATGCAAATTCACCATTCACCCAATACTCCCAACCTTCTGCTCCTTCACCAACCAGTCCTTCAATTCCTCTAATATACGCAAGTGGACCATACCAATTAACCTCTACATTAAGAACTGATGAGGTGACATCAAGAACCGTGGATCCGTTGAGGTTCTGATAGTTTCTGATGGTTCCATTACCAAAGTCTATCGTGAGTGTGATTCCCTTAGCTGAAGTAATTGCTCCCGAGTTACTCTGTGCATGAACTATGCTGGACAGACTCGTTACTACTAACAGAACTATTCCTATTGATATGAGAACTTCTCTCCTGATCAGGATTTTCACACTCTAGGATAGGTTAACCTGTCCTACAATATTCGACATTTAAACTTTCTTTTCCTTAAACCAACCGAAGCATCTAATACGAGTTCGAGTTTGAGAAAACTAGTTCGTAATTTAGGAGAACTCCTGCTTGACTGATATAACTCAAAAGGAATACAATGGCTTTCTATTCGTTCTTGAGGGAATCGATGGTTCGGGAAAGACCTGTGCCTGTAAAGAGTTGAAAAAGAAATTAGAGTCAGTTGGTTATGACGTGGTTTATCTTAGAGAACCAACAAGCGAGAGTCCTTGGGGAAAAGAGATGAGGGAGAGGTCTCCAAGTGGAGAACTAACACCAGAGGAGGAACTTGAGCTATTCATCAGAGACCGTGAATGGCATATTATCAACCGAATAAGACCTGCGCTGGAGGGCGGAAAGGTTGTTCTATTAGACCGGTACTTTTTCGCAACTGGTGCATATCAATCAACTGTCATGGATCTACACTGGAAAGAAATTCTTCAAAGAAATCGTGAGGACATCTCAGCTCCCGAACCAGATGTCGTTTTCATTCTTGATGTTCCTGCTGAGATTGGATTAGAACGTGCTACTGGAAGAACTGGAATAGCCAATCTTCAGTTTGAAAAATTAGATCGTCTCGTCAAAGTCCGTCAAACGTATCTTGAAATAGCTGAGAACGATAGTGGGAACTTTGAAGTGATTGACGCCACAAAACCACTCGTTGAAGTTGTTGATGAAATATACGATATTGTTACAGATACGATAATACTGACCGAATAAATGCCTCATTTTATAGTGAAACTCTTCTCCAAAAAGCGCTGAACAAGTCGAAAATTCTAATAGTCGGAACCAAATAAGACAAGGTTTTTTAGGCTGGCCCCCTGCATCCTAAATCAATCTGGCTTTGTCTAACCTTACTCTAGGGACCCGGAGAGAAGAAAAATGCCCGTTGCGATGCTGCTCATAGATTGGGACTCAAAAATAGGTGCTGTCTTAAAGGCGAAAGTTCCTGCGGACTTTGCGGACTATTATAGGGAAGATCTAAACACTGAGATCATGCGTATTTTCACATCACATGCTATGGGTGATGCCACTGCTGGATTCTCATCATTAAGTGTTAGGATAGGTGGCGAAGAATATGGTGTAGCTTCCTACTATACTGGAGTTGTCAGGGAAGAGGAACAATATTGTGTTTCCCTTCTTCTAACACCTTCAGAAGATCCTAAGACCTACGAAGCTGCTATCACTTCAGTCGTCACACCACTTACAAATGCAGTCGTTGCTATGACCGATGCTGAACTACAGACTGAGCTCGATAATACGTACCGTCGAATTATCAGACTTGCAGGAATGACAGACGAATCACGTCTTGCACGGCTTTTCTCAGATGAGGTTTCTCGAGCTGTATTTCCAAAGCTCTGGAAAGGCGGCATTTCTAAGGAGGAACTCGAAGAATGGCTTAAAATGGTCACTGGATTGCCAAGTGTGAGTGTAGATTCAGTCATTGCACCATTTGAGGAACTTGGTCTTGTTAAGACTGAGTGGGTTGATGAGATAGGAAGAACCTGTGTTTTTATGATCAAAGATCTTGAGGTTTTCCGGGCTCCACCACTAATAGCTATGGAGGCAGCTAGCAGTGTATTAGATCCAGAGCTTGCTGCTGAATACAAGTCTGAGGTTTTGGAATTCCTAACAGAATGGCAAAAGACACCAGAGGATACAGTATCTGTTGCTCAAGTGCTTGCTGATCCAGATTGCTATGATACACTAAGCGAGCTAAGAAGAAGACCAGTTAATATTTCTGAACTAGAAGCGACACTTGCTATTCCACCAAAAGAGTTGAAGTCTGCTATTCAGACACTCAAGAAGTTCAGGATTATCTCTGAAAAGAGACGTAAAGGTGCATCTGGAGAATATGACAAATGGTTGTTTCTACTAAATGATATTAGGGTCAGACTATTCTTCCCAGAATATTTCCTTCAGACACTTGTCACAGATCTTGAGAAGACACCTGATGATCCTAAACAGATGGAGATGGTACATCATCATCTGCGTTTGCTCAGAGACAACTTTCCACGATAATCGATAGTATAAATCTGCAGCACTTAGATTGTATAAATGTTAATGAGTATGAAGTGAAATCTTTCTGAAAAAATCAAATCTTTTACACCACTATGATTTCTTCAATTTGCATTAGATGATTCTGTAATAATATCAGTGAAAATCGATTAGGACATATTCCGCAAAAACCTAGAAAGCTTCTTATGGTATTTTGTTCATCGAGCTAATGAACCTTCGTAACAAGGGTGCATGGACTTCCCCCGTCATGTTTCGAAAGAAACAAGGAACTCGCAGCAAACACGGTCCCAAAGTGAGTTCTAGGTCCCTATTGCCCACCGTTGGGCATGTCTTGCGCATGTAATTTTATCCTTGCATCCTGTTAGGAAGTGCTCCACGGATGCGGACGGTTCGCGTTGGCGGACCCCCGCTCCAACATTTTTCTCAGAATGGCCACTGATAGATACACAGAATATCAAAATATACACACAGCACAGCTTAATCTATACCTAAAGGATTGACTTACTATCAAAAAGGTTTCAGAAACCTAGAGTCCCGCTCTGATTGAACTTGGTGATGCTGAAGTGATTCACAATACCTTCCTCGTTCGCATATCAACACGACAAATAATCGCCACAACCCAATACTGGCCAGTCTGGGTGAAAGAAGATGCATTGAATGAGTTCATATCCACTAGGGAGGAACTAAGAACAGATCATGGCCAAGTTTCAGAACTTCCTTTGATTATTGGAGATCATAAGTTTCTTGGAAAAGATTGGATTGAAGATTCTGTTCTTGTCTTTGTAACTGATAAGGGCGAGGATGAAGCAAATACCTATGAAAAGATAGACCTGGCTATAAAGGCAATTACAAAGACCTTCAAAAAGCATGGCATTGAAGGTGCAGTTAAGAATTATGCCGCTCTCATAGAACCCTCTGTAACAACCAGACTCAAGATTGCACTTGTGGGAGAGGGTGGTGTTGGTAAGACTACCACGCTACATCTCCTTCTAGGAGATACACCTCCTCTCCAGTATGTTCCAACAATAGCATTGAATCTTGAAACAGTTGAGAATATTCGCTTTGGGAACTACTCATTGGTCCTATGGGACTTCGCTGGTCAGGAGCGTTTTCGTACTCTATGGCGTTTTTACTTTCATGGCGCAGATGTTATCTTTTTAGTATGTGATTCAACTCTAAGAAATGTAATCATCAGTAAGGACATTCTCAAGTTAATAAAACGAGATGCTCCTAAAGTTCCAGTTTTTGCCATGGCGAACAAACAGGACAAGCCCAATGCCATGAAACCTGAAGTTGTTCAGAAGATTCTTGGGATTCCAACCTACCCAATGGTAGCAATTGACAAAGATCGTCGAGATGAGATGTTGCGCATCTTGATGACAGCGGCAGCACAATATGTTGGTGTTGCTCTTCCTGATTTACCTGCTTCTGAGTTATTGAAATTCACTGATGTAGCTACAGAGGAAGCGATAGCTAGAGTTGAAGCTGAAGAAGTAGCAGGACTTGAAGAGAAATATGTAGAAGAAGAAGAGGAAGAGATCGAAGAAGAAGAAGAGTACGAAACAGTGGAAGTCATTGAAGAGGTCTTTGTGGATGAGGAAGGTCATGTAATTGAAGATCTTGATGAGTATGAGATTATTGAAGAAGATATAGAAGTAACAGAAGAAACTATCATTGAGGAAGAAATAGAAGTAGCGGCTGATGCTTCAGAGGAAATCGATTTCCCCATACCTGAAATTATAGAGGGTCAAGGAGAGGTAGGAATTCAAATAGATTCAGAACCAGTATTGGAACCAATACCTGAGGTTGAATTCAAAGAGGAAGTTACTGCTGAACCTGAGGTAACTTTTGAACCAAAAGAAGAGATTGTGGTTGAGCCTTCTCAGCTCGAAGAAGTTAGAGCTGAAGCTGCGCCTGAACCAGTGTCAACAGAATTTGCGCCTGAAACCGCTGAGATAGCTATTGATGTTACAACTCCAGAACTTGTAGTTGAAGAGAACACAGATGCAATAAAGATGGCTAAGGACATCATCTTTGAGGCTCTTGAAACTGATGATTTTGATGATATCATAGCAACAGAGATTGAACAAGCATCAGAAGAGGAGTTAGACACAGCACTTCAAGCAATTGGGAGTGATGAGGTTATACCTCTTGAAAATGAACCTGATTATACAGAAGAGCTTGATGCTGAATCACTTGAAGAGCTTGAAACCATTCTAGGTCCTCTAGACCGTTCAGTGGGTGGTACTGCATCCACCAAAGTAGAGGGGATTGATAAGGAAGATGATTCGTATCTCCCACTTAATGGTGAAACGCTTGCTGAGCTTGAGCGGTTACTTGCTTTAGATGAAGAAGAGAAGAATAAAGACTAGTTTTAACAAGCGGAAAGACTGATTTGCTAGTATGTTGCAGCTACATTGAGGGAATCTGCTTGAAATTATCAGAAGTTGAACCAGGGAAGAATGTAACGGATTTAGTTGTCCGTATTGTATCGGTGGCACCACCCAAGATGATTAATACTCGAACAGGGAGGAAAACTCAACTCACAGAGGTTCTTGTGGCTGATGGTACAGGATCCACAATTCTTTCTCTCTGGGGATTTGGCGAAGGCTCTGATCTTTCTGCAGGGAAAGTGATTAAGATCGTCGATGGGTGGGCAAAAGAATGGAGAGGCAAGGTTCAACTATCTCTTGGCCGTTCTGGAAAATATGAAATTCTCGTAGATGATGGATCTGTTCCATCCATATCTGAAATAGGTTCAGCCACTGAATCCAAAGATTCTGAAGATTAACGATTAAAATTAGGATAACAAGAGGTTCCATGATGGTGCTAGTCTATTTGTCAGCTCCAATCATCAAAGAGTCCGCAAGAAAAGATGATTTTTGCACCAAAGTTGTAGCCATTCTTGAAGACTTGGGACTTGCTGTCTTTGCGCCTCAATTCCTTGGTCCTGCTTCACCTGAAGAAATTTACAGACGAGATGTTCATAATGTAAGAATGTCCGACTTTGTAATTGCTGAAGTTTCAAATCCTTCTCTCGGTGTAGGAATGGAAATCATGCTAGCGATTGACCTTGTAAAACCAGTCTTGATGTTTTTCCATGGTGAAGTTGAGTCTCTGTCAAAAATGGTTCGTGGAGCTGATGGCAAAGTACTCATTGAATACAACACACTGGATGATGTTGAGAAAATACTTCGGACTCACAATCTTGAGAACTTGATAGTTCAGAAATGTCCTGTTTGTGAGGCTCAAGTTGCAGAAGCACTTGAGGATGGTCTGAAATGTCTTGGGTGCGGTTCAGGCAGTCATCAGGTAAAGGTGTAGGGCTATGGCTGAATCGCTTATTGATTCATCAAGTAGCAAGAAGCAAGTCATTCCATTATTAATTCTGTCAGTCACGATGGTGTCAAGCGCAAGTATTCTCATTCTCTTCAGTTCTTCTCATCCTTTTGTGATTGTCTTTTGGAGAACACTATACGGAGCTGTTTTCATGGCTTCGATTGGAGCTTTAAGAGGTGATTATAAGTCACTAAATAAGGTAGTTACAAAGGAGAATTATTATTGGCTTGCAGCAATCGGAATAACATTGTCGCTCCATTTTTGTACATGGTTTCAATCGCTCACTATGACAACTGTTGCCGCAAGTGTGGTCTTAGTTGATTCATCTCCAATCTTTACCGCAATTCTCTCAAGTCTATTTCTTGGGGAATCTTTGCGAAGAAAATCTTGGGCTGGAATCCTTATTGCCTTGGCTGGTGCGATCTTTCTGGCTTGGGGTGATTTCGGAGGAAGTGGAGCTTTGGCATTGAGCGGAGACCTTCTTGCTCTTTCAGGAGCTGTCTTCCTTGCTATGTATTTCATCGGAGGTCGGCGATTTGCCAAAGATATGCCAATTACCGTCTACACTTCAATAATCTATTTCATAGCTGCACTTTCTACAATTCCCATTTGTGTTACATTTAATTTGAACTTACTAGTATTCGAACCTGCCGAAGTCGCTATTTTCATAGCTCTGGCAATCTTTCCAACTGTTCTCGGCCATTCTGTCAATAATTACCTTCTAACAAAGGTACCAGCTTATGTGGTATCTTCAGCTGTGCTTGGGGAACCTATAGGCGCCGCAATTCTTGCTGCACTAATTTTCTTGCAGATTCCAGGGCCAACAACCATTATCGGATTTCTTGTGATTCTGTTTGGAATCGCTCTTGTTTTGGCAGATATTGCAGCCCGTGAAAGATCGAGAATCTCACCCTTTGATGACTCCGATGGGGCGTAGTCTTACAGCTTTCGTTGCTATTCCTACAGCATCAGATACTTTTACGACTTCATCTACGTCTTTGTAGGCTCCTGGTGCTTCTTCAGCAATTACTATGCCCTTAGTAGCTCTCACTATAATCCCTTCCTGCGCAAGGTCTTCCTGAACCTCTTTCCCAAAGAATCGTTTCTTTGCCTTCGCACGGCTTAAGAACCGACCTGCACCATGAGCAGTTGAACCCCACGTCAAGTCCATTGCCTTTTCGTTTCCTATGAGGATGTAAGATGCAGTACCCATTGTCCCTGGTATGATAACTGGCTGTCCGATATCTCGATACTTTAATGGGACTTCAGGATGACTTGGTGGAAATGCTCGAGTTGCACCTTTTCTATGAACCACAACCTTAGTCCTCTTGCCATTAATTTCATGCTCCTCAACCTTTCCCATATTATGAGCAACATCGTAAATTAGTCCCATATCCAAATCTTCAGGGGAGCTACCCATCACTTTCGCAAATGCCTCTCTTGTCCAATGCGTCATTGTTTGTCGATTTGCGAATGCATAATTTGCTGCTGCACTCATTGCACCCAGATAAGCCTGTCCTTCCTTTGAGGTTGTAGGTGCACTACAAAGTTCTCGATCCGGTACTTCAATGTTATATTTTCTCATTGCATGAGTCATTATTTTGATGAATTCTGAGCAAACCTGATGTCCGAGACCACGAGACCCGCTATGAATCATAATCATTACTTGCTTCTTTCGAGTGATACCCATTAACTTGGCTGCTTCTTCATCATAGATGTCGTCAACCACCTGAATCTCAAGAAAATGATTGCCTGATCCAAGAGTGCCGCTTTGTTTGACACCTCGGCTTTTGGCAGATTCCGGAACGTCCGAAGGATTTGCGATATCGAGTTTTCCATTTGCCTCTTGGTGAGCCAAGTCCTCCTCCCATCCATATCCCTGTTCCACTGCCCAATTTGATCCGTTAACAAGAACCTCATCTACTCCTCGATGATTTTTAAGATCAATCTTACCTTGCTTCCCTACCCCCGTAGGCACATCTTCGAAGAGTTGGTCAATTAGGGACCTAAGCTTTGGCCGAACATCCTTCTCATCTAAATTAGTTCTTAACACACGCACCCCACAGTTGATGTCATAACCAACACCACCTGGCGAAATCACACCTGATTCATAATCTGTTGCAGCAACTCCACCTATAGGGAATCCATAACCCTGATGACCATCTGGTAGCACAATACTATGCTTGTAAATGCCTGGCAGGCATGCTGCATTTGCTGCTTGTTGAAAGGTCGCGTCTTGCCTCATTTTTCGAACAAGACTATCTGAAGCAAATATTATAACTGGGACCTTCATACAAGGTTGTGTGTTTTTTGGAATTTCATGGATGTTTTCTGAAACCTTCTTGATATCCAACTCTAATCACACTCTCGTAGTATGGTGCATCGCTTCGTTACTATGGCTATAAGGCTTGTGAAGTGAGCCTGACCCAGAATCTTATTACTCGCTTCCTATAGATTTGAAATGGGCAAAATTGCCTTGAAATTGAAGGAGGATGAGTCACCGAGTGCGGGAAGTACGACTAACTGCAATGGTAACTTCTCATGGTTGAAGCTGCAAGGTCACACAAGATGATCTCACTCGCCTTCTACAAGTAGCTGATCTACTTCCTACTGGTTCTACAACAACCCAGGAAATAGGCGATGATGCTGTGGTCCGCATTATTAACGAAGATGTGGCTATTGTAGAAAATGTGGATATTTTCACACCCATTCACGATGACCCTTTCATACAAGGTGAGATTATAGCGTGTAATGCTACGAATGATGTCTTCGCTATGGGTGTCACCAACATTCTTTCACTGCAGGCTTTCTTAGCTTATCCTAAGGATCTGCCTCAAGAGATTGTTGTTGGAGTCCTCAAAGGAATGAAGAGTTTCATGGAGCGTCATGGAGCAAAGCTCTCAGGTGGTCAGACAATCACGAATCCTTGCCCGGTCTTTGGAGGGATTGCACTTGGCGTCGCTCATCCGCGTGATATTGTCTATTCGCACGGTGCTAAGGTTGGTGATGTGATTCTTCTGACAAAACCATTGGGGATACAATCAGCGATGAGATCGTATAGAGACCTCCAAGATGAGAAACGTGATGTTCTCTTATCTAAATTCAAGGAATCTGACCTGAAACGAATGCAGGATGTGGCTGTTAGAGTGATGACATTCAGCAACCTTGAAGTAGCTCAAGCAATGCAAGAAGTTGGAGTGAATGCTGCTACTGATGTGACAGGATTCGGCCTTCTCGGGCATGCTGGAAATGTCAGCTCACTAAGTGGTGTTGATGTTGTCATCAATCAGATTCCTATTATTCATGGTACTCTTCAGCTCGCAGAGTTCTTTGGTCACAGACTCTCAACTGGGTATGGCGCTGAAACTGCAGGTGGAATGCTTGTATTCTTAGATGCCAACAAAGAGGATGAGTTTCGTGGGTTCCTGAAGGAGAAGAATCTGCCTTGTTGGCTTGTTGGTGAAGTTGTTAAACCTAAAGGATCACCTTGCGCTAGACTTGCGCAAGAAGTTCAGTTTATCGAGACCGAGTTCCCATGATGACTGGGCAAGCCCTTGGGATCCCTGTTTGAGGACTGCCGTTGCGAGCGGACGGTCTCATCATGTCACTGATTTTTAGAGTGTACGGTATCAAAGAAATTATCTGGCACCTGTTTTTATCAGACCAATAATAGCACTACAAACCTTATAATGAGCATCAGAATACTGGAAATACAACGAAACGGCATGAGGATTCGGTGGTCGCATGAAGATTGTCGTGACAGGTCCCTATGAAGCTGGCAAAAGTAAGATGATTCACCACATTACTAACGGTGCATGCATCAACGTTGAACGTAGGGGTACTACAATTGCTATGGACCATGGTCTTGCAAACGTAGATGGGTTGAATGTCTTTATGTTTGGCACCCCTGGACTACTCCGTTTTCGTACTATGCGGAAGATACTAAGTGAAGGTGCAGATGGAATCATTTTTGTTGTTGATTCTGTCGACCCTGAATCTGATGCCCGCGCAAAGTTGTTTTTCAGAGAGATTGCCTTCTTCCTACCAGGTGTGCCTTGTGTGGTAGCCGCCAATAAACAGGACATGCCGGAATCCAGACCTATCGATCAACTCCGAAAGAATCTTCGATTTCTTGCTGGTCTTCCAGTTTTTCCTGTTTCAGCTAAAACTGGAGAAAATGTCGATAGCATGCTCCGAACACTTCTTTATTTAGTGATGATGCAATGGAGTTCTGTCTTTTCCAAATTTGCTGAATACAGTGGTGATAGGAAAGGTCTGAATAAGTTGATGAAGGATTTGAACTTGGAACGTGAACAAGCTGTTGGCTACCTCCGCAGATTTGAGTTGAGAAAGTTGTTAGAAGTGCAGGTGGGCGATGAGCAGTTCTTTGTTAAGGACTCTGTGAAACCACTCCTTGAGAATCCTGTACTATTGATGCCTCGTTAGTTATGTTTTAGCCAGATTCTCCCTATCTGGCGCTATTTCTATGTATGTCAGTGTAAAGTATACGGTCTTTCAGAAAGAATCAAAAACGATATAGCCCGCCAACGATGATGATTTCAGGTGAGCCTGATGAGCGAAGAAGATTTAGAAGATGTCGACCCTGCGGAAATTTTAGAACAAGCTGCTTCAGCTCTAGAAGCTGGGGAAAAAGATACAGCCGCAAAGATGTTCAATGCAGTTGGTAATATCTACATGTCTGTAGCAGAATTTGAAGAGGCTCACAAATGCTTTGAAGACTCTTTAAAGATCTATAAAGAATTGAATGATGAAACTGGTATCTGTGACACGATGTACAACCTTGGAGTCGCACGGATTAACTTGGAGCAATGGGATGAAGCAATTGCCACGCTCGAATCTGCTAGAAAGATGTTTGAGAAAACTTCGAATGAGAGTGGTGCTGCTGATGCAATCTATGGTCTAGCTTTGGCAAGCTTGGGTCAAGGAAGCTTTGAAACTGCCATGGAGCACTTCAAAAAGGCTCAACGTGCTTACAAATCACTTGAGAACGAGCAAGGCGTTGCAAGCGTTATTATGGATATGGGTGCAGCCTATGCTGACAAAGAAGACTGGACTGAAGCAGAAACCACAATCAAGAAAGCTTTGAAGGTCTACCGAGAGATTGATGATAAATCTGGGATTGCAGATGCTTGCTCACTTCTCGGTGATATTGCTGAAACATCAGGCAATCAAAAGAAAGCGGCTGAGCTCTTTGTAGAAGCAGCTCAGAATTACTACGAATCCGAGATATTCGATATAGCTAGAGAGGTCCTTGAACGTGCGGAACAAAAGATGTGGGATGTTCCAAAAAGCACCCGCCGCAGGCTTCGGCGGGTAATTGATGAATTAACAGATGCATTGCCTGAAGAGACTGACGAAGAAGAAGGCGACGATGATGATTTTGACGAGGATCTTCTCGAGTTTCAGGCGGATGAATAAATTGTCTAAACCATTGAATTGAATGCTAGGTGTTTTCCACGGGAAAACTCTATTTACTAAGATTTCCTCGTCATAGTGAATTCTATCGGAGTGCTCCCCTAATGACTAACTCTAGGAAAAAAACACTTGCCTATCTTTTCATTGCTCTCATGGTTGGGTCGCTTGGTCCAATATCTGGATACTATTTACTCTCTATTTTTAGCCCTGTATCTAAAAGCCATATTCTGAGCGGTGTCCCAACAGACCAAGTCCCACTAGCAAGGGTTGCCTTCGTTTCACCAAATCCCGCTTCATATGTCGATGAGTTTGCATATATGGCGGCTGTTCCAACTTCAGTCTTCTACTTCAATGACACTCAATATATTTCTCCTCTGATTTATAGTGAAGGTTCACCGAGCGAGTCTTGGCTCTTAGAAGATTGGTCAGACTATCTTAGTCTAGATGGTGGAGTAACACAGGCAATTGCAATTGGTGATTTCTCCGAGAACTATCTTTCACAACTACAACAGGATGTTGGTGTCAAAATATATCCTCGAATTACAGGTTCTTCAGCCGCTGAGATTGCATCATTGCTTGCAGCTAATGCATGGAGTAGTAGTTCAACCGCAGTGATTGGGTTGTTGAAAGAGAATTATGACACACCTTCAACAATCACTGGTGGTGCTACCCACGTTTTACAGAATCAAGCATCAGAGATATTGGAGTTTGGCGGAACTGTTACATATGGGGCGCCTTCAAGTATCAATTTTACACCGCCCTCATGGGCAGTCTGGCTTGAAGGTAGGTTCAATTGGACTGGCAGTGAGCTCCTTACGCATGAGCTTATAGATCCTTATGGGGAAATTGTGGACTATTCTGTCTGGAATCAGATCTACTTCTCGAGACAAGTCGGATATGTTGTAGCTCCTGTGCCTTTGAATTTCTGGTTGCCAAAAGTTGCGGATGGCACTTGGACAATGAATATTACACGTGATATAGCGGGTACAACCACTATGGACAATGAGGTAGTCTGTCACCCAGGGTACGCACGAACTGTCTCCGTACCGGTAAATGCGAAATGGATGAATGTATCACTCCAATGGGATAACGTAGCAACTGACCTCAACCTTGCTCTCATAGACCCGACTGGCAGGCTTGCGATGTGGGCACCTGCTGGAAGTATCCTTTCAAACCCTGGTAGAGAAATTATTAGGCTACCATACCCTATGCCTGGAGATTGGACAATAATTGCAGCTTGGATGAACGCGAATGAAGAACAGAATAATATCAACCTCTCATGGACAATATCGAGCCTCCCCACTGATCTTGAATTCTATATGGAATCTGCCGCAAATGCTGCTGTTCTTGCATCACTTCTAAACGCACCTTTACTTTATGTCTATGAAGACCAGATACCAACTGAAACAGACTGGGCACTTACTCGCCTAAATGTGTCGAACTTGTATCTCGTTGACCCATCTAATCTTCAAGATGGTTCCCTCGCAGCTCTACTAAGTTCATATGGGGCTCTTAACAATCTGATCAGTTATCCACTTGTGACATCAGCGATAGCATCTCTATCAGGCTCTAGAGATGTTGTAGTCACTGTGCCAGTTGGTAATGGAAATGAGTTCTTTGCCCCAGCCGCTTTCTCTGCAGCAGTTCATGGTAGTCCAGTGTTTTCGCTCTGCGGTACCAATAATGAACTGACAACACGAGCCCAAGAAACATGGGCTCCGTATTTGATTGGTCCTGAAATCAATAACATCTATGTCATCAATAAATATGAGAATCGAGCTGAAAATGGATGGTATGATGAACGGATACCAAATAAGTATTCAATGATGGAATCTGAGGCTAGTTTTGAAGCATTCCTAACATCAAGAGGAGCCTATAACTCAACATTTTCTCAGCCAATTGTTGTCATTTCTCCTGCATCTCTTCTTCCTCTGAGTTTTGATAGGTCTCTTCAGTCTCATTTCAATCCTGGTCGGATACCTGCAACTAAATCAACCACAGCTTCTATTCTTATCAACCGAGGGCTTTTACACCGTTTTCTATTCCTCACTGCTGACCAATCAGATACTTCCTTGGTGAGCATGTATGCATATACTGATGGTGACAGCTTTATCGATAATAACTACGATTATCATGTTCTATACCAGATAGAAAACACAACCGATGCACTCGAGGCTGCAGGTTTCTCCATTGAGAGTCATGTGGGGCAAAATGAGGTTTTTCAAACCCTTGACTCTCAAGTGGCTTTGTGGTCATTGAGTACACACGGAACACTAACTGAATTACCACGAGACCCTCCAGACCGTCCATATGGTGTTGGATACTTTTCACTAAGGAATGCTGACGCTCCATACGGTTTTGAGGAAAGTCTCACAATTAGAGAGAGTCCCTCCGATTCATATAGCCTTGTCAATCCTGTTGCATTCCCGGAGGAACTAGCAAATCATGTAACAAAATCATCACATGATCTAGATGCTGCAATTGGGAATATTGGTAGTCCTATCATCATACTGACTGCATGTCTTCTTGGAGGAACTGAAATGCCTCTAATGTTGATGGAGCACGGTGCAGTAGCTGTTACAGCTGCCCCTAGAACAGTCTATTTCCGTCCAGCAGGAATGCTCTCAGTCCTCCTTACTCAATCCTTGTGTGCTGGTTCAACGATATCTGAAGCACTTTCGTATGGTCTTACAACAACTTCGATAGACTACTCTGATCCCTTGATTGGACGCGATCCACGTGATTATGCCAATCAACAGATTCTATTTGGCGATCCTTCAGTTCAGCTTTATGAGCCAGTCACTTCTCCTCATGTTGCAGCAGTCAATCCTCTGACAAGTTCATTCGATGGTCATGTTCCTGGGCAAGGAATAGGTGTCGTTGCAGCACTTGGTGTTTCCTCATATCTGCCCTCTACATTGACCTCTTTGAGTGTCGTCTTCGATTACTATGAAGTATCAAATTACACAGAGTTTCTACGACTACTTCCGCTAAGACATATTGTTCTTGTTGAACCAGATACTTTGGATGTTCTAGGACCAAGCCTTTCATCATCCAGCAATGTACTAGATGCGTATGTACGAAATGGTGGAGTCTTAGTCCTCTTTGGAGTTTCTGAATCAATACCATGGTTGCCTTGGCCTATGTCGTATGAAGCTACTGGGTCTGGGACATCAATCACAATTGTGGATGCAACACATCCACTTCTGACCTCTCCCAATGCATTGAGTTCTACTATCAATTATACTGGTCATTTTTCATCTGTTTGGGCCAACCTAACTGTTCTTGCTACTGATGGATTGAATCCTGTGATAGTCGCTGGAGCAGTGGGTTCGGGCAAGGTGGCCTTTTCTACTACATTCCCGTCTGGGGCGAACCAAAACACTACAATCGAGAATGCTGTCTATTGGAGTGTTATTCCCTCAATCACGCTTGAGAGTGTAACCCTAAGTCAGAGAATAATCTGGGCAGGTGATGATGTTACTATCTTTATTGAATTGACCGACATTGTAGGGGCACCTATTGAGTCAGCAGATCTTGATATATGGTTAAACTCCAGTCAAGTCACTGCTATAGAAACTGGTAATGGATTCTACAGTATTCTTTTAACAGGTGGATGGACCCAAGCGAATACAGGTCAATTTGACCTATATTTCATAGCCTCCAAAGCTGGCTATGACACACTCACTCTTTCAATAGAACAATTCATACTTATTCGACCGTTTCCATGGGTTATGCTTGGTATTATTGGAGGTGGTCTGGTCATTGTGGTTGGTGGATGGGTCTATTGGAAGAAACGACGTGGTGATAGTATAGGTTGGAAAAGAGATAGTTCTCCTGAAGACAAGCAGAAAGAAGCTTTGCAGAGAGAAAAGGACAGCAAATCTGATGTGAAGGAGTACTTTGGAGTCTAGAGATATAAATGACAATCAAGTAATCCAAAAATCAAGAGATGCAATAAGTTATTATAGAAAGGCCACAGACTAGCGTTTGTTCGGATTGTTAGAGGGTGCAAGTATGTCCAGTCGTGTGGATAACATCAACAAAACTATTCGTGATTTTGAAACAGTACCAGGTGTAGAGGGTGCAGCTCTTGTTTCAGCTGATGGTTTGATGATTTCATCCGCTTTACCTGAAACTGAGCAGGAAAGGGTGGCTGCAATAAGTGCTGGTTTATTATCACTTGGTGAGAAAGCAACGACGGAGTTGGACCGTGGCAACTTCAAGGAAGTCTATGTCAAAGGCGAAAAAGGATACACTCTTCTTACATCTGTTGGTGAAAATGCACTTCTTCTTGTACTAGCTAAAGCTGATGCTCAAATTGGTCTAATCTTTGTAGATATGAGAAGAATTGCGGATTCTCTACTCGAGATACTATGATGCATCATTTCATTCTCTGAACTATTTCATCAACAATGTGACGTGCTATCACAATCTTAGGGGCAAGCTCTACACTCTTCGTATAGCCATTAGTGCCAACAATCAAAACAGCATTTGTGTCTGTTCCGAACGCAACACCTTTTCTCTGTTCGTCATTTGCCACAACAAGATCGCATATTCCTCTTTCAATTTTTATCATTGCTCTCTTTGCAAGTTCTTCATCCGTGACTCCTGATTCAACCTTGAACCCAACGATGAACAGATCTTTGTGTGTTTTCCTAGCTTCTTCAATGATTTTCTTTGTGGGTATGAGTTCGATATTGAGGCTCTCTGTACCTGATGCCATCTTACTATCTTCTTTCTTAGATGGAACATAATCAAGAACAGCTGCCGTAGATATGAAAGCATCCGTTTTACGAGCTGAAAGCTGAGACATCACAGTGTCGAGCATCTCCGCTGATGTTGACACTCTATGAATATCTGCGAGATCTGGACCCTGTTCTGTAGTCGGACCCAAGACCAGACTCACAGTAGCTCCTCTTCTAATCAACTCTCCAGCTACAGCAATACCCATTTTTCCTGTAGATGGATTTGTTACATATCGAACTCTATCTATCCATCCTCTTGTTGGTCCTGCTGTGACGATGAAATGTTTTCCTTCGAGGTCTCTCGGTCCCAATACTTTCAGGACATGTTCCACGATTGTTCTCACCTCTGGAATCTTTGCTTTCGCTTCTTCCATTCGTGGTGAAACAATTGTGATTCCCATCCTCCTCAACTTCTCAATGTTCTCAATCACTACGGGATGATCATACATTGATTCATGCATAGCTGGTACAATTATCATTGGAATTCGTGCACCTATTGCTGACGAAGCCGTAGTTGTAACCGGTGTATCATCTATACCATTTGCAATTTTACCAATTGTATTGGCTGTCGAAGGGGCAATTAGAAGTAAATCGACGTGACTCTCGTGTTTGCCTGCGAGTGTAATGTGCTCAATTTGCCCTGTGAGTTCAGTAATGACTGGATTACCCGTAGCCCACTCCATAAGATGCGGGTGGATGATTCTTTGAGCCATGCGACTCATTACTGTTTGAACTTCAGCTCCATGACGCATTAGTGTACGAGCCAAGGCAACGCATTCAACTGCTCCTACACTCCCGGTGATTCCAAGCGCAATTGTCTTTCCTTCCAGTAGGTTACTTAGAGTTCCTTTGATAAGCTTGGATGTATGGTCGACCAAGGCAATCACCTTGTTATAGCCTCAACAAGGTCATCAACAGCAAGAATGTCCAAATCAGATAGCTGCTTGCCTTCTTCGATGCACCTAGATTCAAGAGCTTTGACAAGAGCATAGACCGCCTCATTCGATGGCGTATCAATACCATGTTCTTTCGCCAATCTGATAATCTCGCCAGTTATCGCATCTATCTCTGTTCGTTTTCCTGCTTGGAGATCTTGGAGCATTGAGTTAATGTTGTTCCCTGTTGCTTTAGCTGTTCCGAGTGCGTATCTAACAGGATCCTCTGTTGTGAGTTCTATGTTTAAAGCTTTCACAACTTTGACTGCTTCTTCCACAAGTCTAACAATCAAGCCACGAAGTGCCTTATTCTTGTAGACTTCTCCATTAGAAAGCCCAGTCAAAGCGCCAACAGGGTTGATACCACAATTAACAAGGGTCTTAGTCCAAACGACTCCTTCGATATTGTCACTCGAACGAACATCGAAACCCACCTGTTTCAACATTGCTGCAAGCTTTTCTACTAGCTCATAGTTCTCATGAAATCTTGAACCAATCTCTGTGAGGCCGCAACCTGTGGCTGTAACAACTCCAGGTGATGTTTTAAGTGCCCCCATACAAGTTGTTGCTCGTAAGACTTTGGTAGTATGGAGAGCTTTAGCTACCAAGTCTTCAGTCCCGAGACCATTTTGAATCAGGAGCATTGATGCTCCACCATCAATGAGATGTTTTGCACTCTTCGCCGCTGTGAGCGTGTCATAAGTCTTTGTTGTGACAATTACAAGATCCGCCTTGTCTACTTCAGATGCATGTTTCATAGCCTTAAGCTTGAAGAAATGGTCTCCAAGGATTCCCTTAATCATAAGACCTTTGGACTGAATTGCAGATACGTGAGGATTCCTACCTATTAGGATGACCTCTGTGTCTTTAAGTCGACTCAGGAATGCTCCATAAAGACTTCCAATGGCTCCTGACCCCACAACAACAATCTTCATTTATAATTCGCTCCAGCTTTGAATTTAGTTCTTAGTTTGCCAATGTTATTGGCACTTTCCTCGAGATGTTTCATTATTATCTGTACTGACATGGCAAGATTCTCAGAATTATCAAATCCCCTTGTGATCTTACGAAGTTCATCCTTGGCAAGCTTCTTCATATCTCGTGCTTTTTCTACCATCAAAGGTAAGGCTCGAGTTATGTTGTCGACAATGGTAATATCTGAATGAATTGCAGTTCTACTCATCGGGTTCAAATCGATTGTTATAACGAATTTTCCTATGGCCTTCAATGCCTCAGTTCTATCACCATCTTCTAGTGGGACCAGAATTACATCAGCTGCTCCAATTCCATTGGGATCCACTTTTCTACGATTACTGCTTAGCTCAGGGATTATGGCCGAAGGTCGATCATGAGTACCTAGTATTTCTTTTGCACCTACTTCCATAAGAGCTCTCTTAATTGCATCTTCACGTTCCTTACGATAGTAGAACAAATTAATCTCCAAGGGTGCATTACAAATCTTTGATAGCTTCACAATATCTTCTGGTACAAGTGAACATACATTACCATTCACGCTTATTACTGGATGGTCAGCAGATAGCATAGCTGCCACTGCTGCACGAATAGCATGCTCTGCAAGCTCAGTGGTTTTTTCACCTATCAGGTAGTCGAAAGCCTCACCTCTTCCATGGGCTAATAGACCTGCAGTGGCAACAATGTTTGACTCATGCCCCTCAATTACTCTCTCCCTTGTTTCCAATGAAATCCTTCTTGGATGGTTTAGAGGTATTTCGATTTTTGTCAACTGAGCAACCTCCCACCCTCTGGGGCAATCTTGGATACAAACACTTCAGAATTGTTCCAATATTGTAGTAGGATCTCCTGTGCAATTTTTGTTTCTTGTTCATAACAGAAACAGAACACAGAGTCACCCAACATGACCATACTAGAGTTGAAAAGTCCAACATTATCAAGATTGGCTAGTGCTTGCTCCACTCTAGTAGTTCTCAATCCTATCTTTTCAGAAAATTCGCGAGAACACTCAATTAGGATTTCAATTCTTGGATCATCTATGATTCTTGATACTAATCTGTCACCAATTGAATTGATTCGTGCTCGCGATGAAGGATTGGTCAGAACTTTTGAAGTTTCGAGCCCTGGGGCACCAGCAAGGACTGCTTGTAGCGCGTCTTGGTGCTCAATCCTCTTAATCTTCCCTATACCTGGACCACCAGCTTGAAGTCGTACTTCAATCCCACCAACAGTCTGTGCAAGTACATCTCCTAGACCTGTATGGTTCATAATCTCAGCAGTGTGTGCGAACCCTGCAGCCTTTTCATATTCAATATCATGATCAAGTAGATGACTGAAAGCAAGAGCTGTGCCTAAAGCGCCTGCTCCAGAGGCTCCAAAACCAGCTCCAATAATAAGAGAGGAATCATGCTCGACATGAACTCTGAGCGTCCTCTCGTATTCTTCAGCCAATCTCTGTACCACCGTCTTTGTGACTTTTGCATCTACACTTTGTTTGTTGTATTCAGTTGTAATCTCTAGTGTTGGGTGATCCACCACAGACACAGAAGTGACTGTTCCGATGGTCACTGAGAATCCCGCACCCATTGAACCACAACGGAGGGGATCATCATACTCGTCAAAGATACGAAAGATCCCAGTAATATGACCTGGCACGAATGCCTTTGCTGTCTGTACTGAATCCTGTTGTGTTGTCAAGGTGTCAGTCAATTCCTTCTCTATTTGGTTGCGTATTAAATATTCTTTATACATTCAGTGATGGGTATATACGTGTATATATATTACATATTTACCCATTTATTGACAAACCACAAGATGTGTCCCATTACTCGAAGGGAACAATACGTGTATATTGCTTGATTCTTGGATCATCTGACTGTGGTGCAGGATATGCCCATCTTGCATCAATATCTCTGCCACTGAGGTCAAAGACTCGAAAACTACCTGATGACCAAGTAAGTGGACTAAATCCAAGAAGAAGTGTTTGAGTTCGCCAGCTGGTGACACACATGTGTCTATTCATTCCAGCAGTTGGAGCAACAAGAAAGACATTCGAGAATTCCATTAACAAAGATGTACTAATTCTATAGAAGAAGCTATACGTCTTCCTATGTTCCTCTGTTCCCTGTTCACGAAGGTCATTGAGATATCGAATGATTGTATCATCATGAACTGTAGGATCCATGACATCTGACAGGTCTTCAACATCAACGACAACAGCAGTTTCGAAATAATATGCCAGAGGGAATTCTGGAATATGGAATATGATGTATTTCTCCTTCGTTATTAATTGGTAGAGGTGCTGGAAAATCGCTTGTTTGGAATAAAGCATGTTTACATCAAGGGAGGCTGGTTTGAAGTTTTCAGATTCATTTGATACAATCAGTCGAAACATGTCATCCAACATATCTCCATCGTACCCAATTCGAACCATATAGTATGGAAGTTCTCCTCCATCTTCCATTCTTCCGGTAGATACTAGGAATTGATTGAATTCTCTTTGGAACGTATCTACCTCATTATCATTGTCTAGTACAAATAGTGACTGGCTGGGTGTATTGAGAGCATTGACTACTTTGTCAAAGGCTTGAAAACGTGCTTTCTTCTCGGGCTTGAACTCCTTAAGGAGTTCGTCCAAGTCACGAGAAGAGTCTGCCAAGTATTCCACACCCACCGATGGACTGTTTTTGTCCTTTTCTGTTTAACTCCCTGCCATTTAAATGGCTGGAGTGTCCGTTTTGAACATATACTCCGACGGCTTTTCCACTGTTATAGCCACCATCGGTACTCACGTTCAATCGATTTATCTCATATATTCTTTACTTAGTAGAATATGGGACATTATCTCAGTATTACAATCGCCATTTTGATTGTCATTTACCTTATCCCGAACCAATTTTTAGCCATTTGATAGGATGTGAGTGCAGATTTTCTAGCATTATACATCATAGCATTCATGTGTCCAGGAAGACCAATCTCAAAATCCATTTCTGAAATTCGTTTAAGAGATGCAACAAGTTTCTCAGGACTTCCTGTGGGGAAATCAACTCTCCCAAAACTACCTCCAGGGAATAATGTATCTCCTGTGAAGAGAATCCCAGATCCCTCCACTTGCATTACTATACTCCCTTCAGAGTGTCCCGGGGTGTGAAATACTCTCAGCTTTATTTCGCCAAAATCAATCAAACTTCCTTCATCTAATAACACATCGATTTTGATTGGTGGTAGGTCTGCTCCAAATGTAGCACCAAGTGTTTGACTCATATCTCCACTATTGATTGGCACAGCTTCAGCCTTGTGAAGATAGAGCTTGGGCGAACCTCTTTCCAACAGGGGGATGACACCACCAATATGATCAATATGACAGTGGGTAAGGACAACATCAGTAATTCTTTCAAGTGAAGATCCCTGGGATTGTAGATCCTTGTCCAGAGAAGAGGCATAAAGACCTGTTCCTGTATCGATTAAAATCTCATGATCTCCTGATTTGATATAGCTGATGTTTGAGTCGAAAGATCGGCTGACAATGAAATAAATTGAGTCCGTTATCTGATCAAGCATAAAATCACCTCAGATACTCTATTAATCTGTCAATCTCTGCATGGTTGTTGTAGAAATGTGGTGAGATTCTTAATCTCCCATTTCTAACAGAGCAATGAATTCTATCCTTCAAGAGATCCTCGTGTAGTTTCTCCACATCATTTGGTTTACATGAAACTATAGATGAATTATGGTTTTGACCAAAATCATAGAATGGGATATTGATTTCTAAAAGTCTTTGTCTTAGATAGTCTGCATTGTCCATAGCTACTCTCTCTCTTGTCTTCCCATCAATTTGGAGGAGCACCTTAAGTGACTCTAGAAATCCAACGTAGGCAATCATTGCAGGAGAACCTACTTGGAACTTCCGTGCATCAGGAAATGGAACTCGTTCAAAGTATTCAAATTCCATCAGATTCTCAACTCCCCACCAGCCTAAGAATCGAGGTTGAAGTTCATTAATCACGGATTCGTTGACATAGATGTAACCTGCTCCAATGGGTCCCAACATCCACTTTGCAGCTTGTCCAGTAGCAAAGTCCACTCCAAGCTTAGACAAGTCAGTGTCAAAACATCCTGCTGCTTGGATGATATCTGCTACAATTAGAGCAGAATTATCATGTGCGAGTTTCGAAAGCTCTGCCAAATCTGATCTATAACCTGAACCAAACTGGATTTGACTGATAGCGATGATCTTGGTTTTTTCATCTACTTGCCCACTAAATCCCTTAAGTGAAACTGCACCATTTCTAGACTTGACTACTCTCAGTTCAAAACCATAAAATCTACTTGCATTTTGCCAGGGAACATAGTTAGCTGGAAATTCAAGGTCGCAAATGACAACATTTGAACCTATGGGATACTCAACACTGTGAGCAATGGAGTTTATTCCTTCGCTTGTACTTGGCACAAAGCCATATTGACTATAATCACCACCCAACAACTTTGCCAGGTTTTGTCGAATCTCTTTGAATGAATTTAGAGTATCCTCGAACTCTCCAATAGCCTCAGATCTATCTTCTAGATATTGTTTCATTGCATTAAACGTGTCAATTGGAGGAATGCCTACGGAAGCATTATCCAAATAGATCATCTTGCTGAGAGTTGGCCATTTGGTAGAGATGAATTCCTGGTCAATCAATGCAGTCATAATGAATCATGCCTGTGGCTTTCTATTGATAAAGGTCACTGCGGATAAAATCCCCCCAAGATTTAAGACTAATATCAGCATCGTAAATTCTGGAGAGGCGATTGTCTGTATTTCGCAGATTAATGGGGCGTTCTAAAAAGCCCAAAGAGGAAGAAGAACCAATAGTGGAACCTAGTGCTGATGTAGGTTTAGCACCTACGAAACCAGTGATGGTGGAACCAACCCCAGCACCTATGGGTACATTGATCGCCTCCGCTGAAGATGTTAGTTTTGACCCCAAAGTCACAGCTGAACATGCTCGACACGCACGTATCAAACCTCAAAGTGCAGCCGAGATTGTTCCAGGTCACGTTCTGAAGCGTGATGAACTGGGTAGGGTCCATATCAAGATTGTATTCTATGGTCCTTCCCTTTCCGGTAAGACTACAGCGCTGAGGTGGTTATTTGCCAATGTTAGGTCATTGGCAAAAGGGAAGATTATAGAAATCTCTGATGAGCTTGGGCGAACAACTTTCTTTGACTTTGTACCTGTTTCAGCCAGCGAGAGGATTGTCTTTGATGTATTTACAGTTGCTGGACAGAGGCGACATGCTAGCCAAAGAATCAAAGTTCTCCGCGATTGCGATGGAATCATCTTCATGGCGGACTCAACACCTGAACAAATGAATGAGAACTTGGCATCGGTACAGGAGCTGAGAATTGCACTTGGTACAGACCGAATGGCAACATTACCCATTATAGTAGCCATGAACAAAAGAGACCTTCCCAATGCTTTACCAATTGACTACATAGTCCAGATGTTGGACTTAGAGGGATATCCAGTATTTGACACAATTGCAACTGAAGGCAAAAACCTTCTACGGATGTTTCAACGAGTACTCCGAGATGCACTTATTTTCAAGGTGGGTATCTAACTTCATCCTAATATTTTGGTTCTGTTTCTGTTTCACAACCGAAAAGAAGAAAAATGCACAATTCACTCCCGAGCCACTCATAGCCCCGTGGTGTAGTGGTCCAGCATCGGTGGTTCTGGCCCACCGGACCTAGGTTCAAATCCTGGCGGGGCTACCAGTTTCTCATAGACACGATCTTATTCACAATTCACATTTCTTGGAGTCATTTTTACGCTGCTATTAATCTTGAAAGGCTCTTATTTGGAAGACCTGGAGTCTATGCTGCACAATTAGATGTGAAAATTCGTTGAAAATTCGATTTTTTTCCCAAGAAGACCTCTTTTACAAAATCGTTCCAAAAAATCGGAAATCCTTTCTATTATTTAAAATAAATTCAAATTTATGAATAACCTAAAGGTTTTTTAGAGAACTCGCCTTCACTTCAGGTGGAGAACGAATCCGTAGGTTATGCTCATTTCGAGTTTCCTGTTACTGAGTCTGCGTCCCTCCCGGCGGAGAAGACAGGTGCGGATTCTCTCCAAATTCTCCTTCTTGCTCAATCAACAGTCATGACAATCTTCATATCCGAGTCCAATCACCGCAATTAATGGAAGTGTGAATCAATGGAGAAGGTAGAGCTTGGCTGGGACGAGTTCTGGGCTGAAATATTCCGAGTCCGACATCGTCGGGCAATTCAAGGAATCGAGCAGTATGATAAACTCGTTGTAGCCTTCATCATCGAGGTTTTTACTCTTAAGAAGGGAAATGAGATTCTAGACATTGCCTGTGGTGCAGGAGACCATTCAATTGAGTTTGCCAAACGAGGTCTAAAAGTCACTGCCTTTGACATTGCACAATCCTTGATTGATGTAGCAAAGAAAAGAGCCAAGGATGAAAAGGTGGAAGTAAACTTCTATACTGGTGATATGCGTGACATGTCGTTTGAATCTCAGTTCAAAGCGGCAGTTATGCTAAGTCACAGTTTTGGATTCTTTAACCATGAAGAAAACAAACGTGTCTTGATGGGCGCATTTCATGCACTAAAAGATGATGGCTGTTTATTACTGGACCTTATGAATCCATATAATCTTCCTAAGTTCCAGAAGACTTGGACACAACTTGAGGGGGGCTTTTTACTAAATGAACCCCATGTGTTAGATGCACACGCTGGCGTTCTTACTGGTCGACCAGCGATGTTCTTTGACATGGAAGAGGACCGAATAGTCTTGATGGACCAAGATGCTCTGTCAAATAATGATATTCGGATGTATACTGCGCTTGAGATTCGAGAGATGCTTGAAGAAATTGGGTTCTCGAAGGTAGAATTCTATGGACAACACATTCTCCCACGACTTCCATACGCAGCAAACTCTGAGCGAATGGTGGTCATTGCACATCGATAGTTTCTTGCTCACTCGCTAAAGAGTCCAGTAGGACTCTTATATCGAAACGGTCGAGCTGAAGTATCACGAACAAAGAGGTCCCCCTCAATATATCCAAAGAGAATGCCATTCATCAGACAGTGAGCTAAAATCTTTCTCACCTCTTCAGAATCAATTCCTGTACGAATATGCAAATCAGAAATAGTGACCTCCTTTTCAACAGCTGCAATCTCGAGGACCTTTTTCCACAGCTTAGCTCGTTTCCTCATGCTAGGATAGAGTCCAAGCCCTGCTGCAAATAAACCAAATCCGATAAAAGCTATTGCTAGGAATATCAACTGAAACCCAATACCGATCATATATCCAACGAGATAATACACAAGAAGCCCCATAATCAAAATTACAGGTCCTAAACATATCCCCATAATAGAAAGAACATCTCTACCTGTGTTGTACAAGTATGTCATAAGATGTAGGAAACTTTAGCACAGAAAAAACTTGTCAAACTTCATTGTCTTTCAGTAATTCCCCTGTAGAAATACTTTTAATCATCCACACGCGAGGTCGCGCAAGCCACCAGTGAGTATGCTGGTAACCCCGACGAGTTCTCTCGTGTGATAATGGACAGTTGGGGACATGCTATTGAACAATATCACGAGGGGACAACAAACTAAATTACAAGGAGACATCCTAATGGTTAAGATCAAAGAGCCAGATGCAATCAAGAGGCTCATTCTTTCAGACGATTTTGAGCACAAGAGGATAATATCAATCAGCGCTCACATTGACCACGGAAAGACCACAACAACCGACTATCTGATGCGTCGGGCTGGTCTTATGAGTGATGCTGCTGCTGGACAAGCTCTCATGACAGACAGTGACGAAGAAGAGCAAGAGCGAGGTATCACTATCTTTACCTCAGTCGTGCTGCTTAACTTCGAGGTTGAAGGCGAGGAGTATCTCGTTCAGTTGTCAGACACTCCTGGACACCTCTCATTCACAGGGGAGGTTTCAAGGGCACTACGTGCCAGTGATGGTGCAGTTATTCTTGTAGATGCCCTCGAGGGCGTAATGACACAGACTGAAACAAATATTCGCTTAGCAGTGGGTGGTGAGGCATGCAAACCGGTCCTGTTCATTAACAAAGTAGACCGACTCATCAATGAGCTCAAGCTTCCACCAGCAAAAGTCTACGAACGCATTGACATCATCATCGCCAAGGTGAATGAGCTCATCAAGAAGGTTGCTCCAAAGGAATATGCACTTGACTGGAGAGTCAGTTTCCAAGAGGGTAGTGTTGCCATTGGAAGCGCAAAGACTGGCTGGGCTTTCACAATGAAGACCCTAGAAAAGAAGAACATCAAACCCACAGTTGTCTTTGAGAAATACAATGAAGGCGATGATCGCTGGCTCAGAGATAACCTCCCATTAGATGATGCACTCCTTGAGATGATTGTAAAACATCTGCCAAATCCAAAAGAAGCTCAGAAATACAAGATACCTCGAATTTGGTCAGGAAACCTAGACAGTTTAGAGGGTACGGCTCTTTTGGACTGCGATCCGAAGGGACCTCTGCTTGGAATGATTACAAAAATCTTCATTGATCCCAAGAGCAAGAGACCCACTCTGATTGGTAGAGTGTTCTCTGGAACAATCAAATCTGGTCAGGAGATTCAGCTTGTCAACATGAGACAGAACGCCAAGGTCAAGCGACTAGGTGTCCAAGAGATTACTGATATTCTTGACATGGATGAGGTGCCTGCTGGTAACCTATTCTCCGTCTTTGGCTTCATATGTCCAAGTGGTGAAACATTTGTAACTCCAGGTTCTGACATGAAGGGCTTCGAGGCTATTGAATATGTGAGCGAACCTGTTGTAAGTCGTAGCATCAAACCTATTGATCCTCAAGAAATTGCCAAACTCGGAGAAGTTGTATCCAAGTGGATTATGGCTGACCCAACAGCTAGATTCATACATGACAAAGAATCTGGTGAGTATCGTCTTGATGGTATTGACCCACTCCAGATCGAGATTCTGACTAAAAGAATCAATGAGCAGGTGAAGATCAAAGTTTCAGAACCGATTATCGTGTACCGAGAAAAGATGACTGAGCGAGGTGACGAGTTCCACACAAAGTCTCCAAACGGACACAACAGGATTCGAATGTATCTTGAACCTCTCGATGAAAAGACAATTGAACTCATCAGGAAGAAGAAGATTACTGCAGAAATGCCTGATCGCGAGCGTGCAGCCATTCTTCGAGATGAAGCTGGTTGGGATGCAAAAGAGGCTCGTAAGATTCTGGATATCTATGAATCCTCAATGCTAGTTGATGCAATGAGTGGTGTTCAGAGGTTTGATCGTATCTTCTCATACCTACAAACAACTTTCCGAGATTTCATCGAAGGTGGCCCAATTGCGAAAGAACCTATAATGGGTGTAAAGGTAGTCCTTACTGATGCTACTGTCCATACCGACCCAGCTCACACGGGTTATAGTGAAGTTGCTACGATGGTAAGTGCTGGACTGAACATGGGTTTTCTCACCGGTAGACCAGGACTCTACGAACCAGTCTTGAATACTGATATCAAGACCCCAACTGATACACAAGGACAAGTCATCAAGGTCCTCACCGGTCATCGAGGCCAGATAGTGACAATCGAAGGAGAAGAAGACACAGTCACAGTGAAAGGTACTCTCCCTACTGCAGAAACTATCGGTATTGCAGATGAGTTCCGAAGTGCAACTGCTGGTCGCAGTTTCTTTGGTTATGAGTTTCGAGGATTCGAACCCTTGCCCGGTAACATGCAGGAAGAGATCATCTTAGAGATAAGAGCTCGGAAAGGATTGCCTGAAGAAATGCCAAGCCTCAGCTCTTGGAACAGATGGATCTACAAGCGAACATAAATCGGTTTAAAGATGCAAGGGGCAGTCTTTTGATTGTCCCTTGTCCAAGCTTTTTATTTTGACAATAGCTTGATAGGATAAACTTTTGACTCTCTTAGTCTGTAGTCCATCTGATTGCGATGCCTCTTGACCCCGTTGAACTTCTAGAAACTCTTGTTGCCTTTGACACAAGAAATAATGATGATATGAAAGCACCTCGAACTTGTCCTGAATTCATTAATAGAATTCTGAGTGAATTTGGTTTTCATACAGAAATTATAGAATCAGAAGGATACACAACATCCCTAGCAAGACGTGGTCATGGTCAATTCAAAATTCTCTTCTTAGCCCACTTTGATGTTGTTCCATTTGGAGATGGATGGGACTCTGACCCTCTAAAGTTGAAGCTTGATGGTGATAGAGCTTATGGTAGAGGGACCTGTGATGATAAGGGGAATATTGTTTCACTCCTATTACTCGCTGAGAAAATTGCAGAGTCTGATTTTCCATGCACAATTATGATTGCAGTTACGGGGGACGAAGAAATAGGTGGCCGTCAAGGTGCTGGAGTATTGAAAGATTACCTGATAAAACAGGGTCTCTTTCCTGATTATGTTGTCATTGCTGATGGAAATGGTCAAGACATTATTCACAGGAGAAGGAACATCCTACCCACTTTCATCAAAGTAAAAGAAAGAATGGAGAAAATCAAAGGTCAAAGGGAAACGGTGAAGGTTGAAACCCAGACATATGGAACCAACACAAGACACAGTGCCTATCTGAGATTTGGTGTAGATAGACACGCGATGATTGCCGCATCAAAATATCTTGATCTTAATCCCAAATCTGTTGTAGAAACGGTCCGAGGCGCTTTTCTGAAGGGCAATGTGGTTCCTGACTGGATTGAACTGGATGTAATTCATCCTGACAAGTCAGGTATTGAGTTGTCTTATGATGTAGCATTGACAGACATGATGCGATCTTTACTTGCACTCTCTCACACTGCTTTTCCAACAAAACCATCAGATAAAGGCACCAATATTTGTCCAAACATTCTGTCAAAAGAAAATGACCTCTGGACCCTATATGTTGATGTCAGGTCAATGACGAATGATGGTGAAACAGTCAAAGCTGCTTTTGAAGCCTCATTAAGAAATCGAGTAGAGATATTCTCACTTCAGGTTTATTCTGGAGTTGGTTATGTGGACTGTGATCCCAATTCAAGACTCATAAGGGCTGCTAGATGGGCTCTTGAGAAGGAAGGGATATCCTACAGAATAGTCGAAGGGTTTGGAGGTTCTGACGCACGTTACTTTGCAGGAGAAGGAGCTGACTTGTTTGATTTTGGTCCTCGTGGTGACAATGTTCATGGAGCGAATGAATGGGTTTCAATCGAATCAATCAAGGAGAATGCGAAAGTTTTCCACACGATGATTGAGGTACTTACTAGGGGCAAAAGCCCTGTCTAGTCATCTACTTAGGACTCATACCCACCTTCAGCTTCAAATCGTCTATTTCCCATTCTTTGACATATGAATAATCTTTCCATTTTGGTTTAGCACTTGGTCCATCCATCTCCAGCGACTCAGCGCGTACTTCATTGGCTAAATAAGCCTCAAACATCTTTGAGAGTTCCATTGAATCATCCTCAGAAAACACTAAAAGAACATCTATGGATTGTTCAACCTTCAAATCAAGTTCCTTTCTCATCACTTGGACTCTTCTTATGACATCTCTGACCAGCCCTTCTGCCTCCAACTCCCTAGTACGTGTAACATCTACGTAGACTTTGCCGATTTTATCTTCCGCATAGCTGAGGTGGTCTGGGAGAGTTTCTTCAAACTCGACATCACCAGCCTCGAGGCTTAGCTTTTTCCCGTTAACAGAAACACTGGCTTTTCCTTTTTCCAAGTCCGCCCGCAGTTTTACTGCATCAACCCTCTCAAGAGCTGATACCAGTTGCTTCATCATACCTTTATACTTGGGTCCAAGAGTTTTATAGTTGGGTTTCATAGTCAGCGTTGTAAATTCCGCCATGACATCAGTGAGAAGTACTTCAAATTCTCTTGTATTCAGATCATCCCTGAGAAGTTCGGTGAGGCTCTCTGCCCTCTTCGCAGTTTCTTTACTTTCTGCTATGAATGTGACCTTAGCCACTGGATGTCTTAGTTTAACTCCTTTCTTATTTCGTGCGTGACTTGATGCACTCCTTAGTTCTTGAAGTACTTCAAATGTGGCTTCCAATTCTTTGTCGGAAAGACTGTCATCAGGCTCAGGCATCCACATCATGTTTATTGATTCTGGTAAACCGTCTGCAAAACGTGTTAGGAACTCAGTGTGCAACTTCTCCGCCAAAAAAGGTGTGAAAACATTGAAACATCTCAAGAATGTCTGGAGGGTATAGTACATGACATCATATGCCATTACTTTCTTGGGATCATCACTGTCAAGCCATACTCGTTTCTTCACAAGAGGAAGATACACTCTGCTTAGGTCTTCTGATATAAAATCCAATAAAACGCGACCAGCGTGATGCCAGAGGTATTTGTCCATATTGACTCTATAGTCCTCTACAACACTCTGCACTCGTGAGAGTAACCATTTGTCCTCTAGATCTGCTTTTTCCAATGCTTTCCTCATTCTTTTTTCATCATACTTGAAATTATCCAAGTCCATGTACGTTTCAGCAAACAGAGCAACATTCCAAAGAACATCGAGTTTCTTCCTTGTGAGGTCTATCTCTTTTGGATCATAGTTCATTCGTGACCATGAAGCTGAGCGAGTTAGGACAAACACTCTGAATGGGTCTGCTCCTATGTCATTGAATGCATCTTTCGCCCAAACGACATTTCCACGGGACTTGCTCATTTTCCCTCCTTCTGCATCAAGGACATGCTCTTGACTAACACATGCTTTGAAGGGGGCATTGCCATGTAAAACCACTGCAGTGTAAAGAAGGCTGTAGAACCATCCACGTGATTGATCTACAGCCTCAGTTATGAAATCAAATGGATAGAGCTCTTTATGTAAGGATGGATCTTTGAGATAATCGACACTTGCTGTATGAGCTATTCCTGAGTCTAACCAACAATCTGTTACAAACTCTTCTCTATGCATTTCACCACCACACTTCTCGCAGGACAAAACAACCTCATCCACCCACGGTCTGTGCATTTCAAACTCATCAGGGAACTTTATAGCTCGTTCTTTCAATTCCTTTCTTGAACCAACTACAACTTCAGCTTGGCAATCATCACAGACCCAAACTGGAAGAGGAGACCCCCAGACTCTGGAGCGTGATATGCACCAATCATCAGCGTTCGCAAGCCAGTCACCAAAACGGCCACTTCCAGCCCAATCAGGAGTCCAATCCACATTCCTATTGGATTCCACAAGATTGTCCCTGACTCCAGTCATTTTCAGAAACCATTGAGTATTGTCTGCCAAATACACGAGTGGTGTGTCGCATCTCCAGCAGTGAGGGTATTCGTGTAATATTATTTCCTCGTGGACAAGCAACCCTTTGTCCTGCAACATTCTTGGAACTTCAGGATTTGTATCAAAAACCATCCTTCCTTTGAACATTGGCACTTCGTCAGTGAATCTCCCAGACGAAGTGACTGGTGCTAATACTGGTACATTGAATTCACGCCCAACATTGAAGTCATCTGGTCCAAATCCTGGTGCAGTATGAACAAGACCGGTACCATCTTCGACTGTTACATGGGTCCCTGTAACCACAGCATGCATGTATTCTTCATCATGTTCTTGGTGAAATGGCACCTCGTTTCTGAAAGGGTGTTCATATTTCCATCCAAGCATCTCACTTCCAGTTACAGACTCAACTATCTTGTAGGAGTCTACCCCTGATTTCCGCATGACCTCTTCAACAAGATCCTCAACAAGCCACCACAACTCACCATCAACATCGACTTTCACATACTTCATATTAGGGTGGACCGAAACCATCTCATTTGATATCAAAGTGAATGGCGTTGTGGTCCATATCACAAGATACTCCTTGTCTTTTCCAACGAGCTTGAACTTCACGTATATTGACGGGTCCTCTTTTGTCTGATATCCTTGAGAAACCTCATGACCTGATAATGCAGTGACGCAACGAGGGCACATTGGGTTGACTCTATATCCTCTCCCCAAAAGACCTCTTTCATTTGCCATTTTAAGCAAGTACCATACATGTTCTATGTAATCATCCCTACGAGTCTGATATGCAGAGGGATAGTCTAACCATAGACCAAGTCTAATAGAATCATTCACCCATCCTTCAAGGTAATAATCTACCAACTCCTTGCATTTCTGTACGAAGACATCCATGCCAAGATTTGATTCTATCAACCCCTTCTGGTCTATACCTTCATTTCTCTCTACTTCTAGCTCAACAGGAAGTCCTTGCATATCCCAACCACCTCGCCTCCAAACATTGAAACCTTTCATTGTCATATAACGAAGTTGTGCATCCTTCATAGCACGACCTCGAGCATGGCCAACATGCATGAAGCCATTTGTAGTGGGTGGACCCTCTAGGAAATTCCACCTAGGTCCTGAATTTCTAAGCTCTATTGTCTTCTTGTAGATGTCTTTCTTTTGCCAGGAATCAAGCACTTCTGTTTCCAAGGTCTGTGGATCATATCGCTTTGGTAATGGACTCATGTCAGTATCCTCCCATTGAGAAAATTGTACGGGTAATAACAAAATGTGACTAAGCATCTTAGAGGCGAGAACAAGATATTATCCAGACTAGAGGGATGGTTTTCTGGTTTAGTTGATTTGGCAATCCATCCTTTTCTCACCTATTAGCTCTCTGGTTACTCGTCTTGACTCAGTTAAAAAACCTTAGGTTAAAATCTTTTGACCATCAGGAGGTCCAACCAATGTTTAATTGAAACCTCTAAACCATCTTTAATGAAGTGTTTGCGATGAGTGCACTAGAAGAAAGGTCTCTTGATAAACTCGCAGATATGATTTTCAATGTGCTTTGGCAAAACCCTCTTGAGGTTTGGCAGGCTATTCGAACAAAGATTGACCAAGATGGAATAGAGGCTGCAAGATCTGCCTTTGAAGAAGCTGCAGACCGATTCATTGAAGGTCCATTCAGTGAACATCTTGAAGTAAGATGGGGTATGAACCTTTGCGTTCACTGTAATGATGATAATATTGAGAAAAATGGAATTGCATATGTAGATTCTTCAGGAGATGGACTCGAGTTCAATCAGTGTCTGAACTGTCATATTGGGATTCTATACAAACTCGTCACTGCAACAGCAACCATGGATACTTACACCCTAGCAATTGGAAATCCTAGGCAATTCAATGGAATGTCAATTTTCTGGAATGCCATTGTTCCTGAGGAAATGAAGAAATTCCTTCCAACCTATGAAATTGTTGACGGTGAGGGTCAATGGCAGGGAACCATCTCCTTTGATGATTCGTATGAAGTTAAGTTTCTACCTTTCTCAGCTATGACTGAATCCACATCTCGAGATGCTGAAGCTCCATGGACAACAGTTCTTCCTGGAGCAATCACCGCTGCTGCTGAGTCATTACTTGAAACAGCGAAATATCAGGTTGAAGTTGCTCTTGCTTTGAAATAGGAAATTGGTGGTCGTCTTGAAAGAAAAACTAGTACGGGACAAAGTGCCGGAATTAATCCGTGAAAATGGTGGAAATCCGAAGGTTCGAATAGCTGGTCCTGATGAGCTTGATGTGCTTCTACGGGAAAAAATAGTTGAAGAAGCAAAGGAGTTCCTTTTTTCTGGTGATACTGAAGAACTTGTTGACATTCAGGAGGCTATCGATACCCTTCTCAAGCTACGAAAAGCTGATCCTGCTTTCCTAGAACTCCAGCGTCACACTAAGCTTCTTGCACGTGGAGGATTTACTGAGGGGTATGTTCTAACCGACGATGACGAGGAGTAACAGCACACTCTACATATTCGGAAACATCGGATTAAACTTATATTCTGATTTTTTCCAACCCTCTGTGTGAATGCCACCCTGTTCAGTGGTGGTTCCATGTGGTCATGGAGTGAATTATTATGGCTACTGATGATGATATTAAACGAATCCCTGAAGTTCCCATCAAGCATGAAGATGGCGGACCAATCTCTCGGTATCATGTTGAGAGATACCCAGTCAAGGAACTTCCATACAAGACCGAATCTATATGCCCCGAATGTTTCCTGACTGATGACAATGTCCATGTTATTGAGGCTACCTTGTATGAAGAAGATGGTAAGGTTATGTACAAGAAGACCTGCGAGGAGCATGGAGAGTTTATTGATGTATATTGGGGCGATGCTGAGATGTTCAAGAAGGCCCAGAAATGGTGGTATAAATCAATTGGGCTTGATAATCCTCGAACAGAAACCGTGAAGGGTTGTCCAGAAGACTGCGGTCAATGTCCTGAGCATAAATCACACACTGCGTTGGCTCTTTTAGATGTGACTAATAGATGTAATCTTCGATGTCCAATATGTTTTGCAGTTGCTGCTGAGGGTGGCACAGTCTATGAACCAGAACCACAAGAAGTCTTTGATATGATGAAGAATCTTCGAACTAATCTGCCAGTTCCCGCTCCAGCAATTCAATTTGCAGGAGGCGAGCCAACTGTTAGCAAGCACTTGCCACAGTACATCAAATGGGCAAAGCAGCTTGGTTTTAGACATGTCCAGATTGCTAGCAATGTAATAAGGATTGGAAAAAGCAAGGAATACCTACAGGAACTCCGTGATGCTGGTCTATCGACCATTTACATGCAGTTTGATGGCATTACTCCAGAACCTTATCTTGCTGCTCGTGGAACTAATCTGCTTCCTCTCAAGAAACAAGCTGTTCAAAACGCGCGTGAGGTTGGTATGGAATCTCTTGTTTTAGTGCCTACTGTTGTTCGTGGCGTCAATGAAGATCAGCTGGGTGGTATAATTGAATTTGCTGTGGAAAACCGTGACGTAATTAGATGCGTTAACTTCCAACCTGTGAGTATCACTGGACGAATTGATCATGCGGCTCGCCACGAGATGCGAATTACAATTCCCGATGCAATTCATCTTATTGAAAAACAAACTGGTGGTAAGATTCCACACACTGAATGGTATCCAGTGCCTTCTATGATGCCTGTTGGTCGTGCACTTGGCTTAATCAAAGGAGGTCCTGATCTCGAACTGAGTTCGCACTTCGCATGTGGAATGGCTACTTTCATCTACATTGATGATGATGGTGACTATAAACCAATTACAGACTTGATTGATGTTGATAAATTCCTTGTACTTCTTGAAGAAATCGCCAATCTCTATGCTGATGGAGCAAGAGGCGCAAGTACACGAGCCAAAGCAAAACTTGCAGCAGGTGCTCGTCACATCAAGAAGAAAGGTCTCATTAAGGACCTTCTAAGCGCATTTCTAAATCGTGGTGACTATGAATCCTTGGCAAAGCTGATGAGACGTATTATCATGGTCGGCATGATGCATTTCCAAGATCCTTACAATTTCGACCTTGAACGTGTTCAGCATTGTGACATCAATTATTCTGTTCCAGATGGAAGAATTATACCGTTCTGCACAATGAATACAATTCACCGTTCTAGGGTTGAGAAGAAGTTTTCCAAGACAATTGAGGAATGGCGTGCGGGTCACAAACCAAACCAAGTTGAAGAAGATAGTATCTCAAAACCCTATAACAGTGAAGCGTAGATTCGAAGCAAAAGGTGATTGTGCCTCTCTTGAAAGGCACACACCTTCACATCTTTTTCTATTCTAATATTTTATCGTCATGAATTCTTTGACTTTAATAAAAAAGCTTTCAAATCGAAATCGAGAAATAATGAAGAAATCTCTGTGAAATAAATGCATTTTAATCTAGTTTGGCGCGCTCTAATTTTGTGAATTATCTCAGTACCAAAACAAACTTTAATAAGTTCAATATAGAATTAATATCACTCTAAGTAGGACTAGCCGGGCATAAATACTCTTAAAGTAAAAGCAAAGGCGAGCGTGTGGGCTAGTTTTTCGTTACATGCCCTCAATTACGAAACTCCCCCCTCCTACCACGATTCCCATATGCTCGCCACCCTCTCTTCATTTGGTTAAGATTTGGATTGTAGTATAAAAAAGATAGAACCCATACGGGTTTTCCTGAACATATTAATTTCGTCTTTCAGAGATTTTTCATTATCACCGTTAATTCCCATCTTACCTAAGAGATTTCCAAGAGGTGCATAGTATTTTTTCCACCATTCATCATGAGAAATCTCAATCAGACCTATTTCTTGATACCCATGTTTCTCAATTAATTGCAGCTTCGTATCTACGTCAGTGTCCTCATCATGGACAACAAGAAAACCATCTCTAGTTAGTAATCGTTTCCAATCTCTTAGACCATTCTCGAAACCAACAATGAAGATAGAGCCTTCCGCCCAAATTATGTCATAGATCTCGTTAAGATTATTGAGTTTCAACATTGATAATTCCATTATTGAAATCCTGTCAGACACACCGGCATCTTTGGCTTTATGTCGTAGAATATCAAGAGCTTTTGCATCGATATCTATGGCCGTAACTTTTCCATTGCTAATCTTAGCAAGCTCAATCGTTTGAACTCCTGTCCCACAACCTATGTCAAGAATACATGGATTATCAATTGGTGGAATCATACTGAATGCGGTCCTTGTGAATTCCAATAGATTATTTCGTACGTGATCACGAGCAGCAACGAGTGACATAATGATAACTACCTTTAGTTCAGTTATGGGTGTCCTCCGTTATTAATCATTAACGACAAAGAATCAAAATTTCAAACACACTAACAGAAACCTTAAAATAAATAAATTCACAATTGTTAACAAACATGTTGATTCTCTATTTGACCGGGTTTGGAATATTCCTGTCGCTAACTTTCTATGTCTATAGTCATCATATAGGTAGGCACAGGTCGAACTACACTAATGGAGCTGCTTTGAAACCAGGTCGGGATATGTGGGTTGCAACACTTCTAGATTGTGATTTTGAGCCTACCAAGGTGAGATTTGGACCAGCTAAGATTATTCCAGCTGACCATGTGTTTGATCATTCAGCACACAAAGAGAACTTCTCTCGTCACATGGAGCGAAAAAAATCTTGATTGGAATCTCGCAGTACCCATGGAATTCTTAATTAGTCACTGAACGAATTATGCACAAGTTGATGTCCATGTTCAAAAAACATGCTCTTGATGTAATCCAGGTTGATACATTCACCGATAAACCATTTGGAGGAAATCCAGCAGCTGTGGTGTTAAATGCTGATCATGTGAGTGAAAGAAATATGCATAAGATTGCACGTGAGATGAACGTGAGAGAAACAGTATTTGTTTCTAAATCTCAAGGGGCGGATTTTCGCTTTCGGTATATGACGCCAAAAAGTGAGATAGGCTTCTCTGGACATCCAACTATAGCTGCATTTCATGCGCTAGTCGAAGAAGGTAGTATTGATTTGGTCAGTGATGTGACAATGGTCCGTCTGGAAATCAGCACAGGTATTCTGGATGTTGAAATTGTGAGGAATGAATCAACCAGACAACATGAGATTCAGATTACGCACAAGAAACCACAATTCATGGATACCTATGATCCTAAGGACTATGTTGACGCATTGGGACTTTCATTGGCTGATATCCATTCTCCAAATCCTCTCCAGACTGTTAGTACTGGAACTCCACATCTAATGATTCCTGTTTCTACGAGTAGGTCACTAGATAGGATCAAACCAAATTGGGCGCGACTGAAAGAGTTGCAATCAGGTTCAGATTACGTTTCACTGAGTGTTTTCACAAGGGACACACGCGAACCTACATCTGATGCGCAAGTAAGACATTTTGCTCCTGCGTTAGGTGTATATGAAGATCCAGTATCCGGTTCAGCAGCTGGCAGTCTTGGAAGCTACATCATCAAGTATGGTCTGATGGAAGCAACCTATCCTGTGACAAGTATTGTTATTGAGCAAGGTCATTATGTGGAGAGACCAGGGAAAATCTTCGTTGAAGTCCGTGGTAATCAGGAAGGAATTGATCAAGTCAAAGTGAGTGGAACTGGAATCACAGTTATGAAGGGAAAGCTTTACTTCTAACATATCATATCCTTCTAGCAGTCAGCTTGCTGACCTCCAAAGACTTATCTCTTTAACAAAAATCGCAAACGCTAGTGAAGCTCAATGCTAGATATGATGGCCAAGGTCATAGATGATCTATCTGAAAAAGACGTTACTTTTGCTGATATTCGTCAGGAATTCCATGCATCCACCCAGATAATGGTGGTCAATGGAGATCTTCGGAGATTCAGTAGAGCAACAAAAGGAGGTACTGTAGTCCGGGCATTAGTTGGTGAATGTTGGGGAATGGCTTCAACATCTGAAACACTATCTGCTGAAATCTGTCGTAATCTACTCACAGATGCTGTGAAGAGTGCAAAGGCAAATGCTAAATTCTCTCGAAAGAAACTAGATTTTTCTGAAATCAAACCAATTGAGAAGACTATTTGGCAAGAGAGTAAAATAAATCCGGCGCAAGTATCAACAGAAGAGAAATTAGATTTTGTTATGGCTCTTGATAAGGGACAAAAGACTGATGACCGTATTGTTAATACCAACTCAGTCTACAACGATGCAAAGAGAGTATATCGACTTGTTAACACTGCTGGGTCTCGTCTTGAGTGGGATGAGCTTCGGACATTAGCAGTTGTGCAACCAATTGCCCGACAGGGTGATAAGATGCACTTTGATTATGACGTGAAAGGTGGTCGAGTTGGTTATGAGCTAATCCAGCAGATTGATCCAGACCTATTTGGTGCAGAATGTTCGAAAGGTGCTATCGAACTTCTTTCAGCTGAAAAGCCACCATCAGGTAATATGACTGTTGTAGTTGATGGGGCAATATCAGGACTGATTGCTCACGAAGTTTGTGGGCATGCTAGTGAAGCTGACGAGGTCGTTAAAGGAAGGTCTTTCTTGACCGGACAGGTTGGAAAACAACTTGGAACAGAGCATGTTACAATGGTGGATGACGGTACATTAAAGGATGTTAGTGGGAGTTTCCCATTTGATTCTGAAGGTACACCTGCATCACGAACAATGATTATTGAGAATGGAGTCTTCAAGGGTTATTTGCACACTCTTGAAACTGCAATATTGATGGGCGTGAATCCCACTGGAAATGGACGTGCTCAAGATTACAACAGGCGAATATTTGCTAGAATGACAAACACCTTCTTCGACAAAGGCCACTGGAAAGACGATGAAATAATCGCGGACACGAAAGAGGGCCTCTATGTTATCAAGGCTATGTCAGGTATGGAGGATGTTGTGGGTGGCGGTGTTCAATGTTCAGCACTAAAAGGATACATCATTAAGAATGGAGAAGCTACTAAATTAGTCCGCAGTATGAGTCTAGCGGGCAAAGTTATTGACATCTTAAAGACTGTTGATGCAGTTGGTGATGAACTAGAATTTTGGGGTGGCACATGTGGCAAAGGAGAGGAAGATTTCCTTTCCGTTTCCAGCGGAGGCCCACATATGCGAGCCAAGATGGTGGTTGGAGGTGGCTGAAATGAAAATTGATGACATCGCTGAAAAGACTGTGTCATTAGCTGAAAAGAGTGGCGCAACTCAAGCGGAAGTATATGCAGTGACAGTAAAAACTTCCAGTATCTACATTGATGATGGTATTCCAAAGATTGGCGGTTCTATGATTGAGGCAGGAATTGGTTTGAAATGCATTATTGGAAAACAAATTGGATTCACAAGCTCCACTCTTGCCCAAGAAACTCCCACTGATGTTGTGGAACGGGCAAAAGCTTTGGCAAAAGCGAGTAACGCGGATCCGAAGTTTGAGTCTTTACCAGATCCGAAGAAAGCATCAGGCTCCCTAGATAAGTTCCATGATAAAGAAACTGCACTCGCTGACAGTGAGTTGCTTATGGACAAAGCTATGGAAGTAGTCAAAGCTGCCTCATCAAATAATGTTACAGTTCCAAATGGATCTCTCCGCGCAAGTTCAATTCACTATCATATCAATAATTCACTTGGAGTGAACACAGGGTCTCAAGGTACTTTGATATTTGGATTCTTTACAGCTAAGTCTGAAGATAATAGAAATGTTGGGGAAGGAGTTCAAAGATGTTGGTCTCGAGAGATAGGTGCTATCGACTTTGGTAAGATTGGAGAAAAACTGAGAGCCCAAGCATTGAGTGTTCTGAAAGCTAAACCTTTCAAGCAAAAGTGGGATGACGCAGTAGCTATTCTCACCCCAAGCGAAGGGTCTGAGATAATGTATCAATTAGTTGCATTTGCTGTTTCAGGAGAGAATGTCAACAAACGATCTAGCCCTTGGTCAGATAAAATGGGTGAAAAGGTAGCGAGTGAGAACCTGACAATCTATGATAATGGGCTTTCAGAAAAAGGACTCCTAAGTAGCATTGTGGACGATGAAGGTGTTCCAACACAAAAAACACCCATTTTGGAACATGGTGTTCTTCAATCATATCTCTTTGACAGCTACAATGCCTATCAAGTGGATATGCAACCAACAGGCAATGGAATTCGAAGAACTCCTCGAGAGCTCGCTGGAAGGTTTTCTATAGCTGCAGTGTGCGCAGGAACTACAATGGAAATCAAACCAAGTTCCAAATCTGTTGAGGATTTAATCAGTGAAATCAAACGAGGCGTCTACATCGAACACTTTGCATATCCATTGGTTGATTCAATGTCTGGAGCTTTCTCAAATGAGGTTCGTAACGCCAGAATCATCCGAAATGGTGAGCTTGGAGATCAGATTAAGTATGCATTATGGGTAGGAAATCTCTTCGACTCCATTAAGGGTGACTTGCAAGTAGCAAACAATCTTGAGGTGCATGACAAGAAGATAGTTCCCTCCATCGCTTTCCCCAAGACTGAACTTGTCGGTCAATAGATTCTATATTGTGATGGGTTTTCCCCATCACCTCATTTCCATTGTTTTCCACTATGGTGGATAAACTCGTTGACCGGATTCAATCATTCTTAGACTAAGAAGGAGCATCTCTTCTCCACTAGAATTGAGCACCTTTTTCATTGGTTCGTATGCACGTGGAATATTCTTCTTTAGGTAACGGAGATACTCATCCTTCGACTCGATAAGTGCTCTATGCAGGCCCTCAACATGGTCAATGAGTGATGGTTCCCAGGGGGCTTTTTTTGTTTTTGGCATTACTTGTTCAAGAGTTCGAACGATTCTCTCTGCTAGTTTCTTAGACTCCTGCACACGGTGCTCACTTGACACTTCTCGTTTCTTTTCTTTTTTCATGGCTGCATGAGCTTTTACTATGAACTCTTTCACTTCTTCTGGAGTCATTGCTGGTTCTTCAATATCTGCTTCAATGACCTGACGTTTCCATGCTCTTTTCCCTTGAAAATTAACTGGGGTAACATATCCCTTTGCTTCCATGTTCATTAGGTACTTTCTGAACATATCCTCAGTTATCAGTGATCTAGGACCTGACATTACAATAAACTTCTGAAATAGCACAGCCTCAAACTCTATGACTGCCCACCCAAAAGCACTGACTATACCTATCTCTATCTCTCTTTCCAGGTCGTTGGCGTCCAACCCGTAAGACATTTTGCTTACCCTCTCTCTAGATTGATGCAAAACACATCTCCCCTACGCATATGAACATATGCGAATCCGATTTTTATACAGGACTGTGTGGAAATCGAATGGTTTGCTGCTTTTTGCCAGTTAAATCGACGAGTAATGAAAAAGAAGAGTAGTGACCAGGCTACTTCCTGGCCACATATTTTAGTCTAAATTCATCGTCGCATTTTTACTATTACAACAATGACTATGAGGACTATTATAGCTCCCCCGATGCCTAGTACGAGTATCATGTCATCTGGAGGTGGGATTGCAGTTGGAGTTTCTGTTGGAGTTGTAGATGTTGTAGGCGCCTCTGTCGTTGTGGTGTCTGTTGGAGTTGTAGTTGTTGTAGTTGGGGCAGTCCATGTGATTGTGAATGATGCTCGTATTGCTACATTATCTGAATTATCAACTGCTTCGACATAAAAGGACAAAGAACCACTTGAAACATCAGAGATCTCACCAGAGTATAGTCCGCCACCCTCTGAAGTCATCGTCAATGATACATCATGTGTTCCATTATTGTACTTCAGATAGACTCTGACTACTCCACTAGGATCTGTAACTGTGGCTGAAACATTCACCTTTTCTCCATTATCAGGAGATGCTGGGTCCCAGCTGATATCTCCGATTCTTGGTCCCACTTCATCCACATCTAAAATGCTCCACTCAGAACGATTACCCACTGACCAATCCAAAAAGTTCTCCAATAATTGAATATTATCGAATTGTGGTTTTCCATAATCATAGTCACTAAAGAATGTCGTTCCTGTAACAAGCAATCTTGTACTTCCAATCTCCTCTGCTGCAGCTAATGGTATTTGATTACCCCATTGTCCATCCATGACATTATCATAAATGACTGTAGGACTAGGTGGTTCCTGATTAGTCTGGTATCCTGTAACATCCGCATAGATGATCGGAAGCACTGGACCATCATCTAGGAAGTAAAGGCTGCTTGGTGAGAAGAAAGTCATTGTGCTTACAAACGCTGTAAGATTCACAGTTTCTTCTGGAGCTGGAATTACAGTCAAATCGTTAGTCCACGCATTGTATGTTCCTTCCATGTAGACATTATCATCATTATTTCTGATGTTAGAGCTTATTGCCGCTAAGAGAGCATCAGGATATGCTGTATTAGTTGAACTTGAGGCATGATCACCCCTTCCTGTGAGGAGTAATGCTTTGTTCCCACTATTTGCCCAATTGGTAATTGCCGTCAGTTCATCCGCAGTGTAGGCTGTACTAGCACAAGTGGCAATAAACAAGTCAATC
>Ga0209427_10000033_pt1 | contig 107220 bp, 81 predicted proteins | sample DeeMarSWOR136_30_FD_187465 | JGI IMG/M metagenome (GOLD analysis project Ga0209427, IMG submission 187465) | Marine sediment microbial communities from White Oak River estuary, North Carolina - WOR-1-36_30 (SPAdes) (version 2) | ecosystem: Environmental > Aquatic > Marine > Intertidal zone >... | reverse complement strand
TGGCCGTGGATTTCATATCTGGCTAAGTACGTATCTACCCGTGGGGCTCCATGCTGGGGCCGGGCGTTAGCTAACCATCGGATTGTAGACCTGTAATACCAATTCTAGTTAAGAATTGCCGGCGGGATAGCACACGATACTGCTGGAGGGGCTTGGATTCCTGCTTTCGCAGGAATGACGGACTCAGGCAATCGGCAATCAATAAACAGAATTGATGTAGGATGAGATGAGGGTTGTCTATGCCTGCGTTTTTTCCCAGTATCAGCCCGCCTGAGCCAGGCGGTAAGGCCGCAGCACCTCGTCCACAGGCAGGAAAGTGAAAAAGGGGCTGGGACAATGCGGAGGAGAGGAGGGTGAGATGTGTCCCAGCCCGTCAATCATAAATCTTGGTTTTAATTATCGCGCTCCCGACCCGATCGTGTTCATCAAGAATTAATGTGGCAACATTGTAAAACAGCCAAGCAGACTCTGTCAAGACTTTTTCCAGATGATTTTCAGCCGAAGCTGTGGGCCGATTTCTGGCCGGGAATCGGCACGCCTGAGGCCAAAGTACTGGTTCTCCAAGCTGACACGCCCCTTTATCGGACGTCCTATTGGGCTTTGTGAGCGGCCCTAATGGTGGTTGTCCAACCTTGCTCGTGCGATCATTCCAGAATCTTGTTCTGTTTAACTGTCTCAGCCTGGGCAGTTCTGTCGCCGCGCTATCGTCTCGATGCCAGTCATTCCTCTACTGCAAGGACCGAGCAAGAAGGTAGGGCACCCTCTCATTCACACCTCTATCAGCCAGAATTATCTGTGAAAATGAATATTTTTCTCCAAGTCCATGCGTGTTTTAGGTATAATTGATTCTAATAATTAAGGGGCAAACCGGTCGGAAGTCGGTTTGCCCCACGGCTTCGCAGACAACGCAACGTGCATCAAGTGTTCAGACTTTTTGATCCTTCTTCATTTCCCGGCGAGTAGACTTTACGTGGTCTTTTGACCCTCCCTGGTCAGCTTCGTCTGAAAGGCGGTCGAGTAGCTCACTATGGTGCTTCTCCAGTGCCTCAATTCGCTCCTGCAATTTGCGCATCTGCTTTTCTACCCTGTCGAACATCTGGTCGCTTGGGCTGAACGACGGTGTCGAAGGGCGATTTGGAGAATAGAGGTTCTCGAAATACTGTCTCCAATCGGATGGTAGCCGTACTGACGGCAAAGAGAATTTCCCGGAATATTCTTTTGCTTTGGAATATTTTTTTGCCTTGGCAGACTTCCGAGCGTTTTGAAGAGCCTCTTCGGCGGCGGCACGATATTTCTCGGGCAGTCTGTCCATTTCTTTTACTGTAGTCTTATACTCCTTTTTGTCTGTTCGAACTGTTATCGTTGTATCTTCGTCGTTGGGATCTCCTTCGATTGTGATTGAATAACTCTCGCCGTCGTCCAAGTGTTGATAGCAATACAGTTCTTTGAAAAACTTGTCGATGTCAATTTTGAGCTTTGGGATATCGTGGAACGGAATCTCGATCCAGCTTCCTTCACCCGGTTTGAGGCGGAACATTCTTCCCGGTCGCCAGGATTGCGCGATTTGAGGTTCGGCGGGATACTTCCACTCAATTTCCTTTTCGGTAAAAGGTTCAAGTTCAATTTCAACAGTTTCTCGCTGGCCTAAGTGTATTATCTGCAGCGAGATTCTTGCTCCCACGCCGGCACCTCGCACGGCTTTGATGAGTCCTTCGTAGCCTTCGATCTTTTCGCCGTTAAGCGCGATGATGATATCGTCCCGTTCCAACCCGGCCCTGTCGGCAGGGCTGCCACGATACACGTTCTTTATCCGTACACCCTGGTCGGGCGAGAGGCGCAGGTGCTTGATCAGTATCTCGGGCAGCGCCGTAGCGTCCATCCGTATGCCCATATGCGGGCGCAGCTCGTTCGCTTGCTGTGCGGCATGCAGCGTTATGGCGAGCGAAAACACAATTGCTGCGAGTATCAGGGCGACGTTTCTTATTTTCATGTTTTTTTCCCTTTCCTGGCAGATTTTCTCTTACATATTAAGATATTAGATATCTCGATAGTACACAGCAGGTCTGACTACATTCTCTTGGTAGCCTTCAATGAGCCATTGGTCACCTGCCTTATCGGTGAAATTGTACCAGTCAACGTTACGAGTTACGTTTTGTGTCCTGTCCGATGGAAGCGATAACAAGGTCGGTCTCAGCGAATCGACGTCATCATCTGTGTTCCGTACTATGGCGTCGGGTTGAACTGGACCGCTTTGGGGTATTGATTGCGTAAGCAAGGTGAAGTGTAAAGCCACCCCTATCATGAGCCCGGCTGCCAATCCCGCCGCGAAGCGCAGGCGCTTGGCCATCTTTATTACCCTGGGTAGGTGATGTTTGGCGTGCTGCTGCCAGGCCCGCTCGAAAATCTCGTCAGCCGGTCTTCCTTTCTGGAGAATTTCAGAGGCAATGACCTCAATGCTGTGCTCATGCAAAACCTGCAACTGTTCAAAGAGTTTTTTTGCTTGGCAATTGGTGTCCAGTGCCTCTTCCAGCATTTGCTGTTCGCTTGGAGTAATCTCGCCGTCGAGATATTTCCCAATCAATATTTCCAGCATTTCTTCCGTCACATTCATCTCTCACTTACCTTGCTTTGATTTCTATCGCTAAGTTGGTTATAGATCATGCGCCTCGCTCGCACGAGTCGAATCTGTACGGTCGTTATTGGAACGTCGAGTATCTCGGCGATTCGGGCATACGTTAAGTCATTGATGTATTGCATTATGAATACTTCGCGGTATTTTTCAGGCAGCGCCTTGAGCGCCTTTAGTACCTGCTGATACTGTTCTTTTTGTTCTATGTCTTCAAGGAGCTGCTGCGTTTTTTCGTCGCTCTGCTGCTCGGCGAGTTCATCGTCCAGCCGAACTGGCCTTTGTCTTTTCTGCTGCCTGTGCCGCAGGGCCTGCCGGCGGGCCAGGACTGCAAGCCACGGCCGAAACCGTTCCGGCTCGCGTAAACTGTCAACTTTGCTAATGACCCGAACACAAATATCTTGCATAACATCATCCATATCGTTGGCGTCGCCTACTATGCTGTAAACCAGACCCTTAAGCCAGGCCCAATTCCGTTCCAGCAGCAACTGCAGCGACTTTTTATCGCCCTTCCGGGCCGCACAAACCAGTGCCGATTCGTTTTGCCTTGTCTTTTTTCTCATATCAACACTTCATAATATATGGATACGCGAGAAGCCAAGTTCATACATAATTTTTTGTTTTTTTTTGTGGGGTTTGATGCAGTATGTAGGACCTTGATTAGTCTGGCAAAATTTTCCGTTATCCCGGCGTGTTTTACAGAATAGCGGCCTGCAAAGGCCCCAACGTCTCTGATACCCACGCTCTGAGCCAGAAATGAGGTATCTTCAGTCCGAGGATGGACACTTTTTGTCTGCCGCCAGCAGATTAGTGGGATGTGGCTGACGTTTTGACATTGTTCTGGCTTGGTCTGGAAATGTTTTTTCACCGGCACATAGCCTCAGCTAAGAGGCAGGGCGAGCTAAGTCAAGCATTCTCAATCAGCACGTTCCTTTTTTGGATAGTCTTGTTGGCCTTCTCTTGAACCTCCGTGAGGTTCTTCTGCAGAGTTCTGACCGTATTTCGAACTTGGTCTGCCACATGCGTTGCGCTGTCTAATGAACGTCCTATTCTGGATTGGACGACCCAATCTACTATGAGGCCATCGAGGAAATAATCAGCAAAGGTCGCAAAAGACCCAATATCAATCGCAATTTCCGATCTTGAACCAACGTCGGCAAGTTCCTGTTGAAAACGTCGGAGCAGCTGTTGAACCTGATGCGCCGAAGCTCTGGCATCGTCTATTCTCGAGTGTTTGACCGCAGTGGCAATCAGTCCACCGCCGATCATATCCCAGGTGCCCCAGTTTTTTGCGCTCTTTAGGGACGCGATCACGCTTTCCAGACCGTTCAAAACAGCGTTGCCCGCATCAATCGCCTCCTGCAGTTCTCTGACGTCAGACTCTGCGTCAGCTAATTCCTCCGAAAGATCAAGTAGCGTTTTGGCTTTGTCATTGCGGGCTTCGGATATCAACTTCTCCTTTCTGGCAAGAATTGATTTGTATTGTGATTCGATGTCACCGAGCGATGCGATCTGTATCTTTAAGTTGTCGACTTCGCTTTCGAGTGTTGTGACAGAGTAATTGCATTCGTCGTACTTCAACTTTGCTGCCAAATACTCTTGGCGTTCCTTGTCAAGCTGTTCGTCCTTGCTGCCAAGAATCGTATGGAATAGTCCTGTAAGGCTCAGACCTTCAAGCTTTCGCACATCGGCGTCCTCCTTCTTTAGATTCGCCTCAAGATGCCTTAGCCTGGAGCTTTGCTCACATAGGGTCTGTTGTGCTCTTTCGAGAGCATTGATGAGCTTGTACCTTCTCCTGCTTTTCTCCTTTATCTCTATAAGTTGCTTGTTCAGTTCCTCAAGCATTCCTTGCTCCTGCAGATTCGCGCCTTTGATGCAGCCAGCATGTGGCCCCGGCCCAAAAAAGTCAAGGCAAAATGTGGTGCTGTGTTGTTGGCCTTGAGCCGGCCGGCAAGGCGGGAGAATGGTGCTTCAGTCTGCGAAGGTTCTCAACCGTAACCCTTTCGCTTACTTGGGCCATCTTCTTGCCATACCGGAAATGTGATGCAGGTCAGGAATTGGTGAGAGAGATGTCCGACTTTGCGTGACTGGCTCTGGGTGTCCCAATTTAGTGCCTGCGTGCGTAATCCGGCGAGAAACCAACAAAAAGCTGTACTTGGAAGACAGATTTGATATTCTAATAACACGACGCTTTAGCTGCCGGTCAAACGAAGGATAAGTGACGGATATAAGTGAAACTTTAAGGGTAACAGGGAGGAACAGCCATGATTTGTGAATTTTCCAGAAGGACGATGAATCAGATGGGGTGCCTTATGTTAGTTTGTGCCTTGCTGCTGATGCTCGTCGGGGCTGGTACTAACCCAGCCGGGATTGTAGGCATGCCCGGCGTGGACGAGCTGCCTGAAATAAAAGATCTTCCCGATCCATTTCTTATGAACGACGGAAACCGGGTTAAAACCAAAGCAGATTGGGCCAAACGTCGCGACGAAATCAAGGCTATGATGCTGTACTATCAGTATGGCCACATGCCTCCGGCGCCAAAGAACGTCACCGCAAAGGAATTGTCATCCGACATTATTTACGACGGTGGTGCGGTCAAGAAACACATTCTTCTTTCCATGGGACCTGGCAAGAAGATACGGTTCAATGTTGGAGTGATCATACCGCAAGGCAGGTCCGCCCAGGGCGGATTTGCCGTCATACTGAAAAATGACAGCCGTATCTTTAACGTGCCCATTGCGGAGGAGATTGTAAAGCGTGGCTATATTGTTGCCGACTATGCCCGCACCGATCTTGATCCCGATCAGAAAGACACTGTCGGACCTGCGCAGGCTGCTTACCCAGATTATGACTGGGCCACATTGGCCGTTTGGGCATGGGGAGGCATGCGCGTCATTGATTATCTGGTGACGTTAGATGTCGTTGATAAGGATAAGATAGTTTTTACGGGCCACTCGCGAGGCGGCAAGACGGCGCTCTTGGCAGGGGCGCTCGACGAAAGAATTGCGATCGTTGTGCCCAATGGCTCCGGCTGTGGCGGTGCAGGTTGCTATCGCTTCGAAGGCGAAAAATCGGAGTCACTGGAACGCATCACAGCACCGGAAAGATTCGCGTATTGGTTTCATCCCCGCTTTCGAGGCTTCGCTGATAAAGAGACCAGACTGCCATTCGATCAGCACTTTCTCAAAGCACTGGTTGCTCCGCGGGCGCTGATATCTATTGATGCGCTTGGCGATCTGTGGGCCAATCCTTACGGCACCCAGCAGTCCCACCGTGGTGTTGAGCCGGTCTTTCGGTTCCTGGGGGCCAGTGACAAACTTGGCATCTATTTTCGCACCGGCGGTCACGCTCAAAACGAAGATGATTGGCGGACACTTGTAGACTTTGCCGATAAGGTCCTTTTCTCAAAAGCACCTGTGAGCGGCAAACGCTTTGACCGACTGCCGTTCCCAGACGCCCCCAAGCCTTTTTCCTGGTCGGCACCTGCAAGGAAATAGGATTCTTCATTCGATGACCCAATCAACGTTTGGCGCGACGCGCGTAGGAGGAGCCAGGTGGCACACTCTTGTTGCCTCGGCTTACGCAGGATAGGCTGGTATCGAAAAAGACGGTGGGGGAAGCGGTGTATCGGATTTGAGGCTCCTGCGTGTCAAGAAAGTCGGTGTCAACGGTGTTTGTGTGTAATCATTTGCCTTTTGGTGTTCCACGCAGAGGTTTTCCGGATCTAACCTCATAAACTCCATCGTATTCTTGCAGGCAACCTAAGAGGTAACAACAGTGGAATTGAATCTGTTTCCATCGACCGTCCGTCGATTGATTATCGCTATTTCCGGCGTTTGTGGAGCGGCAAGTGCCTAAATTTGCTATCGGTGCGGACAGGCGTATGTGGCTGAGGGTGTTTAGCAGGGTCATGGCTCCAGGCTTGGGGCCTTGGGGCTTGCTCAGAAGGTGAACGAACTCGCGGTATGGCGTGTGTCTTCAGCCTGTAAGATCTGCACTGCGGTTATTGTGTGTCCGTCCGGCAGGTTGTATTCCATGTAGTTGGAGGGCATAGTGCCGGGTGACTTTGAAAATAGTGCAAAATATTTTCTACCGGTAAATCTGTTTGAGCTACTTGCAGGGGCGCAAATTCGGCCGACAACTTTCTTTCCATGCAGAATACGGGACTTTTAGTGCTGGTTTGTATCCTTTTGTACGGTTTATATTGATTGTATCAGATAAACGAATTGTGCGAGCCGAGGGAGACTTCTTTATCGGCTGTGTCGAGGCCGTTCAATTGGTGGTTTTTTCTTGACAGACCTGCTCTAATCTTGTATATTTTATAGTAGTTAGGAAGGTAAGGAGGTGTGGTGGAAACCCTTCCTCTATTTTCTCACAAGTTTTCGCCCACCATACACAAAGGCAGCTTTGGATTATGCTTCAAGCGGGGCGACCGTTTGTGAGGGGAAATCTTGTTTATGTTGGGGCAGAACATTAACGCTTTTTGAGAGAATTAGACATGAAGAATCAGAAGACAGAGAGAGTTATCGGGACGAACTTGTCACTGATGGTCTTAGCAGTGGCCGTGTTAATGGCTGCTGTCACGGGGACCGCAACGGCCAAGTCGCTTTACGTAATTTGCGGTATTGATGTGAAGCCCACCCCGGTACGAGCGTATAATATTGAGGTCGATGGCACTCTGACCTTTCAGGTTGAGTACGGCATACCCGAATACGGTCTCGGTGCCATGGGTCTGGCAGTGGATTCCGATTCCGGGTACCTGTTTGTCACGTATGAAGATACGAATACGATTCAGTTGCTGGATGGCAAAACGATGACCGACGCGGGGACCGTAAAGGCCGTAGGCGCGAACAATCTGGCGGGTATCGTCTATGACCAGGACAAGGAGTTACTGTACTGTATCAACAGGAATAGTAATCAGTTGTTTGTGTATGACTGGGACTCGGTTGCTGTCAAGCTTACTCCCATTCCAGGCTCACCATTCACTTTGAAAGGAGCTGGTGGGTACGGGATTGCTCTGGACGAAATCAACGACCTGCTCTATGTGGCCAACTACAGCTGGACAATTATGTCCTACAAGACTTCCGACTGGTCACGAACCAGAGCTTTCTCGGTTACGCGGCGCGCTATCAGCGTTGCTGTGGATGCCAAAAATGGTCTAGTCTATTATGGTGCCGGATATGCGTCGGCGCCCCACAACTACTTCCTCTGTCAGTACAACTTGGCCACGCGCACGGAGGCGGAGGTTCAGGTTGAGCCTGATGGTGGTGTGATGGGGCTTGGCGTGGACCAGTCCACTGGCCTGGTGTACATGAGTACAGGCAGAAATCAGGTCTCCGGTGGAGATAATCTGTTGGTGTACAACTCATCACTGGTGGAGATCGATAGGGTCTTAGCCATTGGGAACCCGACCGGCTTGGCTATTCCACAAAAAGACATTAGCTACAACCCTCTTAATCTAAGTAAGACCGTTGTTGGGGGGCTTGAGCAAGTGCCCATAGGTGGGACTCTTTCCTATGATATCTGCTTCGACAATAATGACAACGATTTTTCCGTGAAAAATTTGTCCATTGTTGATGCCCTCCCAGGCGAATTGAGCTTTGTAACGGCCGACGGCGATGGTGTCTTCGGAGAATATGACCCTGTTACACACACTTATGCATGGTCTTATCCGTTGGTGCCGCCGGAAACAGGGGAATGTGTAAGATTGACGGTGCGAGTCAATGAAGGCACGCCTCCAAACACAATCATCACGAATTCCGTGACTATGGAAAGTGATGAGACGCCGCCAACCACAACCGGCACAAGCGTTACAGCAAAAGAGGTTGTCTACAACTCCCTTAACGTGAGTAAAGGTATTGTTGACGAGACTGGCTGTGTGTATGCAGATGGCACAATTACGTACGAAATATGCTTCGATAATAATGACAATGATTCCGCGGTGAGCAATGTCTCCATCGTTGACATCCTCCCGGACGAGGTGAACTTTGTGTCGGCTGATGGTAATGGAGTCTTCGGGCAGTACGACCCTGTTGCGCATAATTATACGTGGCTCTATCCATCTATGGCGCCGGGGCCGGGTGATTGTTTGCAGTTAGTAGTACAAGTTAAGGAGGATACGGACCCCAATACGGTCATCACGAACGCGGTGACTATCATGAGCGACCAAACGCTGCCGCAAATGGCGGCCGTTGACACAGTTACGTGCCCATCCGGTCCTATGGAGCCCTTACAGGCTGAGCTGTACGTATTCCCCAACACGATCAAGCGCAGACCTTTTAGGAGAATATTGGCGATTGTGAGGTTACCGGTGGGCATAAATCCTGGCGATGTCGCAGATGAACGACTTGTCCTTGATCCGGGTGACCTCGAAGCAACCCATCAACATGTGCACGGCAAAGGTGGCAGGGTAAGGATTATTACTTTATTCAGTGGCTCCGGACTATTGAACGCTGTGCGCCGCCATGGCCGTGTTGAGTTGAAAGTTACTGGCAAGCTCAAATCAGGCCGGACTTTCTATGCCGAGGATACCATCTTTGTGACGAGATCCGTAGTCCGCCGGCGGTGGTAAGCTACGTAAAATCCATTTATGAGAGAGCGGTCCGCGGGCTACCTGTGGAACGGGTGGCGTAAGGGTGGCATGAAAATCAAGCGCTTTATCGTGGTGCAGCGTCGGTAAAGGCTTTCGGCGAAATCGTTGTGGAACGCCAAGTCATTCTTACCGGTCTGTATTCTCAAGCGCATATCCCGGCATTGCCTCATAGAGCGCCGAGCGTTTGCCATCTTCGGGCTTCACGCAGAACAGTCTCTGGCGGGGCAGGCTACGTCTATTCAGTAGGGTGTAATACTCTGCCGAAGCAGGACTGGAATCGTACCCTAAAACGTTGGACCTATTCCCAGCCTTTTGAATAGTCTACAGCAGGTAGAGAATCAACCATTACTTCGTTGTTGCCTTCGTAGATCTCTGGGATTCGGTGTTCAGGGTCGAGCACGAGTTTGGAGCCCTTCTTCGGTTCATACGGCAGTTGTATCGTGAACGGAAGCTGTTTGGGGATAAGGTCCACAGGTGCTGGGATTTTGCCGAGCGATTCGTGGGCTATGGTCCTGCCTGCAGCGTCAACGACAGCAACAGTCACGTTTGTCACATCCGCAGAACCAATGTTATGGATCACGCCTGTCAATGTGTTTGCGTTTATTTGGACTTCGCGGGCTGCTATCGCAAGATCTGCTCGCCCGAAGATTGGATCGAGCTTCCTTAATTGCTCGACGCTGATAACTGTGACAAGCCTGGGTGGCAGAGTTAGTTCAATCTTGTCAGCTTTTGCGAGTTCAAGCGATTCGCGTCTTTTGACCCTGTCCATCTTATGGTCACTATCGCTATCCGGGCCGATAGTTAACTGATAAATACCATGTTCTAACGCCCAGATGCGCATATTTCCCTTCATGGGCCTGTTGGCAAAGCTATACACAAGGACCTCCATTCTATTAGGCTTGTTGTCCAGCACCAAGGTGGCATAGTCGGTGCCGAGTCCTTCCCAGCTTGCCGCAAGAGTCGGATTGAATTTATTCCGCCGACAAAATCCGCCAAGATAGCTTACCGAAGCGCGCTGGAGCAGACTCGGAAAGATGCGGTCGGTAAACTGGTGCGTAGTAGTGTACATATCAGGCCAGCGAAACGCATCAAAGAGGGTAGCAATTTCTTGGTGCCGGCTTCTCGGATTGCCAATGGTTGCTTGCACAAGTGGGTTGGGATCTTTACTCAGATAAAGGTAAAGGGCCGGGCTATGCGCAGCAAGTTTTACAAGCGTGCTTCGTTGGAGCCTATTAAGCGCACCGAGTGTGTACGCGTCTGCAAGAAATACGTTGGCTGGCAACGGGGCTTGGCCTCTTTTGTAGTAGTACAGGAACGGTTCGAGATAGCGCTCGTCGTGAGTGAGCCCATAAATCCACGTAAATGTCGTCGCCTGCGACCTGTACCCGCCATAAAGAGGCCGGTTCTTTTGAAAGCCGGTCACTTTGCCGGAGACCACTTCAACATCGGTTGCCCATCGACCGGGCTTCATGTGCCTGAGCCAAGTATCAGCCCACTGGCGAAGTGTTTTTAGTGCTCGCGGGTTGCGATTGTAATCTGCTACTTGCAGAGCAGTGTGCCACATCAGAGGATTGGCGTGTCCATCAACGTTGGGCTTTCGCGGCTGCTTGATGTCTTCAGCACCCATCCTGTCACGGTCCCGGAAGTGCCTTCGGCCGTCTTTCGTAAGGGTTGTCAGCTTCTCCATGTTGTGGGCAGATTCCATGCACCGTTCAAGATAGATCGGGTCACCATAGAACCAACGTGCCATAAGCGCAAGGTGATTGATGCCTTCCTCATAAGCATGTAGGGAGTCTGTCGCGTGGATGTTGATACCGCCTCGTAGATTTTGCTCATCCGCGAGTTCCGCCATGCGTGCAGCGCTATCCTTTAGCCTTGCAGCTACACCCCCAGTCTCAAAAAATGGTAGATCTGCAAACTGCTGGTAGAAATCGGAATCGTCTCCGACCCTGCCGCCGAATTCTCCTGTCGGGACCAACCGTTCATCGAGCCACCAGTTGGCAATACGCCGAACTTCCAACAATGCCAGCCGAGGATACCATGCCCATGTGGGTACTCCCTTGGGTGGTGTGGGTGGGGCTGAGACTTGAGAGAGCTCATCCAGGTTTAGGAGATACACCCACTCCCTGTATTGTCGTACCGTATCATCTTCTGGGTCCAAGGTATGGCACTGGTCGATAGTCATGAAGAGTTCGGGACATTGTCTGGCGTACCGGCTGCTCGCATAGAATCTTTCTCTGGACCTTCTCGTGTAAGCTCCCCACGGCCGTGGTTCAGATAGTAGGCTGAAAAAGGATTTCATCAGCAGCTTGCGTCGCGCAAGCGCTTCGGGCAAGGCTTTATCCCTGGAAACAAAGGAGAGCACAAATTGCGGAGCGTCGCCCTGCAAACCGGAAAGCCTAACATTGCTGTCGAAGCGCAGTGTCAGCCACAGTCTGCTGTTCTTGATGAGCACCTGGTCCGGGATGTCGAGTTCTATGTAGAAGTTGCCGGGTCCTGCTGCATGGAAATCCACCAAGAAGATGTCGAGGCGTGGATCCAGCGGGTCCTGGACCACGGTGGTGAACGAAAATGGGCCGCTGGGGCCTGTCATCCTCGCTACCAGCGTGATACTGGCCAGGCCTTTTTCCTCATAGAAAGGCGGGGTGATAAAATGGATCGCTTGATTTGCCCGGCACTCGACCGGCGAACTTAGCTGGTCTCTTGCCTGCAATAGCGGTAGGGAACGGTGTTCTGCCGCAGGGTATCTCTCTTTCATTGCAAGGTAGAGGCTTTCCGGGGCGAACTGCGAATCGGGTTTGCGAATGGCAACACTGCCGTCACCGGGAGCCCACAATTCGGCCCGCTGCCCAGTGAAGCCCTTCTTTTCAATACGGTAGAAGCTTGCATCTGCAATAGTCCCGCTCTTGGTGCCAAAGAAACTGACTTTGTGCGCCCTGACCCGCTTGCTGAAACAGACAGTAGTGTTCTGCCGCGTGCCTTCAAATTCACACAGTAGCTGCCCATCTGCCGGCTCAGCAAGAGACTTCGTGTCTGAATACATCTTGGTCTGAGCACCACCTCGCAGTACTACCAGATCGAAACCTGGCTCGTCCGCCAGTGTAATGTGCAGCCCATCGTTATTATTGTAACTGTATACAACGCCATCGCTGGCTGTGTTGGGATATTCCCGCGTCTGGCCTCTATAGTCCCAACTATGGACCGAGCCATCAACCGGCGTACCAAGGAAGCCCCGGACTACGCGGCAGTCTGTCACCGGAACCTTCCTCGCGACCACGAGTTCTGCATCGTTGGGTTCAAGCGAGACCCCCAAACATGATAGACCGCGTTTGGAGCCGGTGTGTTCTGTCAGGTCCAGTTTCTGAGCGGTTGGCACCGCGACATCGAGACATAGAATAGCCATAATTGAGATAAGTTTACTCACAGCTTCACCCCTAAGAAGGACTCGGTATTTTCCTCAAAAAGCTCTTTTTTAGTTAATACATGACCCCAAATGAACGAATTATCCTCTTTTTACCTTTTTGGTGTTCAGCCTCTACAACAATCGTACTATCTTGTGAAAGAGGGGCGCTCTCCATAAACAAACCGTCAGGCGCTACGGGTGATTCTCGTCGGTTTATGATGATTCTTGTTCCAGGCTCTGCCCATCCAAATACGTCCACAGCACAATCATTTGCCAAGATCGAATGCTCGAGAGGGTTTGTCTGGACAATCACTCGTGGCGACTTGTCTAAATCCAAAAGCTCATCAATAATCTGCTTTTTTGCGCGGTACAGTACCTTTGGGTCTTTGCTGTATGTACTGAATGTTTTGACAACTTGTGAAGCGATCTCTGTCGGTCGGCGCGATGGCTCTATTAGTGCTGACACTCGCTGGCTTAGCGTGTCCCTTATTTTCTGTATTTTGTATTCGAGCATCCATAGATATTCATAATCCTGGATGCCGTTTCGCATTTGTTCCCAGCGGAGCGAATTGATGAGGCCATCCTTCTTCGGATATACGTGCCACCCGTCACCGCGGTGCTTGCCAGGCGCTTCGAAGGGGTCATCCGTCCAGTGATTGAATCCCCAATGCAGATAACCCTTCAGTCCAAAACGGTAGTTCAGCCAGTGCAGGATGCGTGATTCTGTGAGCGGGACATCAACCGTCTTGTTGGGGTGCGAGCCTTTCTGAAAGATTCCGACAGTGTAAAACCACAACTCGTAGCCCTGCTGCTGGGCCTTTTCATAGACATTGTGCCACGCGGCGAGATGATCTAATTTGGGGACCCAGATTTCCAGTCTGTCGAAGCAATGTGTTGTCTCTATCGCATCGATGCGTCTAAGTGCCGGCGCGTGTCTGCGTACGAACTCTGAGGCCTCCCTCCAGCTCATCACGTTATGGTTTGACGGCTCATCGGCGATATGGAATACGGTTTTCTGGAGCCAGCCTTTTTCCCTCAAATGCTTTTCAAACGCAGGCAGAAATTGCGGAAGAAACTCCTCTCCAGGGACCGTGACCGTTTCGTTTGCTGATTCTCGACGCACACGAAAGTCCCTCAACAGGACTTCCCTGCTGGACCAACCGCCTTGGCCGAACCTCGCCACGAAGCCCGTTTCGAGCAGGTTCATTCGGCCGGTGTTCCAAAAGACCTCCGCCCACGTGTCAAACCGTGAAAAGTCAAATTTCAATTTGCCGTCGGCGTCCTGCTCGCTCGCAATCAAATCAATACTGACCCTGAAAACGTTTTGTCTGTGTTCAGCCATATTCTCCGCATATATCCTGAGCATATCATAGAATCGCTCGGTGTCTGATGGCTCAATGCCATGTAAGGTCTTGAATCTGCCTGTTGAATACCATTCGGTAACCATAAGATGCCGCTCTTCGGGCAGGGTCAGTGGATGAACCGTGACAAGCAGGGGCAATGACTTATTTTCTCTTTCGGCCTCCACCGTAACCATCCCTTTATATTCACCTGCTGCCGCATCAGGTGGTATCTTCACAGTCAAATAGACTGCCTTGTATTTGCCCTTCTCCAGGGCAGCTTCTTTGTCTTCAGCCAGATAGTCGGGAAATCGTGCGGGAGCAGAACGGATCAAATCGGTCTTTCTGTACTTCGGGGTGTTTTGCTCAATGGGAATTGACCCGATGAAGTTCCAAGTCACGGCGGGCTGAGGCAAAGAAGCTGAACTTTCGACATGCTTCAAACGACTTACTGCAACAGCGACTTGCTGTAAAGTCTGGTTGGCCTTAACAACACATTGAGCAGAGATATATTCGCTTTTCATGCCAAATATCTCGATTGTGTCTTTGGGTACAGGGCAGTTATAACCGTCTTCAAATATCCGCACCAGGTCGCTCACTGCAAAGAACTCAAACGCGGGTTCTTCTGCCCGACCGGCTGTCGAGGCTGTCGGCAAAAGGCTTATGAGGCAAATAAGGCACGAATTAGCCACTTTTGTCTTGATTAACATATTTGGCTCCTCTAATTTAGAAACGTAATGGCTTTCGTAAATAGACTTTCTCGCAGAGCGTCACGTTTTATGAGCGGCTGCCGAATACTTCAAACAAGGCAATCTTTACACCCATAAGTGAGAACGACAACCAGTTAGCGCTTGGGCTTTACTTTTTCCTCCCAACCCTCAAGTAAAATCTTCAACCTTCGTACATCTTCCTTTTTTACGCTAAAAAGATTGTTCTTCTCGCGGGGGTCTTGCTGCAGGTCAAATAGATATTCTTTGACATCGTCACCTTCTTGCAGCCTGATATATTTCAAAGAGCCGTTTCGTATCGCCTTGCTCGTTCGCTCTGCTCTTCGGGCACGCCAGAAAAGTGTCCGTTTTTGAATAGGTTGATTTGTTTCGACAAGTCGTAGAATGTCTATGCCATCGAGCCGCCGGTTCTTAGGTGGTTTGGCACCCGCCGCTCTAACAACGGATTTGGAAAGGTCCATCGTTATGCAGGGCTGATTTGATACTACGCCTTCAGGCAGCACGCCAGGCCATTTTGCAATGCAGGGAACTCTTATGCCGCCCTCAAACAAATTTCCCTTGTAGCCTGAGAAAGGAAAATTTCTACCGGTTTTGTTGGCGCCGTTATCGCTCGTAAAAAGGACAAGTGTGTTGTCCGTCATTTTCGCAAGCTCCAACATCTTCATTATCCTGCTGATACCCTCATCCATGCGTTCAATCATAGCGGCATACGTTGCTCGCGAACCTTTGTTGTAGTCAGCCTGTGCGATTGGCTCTGGCTTGTCATCATTGGGCCCCTGATAAGGAGTGTGGGGGGCAGTGTACGCGACATAGAGGAAGAACGGGTTATCTCGCTGACGCTGAATGAACCTGACCGCCTCATCGGTGATAAGGTCTGTGAGGTATCCTTTTCGCTGGACAGGTCGGTCATTTAGGTAAAGGCTCGGCTGGCCGGTATATTCGCAGTGGTGGAAATAATCGACAGCCCCACCCACCGGGCCAAACCAATAATCAAAACCGTGTTTGAGAGGAAAAAACTTCTGCTCGTAACCGAGATGCCACTTGCCGCAGATAGCAGTCGCATATCCCACATCTTTTAATATGCGGGCGATGGTCGTCTCTTCAACAGGCAGCCCGAGGTCGTTAGTCTGGCGCAACCGTATGGCGTCATCATAGCGGCCTACATTACCGATGCCGAGGGCACATTCCAGGCCCCCAACGCGATGCTGATAACGACCCGTCAGCAAAGCCGTTCTGGTCGGGGTGCATTCGGGAGCATTAGCGTAAGACGTGGTGAATCTTACGCCCTCGCCTGCCAGCTTGTCGATGGCCGGTGTACCGGCCGCAGGCGGGTCACTGCAACCGTAACATCCGACGTCACCATATCCCAAATCATCGGCCATAATAAGAACGATGTTAGGGCGTCGCGCACCGGACAAACTACGAAAGCTATGCGCACAAGATCCGGCACCCAGAGCAGCGAGCCCCGCAGTCTGACCGAGGAATTGACGTCGAGTAATTGCCTTTGCCATAGTAGTGTCCCTTGAGACGATCATCCAAGAGGTTGTATGACTCTTACTTTAATACTTTTGAAGGTCCGGGCAAGCAAAATTCCGCGAGGAATCGAACGACGCGCATCCCTGGACCAAGGGTGCAGAGATTCTGTAGACATTGAGACTTTGAGTGTATCTTCGCACCAGATTTCTTGGTCTTGGTCCGCCGGAGGCGGACAGGCGTTTAGCTGCGAAGTTTTAGCAGTTTGAAGGCGTCTTCGCCGCCGTTTATAAGATGTATCAAGGGCTGAGGTCTGTCAACACCTTCGATAAACTTCCGCCGGGCCGCCCAGGGTGTGACGCTTAGCACGCCGGTCAGATCCATCCAGTGCTGCAGCCGGGCTACCGGCAGGTCCCAGGTCATGTGGAGGTGGTTGGCCGGCGGATATTGCTTGTACTCGACCATACTTGCGTATTTCGGCACAACAAAAGTATGCGGCCACGTCGGCGTAGTCAGATTGCACATCGCCTGGCCAAGTTTCTCAGGCACTTCGGTCGTACGGGCCTCGTCCCAGACCATACTGAATAGTCCTGTGGCGCTGCTGTAAGCCATTCTGCCGGCGATGCCCTCGATCCCAGCCGGCGTCATAAATGTAACGGAATTACCGCCGCCGGGAAAGTAGGATTCATCCGCCAGAGGCATTGCGACCCCGTCCATAATCTTTCTGATGGATGCGCCGGGCTCTGCCGCCCAGTCAAATGAAGCACTTCCGGAATTGTCGCCATCGACCAGACCTTTGACGCGGCAATCTGCCTTTTTGTTTAGTCCTTTGAGCCCGATTTTCTGGGCCAGGTCTTTGATTTCCCAGGCCTCCCATACCTTTCTGAAGTCCATAAAAAGAGGCGGGTTCCCGCCGGAAAGATACGTCATGAACAGCATCGTCAGAAGTCCCTGAACGTCAGCCTCAGTGGCGTATGGCAGCGGCGCTTTGCTTCCATTATGGTCGAATGTGCTATTGAAGAACGATTCCATCACGTCGGCCACCGGCAGTGGGATGCCTCGCGGGTCGGAGCCCCATTCGAGCTGGCTCATAAAGCCGCCGCCGACCGCGTTCAGGTCCGCCATCAGGTCGCGAACAATCAAATACATCGCCAGACTCATATTGAATCGCTCGCTGTCCGCCTCGTCGCGAAGCTCCAATCGTTTGCCGACGTATCTGTCAATCCAGCCTCGCAATGCCTTGAGCTCCTTTTCGTTGTATGCCTTTTTGCTGAGCATATCGGCCAGGAGCTTCATGTCTAAGCGGGTAATTTCGATGCCAAAGGTGTTCCTGGTAGGAATGACATGAGCAAGAGCGGTTTCCATTCCCATCGAGTCATGGCCCAAGATGACGACTCTTCGGCCGCGCAAAGCTACGGCGGTTACCGCAGCATAGCACCAGTCTATGAGGTTCCTGGCCGTCTGCTCGGTCATCTTCGGATCCATTCCAGTATCGGGCCACGTCCCGACATTCAGGGCAACCATTCGGCCGTATTGACTGATGGCGCCACTGAGCGCATGGGCATAGACCACACCTGGCTTGGGGCCGCTATTTCCGCACGTAATATTGATAGGCGTATTGGCGCCGAATTGTTGCAGCAAGGAGATGGTGGTCAGTTGCGGAAATGCCCACGTGTCCGGCACACAGACCAGAATGTCCACGCCGGCTTTGCGGAACTGTTGAGCCACGATGTCAGCCTGTGCTTCACCGTCTACTAACACAGTAGAATAAACCACCGGCACAGGTGTCTTGTCGGGCAGAACTACCGCGCCACTGATTGTATCAGCCGCCATCTTCGTGATGTTCTGGCAGCGTGTTCGGCTGGCCTTGTCAATACGCGGGTCCGACGTGGCAAACACACCGATAACGGGAACCTTCGGCGTGGCTTTTCGTATACCTGGCAAACGAACTGCTTCTCTCTTTGCCATTTCAGATGCTCCTTCTTCAGACTTTTTGGTCTCCGGCAACTGCTCGACTGCAACTATTCAACCGGTCATCATTTGGCCGACCGCAATTATTTAAGCGCGAATGTGCTTGTATCTTCCAGCAGTTTTCTTACGAAATCCAGGAATTGGGCGGCGTATGCACCGTTGGCAACCTTGTGGTCCACTGACAGCGTCATCTTCATGAGCTTTCGCACGAGGATGTTGGGTTCCACCGTAAGGTGTCCTGTGGAGCGCGAAGCGGTCCGCCCGGGCGGACTGCCGCTGTCCGGCCCGCTGCCCCGACTTGCGTCGCCAGACGCAGGGGCAGGTACGCAGGTATCGGTTATCTTGCCGATACCAAGGATGCTGCATTGGCCGGGAACGACTATCGGAGTAAACGATTCTATCCCCAATGCACCCAGGTTACTGACTGTGATGCAGCCACCCTCTAAATCTGTCAGAGCGAGCTTGTTGCTGCGTGCTTTCTCAACCAACGCTTGACTGTCACGTGCGATTTGCCTGACGTCTTTTTTGTTCACGTCTTTCACGATGGGTGCGACTAAGCCGTCCGGCACAGAAATAGCAAGGCCGATGTTGATTGTATCAGCTAACTGGATAGCGTCACCGGCCAACTGACCGGTCATGATCGGATACTTCTCAAGGCCGGTTGAAACCGCCTTTATGATAAAATCATTATAGGCGAGTTTGACGTCACCGGTTTGGTTAAGTTTGGTGCGCAATTCGACCAGGTCGGTGACATCCGCGCTGACAGTCAGATAGAAGCAGGGAATCTCAAGTTTCGACTTCAGCATCCTCTCAGCGGTTATTCTTTGCAGCCTGTTTAGCGGTAAGGTGGCACCCAATTTGACGTCTACCCCCGCCGTTTTGCTTTGCAAAGCCGAAGCAGCGGGGGTTGGCTCAGCAGCCTTAGCGGGCTTCTTGGCCGCCGCATCTTTGACATCCTGCTCGGTGATTCTGCCCGCAGGGCCTGTAGCGGTGACCGCAGCAAGATCCACGCCAAGGTGCTCAGCAAGTTTCTTTGCCCGCGGCGAGGCTTTTATTTTTCCTGCCGGCTTGCTTGGCTCAGGCTTCGTTGGCTCGGCGGCGGGAGCTGGAGGCGCGGTCTTCCCAGCGGGCGGTTCAGGCGGAGCCTCGGTAGCAACAGCAGGCGCGCTACCTGTAAGCGAATCAACAAAGCCCTGTGGAACCTCCTCGCCCTTGTCGCCGAGCACCAATATGGGTGCCCCTACGGGAAGTGTCTGGTCTATCTCAGCAATGATGTGTTTTACGAAACCATCGGCGGGTGATTCCATCTCAAGTGTTGCCTTGTCTGTCTCTATCTCAAAAATCACATCGCCTTTTTTGACCTCGTCACCCACTTTGACCCTACAGTCAACAATGGTACCCTCTTCCATCGTTTGTCCAAGCTGCGGTAATCTTACTTCTTTCGGCATTTATAAAGTCCTCATCTTCGGTATGTACTTTTTGCACGTAACCTTATGCCCCAACGACTTTTTTGACGGCCGCAACGATTTTGTCGACGCTTGGTATGCTTGCTGTCTCCAACGGCTCGCTCATCGGCGGCGGTACGTCGGCTGCCGCCAGGTTGACCGGCGCCGCATCCAGATAATCGAAGCCTCGTGAGCCATCGTCAAACTCGTATTCCATAAACTGGCCGGTTATTTCTCTTCCCGCGCCGCAGGTCGGGAAGCCCTCGCTGACAGTTATTAGTCGGCCCGTCTTGTGAACCGATTCGGCGATGGTTTTTGTGTCGAGCGGCTTTAGCGTGCGCGCGTCGATTATCTCTGCGTCGATGCCATGTTCTTCGGCCAGAAGCTTAGCTGCCTGTAACGACACCATTGCCATTCTGCAGTAGCTGACGATAGTGACGTCCTTGCCGGGCTTTTTGATATCTGCCACGCCCAGTGGGATGATATAGTCGCCTTCGGGCACCGGGCCGAGCTGGCCGTAAGTCGCCTTGTGTTCGATAAAGACCACCGGATTGTCACTGCGTATGGCGGCTTTGAGCAGGCCTTTTGCATCGTATGGTGTCGAAGGCATCACGACGTAGAGGCCCGGCGGATGCATGAGCCAGGCCTCGAGAGACTCAGAATGGTGAGCGGCAATGCATCTGCCGACACCACCTTCGGTTCGCAGCACCATTGGCACCTTAGCCTTGCCGCCGAACATGTACCGATTGTAGGCGCCGACGTGAACGAGCTGATCCATTCCGATAGTAACAAAATCAACGTACATAATCTCAGCGACCGGCCGCATACCGCGAAGAGCGGCGCCGACCGCTGCGCCGGCGATGGCTGCTTCAGATATAGCCGTATCAATGACCCGTTCTGTGCCGAACTCAGCCAGCAGGCCGCGCGTTGCCTGGTAGGCTCCACCATACAGGCCCACATCTTCACCCATAACGATTACATTCTTATCTCTTCTCATCTCTTCAGCCTGGGCAGCCGAGACAGCCTGTCCAATTGTCATAATCTCCATGCCGAACTTCGATTTAATCTCGCCTCTGGCTTGCTCGGTGGCCTCCTTTTTCGTTTTGGCTTTGGATGAAGCAAGAGCTGCCTCGAAGGCGGCAGTCGCCTCCATTACCTTGGCAGAGACGGCTTTCTCGGATTCGACAAGCTCAGCCGGGTAGCTTTCATCAACGTAGACGTCTTTAGTCAGCTCTGCGGTATTTGGCCAAGGACTATCCAATCCGAACTTTGTAGCAGTCTCGATTGTAGCTGCGGCCTTATCTTTTATCTTATTCAGTTGCTCTTGTGTGCAGAGCTTTTCAGAGAGCAGCTTGCTGCTGAGCACAGTAATCGGGTCTCGCTCGTGCCAGGCCTTTTCCTCTGCTTTTGTGCGGTAGGCACGCGGGTCGCTTCTGCTGTGGCCGTACCAGCGGTAGGTCTTGGCCTCGATGATGGTCATCTGACAATCTTTCCTGGCCCTTTGCACGGCCTCGTAGACTGCAAGAAAGACGGCAACCGCATTTTGGCCGTCAACGATCATGGCTGGCACGTCGTAGGCGGCAGCCCTCTGGGCAATATCCTCAATATTACTTGCCCTAACCGCACCTTGTACCTCGCTGCCAGAGAATGGCACGCTCATTCCGTAAAGGTTATTTTCGATTATTGCTACAAGAGGCACCTTCAGAGTTGATGCCATATTCATTGACTCGTGAAAGCTGCCGCAGTTCGTGGAGCCGTCGCCGAAGAATGAGAGTACGACCTTGCCGGTTTTCTTGTATTTCTCCGCCAAAGCGGCCCCCACGGCCGGCGGCTGATTACCGCCAACAATTCCGGTAGAGCCGAGGTTGTTCTGCTTATCTACCTCGGCGATGTGCATTGAGCCGCCCCTACCCTTGCAGTAGCCGGTCTCTTTGCCCATAAGCTCCGCCATCATGCAGTTCCAGTGATTCTGGCGGTCCTCTTCCGTGTCGGCGTACTTATTGCCGATAGCTCCACAGTGGCCGTGGCCGCGGTGGGTTGAGCCGATCACATCACCGCGTTCGATAGCGGCGATTGCTCCGACAGCAACGGCCTCTTCGCCTGCGTAAAGGTGTGAGGCGCCTTTGATAATGTTCTGACCCAGAAGCTCAAATACCTTGTCTTCAAAGAAACGAATCTCATAGATAGTTCTGAGCCAATCGGTTGCGTCCTCAAGAGTGATTAAACCGTCCTTAATAAGCTCTTTGAACTTCGCGACCGGCTTCTTTCGCGTGTCCTCGATACAAAAATCCATACTGCGAATCTCCTCAAAAACGGCCTTGGGGAGGCAGAAACATCGTTTATTGTCCTGCTGATAGTACCAAAGGCCGGTAGTATAGCACATTTGGCTCCGGCAAAGCAACTCAAAACGCCGGCACCGTTCCATTTTGCAGGACATTGTAAACCGGCACCTTGTTGATTTGACCATGCGGCCTTGGTGTCTTGCTGCAGAATGCTCCTTCACGAGCACCGAGCAAAAGAATAGCAGATCCGTAGTTTATGCGCGCGATAAACCAGGGGCGCGATTTGACCGTCTCAGCATTTAACCGTCTTGCCGCTTGCAACTTTCTTGCGAAATGCCTCCGACTCCCAGTTATTTATGAAATCCTGCTGGCGTTTGTTTAGCGTCAGTATGCCGCCGAATTTCGTTGCCCACATCCGGATCAGAAGTGAGCCGGTCGTAATTTCAGCGACAACCGGTGCGGTTTTTTTATCCGCGGTGACGAAAAGGCCAAGCCCTTTGACAACAAATGCGGCAGATGGTTTCTGCCCCCTCTTAACAAGGCCGGTCAAACTCCTTGTGATTGACCTGACATTGCAATCTTCCAGCCACATAGCTGAGCCATTAGCATAAACGAGCTCATCCGGATTTAGAGCGGGTGTTGCCAAAAGCTTCTTCGCGCCCTTGCGAGCCATAAATGCGGCGATAGGCTCTTCTCTGCCGAAGTAACTTGCCGGCAGGTGTTGGCCGGTCACATCGACAACGGCCTTTTGAATCGCCGATTCGGCTGCAGCGATGTCTTTGGCAGCCGGGACTCCGGTTTTGTGAGCCTTAGGCTGTTTCAGTTTGCTGCTGCAAAGATTGATGACTTTACGAACGAGCCTGACCGCCGAATCGGCGGTATCGGCAGTGACGAAAAGTCCGTGCTTTTGCAGGAAGAGAATCCTTGGCCTTTTGCTGAACCGGCTTTCATAGTCCACGACCGACTGGGCGATCCTCTTTGCAAGCATAAAGCCCGGGTCCGTGTAGGGCACCCAAAGCGGCGGAAAACGTTCGTTCTTAAATAGCTTCGCCAGCTCTGCCTTTCCGTTCTTGGCATTTACGTATGCACCCACCACAACGGGATGCAGATGAATGACGCACCTATCAAGAAAGGCGTGCAAATGTGATTCTACCGATGGCCTGGCACCACCGGTGACTTTGTCATCGCACGCAAGAAGCAAACGATCCACAACAGCGGGTTCTCTTTTCTGGGCGTCGAGCTGTGCTAATGGCTTATCTTCTATAATTGACAGGACCGGATCCAGCCGCAGCCTGCGCCAGCCCCGTTTAGCATTCATGTCTTTCAGGGCCGTGCCGCTTGCCTTGATGTACATGTGTTTGCCGTCAGCGGTCTTGACCGACGTATTTCCGCCTCCAGCTTGAACAAGGGTCGAATCCTTACCCGTGATATTTGATACTCTTATCAAATCCGCCAACGCTTTATTCATTACGACAGACTCCTATCTGGTATCTCATATCCTGCAGCCTGGCTTATCTACGATTCACGAAACACGTGCTTCGCTTTTCTCTTTCAAGACAAGCCAGGTCGTCCCGAAGATGAAGTAAATCACCGTTGCATAAAGAATCGCTTTCTTGAACTGTTCCAAGCGACCAACATAGACGTCCCCACGCGAGACGGCCACCCACACTGACATGCCGAAGCAGACAGCAAGCGCGGCTGCCGCAACAAGTCCAGAAACATAGTAGATTGCAGGCTTCTTCTCAGGCTTAGCTTTTGCTGCGGTGGCTGCAGATGTGGTTGCTGGGGCGGGGCTCTCCTCTTGGGGTAGGTCCGGTAGCTTCTCGGCTGCACCGAAGAAAGAAGAGAGAATTACGTAAAGAACAGCAGTGCTAAGCCATACGGGGATAATGAGGAAAAACTCGTGTATATATCCGAGGCGCCACACGATAACGGCGCCTGCTAAAGTGATACCCCAGGCGAGCACAGCAGGCCAATTAAGCATTTTGCCTTTGCGGGAGACCCAGTATTGAGTCAGTCCGATTTTCGGGAAGATCCAGTGCTCGACAAAGACTATAGCACCGACCGGCATAAGCAGAAGACCATATATGGCGACAAAACCCAATAGCTTTTGGAATACGAACGGCGAACAAGCGACAATCGTGGTAAGTACCCCCGCAAGAAGAGTCACAAGCCACCTCGGCCAGTTTGGTGTAGCAATCTGCAAAGCCAGACCCGACCGATAGATCGTGGGATTCGACGTCGTCCAGCCGGCGATAACGACCGCAACTGCACCGACGGCACCAAGAGCGGTAGTCGCCACCGACCCGGAATCGAGCCCCGTCAAGGGTTTGCCGATTACGATTGCTGCCCCGGCGCCCATGATGCCTGCACAAATCCATGCCAGGTAGTGCCCAAGGTACATCCCAAAGGCAGAATAGAATCCAAAGCTGGCTCGCTTGGCATACCTGAACAACGCCATATCCGACAACCCTATGTGCATCGCCAGGTTGCAGATCCATGCAATCGACATTATGTGCAGGAATCCCCAGGAATCTGTTTGCCCCGGCTGCGGGCCAGGCCAGATTCTGGCGTCAGCCAATCTCCAAAAATCATGGAAGCTGTGAAGGGCCCCTATCTCAGGCATATCAGCTATTATCGTAGGCAGCATCGCCACCGCTCCCACGATAAACATTAGAAACATCCAAGGCGAGCATACCTCGGCGAATTGGGCCAGCTTCCTGAATCCCCATATAGCCAGAGTCACCACCACCGCGCCGACGACCAGGACGACGAAAACGAACCTGATATCCGTCGGCAGCCACCCTATTTGGTCCGGAATACCGAAAGGAATGCGCAGCGCCGAGGCCGATACGGTAATCATCGCCCCGGCTAAGATGCAATACATGACCGCATTTAGGATGTTATAAACAACCATTAATACAGGCCCGCCAATCTTGCGAAGATACCAATAGAGAGTCAAACGGGTCCCGACTGCGATTGGAGCGCAAACTAATACCCAGGATAGTACCGCAAGCAGATTGCCGAAGACCAACCCGACAATAACGTCGCATGTATGTGCCCCCTTACTGACGAACAAAGCTCCTATTACGAACTCTGTGGCAGCCACGTGCTCGCCCGCAAAGACCCCCGCGAAGTGCCGACCACTCTGCAATTTGTCCTCAGTGACCGGCTGTCGCTCGAACTCATTCAGCTTATCAAGCCGTTTAATAAGGCCGGAAGCCTTTGATTCCGCCATCTCTTTATCCTTTCAATAATCTCACTCTAAGTTGCTCCGCGCACAAATTCATGAGTCACGAGTAGAGGTTACTTTGGCCTCATAATCTCTGACTTCATTCAGCCATGCCTCTCCTATCGGGACACCCACCTTCAGGCAATAATAATCCCAGACCGCCCCAAAGGGCAAGGTTTTCAGCTCTTCGAGCATAGCCAGGCGCGATGTAAAGTCACCGTTGGCCTCGGTCTGGCGCAGCTTCTCTGTCGGCTCCAGCAGCGCAATCAGCAGAGCCTTTATCATGCATCGTGTCCCTATCACCCAGGCTGCCACACGGTTGATACTTGCATCGAAAAAGTCAAGACCGATGTGCACCTTCTCCAGGTAATCGCCCCGCACTATCTGTTCGGCAAGGCTGCGCAGCTCGTCCGACAGGATAACTACATGGTCGCTGTCCCACCGGACGCCTCTGCTGACATGAAGCAATATCTCGTCAAGAAAGGTCAGTACCGATGATATTTTGTCGGACACAACTTCCGTCGGATGAAAATGTCCCGTATCGAGGCACAACAGCGTTTTGTTTTCGATCGCATAGCCGAGATAGAACTCATGCGAGCCGACGACATAGCTCTCCGAGCCGATGCCAAAGAGTTTGCTTTCCACCGAGTCCAGGAGCCACCTGCGGTCGATCTTTTCGGCGAATATCTCATCGAGCGAGTTCTTAAGGCGCTGGCGGGGTCCCTTTCGGTCGACCGGAATGTCCTTGTACCCGTCGGGAATCCACACGTTGGTCACACATGGTGTCCCCAACTCCTTTCCCATGTGGGCGCCAATCTTTCGGCAGACGATCCCGTGCTGAACCCAGAATCTACGTATCCCCTCATCGTCACTGGACAGCGTGAAACCGCTGTCAGCTTTTGGATGCGCAAAGAACGTACCGTTGAAATCCATACCGAGGTCGTTTTCCTTCGCCCAGTCAATCCACGTGACAAAGTGCTCGGCGGCCAGCTCATTGCGCTCTATCTTCTTTCCCGCCGTCTCTGCGTACATCGCGTGCAGGTTTAGCCGCTGCCTACCTGGTATGAGGCTCATAGCCTTTGTCAAATCCGCCCGCAGCTCGTCCGCGGTCCGTGCCTTGCCCGGATAAGCACCTGTGGCCATAATGCCACCACTGGGACCTTCACTGCCTTCGAATCCACCGACATCATCTCCCTGCCAGCAGTGCAGCGATATGGCTATTTTGCTGAGTCTGTCCAGCGCCGCATCAGTCTCAACGCCCAGCTCGGCGTAGCGCTGCCGTGCGGCCTCATACGCCTTCTCGATGTGCTTCGAGTTAATCATTGTGCTAAAGTCTCCCAAAGGCAGAAAACCAACATCTCAAAAAACCAAAACTCAAGATTCGTAATCACTACTTGATTTTCAGCGAATCTTTATCAGGTAGTTTCGGAAAAGGCGCATGGGGCTCCGTTTGATACCAGAATGCAACCGAGGAAAGGTCATCCTGTAAAGGTAAGTATCTTCCTTCGCTCTGCCATCCAAGCGCCTGTATCGTTACTTTCAGGTCCTTTTCGAACCTTATTGGGTCCATGATGTGCCAGCGGTACAGCCCAAACCACGGCTGTTGTTGGTCCCTTATCACCTGCGGCATGCCGGCATAAGGCGTGTTGAATTCCTGATAGTCCTTGCCCCCTGGCTTCTGAAAGCCGTAAGAACCGCAGAAGTAGTCTTCTGTTCCGGTCCCACAAATCGTAGGAAATTCCTTGTCCCCATCCATGTAGAACTTAATCTCGCCTTCGCCCCACCAGCCCGGACTGTTGGAGCCCCACGTCATGTATGTCCCGACGTAGTGCCCCTGGCCTTTCAAGCCATCAACAATAGTGTAGACGTCCTTGTAAGGCAGCGGATTGACGCGGCGAAACTGCGCGTGAAAATGTGCCATATCTTCAGGAACATGCGTCAGTGTGTAGTCTATTTGGTAGTACAGGACCATTGCCTTTTCATCGATGTTGGTCATGGTAATCTTGCAGCCCCTGCGAAACGGCATTAGCCAGTAGCAATTGAACCCGCTCTTGGGATTAACGCAAACCGCCAAGGATGTGACCTTAACATACTGGCCCATACCGCACGCAAAGAAATCTCCCACCGGGCATTCAACGGAAGGCTCCTTCTCGCCGTCCCAGTAAATCCGCAGGATGGTCAAGCGGTTGTTTCCGGTCGGCGTCATCCAGATATGCTGGATCGCTCCGGAAGCCTGAATGTCGGCCATTACAAAGGTCTGGCCAGCTTCAATATTGACGGAGGGAGACACTTTCCAGCCTTGTCCCAACTCACGAGCCGGCCGCTTCCCTGTACCCTCTGTTGCCATACCGCCCTTGCCCTTTTCGCCGGTGAAGTTCTCTGGACTGATCGACCGCGTCTTAGCATACGACAGGCGGGGCAGGCTCCCCAAGCTCATGTCCATGCCGTCGAATTCTGCCTGTTGGCTATAGAGATTACTCACCAAAAAAGCAACCAGGGCGAAGACACAAACCGGCCAAACCACGAAATTCTTTCCTGCTGTTTCCACATACAATTGTCTCATTGATCTCCTCAGCCATTTCATACATTGTCCTTTCCAAAATTGGTTACCATCTTTGTTCTATCAGGTCTCACATATTTTTAATAGGGTTTCTTCCGCCTTCTTATTCCAGAGCCCGTTACTTAGATATTGACCAACCGCCGGCATCTTTTCGCTCAGACCTTCAAGCGGCACAAGCCCAAGGTCGCGACAGGCCGGATAGACAATAATCTTACCCGCTATGGTCCGGTTTTCAACCGCCCGAATCCCATCGGTCGCACCGGCAAGACCACAGATGGCCGCAACACTCACATCGGTATCGAGCCTGCCGGATTCGACCTTTTCCAGCATTCGTTTCATGTCATCCAGCGTTGAGCCGCTGGTCCCAATGAAATAAAGCTGCTTCTCTATGTAAGTATCGAGGTCCATCTTTCCGGTGACTGTCGCAGGTATGCCGGCAAATATGTTTATCAGACCCCGCTTGCTGGCGTTTTGAACTGAAGCAGCAACCAAGTCAGGTATCGGTGCCATCAAGACCGTATAGTCGAAAGGCTCTGCGGTTTTATCTCTTGTCGGATTGTATGGCCTGTACGCCACTCCATTCTTCTTGGCCAAAGGTTCAGCTATTTTGGTCAACACAGCCAGTCTGCTGTCGTCCACGTCCGCTGCAAAGACGCTGATGCCTTCAACATCCTGACAGATGTTTCGTATCACGTGCATCATACCCATGGGGCCACCTGCCCCAATGACATTTATCTTGTCACCGAGCCGAATTTCGCCGGTCTCAGGGATTACTTTCATAGACTCAGCCGGGTCTGAACCGGTCGTACCCACTATGCGAATACCGCCGTAGTGAACCCGGCCCACCTGAGTAACTATATCTTTGCCGAACCTGCCGCCGCAAAGAACGATGTTTAGCAGACCTTTTGCCACTACTTTTGCGAACAGTGTCTCGACAATGTCTGCGTCAGAACCGAAATAAATTACATCGTCATAGTAGGCCTCGGCAAGCTCCGACACATTGGGACGCCTTTCTACACCCACACCCAATTCTGTCGGTGGCGCAAATTGCGAAACCCAGGTTACTTGTGCTGGTTTGCCGTAGCGGCTAAACAGCCCTCGGACGGCATTCTCACTGATAGGTGCATCTGCAACAATGAGCGTCTGCCCATCTGCCTTTAAGTTCATCCGTTCCTTGGAAGCATACGCATCTTCGACACAGGCCCACGGTTCTGCGAGAGCGATAGCTGAGCCTGAGAGTTTCTCGCTGGCGGGCAAGAGCATCGACTCGCCTTCCGGCGATGTAATCACTCTTTCGTCCATTAGCACATATTCCTGCAGGGCCCCTTCGAAGTTGTATCCGAACGCGCCGTTGGCGCCGGCGGTTTTTAGCCAGCGATAATCGGTCTGCACAAGGTAACGCTCACCAGGCTTAAAGTCTTCGACACCTGCCCCGGTCGCCTCGATCCTTACGACTGTCTCGTGTCCGGGTATGGTTGGGGCGTCACCGGGGACATAGCTGGGTATCTGTCTAAGTACTTCCGGGTCGATGCCGGAGACTATCTCGCTCTTGCGAACGTGACTGGAGAATTGCTTGAGCAATTTGAGGTCTGAAAAACAAAGCCCGACGACCTCAACGCGACACAGAATCTGGTGTGGACCGGGCCTGAAAACATTCTTCGATTTATTCAGGACAAGTTTGTCCGGCCCAATTAGTTGCACAGCGTATTGTGTCTCTGCTAGATCTGGCATAATTCAGTGCCGCGTATTTCGTCGTTTGTACCTATGACACATCACGAGGATAAATTCCAATTTCGAATATCGAAATCCGAAACAAATTCAAATGACAGAAATTCAAAACTCCAAACAATTCGGCTGGGCTCACGTAAGTCGTTTTGGTCATTTGGACATTTGCATTTTGATATTGTTTCGTGCTTCGGATTTCGGATTTTATTTCACTTTATCCAATATTTCCTGGGCAGTCGTATTCACACTTAAGCCAGCAAGTTTATCTTCGTGTTCCGGCTCAAGAGAGCTGCCAACGGTCTGGAAGAATTCGTTTTTCGCTGCAACACTCTCAAAATTCTTCTCAGCCCACTCGCTCGTGTATCCCAAGCCGCATTGCTGTTGCAGCACCGAGTGGGCGTAGATTATGTGCGCACCTTTTAGAAACGTCGGCACTAACGGCGCGAGTTCCTTCGTGTCGAAGTTGTCCACAAATTTCTGTCCCGGGCTGTTCATTTCCGTCCCGACCACGACAGGCAGGTGCAGCTTTTCTGCCAATTCCACCACCTCGTATAGGTTCTGCAGTTTCACATCTGCGGCACCGGGACCGTAATTGCGGTCAGGGATAACGTTGATGGCCGCCGAGCCCGTGCTCATAGCAACTTCGAGAAGTTCTTCGATGGCCTGCTCACCCTCGCTTGTTCCGTCCAGCCATGTCACGGTCGGAATCGCTCCCGCTGCCTGCAGGAACTGGTTTGTGTCAGCCAGGCGTGGAAACGACCCATGGTCGGGCGGCACATAGCCGACGCCGCCGCGTTTCATCGTCTTGGCTCGGATGGCATTGAGCAAATCTCTGCTTTCCGGTAGCTGTGACGTGCTGACCTGCACACCCAACTTCTCAGACCAAAAGTCGGCAAGGTCGTCTATCTGGCTGAACACTTCTTTAGCTTTGCGAGCATAGGCAAGACACATGTGACGTTCCGTGGCGTTACCTGACGGCGTCAGCACAAGCACGTCCCGCTCATAGTCCAGCTCTATCGGCTGAAGATATTTATTTACCCGCCCCATCAAGTCTTTGTTTCTTTGCTGCGCGATTTTACGCAGATTCAGCAAGAATTCTTTCTGTTCACCTTCCAACTTAGCGCTTGGAAATCCGACGCCCATATGGTAGGAGATACCAGGCTCTCCGGGCGAGTTGATTACCCGATCGGCAAATTCCGGCACAAAAACCCGCGTCTCCAGACCTGCGCAGCCTTTCATGCCAAGTAGCCTTGCCGCTTCCAGGAACTCTTCCAATGCATCCAGGACGTCGAAATCCACAACGCCCGCGACGGCCAGCCCGGCTTTGCGTGCGAGCCATGCAAACTTGCTCGGTGAGTAACCGTAAGTGTTGTAGGAAAAAAAGGTATGGCAGTGAACGTTAACCCGCCACGGGCGGGTGCTGGCTTCAGGCAGACGGATTTCGCCCGCCTCAGCCTTTTCACAAAGTGACAACAAAACTTGCTTTCTTTCTGCAGAATCGAAACTATCTAACTTGAGTTCAAGTTCTTCGATCAATCTCATACCTCGCATTTTGTGACCCAAGCCCCGAGTCACGGCTCACGAGTGACGCTTATTGTACTGTTTTTCCCAGAGAGATGCTTCTTGCGGCTGATACTCTTTTAGCTCGAATGAATTGCGGACGATTTTCCTGGCCTCAGCCAGTGTCTTTATCTGCCCGGCTGCCTTGGCCTGCATGAGCACATTTCCGGTTGCTGTTGCTTCTGCCGGCCCAGCTATCACTTTTTTGCCGGTGGCGTTAGCCGCAAACTGGTTCAAAAGCTCGTTCTGCATGCCGCCTCCAACGATATGCAGACAGTCAATCTCTTTGCCTATGACATCTTCGATTCTTTCGAGGACAAGGCGATACTTGAACGTCAGCCCCTCCAAAATCGCCCTTACCATCTGCCCCTTGTCCTGAGTTGTCTCTTGGCCGGTTTCAGCAAAATAACTATTTATCCTCTTCGCCATGTCCCCGGGTGCAAGGAATCCGCTGTAATCTACCTCGATATAGCTGGCAAATGGCTCGGCTTCTTGCGCCATCTCGGTCAATTCGGGGTAAGATAACTCCACTCCTTCGCGCTCCCATTGTCTCTTGCACTCCTGAACGAGCCATAGTCCCATTATGTTCTTCAGAAGTCGAATGGTGTGTTCAACTCCGCCTTCATTTGTAAATTCAAACTTGAAGGTCTTATCATTTACGATTGCCTCCGGCACCTCAACGCCCATCAGAGACCACGTCCCGGACGAAAGATATGCCCAGTTACCATCACCGCCCGGTACGGCCACAACCGCCGAAGCCGTATCGTGCGAGCCGGTCGCAATGACCGGAATTTGATCGCAGCCGAGCTCGTCTGCAATCGGTTTGGTCAATTGGCCTACGATCGTGCCGGGCATGACAATATCCGGCATAATCTCGACAGGCAGTGACAGCTTGCTGAAAATCTCGTGCGACCACTGACCCATCCTCATATCCATAAGCTGAGACGTGCTCGCAAGCGTATATTCGCCGAAGGCCTTGTCGCACAGATAATACGAAAACAGGTCACCGATAAATATTAGCTTCTTGGTCTTTGCCAAGACAGGCGAATTTGCCAGTCGCATCGCAAGAAGCTGGTAAAGTGAATTTAACTGCATGAATTGGATGCCGGTGCTATCGTAGATTTCACGCTTGCCCATCAGCTCGAACGCCTTTTCCATCATTGTGTTGGTTCGGCTGTCACGGTAATGGTAAGGATTTTCGAGCAGGTTCCCGTCGGCGCCCAGCAGGCCGAAATCAACACCCCAGCTATCAACTCCGATACCCGCAACTTCGGTGCCTGCCCTTTTTGCTGCTTTACCTATCCCCGCCTTGACCTCCGATAGCAGTCGGTCAAAGTCCCAGTGCAGCGAGCCGTCCTCTTCAATAGGCCCGTTACCGAAACGATGGACTTCCTCAAGGATAAGCTTGTCAGCCGAAACCGAGCCGAGCATCACTCTGCCGCTCTCTGCACCCAGGTCAACCGCGATATACTTTTTCACTTCTGCCATAATCAATTCCTCTATTGCTCTTTGCTCGATCCTCGAGTATCGAGCATCAAGTATCCAGCTTTATGCTGCCACCGATAATACTGAAAGGACAACTTTATAACCCACATTCTTTGCCATTGCAAATCCAAAATCAAGCTGCAAGGGCCGCATAGGGCTGGATTTTCTGGTGAAGCCGTTCCTTTATGGCCGGCGTTTGTTTCAGAGTGATACGAGCCGTCACCGTCATTGTGAGGAGCCAAGCGGGGTCTGGGCCCGCGAAGGCGGGTATGGCAATCTGCGAATATTCATCCGCGCAACTCACTGCCGTCTTCGAAGTCTTTGGCCAAGAAATTCCCCAAAAAAACCTTGCAAAATCGAGCGGCTCTGCGTTAGAATTGTAGTAGAATGGAAACCCTGTTCGGAGGACGTCATCGACACCAGGGAAATAGCACCATAGCGTACCTCAGAGCACAGTGAAAACCTGTTTCGTAAAGTGGAAAAACCGCCAGGAAAATGCCATATTTTGTGGCTTCCTATCCGGTAATTCGGTATAATTTTCTTGGCAAAGTAGAAGCACGTTTGCGAGGAGACGAAAATGATCTCTACAACCAACCCGAGAACTTATCTGGCAATATCACTGCTCTTGTTGGCGACCGTACCCATAGCTACAGGAAAAATCATCTACGTTGATGTCGATGCTACCGGTGCAGATGATGGGACGAGCTGGGTGAATGATTACAACTTCCTACAGGATGCCCTGGGCGACGCCAATTCTGCAGAAAAGCCGGTAGAAATCCGTGTAGCACAAGGCATCTATACGCCCGACCAAGGGGCTGGCATTGCGCCCGGCGACAGAGAGGCCACATTCCAGCTTATTAACGGCGTCACTCTTGCCGGCGGCTACGCGGGAAACGACGAGCCGCACCCAAATGCAAGAAACATCGAGCTGCATAAGACGATCCTCTCCGGTGATTTGTCTGGAGATGATGTTAATGTAAGCACTCCTGACGCTCTTCTTACCGAACCGACACGATTTGAAAACAGCTACCACGTCGTAACTGGCACGCACACCCACAAAACAGCAGCCCTCGATGGTTTCTATGTTACGGCCGGCAACGCAAATGGCTCCAGTTACCACCGTAACGGCGGCGGGATGTACAGCACCTCCAGCTACTCGACCCTGAAAGACTGCACGTTCAGCGGCAACTCAGCATCTGTCTTTGGCGGCGGGATATACAATGACAATGGGAGTCCCACGTTTATCAACTGCACCATCAGCCGGAACACCGCTGCTTGGGGCGGCGGGATAGGTAGTACAACTGGCAGCGCCACACTGATCAACTGCATTGTGCGCGCTAACGCCGCTGATGAGATATTCGGCAGTGCCACTGCATCATACAGTAATGTCGAGGGCGGAATCGCTGGCGAAGGGAACATTGACGTTGATCCGTTGTTCGCAGACCCCGAGAACGGCGATTTTCACGTGAAGTCCGAAGCGGGCAGGTGGGACCCTAGTAGTCAAACGTGGGTGAAGGATGCGGTGACGAGTCCCTGCGTTGACACTGGCGATCCGGCTTCAGATTGGACTGCAGAATTATGGCCTCACGGCAGACGCGTCAATATGGGCGCCTTCAGCGGCACAGCCCAGGCCAGTATGTCACTATCGAGTGAGGGTAACGCTGCGGATTGCGACAACGACGATTTCGTCGATGCACGAGACTTGCTGATACTCTGTGAGAACTGGCTGACCGAGGACCTGCCAACGGCCGCCGACATCAACCGCGACGGTGTCGTTGACTTCCGGGATTACGCCGAGTTGGCTGGATTCTGGCTCCACGAGATTCCAAGAGTTGGCTTGGTAGCGCACTGGGAGTTGGATGAGATGGAAGGCAGCATCGCGCACGACAGCATCGGTGACAACGACGCCACCTTACACGGCCCAGAGTGGACCGATGGAAAGATCAACGGGGCCCTGCACTTCGAAGGATTCAACGCCTATCTGGATTGTGGAGAAAGTGAGTTGTTGGGACCGGCACAAATGACGTTGGCCATGTGGCTTCAGCCTGCCCATATGGGCGGTATGCGGTATATCGCCTCTCGTGCGGAGAGCTTCAGTGACATTGACTACGCTGTTATGAGACATCGGGCAGGTGAGGTGGAGTTTGCCGTGGGACAGCTCGGCTCGGACCCAGTGTCCGTTATGTCAACAGGCATGACAGACTTGGGCGAATGGTCCCATGTGGCGGTATGCCTGGACGGCTCGCAGGCGTCGGTATATATCGACGGCCGGCCGGACGGTTCTGTCGACTATGGTGTTAGGGTTGCTCGTGAGGGCCATTGGCTGGTAGTTAGCTCACTTCGAGCCAGCACTCGTTTCTACCACGGCAAGATCGACGATGTTCGCCTCTACAATGTAGCTCTATCCGACGAAGATATTGCAGCCCTTCATGCCCAAGCTTCCGAGTGACATACCTGCTCGCAGTTGTGTCTCGAAGCCGTCGGCTCCGGCGTTTTGTCGTCTGAGTACCTCCAGAGCAGCGACGGAGTCGATATCAAACAGCATTGCTTCTTCGCTGATGGTTGGCTTTGTGAGGAGAATGCGCTCAGTTGGCTTGAGGCAGCTCGTAAGGGCGACTTACTTTGCCACCGGCGCTTGCTTTTGCTCTTTTTGGGCTTGTGGGCTTAGCCTTTTTGGCTTGTGTTCCTTTTGAAACTGCTGAAGCGATTGCGGCTCAGCTACCTTGCGGTAGCCCAGCGCCTTTATCACCTCAAGGACCTCGGTCCAGGTTGGAAAGGGCCTGGAATTCTTTCGCTTGTATTCATCAATGGCCATCAGAAACTCAAATTGCTCGTCGGACATCTGGCCTTCTTCGGCAGCTTTTCGGTCGTCGGTTCTACGTCTGCCGGGCCCGCGCCGGCGGTCCAAGCCTAAGCGCCTGTCGACTACACTTTGCCTGCGCTCTTCAAAGCTGCGACGCTCTATTAAGTGGTCTTCATCCATTTGCATTGTCCGTTAGAATCGTAATTTCTTGCTCTCTCCGCCGCCTGGATAGCAGGTATTCAGCCAGCGGACCAAGGTCACCCTACGCCATGTTGAGCGTTTGGCGCTGGCTAAAAGTCATCCTCAAAGAAGTCGTGCTCGAAATCACCCTCGTCTTCGCCGTCTTCTAATGCAAAGTCATAAAAGTCGTCGTAGGCGTCCTGTGACTCGATTACTACGTGCGCCTCATCAAGGAAATCCTCTGGGACCATTATGGCGACGCCTTTAGTAGTCGTCGACGGGTCGAGCTGCTCCTTAATGACAGCAGGGATGTCGTTGACTCTGAGCAGAGTCTCGTACTCTTTGGCCTGTTCCAAATCGTCGACAACGGTAACGACGACGAAGTCTTTCACTTTGGCCTGCGATTTTTGATCTTTCTTGGATCGCTTTCTCATTCTATCTCTCCGCAACAAACTGAATCTATGCGGTTGCGCCGTGGTCGGCTGCAAAAATCGCCCGTTCAAATATCTTCGTCAAAATGAAGCTCCCAGATTACTCAAATTCGAAAGTCATTGGCTTGAGCCAAAGCACAGCCTGGAGCTGGATTTTCATAAGCCCACTTTTGCCTATCGACCCCATAAGCAGAAAAATTTAGCATTTGCCCTTTTTTTTGTTGCAAATTCTTCTGGTCATGCGTAATAACGTCTTTTAACAAGTGTGCCGGGCTCAAGGGTTGAAACCGGATTGTCAGAATTTAGAGTTTTTAGCATGGAGGATTATTGGAATGGCAAAGAAAAGGGAGTCTTTGGTTGTGGCCAGTAAAGTCAAGGCTTACATCAGGAGCAAGAAGATGATGACCTCATCGGAGGCCGTCGAGGCAATCAGCGAAAGTGTCTATAGTACGCTTGATCGCGCCATCGCCCGAGCTCAGGCGAACCGTCGTAGTACGGTCAGGGCACAGGATCTGTAGAGAAGGTACACGCTAACATCTTTTGGTTGTGTGCCTTACGTTTGTTGTAATTCTGTCGTAATATTGATTAACTTAGGTTGTTCGGCTTTCTCGTGATATGTACAGTTTCGTGATTGCGGACGACATGTGGCTCCAACCTGGTATAATTTGGCTGGTTAGCCTCGTAATTATGTGCTTCGGCCAAAGCAACTGATGGGCATGATGTGTCGTTGAAGTAACGGCAAATGCTCGTGCCTAACTTACAGAGGCGTTATATGTTCAACAATCGGCCTATAAAATCCAGACTATTAGTGTCAAAACCTACATTTTTTCGAAAATTTGCTGAACTTACTTAGGTGAAAATCCCGATTTATATAATGGAAAATAGGGTAATAGAGCTATTTTTTTACCTGCTCGCAGTCAAGAGAGGCTGATTTGTTGCCGATAAGGGCTTTACGGCAATCATAATTTGGCTGCCCAACCGGATGATTATAGGACGGATTCTTGTCATGATTGGATTTACGAAAGCCAACTTTAAGCCCTTTTCAAATGGATAGTTACGACAATGGACAAGCGGAGGATTGTATGAGAGTCTTCATGTTAGGCTGGGAGTTTCCTCCGTTTATCAGCGGCGGCCTGGGAACAGCTTGCTACGGACTTACAAAGGCACTCGATCAACTCGGCGTAAAAGTAACATTCGTTTTGCCAAGAACGGTAGACAGCGAATATGCTACTCATGTGAGGCTGCTGACTCCGAGCTCGTGGAGAGCAGCCGAATCCTTCAGAATCAGCGAGCTAAAGAATGTGAAATTTCACGCCATCGAGTCGCCGTTGCAGCCGTATGCCACGCCTGATGTTTACGTACGGCAAATCGAGGAAATCTCAAGACATAGACAAAAGGTGCGTGGTCGGCGGCCCAGTCCGGCCAACCTGTTTGTTGGGGCAGTAGACTATGGCGGCAATATGTACGCTGAGGTCCATCGGTACGCTGCAGTTGCCGCCGGGTTAGCCTGCAACGAGCAGTTTGACATTGTTCATGCCCATGACTGGATGACCTATCCGGCAGGAATTGCAGTAGCCGAAATCAGCGGAAAACCTCTGATTGTGCACGTACACTCGACGGAATTTGACCGCAGCGGCGAACATGTTAACCAGATGATTTACGACATCGAGCGGCAGGGAATGCAGTGCTCAGATAAAGTAATTGCTGTCAGCTACTATACCCGCAACATCATAATCAGCCGATATGGCGTCAGCGGCGAAAAGGTTGAAGTTGTGCATAATGGTGTGGAATACGACAGCACATTGGCTCTGGCTGAGACTGTCATTGACAGAGATGAAAAGATCGTCTTGTTCTTGGGCCGAATTACAATGCAAAAAGGCCCTGAGTATTTCCTTGCAGCGGCCAAAAAAGTCCTTGAAGTCCTGGACAACGTGAAGTTTGTGATGGTTGGCTCCGGAGATTTGATGCATCGTTCCATCGAAATGGCAGCAGAACTCGGAATCGGCCACAAGGTGCTGTTCACTGGTTTTCTACATGGCGAAGACGTCCAAAAAATATATAGGATGGCCGACCTATACGTAATGCCGTCGGTATCGGAGCCGTTTGGCATTACGCCTCTGGAAGCGCTGGGCAACGATGTGCCGGTCATAATAAGCAAGCAAAGCGGCGTATCGGAAGTCCTAAGGCATGCCCTAAAGGTGGACTTCTGGGACGTCAACGAGATCGCGAACAAGATAATCGCGGTTCTGAAGTATCCGCCATTGGGAATTACGCTGAGAAATCACGGTAATTTTGAAATCAGAAAACTTCGATGGAAGGACACAGCAGCCAAGTGTGCCAGGATTTATGAGAACATGCTGGTTGCGGTTTCACAAGAAGGGTAAGACCGTCATAGCACGTAAAGGCAAGAGCCGCGGGGCTCTAAATTCAACGGGTTTCAGGTTTTCTTAAAATGCCTTCGGTATGCTTCTATTTTCAAGTGCACCAGCCGTTACGATTGCGGCACTACACAGTATTTGACAAAAACCACCAGTACTTCGACGACTACAAGAACTCCTTCATCTGCAAGAAGGTGGCAAATAAATGTTACCTTCCCGCCAATCGATTGGTCCTGAGCCTAATACGTAGATTTCAGGGCAAGTTCAAAGTGGCATACAGCATAACCGGCGTATTGCTGGAACAGCTCCAGCGGTATGCGCCGGAAGTCATGAGCACCTTTGATGCCTTGGCGCAAACCGGCTGTGTAGAGTTCTTGGCTGAGACATATTATCACAGCTTGAGTTTCTTATATTCGCGCGATGAGTTCATAGAGCAGGTGAACAAACACACCGAGATCATTGAACGTCTTTTTGGTCAGAAGCCGCGTATCTTTAGAAATACAGAGTTGATATACAACAACGACTTAGCAAGCGTCGTTGAGTCGACGGGAGACTTCGAGGCAATAATTACGGAAGGAGCAGACCACATCCTGGGCTTACGAAGTCCGAATTTCATCTATCATCCAAAAGGATGCTCCAAGCTAAAATTGCTGTTGAAAAACTACTCGCTTAGCGATGACATTGCGTTTAGATTTTCCAACCGCAACTGGCCTGAGTGGCCTTTGACGGCAGATAAGTTCGCCCGATGGGTGAGCAGGATCAACGGCAACGGCAACGTGGTCAACCTCTTTATGGATTATGAGACGTTCGGCGAACACCAATGGGAGGATACAGGTATATTCGATTTTATGAAGCACCTGCCGGAAGAAATCCTAAAACATCCCGATAACGACTTCAAGACTCCTAGTGAAGTAGTCCAGTGTTTTGACACCATCGACACCGTTGACGTGCCGCATATCATAAGCTGGGCTGATACTGAACGGGATCTCTCGGCCTGGCTTGGCAACGCTATGCAGTCCAACGCCATTCATGAGCTTTATAGGCTCGAAGAGAAAATCAAGAGCACCGGTGATGAGAAAATAATTGCAGACTGGCGAAGATTGCAGGCGTCGGACCATTTCTATTATATGTGCACGAAGTATTTTGCGGACGGCGACGTACATAAGTACTTTAATCCTTATGATTCACCGTACGACTCTTATATAAACTTTATGAACGTGCTGGACAATCTCCAGAGCCGCTGTTCAAAGCAAGCAACTGGGGGTGCATTTTGTGGTCTATCGCAAAATAAGAACCCACCCGATTTACAAACGGTAAGTTAAGTGCTCTGATCTGTCGTTGCCTTCCTGAGCAGTTCCGGCTCTAAGACTTTACCGTTATGGCGCTTTTAGGAGTAAGATTGTGTTGACACTGCAGAAACCTGACCACGCCCAGATTGCGTCCATATCGACTCGTGATCAGCCTATTGAGAATTTATTGACCAAAGAGTGGCTGTTGACCAACGAGCGCGGCAGTTACGCATCATCAACGATTGTTGGCTGCAATACCAGAGGCTATCACGGACTTCTGATTGGCTCGCTTAGCCCGCCCGCCAACAGGATAATGACGCTGGCCAATTGCCTGGAGATGGTGATGGTTAATGGGAAGGTGTTTAATCTTTCGACCTTTGAGTTCAGTGATAAATTCACGCCGGCAGGTTTCAGCTACATAAAGCAGTTCTACCGGGATACCGGTGTCAATTTTGATTATGAGTTGGAAAAACTTAAACTGACCAAATCGGTATATCTTGTCCGCGATGCCGACATAGTGGCCTTGACGTACGCTTTTACGCGTGTTGAAGAGCCGGTAGAGTTCGTAGTGCGCCCGTTTGTCGGCTTGCGAGATTTTCACACGCTGCAGAAATCTTATGTTCCGTTGTGCTCGACGTGGCTTGGCAACGATTTGGCGGTTCGCCACGATATGCCCGGCGGTTGTGAGTTGCTTTTGAGCTGCCCATCCATGAACTTTGAGAAAGACCGGCAATGGTGGTTTAATTTCGTATATCGCAATGACAGGGAGAGAGGCCAGAATTTTACCGAAGATCTGTGGACGCCCGGCTTTTTCAAGTGCCACATAGAAGGACCGGCCGAAATTGTTTTCTGGGCTGGCTTGCGCGACCACCGTAGGTCTGAGCATTTGGCAGCCCCCAGCATTGATAGAGTGAGGCAAGATTTGCGCAAACATCACAGCACGGTAATCAACACTGCAAAGGCTAAAGACGAAAAATTCAGGATATTATGCTTGGCTGCAGACCAGTTTATTACAGAACGCCAGACCGACCAGAACCACAGGACGACCATTTTAGCTGGCTTTCCGTGGTTTGCTGACTGGGGAAGGGATGCTTTCGTAGCCCTGCCGGCTCTGTTGCTCTCAACAGGCAGGTTCGACGAAGCAAAATCCGTTTTAACGACCTTCGCCCAGGCGGCGGATGAAGGTATGATCCCAAATCGGTTTGACGATCAAAGTGACACCGCCTATTTCAATAGCGTTGACGCCTCTCTCTGGTTTATCGACGCAGCTTTTCAATATCTGGGGGCCACCAGTGATTCAAAAACCTTCACACAGCAGCTTTTGCCCGTAATCCGCTGGATCATGGATTCTTACCAAAAAGGCACACGGTTTGGCATTCGGGCTGATGACGATGGCCTTATCACCGCGGGCAATAAGGACACTCAGCTAACCTGGATGGATGCCAGATACGATGGCATTGCTTTCACACCACGCTGGGGAAAGACAGTCGAGGTTAACGCCCTTTGGTACAACAGTCTTTGCCATCTTTCGCAATATTATGCAGATAGGAATGCCGAAAACGCAGAGAGTTACAAATCTATGGCAGATAAGGTTGCGGTTAGCTTCTGTGAGTCATTCTGGAACGAAGCGGCTGGTTACTTAAACGACCGCGTTTTGCCTGACGGTTCGGTTGATGCCAGCCTTCGGCCGAACCAGATATTTGCCGTTTCACTTCCGTTTTCACCACGGTTAACATTGAATCAACAGAGGTCAATCGTAGATATCGTGCGCAGAGAGCTATTGACACCTTACGGTCTGCGGACGCTAAATGTCGGGCACGGTGACTATAAAGGCACATATATAGGTCCACAGCGACGGAGAGACGCCGCTTATCACCAGGGCACAGTCTGGCCATATCTGATTGGGCCGTTCATAGAGGCATATTTGAAGGTCAATGAATTCAGCCGCAACAGCAAGAAAGAGGCGGCTGAAATCATCCAGCCTCTAATGCAGCATCTAACTGAAGAAGGCTGCCTCGGGAGTGTCTCGGAGATATTCGACGGCGATGTCCCTCATAGGCCGAGAGGCTGCATCGCTCAAGCCTGGAGTGTGGCTGCACTAATCAAAGCGTATCAGTTGATAAACAGCTGAACTCAGCGCTAACGAATGCTCACAGCAGATTTTCGGTCTCAAGCCAAACACCAAAGCCTTTAGTGCTGCTTTTGCATGTCTTGTTCGCCGTCCGCGCCTCATAGGCCTGCTTTGCAGTGGCCTGTATGCACAGAGGACTGCCAATTATCCAGTTGGTGAGTGACTATTCCAGGGCAAGCCGGTTCCCACAGAAGATTTTGCTTTACTTGCAGACCCCGATGCTTGTACAAGATTTGGCAATAGCGAAAAAGTGGGAATCTACTTTGCACGGAAAGAAACTCGTTCAAAAGGCAGGCTGCGATGCTCAAATGTAAAGCATGCGATCATCCCATTAGGTTGATGTCGGCGATAATGCTCCTCTGGCTTTGTACAAGCGATTCGGGCGCTGGGCAAGAACGAGAAACATTCATTCCGCAGATGAAACCGCAATGGCCCGGCTTTGCTTACGACCGGGGACGGACAGGACGAAGTCCGTATAAAGGGCCACACACGAATAAGTTGAAGTGGCAGTTTGACCTGCCGGGGTGGGGAAGCTGCGTCGCCGTGGGTGCTGATGGTACGGCCTATGTGGGTACACTGGCCGGCTGTGTATTTGCCCTGAACAGAGACGGCGCCCAGAAGTGGCGTTTTCGCATGCTACCGGTCGAGGTTGAACCGCCTGCCGATTGGCCGGAGGCTGAAAAGGATGAGCTACGGCAGCAAGGACTTAGTGTCAACATCTGTGATGTATGCATCGGGCTGGATGGAACTATCTATTTTGGAGAATCGCTCCATATATGGGAACACTCGACCACGTCCGGCTATTCTGCGCCAGACTATGAAAGAAAACTATACGCTCTGGATCCCGATGGCAGCGTGAAGTGGAAATTCGCCGTCGGACAAGCGGATATTGCCACGCACATAAGCATCGGAACAGATGGCAGCATCTATTTCGGGACCGTAGAAGGCAAATATAGGCACGCTGAGTGTCGGCTTCGTGCTGTGAATCCGGATGGGACGGAGAAGTGGGACAGGCTGCTAAGTCCATCCGGGACTATCCTATCGCCTGCACTTGCGCCTGAGGGCACAATCTACGTAGGAGCAGATAAACTCCGAGCTTTGAATCCTGAGGACGGCTCCGCGAAATGGGAATATGATATCCAGACAACCACGAGCATAGCTGCGGCCCCGGCTGTAGGCCCGAATGGTACCATCTATGTATGCACGACACCCTGGGCGAGGCAGAGCCACCACAAGCTATTTGCCATAAACCCAAATGGGACAAAAAAGTGGGATCTTACCGTCGGCGCGATGGAAACCTCCCCCGCCATTGGCGCAGACGGAACCATTTACATCACATCCTGGGTGACAGACGATGTCCCGGTGCATCATGCTATCAAAACAGGCCTTACCGCGATCACTCCGCAAGGGCATGTCAAATGGTCTTATGAAACCAGATTTCCCAACTGGCACCCTGAGCCGGAGCAAAGGTCGAAGCCGTGGGGCAGCGATTCGTCACCGATCGTAGGAGCGGACGGAATCATCTACTTTGGCACAGACGCCGGCTTGGTCTACGCAGTCAACCCTGATGGGACTTTGAAATGGACATTCGGAGCGGGCGGCGAGTTCGATAACTGTCCTTCAATTGATGCTGAAGGGACATTGTACATCTGTCATTCTGGAGGACCTGGTGAAATCTATGGTGGGTCACTCAGGTGCTACGCCATAAGCGATAAAGGAACACTTACGGTTGCGCCAGTTAAGCCGGACGATAGAAATGCCAGGATTACCCGGCTTAAAGCTGCGCTCGAAAGGGCCAGGAGGGACGGCAATGAGCCCGAAGTCCGGGAGATTCGGGGGCTTCTTGAGGACCTTCGCGGCGTGCAGGAAGGATATGGTGCTGAGCAAGACGAGAGAGAGATTTCGGTTGCAGAACGGATCGAGTCACTTGGAAGCGAGCTGAAACGGGCCGAAGCAGAAGGCAATGAGTTGGAAGTGAACGAGATTACTCAGCTACTTGAGGAGCTTCAAGCGCAAGTGCAGCAAAAAGTGACGGCAGTGCAAGCCATTGCCATCGCTACGGCTGATGAGCGGGTGCAGCAATTGCTGGGAGACTTCGAGTACCTGCACGCCGAGGTTGAATTTGCCGAGCAGTGGCAGGTATGGCTGGTGAATTTCCACATCGGCGACCGCCATGTCGGCCTGGCTTCGCTGAGCAAGGACGGAAAGGTCCTGGAAGTTGGCCGGGATGAAGAAAGCGACGAAACCGAGCAAGAGCAAGGCGTGCCATCCGACAGCATCAGAGACGGACCGAAACGTAAGCTGTCTCGCTCGTCTGGCGAATACCTTGGGCAGAAGTGGTACGTCGACCAGGACCATTTAATGTGGTGGGACGGGAAACCGTACGTCCCATTTGGCGGGTTTGGTGTTGAGCCGGGCAATGAGTTTGGACTGAACACCTTTAATTTCTGGATTGACTTTGATCCGTTCACGGCGAATGCGGACTACACGCGCGAGCAACACCGGGTGGACATTGCCCAAAAGTTGGACGCCATCACAAAGGCCGGCGGCACTTGCATCGTCCAATTCTCGATGGCCTTGCCCCATATCCCCGGGGGCCCACAACCGGGCATGCGCTGGTGGCAGCCTGAAGGCGGCATTGACGGCTCACGCCTGGCTTACCCGGAAGTAAGGCGCAAGATTCTTAAGGTGTGGGAATACTATGCCCCTGCCGTGCGGAAGCGATGCGTGCGAGCGGTAATGCTTTGGAATGAAATCAACGTTTGGCGCTGGCCGGAACACACATCGGTCGAGCAATATGGCCAGATTCTGGGCGAGTACGCGCGCCAGGTCAAGCGGATCGTCGGAGACCTGCCGGTTTGCTTCAAAATTGCCGGCACGTGGCGTGCTGCTCCGGTTATCGCAGGGGCGGCAGTAGCCGACGGATTAGGTCTCGACGTGTGGTTCACGAGTCCGGACGATGCGCACGCCCGCCGAGACGTTGAGCGGGCCTTAAGGATGTTGAACGCTCGGCAGAAGAAGACCGCCTGGTTCTTCATAGCCGAAGGTGGGCGGGGCATTGCCGAGGGTGGCTCGGACGAGCCGAAGGAACCCGACAACTACTGGGACAACTGGCCGCCGTTCAGGTCAAAGCAAGAGGCGCTCGGCATCCTGCGGGCTTACGCGCAGGCTGGGGCTAAAGGTTTTATCTACAACGGCCCCACCTCAGAAGCCGCCAGTAGATACCACGGCAGCTACCGTTGGCTGGGCGAACTCCAACCCCAGATAGTTGATCTGATGTTAGCTGCGCAGTAAGCTCCGCCGGAGAAGCACCGGCCAGGTTGGCCGAACTTGACCCACATCTTCTTTTTAGCCATCCATGGAGGCAAGCCAGCTTTGCCCTGACATGCTTGGAATGTGGAACAGCGGCTGTCTATTTTGCTTTTCCTACACTTTGACCAAAAATATGGTATAATCTGCAAATTGTTGGAAAGAAATTGGTGCTTTTTGGGAGGATAGAATAATGAAAACCCGCACTACGATAATCAAGATGGCATTACTTTTAGCGGTCGTTTTGGGCTGCTTGGTGAATGTCTATTCGCAGGTGTTACCGAGTGGAACAGCGCCGGCAAGAGATTTAATTTTGCCGTCCTCCGATTTGGCATCCGCTCGCGCAATATCTGTCGAAGAGAAGGACCCAAACCTTCCGACCCAGAAAGAAACTGGTGGTACTCCGCTTGAAAGATCCTTGTCCCTGAGACCGAGAATCAATACTGCAAGAACCATAGATTTCTATCTGAGAACGGGAGAGTTTGTCTTTGGAAAGGCGGTTTCGGAAGATAAGAACAAGGTTATTGTCGAACAGGTTAAAGAAAGTAAGATTATTCAAACAACGTACAGTAAACGTGAAATTGAGCCCAGGACGCTTCAAACCAAAAGCATCCCAGAGTATAGATATTACTTGGACCTGGCTGAATATTTTGCAGGCAGAACCTGGGATTTCACAGACGACCCCGACGATTTTATACAGGCGGTACGTTGCTGTGAGAAGGCAAAACAATCATTATCGCAGACCCAAAGGCAAGATAGCCAGCGAATTAACGAAGTGGACGAGAGAATAAAAACGCTCCAGGAGGACAGGCAGGTTTGGGAAAGGGAGACTGAATCCCGGGCCAAGCTGAAGACGCTTGAGTTTGAGGCTGAGATTGAGAAAAGGCTAAAGGAACTCGAGGATAAGGTCAATGCAACTGGCCCACAGATCGATCAGGCTATTGAAAGGCTTGACAATGCCATTACAGAGATGAACGATAGCCGACAGAGGTGGGAACAGGGTGTTGCGGCAGTGGACCAAGACATATACCGGCGATTAAATACTCTAACTGACCAGGTCGAAGCCAATAGAAGACTAATTGATCCCTTGCGATGGTATCCGCATGGCTATTACTATCCTCGCGGAGGCTATATTGGACCTTGATCTTGCGAGCGTAACCTCATAAGGACAGAAATGCTCGGCTCAGCTTGTTGGCTGCTCAAAAATCCTTAGCCATTTGTCGTGCTTTTTCGACAGCGTCGGCTTGTCTTTGCTTTGCGGTATCCGGTCCGCCGGCCAGAGTCGGCTCTACAGTGACTGACCGAATATCACTGAAACCGATAAAGCCAAGTATCAGTTCAAGATACTTCTTTTGCAGGTCAAATGCTTCTGAGTTGGTACCCGGCAGATACTCGCCGCCACGTGCGTATGCTATAAAGGCCGGCTTATTCTTGACCAATCCTTCGTAGCTGCCGTCTTCAGTGACGGTGAACGTATGGCCTGGCTGAACGATAACATCAATGTACTGCTTCAACCGGTACGGAATCGAAAAATTCCACATCGGTACGGCAAAAACGTATTTATCGGCTGACTTGAATTCTTCGATCACCGAGACAATCCGGTCCCATACCTGGCGGTCCTTTTGACAGTGCTCTTTGCCGTGCATTATCTTGTATTTCGCCGAAGCCGCTTCAAAGGCAAAAGCGGGAGGCGGCTCGCTGAAAACATCGACAGTCTTGACATTGTCGTCCGCATGAGCCTTTTGGTACGCGTCAACGAATGCATTGGCTACGGCAGTCGAAAAGGACAGCTCACCCATCGGAGACGCCTTGATGTATAAAACGGTGCTCATATTTAACCTCCGTGTAAACAGAACTTTCAATTACAGAAATCTTAGCAAAGCAGCCGCTGTTGCAGATTTTACGCTTCCCGGCGCGCTTGTCAAACTCTTTTCACACCGCTGGATGCGCCTGCGCCTGTGTTTTGACGCCGGCAGGGCTGCACTCGCGGCTGCAGAATGTATCTGTAGTATCTGTTTGCGTTTTTCAAAGACAACATGCTCAGAATCGCACGTGCAGACTTGGTGGACCCCGTATTTTGCCGCGTGAAAATGTTCGGCGAGCTTGTCGCGATCGGACTTCCATGGCACAGGCCACCTAATATTGGGACTCCATCAGCGTTACGTAGTCTTTCATCGTCTTGACCTTGTTCTGCAAAGCCCTGTACATGCCCTCAGCTGTCTCTTTGATAGTCAAATGCGAGTTGGTGTACGGATTGTTTTTAGTGCCTTGCTCGACGGTCTCTATCCACGCCGGTGGTATAGTCTTGGTCCCGGAGAAAGCGCCCGCCAATCCGCCGGCAGTGGCGGCAAGGCAATCGGTATCACGCCCGAAGTTGACCGAAACGATTATCGCATCTTTGACATTACCCTTGGTGGCGGCAAACACGGCCAGGGCTTTCGTTACAGTCTCGTAAATAGATGATGCACGATAGTGTTTCATCCTGCGTTCGGCAGAGTAAGGACCTTCTTTGCTGGCATATACTCCATTAAGCTCCTTCCTGATGTCCAGGGCCTTACTGTACTTCTTAGCTATGTCAAGACCATGCTGTATTTCTTCCCTTATCTTCGGCGCAGAATATTCAAGAGCCGTTCGTATAACTGACTCGACTGTAGCATCAGGTCTCATAGCGTGCACAACGGCAGCATTGTAGGCAGCACCCCAGGCAAAGGAATCGCTGTACGGCGGTTGATACACCCTTCCAATCTCGTAAACGTCTCTTATCACTCCATCTATGTCACAGGCGTTGATCAAGGAAATGGCATGGAACGAACGGGCGGTAGTGTTCAAGTGTGGGTACTTGGACAACCCGCCCAATTCCCATGCAGGCACTGTGCCCGACTTTGCCGACGCCAGCAAATCTCTGTCGAAGGCTTCGGTCATGTATTTCATCTTTTCGGGATCAAGCACCTTTACCCATGTCCGCACCAAATCTTCAGCCGTTATCCTGTCCTGCTTCTCAATGATAGCCGTGCACATTAGTTTCTGGCGCTCTATCCCGTCCTCGGTGCTGCCTGCAGGGTGATCCCAATCGACATTGTAGTGGTGGTAGGCCACAAGCTTATCGAAGACGCCGTATTCCTTGGCTATCCGCTCCATGTCCCAACCTTCAACAGCCGCTCCCATGGCAGAACCAACGCGGGAACCGGCAAGACATCCGTGAATCTTGTGGAACAAGCTGACCGTCGAAGAGGCTCTTTTCTTGTTCATCGTGGCAGCGTGGACCGATTTAGCCGATGCTAAAGCAAGGGCCCCTGCGGCTGATACGCCCGCTTGGCACAGGAATTGTCTTCGAGTCACATCATTCTTATTCATCTAATATCACTCCTTTAGTTGAGCGTTCGCATCACTGCGACCTTATGTGGTCGTTTCCCTCCAGCCAACAAGTTTGAAGTCTCGGACAGCATCTCGCATGCTGCCGGCTTGCCAATGAGCAATTGAAGGTGATAGACTCGCTATCAGCACTTTAATTCTTCTCGGATAAGACAGCCATCACAAGGGCAAAATGCGCGGATGTTTTCTTCAGGCGTCGCGGGTGGCACCTCACAGCCGGGCATCAGAATGAATTTGTCGCCGCCGGCCTTGATGCACTGTTTAGCTGCGTCGGCGATATCCTGGGGGCTGCCCTGAAGCAGAACAGCCGACGGGTCAAAATTGCCACACAACGTAATATCCGGCCCGACAAGCTCACGTGCCTTTTCGAGCGGGACCATCCAGTCAACGTCTATAATATCCGCGCCGCTTTTGGCCATGTGCGAAATGTTGTTAATTATGTTGCCGCAAATATGCAGCTTTACGGCGGCCCCGCCGTCATGAATGGCCGCGATCTGCTTTTGCTCCAGAGGCAAAACGAGTTCACCGTACATATCTGGGCTAATCAGACTCGCAGCAGCATCGCCCATCCCAATCATATCGGCGCCGGCTTTGATTTGGGCGATGGCAAATGCAATTTCGTTCTCGACGATTATCTCGCCGGCCTTGACGAAAGTCTCAGGGCTGTCCATCAGGTCCAGCATCGTGTTCTCCATCCCGCGCAGGTCTACATACTCAGCCAGTGGCCCCTCCACCCAGCCGAGCACGCTGTGGGTTTGTCCCACTTCGGCAGCCATCTTCCGCACGCTTTGTATCCGCTGTTTCGTCCGTGCTGCCTTTTCGAAATCGAGTGGCTTTATCCGCGATATATCATCAAGAGTTTTTATCAGCACATCTCTGGGCTTTCCGACCCCCTCCTCGGGGTAGTCAAATTCCATCCCATAGGCAGAAGCCTCCCGCCAGGGGTCGCTTATTGCGCTTATCTGGTCCAGATTGAACGCCCTGACGACAGCAAGTTGCGCCTCTACAAGGACATCGCCGTCAAGGTAATAATCCCTGTAGTCACGCCTAATGAAATTGGCTGACCAGGCCATGAAGATAGGCGTGACCGCAGGCCGGTCGTACGAACTGCCGTTCAGAATCGCATAAATCCGTTCCTTCGGAGTCATAAATCACCTTAACAAGTCAAACCAACCCACTGTTATTCCGAGCGAAGTCTCCGTTTTTGCTCTCGCAAGAAAGCATGGGGACGAAGTCGAGCAATCTACTAAAAGAGTCCTCTGCAACTTACCTGTTTATGTTTCATGCTTTCCCAGGTACCTGCGCCAAACGCTCAAGTTCGGTTGATTCTAACCGACTCAATCCGAAGATTCACGCGCTTTTTGCAATCCTTTCAGCTAAACTGTGGCCGGCAGGTTTTTGTATGCCAAAAAGTGTTGCGGCGCAGGACTGTTGGGGGTGGCAGTCTCCTTTAGCTGCCGGCGTTCGGCTTTTTGCTCTTGCCAGAGAGGCTACAGAGGGAACTTTTTTCCGTTTTTGCGTGTCTTGTGGATTCTTCTTCGAGAATCAATTGAAGAGGTGGTTATGGACCATTATTTGTGAGCCAAGCCTGCGTAAAGACCTGCAGGTCAAAGACGTCGATAACACTATCGGCTTGGGGTGATATGTCGCAGTCAGGGTTCCAATTAGGGCCGCTATCTATCGCCAGCCATGCATTAGCTAATATGCCAAAATCTGCTACATCGACTATCCCGTTTTCATCAAGGTCCGCAGGGTCATAACCTCGCAAGATTCGAAAGTTCTGCATATATCTAAAGCCGAAGTCAGTAACACCCCATCTGTTGGCAGAGCCAAATGTGCTCAAGCAGTTGCTGTCGTCGTAATAAGCTGAATAGGGTGCGATCGAAGCATCCGGGTGTGCTTCCAGTCGGAAGATCTCCCTGCTGTTGACTCCACTTTGGGGACTGATCCCTTCGCCGGCAGGTCCGAATATGACCGTATCATTTTCGTCCTTAATTATCAGTTGCCAATCGTCGTTGGTCACTGGGAAGCTACTGTTTCTGATGTATGTCCCGCTGGCGAAACTATTTGCTTGAACGTTAATCCACCAGTCACCCTCTCCGGGGTTATAACTTACATCCTCCGGCACATCCTCTGCAACTGTAATAATCGTTCCGCTGCGCAAATCACTCCAGAGAGGATGGTCGGTTAAATCAAGGGCTTCGTCACGAACCCCCTCCGTCCAGATTTCCAGCGTCCATCGGCGCATATCAAGATGGTCGGTAATCACGACCAGCTCAAACCAGTCTCCTCCGTTGCCCATTACCCGGCCGAAATAGCTGTCAGAGGCGATGCCCCCATCCTCGTCCCGAGATGCGGTCCCTCCGTTAAGGTAATCACTTGCATTTACAGCATTATACTCATTTAGAATTACATCCGCCCCAAAAGTTGTAGCTGCATGAATTGAAAGGCAAAAGAACCAAACGTATATTCCTGCCCGTAACACCACCACTCGGCCCTTCTTGAAATGAGCTTTGTTCTATTTAGGTACTCTGGCGAAAATTATGGTTCATACCACGACGTTTGTTCCAACCAATCTTCTGTCATTAGAGCGAAGTCGGTTAGATCAACTATTAGGTTGCGATTCAGGTCGTCCGGCTGTTGGCCTCCGCTCGCCAGCCAATCTGACGCCAGCAACACAAAATCTTTCAGATTGACGATGCCATCATTGTTGATATCACCTAATAGCGCCCAGCCGTGCGGTCCCATGCTTGCCTCCGTTGTGCCGCCGTAGGCTCCCATGTTGATTCGAAGGTTCACGCCGTACGTATGGTCGGGATGACCAGGTATAGTCAATAGCTCGTCACGTAGCTGAGAACCGGGGTTGCCCGCATCAATGCACGGACTGGTAATAGCATCCCGCGTCCACTGCCAATGGTCTCCAACCAGGCCCCAGCGCCAGCCTTGGCTTTTTAGGCGATAATCATCGCCGTTAATCCAGAGAGCACACGGGTCATTTGGCTCAACGATAATATCAGGATTATTTGGATCCACCCAATAACCGGGCTCGGCAAACAGTGGGTCCGCATCGATGTTGTTCTCTGGCCGGTTGAGAGTGCAGCCTTCTTCAAGGTAAAATGCCGCTGGCCTAACTTGGACATCGCTGTAGCTGACTGTTAACGTCGAATCTCCGATGAGCGAAATCTCATAGCCGTTGAGAGCGGTATTAGCCCAAAGAATGCTATTTGTAACGGTCGATATGGCGAGATCGCCTCGGCAGCCTATGCCGCCGCCGATGTCTTGGGCCAAATTGCCGGTAATCGTGTTGTTCGCAATCATCAATGAGGAATCCCTTAGCCAAATCCCACCGCCGTCCTCCGCTCGGTTTCCCGTAATAATGTTGTTAATGATTGTTGACGAGGCATTGCGACAAAACACACCGCCACCATTATCAGCCACCGCGTTACCTGTGATGATGTTGTTGCTGATTGTTGGTGATCCGTACCGGCAGTAAATGCCACCGCCGTCGTCATCTGCCGTATTTGCCTTAATGGTGTTGTCGACAATCATTGGTGAGGATCTGCGGCAGTAGATGCCACCGCCATCGCCGTCCGCCGTATTACCTGTGATGATGTTGTTGCTGATTGTTGGCGATGCATGTCGGCAGTAAATGCCGCCACCTCCTGCCCAGTGGAAACCATTACTGATGGTCAGACCGATGACGGCGGAATTCAGTCCCTCACCGCAGTGGAAGTTGAATCCGCGGTGTGCGTTGGTTTCACTGCCCTGGCAGTCGACAATCGTTGCGGCGACCACGACGGGATCATCGCCAGCTGTGCTGCGTACGGTGATAACCTTGCCTTTGAAATCAATATCTCTATTGCCGGTGCCGTTGTATCCGCCAGTAGCAAGAATAATCGTGTCACCTTCATAGTCCAGCGCCGTGTTAATTGCGCCCTGGATAGTAGCCTTTGGACCATGCACACCATCCCAGATGGCAGATAAGCCATCCCGCTCGTCGGACCCTTCGGCTGGATCTACATAGTAGTTCCGCGGGCCGAGCACGGGATTACGACTCGAACGGTATTCATCCAGGTTATCAAGGTCATCTCCGTCAGGGTCGGCCTCGGGATTCCCGGCGGTTGTGTTTTCGAAGTGGTCCTGCTCCCACCGGTTCGGCAGTCCGTCACCGTCGCTGTCGATGAACTCGTCGGGGCCCATGTCAACCAGGCCGCCGTATACGCGAGATTCGCCGTCGATATCCGTTTCTCCCGGCGCAGGACTGTAGGCCGGATCACCCGCGTTGATGCAAGGCGAATCCCCACGAAGATGGCCATCGGGTGTAAGTAGGGGATCAACCTCGATATTGCCCTCGCCGGGCCAGCCTCCCCGGATATCGCTGAAGGTTATCTCAACCGTGGAATCATCCCTTATCCATATTTCGTTGCCCCCCTCCCATAAAATGCAGTTAGTCAGCTTAACAGTATTTGGATAGAGGTGCCCGCCCCCGTGCGAATCGCAAGCCACCGCATTTCCGTTGGGTGATGAATTCCCGGTGAACATGCAATTTACGATTGTTACGTGGGTGCTGTTACGGTTGTACATCCCGCCACCATCGCCTTCGGCGTAGTTACCACTGAATATGCAGTTGGCTATCAATGGTGCGGTCTGCTCGAAGTAGTTGTATATGCCAGCGCCATCGCCGCCTGATGAGTTATATTTAAATGTACAGTTGGTCACTATCGGACTACTATTCCAGTTAAGCATCGCACCGCCATTCTGCGTAGCCAGGTTGTTCAAAAAGGTGCAGTTGGTCAGCGTTGGGTTGCCAAAGTCAAGGTTGAACATCCCCCCGGCCTGAGCCGCCGAGTTATCACTAAACATACAGTTGGTCAGAGTTGGGCTGCTGTTTTGGCTGTTGTACATGCCGCCGCCACGGCCATTTGAACCGGGGCCATTGGCATTGCCGCCGGTAACGGTCAAACCGTCCAGCACAGCCGTTTCATCAACGTTATGACCGGTCACAACGTGGTAGATGTTCTCGGTATTGTCGCCGCCAGAACCGTCGTCACCGTTCGGATCGCCACTGAGAATGGTCTCATAAGCATTAATATCTCTGGCATCGGGGTTATGTTCACCAAAGCCGGCATAGCCTCCTTCGAGAGTTACGCCATTGATGAGCCGGAATGTAGCTTCCCTGTTTCCCGTCCCATCTGGCGCTGCCGAATTGCTATCAGGCGTGTAGACTCCCTGGGCTACGCGGATTTCCACTGGCTTCTCTGATGAATTGGCGTCGGTTAGGGCATCCTGCAGGTAGTTGTAAGCATTTGACCAGGAGGAGCCGTCGTTTGCGCCGGCGGCATTGGCATCGACGTAGATGGTTCGGCCCGCAGCAATGGTGGTGCCCAGAGCTGTCAAAAATACTGAAATTGCCAGTCTGGTTGTGATACCTATATTATCAGCCATCTTTACCCTCCTCTCGCCGCATTTGGACTGTGCAATAATCCGCTTCGTGTGCGAAAAAGCGTGGTTCGAAGCGAAAGGTAGCTGTCTCGCCGTTTCTTCTTACACATAGTGTATGGGATTAAGGGACGAATGTCAAAGGAATTATAATGCGAAATGATGTTGAGAATATTACCAACCTTGATAAAATGCCCAGGAAAACCAACGGCAACAGGCTGTCCATATTTTGGAGAAAGTAATCGTCGTGCGTGCGGGAAATGCGGAAGCGGGGGCATATTTTAGCAGAAAGGATGCGGCATGTTACGAGTAGGAATCACGGGACTCGGGTTCATGGGCCGGACACACTACAAGTACTGGATGGCTCTAAAAGGTGCGGATGTCGTAGCCGTGTGCGATGCAAACCCCAACATAGAAGAGGATGTCAAAAAAGCAGTAGGTAATATCGGCGACGCCGAGCAAGCGATCGATTTTGCCAGCGTCAAGTTGTATGCGGATTTCGAAAAGATGCTCAGTGAGACCGAACTCGACGCAGTCTCAATTGCCTTGCCAACCTATCTGCACGCCGACTATTCTGTTAAAGCTCTGGCTGCAGGTGTCAACGTTCTATGCGAAAAGCCTATGGCGCTGAATGTTGAGGACTGCGAGCGGATGATAGCCGAAGCCAAGCGGAGCGGAAAACTCCTGCAGATCGGGCACTGCGTCAGATTCTGGCCGGAATACGCAAAAGCGAAACAGATGGTTGACAGCGGCAAATACGGCAAAGTCATCGCTGCGATGTTGCAACGTCTGGGTGCACCCCCCACTTGGAGCATCGACAATTGGTTCCTGGACGAAAAACGCAGCGGCGGAGTGGCCCTGGACCTGCACATCCATGACACGGATTATGTGCAGTATCTGTTCGGGATGCCGCGTGCGGTTTGCAGCTTTGGGGCAAAGGGCCCCGGTGGGCGACTCGCCCACATAGTCACACAATATCTGTACGACGATGATAAGGTTGTGACCGCAGAGGGTGGCTGGGCGATGACGCCAGCCTTTGGATTTGAAATGAGCTTTAACATCGTTATGGAGAAAGCAACGGTTGTCTACGATCTGACGCGAGAACCGGCCCTCAGGGTCTGTCCCGCAGATTCAAAGGCATTTACGCCCGAGGTAGAAAAAGAAGACGGCTGGTTCCTGCAAATAGCCCATTTTGCAAAAGCCGTAAGCGGCGAAAAAATAGAGCCGGTCACGACACTGGAAGAATCGCGGAATTCTGTTAAAATCGTTGCGGCAGAAAAGGAATCGGCCGCGAAGAAGCAAAAGGTCGCCATTGGATAACCAAGAATAGAACGGATTTGGATTGGAGAATAGCACTATGAAGTGTAAAGATTGGCCGATAGGGATTTGCAGTTGGTCTCTGCAGACGGATGTAGCTGGAGTGGCAGAGGCCATGACGAAGCTCGGGATTGAGCATGTGCACCTGGCCGTGAGGCCGGCCGCTGAAGAGCAGGGCGGTGATTACCTTGTAGCCGTGCAAAAACAAGGCTGGACCGTAACCAGCACGATGATAGATTTTCCGCAGGAAGACTACACGACTCTGGACAGCATAAAAGTAACTGGCGGGGTCGGCCCGGATGAGTACTGGGAGCAAAATCACAAGCTGTTTGTAGGGGCCGCCGACGCGACAGTGAAATTGGGCGTCAAGTACCTATCAATGCACGCCGGATTTATCGACGAGACTGACCCGGCATACACCAAGAAATTCTATGACCGCATCAAATGTCTGGCTGATGTGGCGGGCGAAAACGATCTTATGCTGCTGCTCGAGACGGGCCAGGAAACAGCGGAAGAGCTAAGGCACTTCCTTCAAGAATTGGGTCATCCAGCGATAGCGGTCAATTTTGATCCGGCGAACATGATTCTCTACGATAAGGGCGACCCAATCGAAGCTGTGCGTGTGCTGGCACCATGGATAAAGCATATCCACGTTAAGGATGCTACCCGGACAACGCAGCCGGGTACATGGGGCGCAGAGGTGCCATGGGGCGATGGCGAAGTGGGGCCCGATGCGTTCTTGAATGTGCTCAAAGAGGTTGGGTTTGAAGGAGCTCTCGCCATTGAGCGGGAAGCCGGGGACGACCGGTTCGGAGATATCAAGCTGGCAGCCGAGCGGCTGCAGCAGTCTAACGGATAAGGGCCAACTTGAGTCAAGGAGAAAAAAATGAGCTGGCAATTGTACCTTCAGTTAAGCGCAATGATGTTTTTGCAGTATGCTATTTGGGGTGCGTGGTACCCGGTGCTGGCGGCTCGCCTCTTCGGACCGCTCAAGATGAGCGGCAAGCAGACCGGCTGGATTTACGCCACGCTTCCAATTGCGTGTATTGTTTCCCCACTTGTTGCAGGGCAGCTCGCCGACAACTGGGTCAACACGGAGATAATACTTGCCGCCGCCCACTTGGTTGGGGCAATGCTACTGTTTGTTGCTGCGTGGAAGAGTACCTTCCGCGTTCTATTCGTGCTGATGCTGTTGTATTCGTTTTGCTACGCCGCCACCCTGCCACTTGTAAATTCCCTGATGTTTCACCAATTGGCAGAGAACAACCTCGACGTCAGTAAGTATTCTCCGAATATCTTCATCTGGGCCCCCGTCGCCTGGGCACTCGTTGGCTATTTTCTGACAGGCTTGCGGTGGACTTTCAAGACGGGGGTACAGGGACGCGACTGTCTTTGCCTGGCGGCCATCCTGTCGGTTGTTATGGCTGTGAGTTGCTCTTTTCTGCCGAAAACTCCCCCGGCACAAACCGGTGAAATACCAATCGTCAAGGCGATGGAGATGCTGGGCAATACGAATTTCCTAATCTTCATCATAATTTCGCTCGTTGCTGCCGGCCTGATGCAGTTCTACTTCCAGGGTACCGCCCAGTTCATGCAGGATATTGGTATCCAGAGTAAGAATGTGCCCGCCTCCATGGCTATCGCGCAAGCGGTTCAGGCAGCCGCGACATTCTTCCTGTTGGGACGTTTGATAGACCCGGAGCAAGTGGGTCTGGGATTCAAATGGACGTTGACCATCGGTGCGGTGTGCTGGCTGCTGCTGTACGTCGTCTACGTTGGCACAAACCGCTGGTGGCTGATTGTCCCAACACAGTCGCTGCATGGACTTGCATACGTGTTTTTCATAATAGCCGGCCAGATCTACGCAAATGATGTCGCGCCCGAAGAGATTCGTGGCTCGATGCAGGCCCTGTACTTTGCTGCTACAACAGGCGTTGGGCTTTTCTTTGGGACACGGTTTGCGGGTGTGGCCATGGACCTGTTCAAGAAGGAGGATAAGTTCCAGTGGCGGCTGGTTTTCGTTGTGCCTTGCGCAATCATGCTTGCATGCGTTTTGGCGCTTTTGCTTGTCTTTAAAGGATAAACCACAACCATTTCAGTGAACTGCCGTTTTATGGGAAATCGCGCGATGAGACCAGTCCGGCTTTGGGCGTTTTTCTTTGAGTGACGGTTCTAAGTTGAAGATTCGCAAACCAGGTGTTGCTTCATGCTGTAAATTTGCGGAACTCCTGGATGAGCAGCTTTGTGTATTTGCCGGGTTTGCCATCGCCGATGACCTGACCATCGAACCGAACCACAGGAACAATATCCTTCGTGGTCACAGCAATAAAGAGTTCATCCACACCTTGCGCCTGCTTGGGTGTTAAAGACTTTTCAATGAGCTCCAACCCGATATTTCTCCCTGCTTCAATCGCGAATTTGCGCGTTATGGAAGGTAGAATGTTAGACGTCAGCGGGGCGGTTTGCAGTTTTTGTCCGAAGATTGCGAAAAACGCTGAGTGGGCTCCTTCGGTTATTAGGCCGCCTTCATCTACAAGTATCGCCTCGGCACAACCCTTTTGAGCGGCATCTTGGCTGGCAAGAACGTTGGCTAACAGATTTAACGACTTTATGTCACATCTCTTCCATCTCCAGTCCGGGTGGGTCGATACCGCAATACCCTTGGTCTTTTCATCTGTGTCATCGGCCAAATCTGTGATTGTCAGAAAGAAATTGGGCTTCAAATTGGCATCCCAGCTATGGTTTCGTGGTGCCGAACCGCGCGTAATGTGAAAATATATCTTGGCGTTGGGGATGCCGGCAGTTTCGAAGGCCTTGCAGACCCGGCCGCGAACCTCCTCGATATCGACGCCGCTTATCCCAATCGCTGCAAGGCTGTTGGCGAATCTTTGCAGGTGTTCTTCAAGTGCGAAGATCTTGCCATCGTAGCTTCGTAAAACCTCGTAAACACCGTCGCCGAAGTAGATTCCACGGTCAAAATAAACCGGCTCCAGCTCTTCTATGGACAAAATCTTGTCCTGTATGATAGCTACCTGCATAGGCTGCTCCCGAAAAAGTCATCCGCCAAGATTCTAACTTCGTGCCCAACACCAGGACACAAAAATATCTGATTATTTGCTTTACAACTGATAATTGAGTCCATAATATATCGTGTCTAATCATGTTTTAGAGGCTTGAAAACCAGAGGTTTTTGGAAATGTACGCAGTAATTGAACAGGGCGGAAAACAATATAGGGTCGCCGAAGGCGATTGTATAAATATCGAGCTCATTGATGCTGACCCGGAGGCTCAGACCATCGAACTGCATAAGGTTCTGTTTGTAAATGATGGCGAAAAGGTCAAAATCGGCACGCCATATTTGGAGGGGGCAAAGGTTGTAGCTTCGTTCAAGACCACTGCTCAAGAGGCTGTTGTCAAGGGCAAGAAGCTGTATCCGACGCACTTTCGCAGGCGCAAAAACAGCAAGCGGCGAACGGGCCACCGCCAGAAGTATCTGCAGGTGACGATTGACAAGATAGAGACTTAGGCCCCGTGCTTAGAGCCTGCCTTTGCAATGTTTTTCCCCGCTCGGTCACGCCACGCATCCGAGCCGTGCTGGACAAAATACTTGAATGATTCATCATCAACGAGCTTGCCGAGCAAGGCTTTACGAGCAGCCGGATCTGTGACATTCTTAATGACGCGTTCCCGAAGCGCCTCCAGCTCAGCCAAAAACTCGCCGTGTTTTTTGGTGAAGACCTGCTCCAGCTTCTTTCGAATATGGCCGGCGTACGCAGGGCAGTGCCCTTCGGTCCCTACGGCTATCTGCAGGTCGCCGCGTTGCAGGACGGCAGGTACAAAGAAATCACAGAGTTCTGGTTGGTCCACGACATTACATAAAATCTCCAGCTCCTGGCAATCCTGGTAAATTCGCCTATTGAGTTGTTGGTTGTTCGTTGCGGCTATAGCGAGCACCGCTCCGGCGAGATAATCTTTAGAATACCTGGATCTGATTAGCTCGGCACCACTGTCTGTGCATTGGTCTGTGAGAACCTCGTTCAACTTTTCGGCGACCACGACCAGCCGGGCACCCGCAGCCAGCAGAGCTTGTGCCTTTCGTACTGCTACTGCTCCGCCGCCTATCAAGACCACACGCCGGCCAGTCAATTCCAGAAATATGGGATACTTAGCCATGACAACGGCATTATACCAGACGCTCAACGACAGATATATATAATTCGAAAGATATGGGCGAAAATCTTTGTGGGGGCGCAACAACAACACGTACCGCCTGTGTTACTATTCCATTTTGGGGCAATTTTGAGTTTTTTCGATTCGCAAGGTTACTGATTTAGTGTAGACTCTCAGTGCCTGGACGTCGGTTTCTGAGTCAAAGAGATGTAATCGTTGACAGGCTCCGGTTCATACGAGTCGTGATTGCGCAGGCATGAAATCAGTGGTTAAGTGAATGAGCCAACCGAAGAAATTGGAGCCGCCTCTGAGCGAGGCGGATGTACGTTCGCTAAAAGCGGGCGACGAGGTCCTTCTCACGGGGGTAGTATATTGTGCCCGAGATATTGCGCATAAGAGATTGTGCCAGGCAATAGAGGCAGGCCGGCGGCTCCCGTTTCCACTTGAAGGAGCGATCATTTATTTCGTTGGCCCCACGCCTGCTCGGCCTGGACGAGTGATTGGTGCGGCTGGGCCCACCACTTCATCCAGAATGGACGCCTTTAGCCCGAAGCTGATCGCGAACGGCCTGAAAGCGATGATTGGAAAAGGGTATCGAGCCGACGAAGTCAGAGACGCCCTCAAAAAATACAAGGCGGTCCATCTTACTGCCGTCGGTGGCGCCGGTGCATTACTCTCGCAATATATCATCGCTGCAGAGGTAATTGCCTATGAAGACCTCGGAACCGAAGCCGTAAGGAGACTTCAGGTGGTTGATTTTCCCGCTATTGTTGCGTACGACTGTTACGGAGACAGTATCTATAAGTCGACTGTTCGTAGTTCATAGTTCATAGACCATCCGGACAAGAGCGGTCAGAGACAACGAACAATGAACAACGAACCAAGGACAATAAGATGAAAGTTGCGTTGGTTGGTCTATTGCAATCCGGCAAAAGCACTCTTCTTTCGGCTATCAGCGGCAAGGCAATCCCTCCGGTTGGCTCGACCGCGATTGAAGAAGCCATTGTGCCGGTCCCGGACGAAAGACTCGATTGGCTGGCGGAACATTACAAGCCCAAGAAAACGACCCACGCAACAATCGACTGCCTTGATTTGCCGGGCTTCAATTTCACCGATGAGCATGGCCGAGCCGCGGCGAGAAGGCTTATCAGCCAAATCAGAACCGTTGACATGCTTGTTTTGGTCGTGCGGGCATTTGAAAACCCAGCGGTCCCGCCTTATAGAAACAGTATAGACCCAGCCAGAGATTTGATAGAGTTGCAAACCGAGTTACTGCTTTCTGATTTGGAGCTTGTAACCACACGGGTGGAACGGCTTGAGAAGCAGGTCCACAAACCTACCAAAACCCAGGCACACGATAAGCTTGAATTGGAGCTGCAGAAAAAGCTGCAAGAGACAATTGAATCGGAAAAGCCGATTAGCTCCGCGGTCGAGACAGATGCGGAGCGCGAAATGATAAAATCCCTCGGGTTCTTGACGCTAAAACCTATGGCGGTTGTCGTAAATATCGGCGAGGACAAATTGGGCGAGAAATTCGGTTTTGCCCATACGATTGGCAGTTCTGAGCCCACCATCAATGTTTGTGTCAAGCTCGAACACGAGCTTGCGCAACTCGACCCGGATAGCAGGGCGGAGTTCATGGCCGATCTCGCCATCACTGAGTCGGCAGCGGGAAAGTTCGTCAAGAGCTGCTATCAAGCGATGGGCCTGATAAGCTTTCTGACAGTTGTCTCCGATGAGCTGCGTGCCTGGCCAATAGAGAAGGGCACTATAGCGCTCGACGCCGCTGGCAAAGTGCACACCGACATTCAGCGCGGTTTTATAAAGGCAGAGACCTTTGGCTTTGATGAGCTAAAAGAGCTTGGCAGCGAAAAGGCCCTTAAAGCCGCTGGCAAGATCCGGCTTGAAGGAAAAGAATACATCGTTCTGGACGGTGACATCATAAATTTCAGATTTAACGTATAGAACTGCAAAAAAGGAGCTCTCTGATTCATGAAGGCTGCTGTGCTGACTGGCATTCGGCGGATGCAAGTAACAGATGTGCCGGAGCCGAAGATAGCAAAGGAAACCGACGTACTGCTAAAGATAGAAATGGTGGGGATATGCGGCTCTGACCTGCACTATTACGAAACCGGCAGAATTGGTGAGCAAATAATCGAGTATCCCTTCATCATAGGCCACGAATGCGTCGCCACCGTCAAGGCTGTTGGCAGCGCGGTTACACGTGTCAAGGTCGGCGATGAGGTAGCAGTAGACCCGGCGGTGGCGTGTCACGAGTGCGACCAGTGCAAAAAGGGCAGAGAAAATACCTGCTATAATGTCCGCTTTCTTGGCGTGCCGGGACAGGGCGGCGGATGCCTGTGTGAGTATATTATCATGCCGCAGGAGTGTTGCTTTCCAACCAACGGAGCGATTACATTCGAACAAGGTGTTTTGTGCGAGCCATTATCTATCGGCGTGCATTCGGTCAAGCAGGCCCACATGCCGGGCCGCGCCAGCATAGCAATACTTGGTGTAGGCCCGATCGGCCTGAGTGTTTTGCTGGCGGCAAAAGTCGAAAAAGCCGACAGAATATACGTTACGGACAAGATAGATGCGCGCTTGGAAGCCGCACGACGCGTAGCCGTCACCTGGACCGGCAATCCAGACCAGATTGACGTCGTGGGCGAAATCCTCGCTGCCGACCCGCTTGGCCCGGATGTCGTTTTCGAATGCTGCGGCCAACAGGAAGCGCTGGACCAGGCCTTTGACATCCTCAAGCCGGGCGGCCACCTCGTTATGGTAGGAACTCCAAGGCAAGAGCGCGTCTCTTTTGATGTTGACAAGTTCCGCCGAAAAGAGCTTTCCATTATATACATTCGCCGGCAGAATCACTGCGTGCAGCGCGCCCTTGACTTAGTTGCAGGTGGACAGGTTAATGTTGACTTCATGGTAACCCATCGGTTTCCGCTCGAAGGGACAAAGGATGCATTCGAATTGGTAGCGGGCTATCGTGATGGCGTTATCAAGGCTATGATTAGCCTGTAAGTTTGCCTTACAACCAATTTGTTGGAGAGAAGACTGTATGAGTTGGCTCAATTTGGAACAAAAAGTGGCAATCGTCACCGGAGGAGCCTGCGGTCTCGGCAGGGCTGTTTGCGAGGGATTAGCTGAGGTTGGAGCGAAGATAGTAGTCGCTGATATAGATGAACAAGGCGCCAAGAAAGTTGCCGCTGACTTGACCGGTAGGTTCGCCGGCAAGCATATCGCTGCGACGACCGATGTCACCAGTAAGTCAAGCGTTGACGCCATGATACAGGTGACTCTCGATGCCTTTGGCAAACTGGATATACTGGTCAACAACGCTGGGATAAATATTCCGAGGCTGCTTGTAGACTCCGCCGGCAAAGAAGAATTGACCGAGGAGATTTGGGACAAAGTAGTATCCGTTAATCAGAAAGGATTCTTCCTGTGTGCCCAGGCGGCTGCACGTGTTATGATCAGCTCCGGCGGCGGCGTTATTATCAATATGGCCTCCGAGTCCGGCATGGAAGGCTCCCAGGGCCAGAGTGTCTATGCTGGCACAAAGGCTGCTATTTATGCCCTGACGCGCTCCTGGGCAAAGGAGTTGGGCAGGCACCGTATCAGGGTAGTTGGTGTCGCGCCGGGGATCCTGGAAGCTACTGCACTGCGCACGGAGGAGTACGAGCGAGCGCTGGCTTACACACGCCGAATCACCGTCGAAGCATTACGCAAGAGGTATAAGAGAGCTGCAATTCCTCTGCGAAGAAGCGGAAAACTTGCTGAGGTTGCCAGCACAGTATGCTTCTTGGCTTCCGACCGTGCCGGCTATATCCATGGGACTGTTGTTAATGTCTCCGGGGGCAAGACCAGAGCCTGAGCACTGACTGCGGCGATCGTATTGTTGGCGCTTGGTTGGAATTAAATGCCAAGCTTGTTCTGGAATTCCCCAATTATGAGAACGCTCATTTTCTCGGTAGCGGATTATGATATTGCCGAAACCAGCCGCCCGCTTTCTTTATGAAACTTATGCGAAATGGAAAGCTAACAAAATCGGGAATCAAAGTTCTTGTAGGAACCTTTCTTGGCCCTTTTATACAGGGGATAGTTATATTTGTATCAGCGGGCCGTATCAATATGCCCAGAGCATGGTGTTACCTTGTCGTAAGTTTCGTAGGCATGTTTGGCGGCATAATGCTTGTAGGCAAATTCAATCCCGAACTCTTAAACCAAAGAGGCCAGTGGAAGAAGAAGAAGGATACTAAGCGGTGGGACAAATTTTTGATGCCGGCCTACGGCATTATGGGATTATACGTTCTTGTTGTTACAATTGGTTTAGATATAAGGTTCCAATGGTCATACCTTGGCATTGAGTTTGCAATTGCAGGTATTGTCTTATTCATTATTGGCTCAATTTCTATCCATTGGGCAATGATGGTAAACACGCATTTTGAGACGACCGTTCGTATCCAAAAAGACAGAGACCAAAAGGTTATAACCACCGGGCCGTATAAGATAATAAGACATCCCGGCTATGTTGGAGCAATCCTGTGGGCCGTCTCAACGCCGCTCATCATAGGTTCTGCTTACGGATTGATTCCGGCAGGACTTGCTCTTCTCTTGTTAGTAATTCGCACTTGGTTAGAAGATAAAACACTGCATAGCGAACTGAACGGCTACGCCGAATATGCCGAAAGGGTAAGATATAGACTGCTTCCTGGCGTTTGGTGATCATGTCCTTATTAAAGACCCCAGGCGGCAAGTCCAGAGCTTAGCCAGCAAGTCGTGCGGTGCAAGAGAATCAGCCATTTTGATTATTTTTTGAGGCGAATTTTCAAAAAATCGGGTTTTTGCGGATAATTTTGGATTGACTTTTAGGGTGAATCGTTGTTTTTGGGCTAAAAATCCGGTTTTCGGGGGTGTAATTGGACACTTGGTGAATTGAGAATTTGGCCAAAAAATGACATAAGTGCTTACAGTAAAAGGGCTTAAGTGCAAAAGAGCACAAGTGCGAAAAATCGCAAAAAATCACAAAAAATCACAGAAATGCGCACGTTTTGAACGGAAATTTACAAAAAATGCGGACTTTTTAGCCAAATTTGAACACCCCTCAAAATCAGCCCAAAAATGAGGGTCGAAAAGTCAAGAGAGAAAATTCAAAGAATTCAAAAAAAATTTAGCCACGAAGACGGAAAGGGACAAAAGGACACGTCTTTCAGCCACAGAGGCCAGCGAGAACACAGAGAAATATAGCCACGAATCCATTCGACTATGCCCAGGATAGAAAGGCACGAAAAAGAGACAAAGAGAATTAAGACCATAGACTATCTTTTAGTTTGACGAGAGTTGCGGGTTGGGGTATTTTATATCTGGTGGTTTGGACGGAAGATAGCCGAAGTTAAGAATGGGTACGTGCAAAACAGACGCCTCTTCCAGTTTACCATTTACCAAGGGAGCATAAATTATGCTGATGGGGCCATATAAGATAAGTGAAGTGGGTTCTTATGTAACACGAACGAGCCCAGGGGTATACATTCTTTCAAGGGATGGTAGAACTGCCGCTTATGTAGGTAGGTCAGATACGGACGTTGCATCTCGGGTTAAACAATCTGGAGCCGAGGGATACGGGTATACCTATTTCTGGTTTGAATATGCGGCATCTCCGAGAGATGCTTTCAACAAGGAATGCGATTACTATCACAAATATAATCCACCAGATAACAAAAATCACCCTGCTGTTCCTTTTGGAACAGATTCGAAATGTCCCGTAATAGGATGTCCGTGGTCATAAGGGAGGTGTTAATTATGGCATTCACTAAGGAATATTGGATTTTGCTGGTACTTAAACAGGCACCTCTGGACAGGATACACATCATGAAGGCCTTATTTCTTATATGGCACAGGTCAGGGAGAAATATAACCGACTATTTTGAGTTTGAACCTTATCTATACGGTCCATGTAGTTTTGAAGTTTATTCTGTGTTAGGGAATTTGCAGAGCAGCGAACTTATTGTTCAACCTCCGCACTCTCTGCCAAAGTGGGTTAATTACTATCTCACAGCGAGAGGTAAGGAACAAGCAGAAGAAGCAGTAAAAAAATCGCTGCCTAAGACTGTCAGATTAATTGAAGCAGTAATTGATGAGATTTCGCAACTAAACTTCTTTGAATTGCTGCGGAAGGTATACACTGAGGCGCCCGATTTTGCGGTCAACTCAATGTTTAGAGGGGTGATAAAATGACACTTATTTTGGGTATACCCGTTAAGCAAGGAATGGTGATGGCATCAGATGGCCAAGTTACAACAGGCCAAGTTAGAGCACAAGCAAAAAAGCTCAAAAAGCTCAATGAAAATTGTATTTGGGGTGCCGCTGGTGATTTTAGGCTCTTCGAGAGAGTGGAAGAATGCATTGCTGCAATACCGGAATCGGAGAAAGGGGAACCTCTTCAGGATTTATGGACTTCTTTACGTGACATTGTACTTAAATGCGTTGGGGATTTAGTCTCGCCATCACAAGGGTCTGAGCCATGCCAAGCGATTTTTGTCTTTGCAGAGTATCGAGATAATCCACGGATATTATATATATTGGGGAACGGACAGGTACAGTGGCAGGCCAACATAGCTTTTGCTATCGGAAATGGGGATGTATTTGCACATGCCCTCCTACATAAATATCAGGATCTGATCATAGAAAAAATCGATAGTAAATTGGCTACAGTTATCGCTTATAAAATAATCGCAGAGACCGCGGAGGCTATTTCAATCGGAGTTGGACCACCTATAGATGTATGGCAATTACCACCTGCAAAAAATCTATCAAAGGAAGAATTAACAGGCTTAGAGGAAACTTATTTGGGTCTTAGGAAAGCAGAAATTGAATTGTTTCTAAAAGGTGTAAAATCATAAATAGGGTTGGATACCAGCCTTTTCAACAGCAAGTTCTAGGGAGGGGATAATCTATGGCAAGAAACCGTTTATATTGTGGGGATAATTTAGAAATACTGCCTACTATGGAGAAGGAAAGTTGAAATTATTTATATATTGATCCCTCTTTCAACAGCAATCAAGAGTAGAACCTAGTTTTCGGAGACGAGGTTCAAGTTTGAAAAAGATAACACATCCTTTTTCTGAAGCAGTTATAGCAAAAACGCACGGCCCCATTTACTTAATGCACAAGTTCTGGGCGAGAAAGCCACACAACGTCGTGGCCAGATACATCAAATACTATACAAATCCCGGTGATGTCGTACTCGACCCATTTGTCGGAAGCGGTGTTACAGTAATCGAAGCTGCGCGCCTTGGTCGAAAAGCTATCGGAAATGACCTCAACCCAATTGCGTGCTTTATTACCGAAATGACAGTCGCGCCGGTTGACATTACAAAGCTCAAAGCTGCATTCGTTGGTGTACAACGGGCGGGGAAAGACAAAATTAATTCCTACTACTTTGCCACGTGTTCCAATCGACATTGTAGCAAGGAGGCCATCATATCAAGTGTTGTGTGGAAGCGCCAAAAAGGTGGTTTGGAAAACATGTTGTTGTTGAAAACCGAATGTCCTTATTGTGGTAGCAAAGAGCAACGCAAACCAACAAACGATGACCTTCTAAGATATGACAAGATCGAAAAAGAAAAAATCCCTTACTTTTACCCGAAAGACATTCCTCTGCACGAGAGTGCAAAAAGAAGCGTCAACTTCATACATGAACTGTTTACAAAGCGCGCCTTGATGTGCCTGTCGATATTGCTAAACGCGATTCGAGAACAGCCAGACGAATCTTGCAGGGAGCATTTGCTTTTTTGTTTTTCGTCCAACTTAGCTCAGATGGCTAAGTTAAATTCAATTGATATGCGCAAGGGGCGTGAATACAGTTCGCGAGGTTGGGTTATACCGAACTATTGGATTCCAAGAGGATTTCTTGAGACGAACGTGTGGAACGGGTTCGCTGCGCGCTTCTCAAAAGTTGTTCGGGGCAAGTTAGGCGCAGAGACGATCCAGAGTCGCGCGAAGGACGTTATTATCACCAATGATGACGCGACAAAACTCAGAACTATTAAGGATGAGTCAATTGATTATATTTTTACAGACCCGCCATATGGCGACTCAGTCCCCTACTTCGGGCTTTCGCTTATGTGGGTCGCTTGGCTGCAACAACGTGATAAACTGGATTTCGATAGAGAAATTGTCATTTCCGAGCGGGGTGACTATGAAGAAGAATTGGAGCGATACCGGAAATTGCTGAGCAAATCGTTCTCCGAGATGTTTCGCGTCCTCAAGAGTGGAGGAACTGTGACAGTCACCTTTCACAACCGCGAAATACGAGTTTGGAATGCTTTGGTTTCAGCCGCATTTGACGCGGGATTCATTTATGAAAATGACAACTATGTCCTTCCAGCAGTAAAATCTTCCAAATCGCAACTTGCTAAGAGCGGCAGCATGACAGGAGATATTTACATTAATTTCCGTAAGCCCCGTGGTCACCCTCAAAGGAGGAAAGACACCGAGGAGGATGTTCACCCCATCATTATCCGAGAGGCCAAGAGGGTTATTTTGTCGCGCAACGGCCAGGCGACGACAGACCAGCTTGCCCGGGGTATTTACTCTAACCTGATAAAATCAAACTTATTCCGCCTGGTAGCTGACAAAGATGTCAGGAGCCTCTTATCATCGATCCCACTTCAAGAAACCATGCCTAACGTGTGGGCTTTCCACAAGACTGAGGCGGAAACAATGCTCCAGTACGTTCCGCTGACGAAGCGCATCGAATTCATTATTGATAGCGTGCTAGAAGGGAATGGTAAGCTTGGGTACGCACTTGATGATTTTCTCATTCCGATCTTCACCCAATTGAAAAATGGCCTTACGCCCGAAAACAAAGAAATAATGGATGTGTTACGCGAATGTGCCTACGTTAAGAATAATAAGTGGTACCACGCCGCGCGCCCCGGAGATCTATTCCCGGAATATGAGATTCCGACCAAATGCGTACTTCCTGAGGCAGAATTACGAGAGCACGAACAGTTTATCTATCAGATGGCACATTTAGGATCATCACTTAACTATCAAATCTGGATCGGGAAAAACGAGCAGAACAAAAGCGACTTTCTCCAGAGACTAAGCGTTAGAGCCTTGGAGATTCCAGGATTGAGTGAGAAGTTTATCGCGAACAATCGGATTGACCAGATTGATCTAATATGGTTGGACCCAGATCAGGGCAGATATGCCGCTTTCGAAGTAGAGAATTCGACTGGCGTTGTGCCGGGCATTCAGCGGCTGTGTAATCTAACGGAAAAGATGAAGCATTTGGTTATACCGACGTTTGTTATCATCCCAGATAAATTCAGAAAGAAAGCCCAAAAAATATTTGAGTCCCTTAGTGGGAAAAAACTTGGTGGGTTACATCGGAAGTTCATTGTCTATTCCAAGCTTCTGCACCACATAGACCTTCTAGAGAACGGGCAGATTCAGGCGGAGGACCTGCTAGAAGCGATTTCTGAACAAGCATAAGTCTTGTACAGGGGGAAAATAGAGGAATCTTAGAAACACCAGACAACTTGTATATCAAACTCCTCGAGAATAATTAGAGGGCCCATGAAAAAAGCAAGTATTGTCAGCATCGGCGATGAGATTCTTACCGGCCAAACACTAAATACTAACGCTTCATATCTGAGCGAAAAGCTGCTTTCAATTGGCATTCCAGTCGTCACCTCTTACACCGTTAGAGACGAGTTAGACCCAATAGTACGGTCACTCCAATTATCGAGCAGCGACGCCCATGTGGTTTTAGTAACCGGTGGGCTGGGGCCGACCGAAGATGATGTAACTCGTCATGCGCTTGCAGGGTTCCTCGGCACGGAACTACAATTGCAGGAGGAGCTGCTACAGAGAATACAGAATTTTTTCACCAGCCGGGGTCGTCAGATGCCCAGCAAGTGCAAGGTTCAGGCGTATGTACCAGCCGGTACAAAAGCTCTTGCCAACAATCTTGGCACCGCTCCGGGCATTATGGCCGAAGCAGAAGGCAAATTCATTTTTGCCCTGCCGGGTGTGCCATCCGAAATGAAGCAAATGTTCGAGGAATCGGTTCTGCCGGAGCTGCAACGCTTCGCTGGCGGCCAGGCTGTGGTCATACGAAAACTAAGGTGCTTCGGCACAGGCGAATCGAATATCGCCGAATTACTCGGCGATATGATGCGGCGAGGCAGAAATCCGCTAATCAACTGCACAGCCCAACACGGTGTAATTACCCTGTCCGTCACCGCGACAGCAAAAGACAAAGACAGGGCCAAGCAGATGGCCGAGAAAGATGAAAAATTGCTGCGCGAAGCCCTGCGAGAGTTCGTATACGGCACGGGCGAGCAGACCTTGGCCGAGGTCGTGGGCCAAAAATTGGCTCAGCAGAACAAGACAATCGCCGTAGCCGAATCCTGCACGGGCGGCACCTTGGCAAAACTGTTGACTGACATACCAGGAGCCAGCCAGTATTTCACACACGGCTGGATTACATACAGCAACGCCGCAAAAACAACCGAACTTGGCGTACCAGCGGATTTGATCGACAAGTACGGCGCCGTCAGTGAGCAGGTAGCAGAAGCTATGGCCCAATGTGCCAGAAAAAAGTCCCGTGCAGATTTTGCCATTGGCATAACCGGCATAGCCGGACCAACCGGTGCAAGTGAACAAAAACCCATCGGCCTGGTATACATTAGTGTGGACTCTAACAGCGGCTGTGAGACCAAGAGCTTTGTGTTTTCCCACGACCGAGAGTCCATACGGCTTCGAGCAGCCCAAACAGCTCTGAATATGCTCCGACTGAAATTCTATATTTGACTAAATGCGTCAATACTGGTATAATGCAAAATGGTAGGCTGGGCAAAAACACGAGGTCAAAATGGCTAAGAAACGCAGATATTTGGGCGAAATACTGTATAAAGCCGGCTTGGTGAAAAAAGAGGCTCTTATCAACGCCATCAGGACTTCAAAAACCAACAACAAACGGCTCGGCCAGGTGTTGATCGAGCTGGGCCTCATAGATGAAGAGACTCTCACCAAGGCAATCGCCAAGCAATTTGGGCTCGAATACATAAATTTGGATCAGATTTCCATTCCATCCAATGTAACGAAGCTTGTCCCGGAGGAGCTCATAAAAAGGCACAATATCCTTCCCCTGAGCATGGATAACGGCAAACTCAGATTGGTTATTAGCGACCCATTAGACTTGGACACAATGGATGCAATTCGGTTTCGCTTGAACACCGAGTTGGAGTGCTATCTTGCGAATCCTGCAAGAATTCGTGCCATTATCCAGGAATCGTTTGATACAACAAAAAAGCAGGACGACGACAAGTTAAGACATAGCATCGATGCAACCGCTGCTGAACTGGCTGAAGCGGGCAGCGAGTTGCAGGCAGAGGCTTTCCGGCATCAAGCCGACGGGGATGATCATGAGGGTCCAGTCATTAGATTAGTCAACTTAATAATTGACAATGCCTACTACATGCGGGCCAGCGATATACACGTCGAGCCAATGGCTGATAGGGTACGGATAAGATACCGCGTTGATGGTGTTTGCCTGGAAAAGGATAATATCCCAAAGAATATGCAGGCGCCGCTGATTACCCGACTGAAAATTCTGTCCGGAATGGATATTGCTGAGAAAAGACTACCGCAAGATGGTCGTATAAAACGTATGATCGGAGGCCAGGACATCGATTTTCGAGTCTCGGCTCTGCCCGGTAACCACGGGGAAAGTGTAGTCCTGCGAATCTTACGCAGGGATGCGGTCAACATCGGTATCGAATCGCTGGGCTTTGAACAGGATAATTATGAGCAGTTTCAGAAGATCATAAAGAGGCCAAATGGTATCTTCTTGGTCACGGGCCCGACAGGTAGCGGCAAAACCACAACATTGTATGCGGCATTGCAGGAGCTAAACAAGCCGGATAAAAAGATCATTACGGCCGAGGACCCTGTCGAATATAACTTCGATGGTATGAATCAGTGTCAAGTCAGGGACGAGATCAACTTGTCATTTGAAAGGATTCTCCGAGCCATGCTCAGGCAGGCTCCAAACATAATACTGATAGGGGAGATTCGGGACGGTGTGGTGGCAGATATCGCAATTCAGGCAGCACTTACAGGGCACCTCGTCTTCAGCACGTTACACACAAATGATGCCTGCAGTGCCATTACAAGGCTAATAGATATGGGTGTTAAGCCGTTCCTCGTGGCCAGCTCGATACAAGCCATTATGGCGCAGAGACTTGTGAGAGTTATTTGCGAAAAGTGCAAAGAGATTGACCCAAATCCGGAAGTCCGGTACCTCCAAATGCTTAATATTACCAGAGAGGATATCGAGAAAAACCCCGTCTATAGGGGAGCCGGATGTGGTCAGTGCCAGCATACCGGCTTCAAAGGCCGAATCGCCATATTTGAGATGATAGAACTAAACAACGAATTGAGAGAACTATCGTTTAGGAAGGCACCCGCAGGTGAATTGAGAGAAGCAGCCAAAGCAAGTGGCATGAGAACGTTGATGGAGGACGGCAAGATCAAAATATTCAAGGGAATAACTACACCTGCTGAAGTAGCGAGAATAACACAGACAGAAGGCGTAGTAGTAGATTAGAAAAACATTGTTGTTGATTGGGGATTGTTGCACATGGCGACGGTTAACATGGATAGACTGCTCCAGGCCTGTGTCTCACAAGGGGCCTCGGATATACACCTTGCTGTTGGCCGACCACCGGTATTGCGAATAGACGGCCGACTTAGATCCTTAGAGACCAAGGTTCTTGAACCGGACGATACTGCAGCTTTAATGAAAAGCATCACACCTGAACGAAATCAACAAGAGCTTCAGGAAGAGGGCGGAACCGATTTTGGGTTTGCCTTTGGCGATGAAGGAAGGTTCCGCGTCTCTGTGTTTCGGCAAAAAGGCAATATCACGCTGGTCTTGCGTCTTATCCCATCGAAAATCATGACCTTTGAGGAAATAGGTTTGCCCAAGATTTGCGCTGCGTTGTGCCGCAGGCCGAGAGGGATGTTTTTGGTTACAGGCCCCACCGGATGTGGCAAAACCACTACCTTGGCTTGTATGGTAAACTATATTAACGAAAACTTCGACCGCCATATTATTACTGTTGAGGAGCCGATAGAGTATTATCATTCACATAAGAAATCTATCATCAACCAGCGGGAAGTTGGTGTCGATGTTCCGAGCTTCGGTGAGGCGTTGAGACGTGTTCTGCGAATGGACCCTGATGTAATTCTGGTAGGCGAATTGCGAGACCTTGAAACAATCGAATCGGCCGTTAGGGCCGCTGAAACCGGCCACTTGGTCTTTAGCACAGTTCATACAACGAGCGCCGCCGGAACGATCACCAGAATGATTGACGTCTTTCCGGTAGACCAACAGGAGCAGATCCGCATTCAGTTAAGCAGCAATTTGATAGCGGTTCTCAGCCAGGCCCTTTGTCCCTTAGCGACCGGCAAAGGAAGAATTGCAGCCTATGAGTTTATGGTCGTCACACCTGCCATTGCCAATCTTATTCGTGAAAACAAGACCTATCGAATCGATTCGAGCATTCAGACAGGCAAAAAGTTGGGAATGCAGCTTCTTGACGAGCATCTCTGGCAGCTCTATGATGCCGGTAAGATCACCCTGGAGGAGATGCTGGATAAAGGCCGTCAGCCAGGCGCGTTGCAGGATAAAGCCATGGCCAAAATGAACGCCGTTAGGGGCAAGTTGAAGAGAAAGGTAACGGCACAGGAAATGGAGGATATCGGACCAATCTTAAGGGCGTAGTTGGCCACAAGCACGCTTGGTTTCGTAGAAAACCAGTAGGAAAACTGCTCTGGATCGGGACATTTTTTCCACCCTGATGACTCTTGGAGGAGTGTGCTTGGAGAATCGATGTGCCGCAAAGGGGGGCAAAACCAGCAATTGCTGCTGTCTGAATAACTAAGTGTCCAATCTATAATTTATTTGCCAAAAAGCTTTTAATGTTATATAATACACTGAGACAGTAAAGGAGACGATAATGAAGGAAAACGCAGATGGGTAAGATGAAGACAGCACAGAAGCTCCCCCCGATAGAGCAACTGAGGGGTAGACCGCTCGGCAGGATACTTATGAAGATGGGCGTTCTGAGCAGAGAGCAACTTCATAAGTGCCTAACGATTCAGAACCAGCGGCACGGGGCTGTGCAAATAGGTCAGATTCTCCTTGAACTTGGGCTAGTCGATGAGAAACAGCTGCAGGTAGCCTTGGCGGCCAAGCGGGGGATGGAGTATATGAACATAGAAGGCCTTGATATCCCCCCGGACGTGATTGAGAGGGTCCCGGCGCAAATGGCAAAGACGTACCACATCGTACCGATCGAATATGATAAACGCGAAAATGAGCTCACCGTTGCCCTTGACAGTGCTGATAATTTCAGAGCAACCGATGACCTAAGCACACTGATGGGTTTTAAAGTTACCGCCAAGATTACCGATGCTGGTCTGCTGGAAAGTGCTTTGACCAAGTACTACGAGACGCAGGACGAAAACATCAACGAGCTGATAGACGAAATACAGGGCGATAGCTTCCTTGCAGAATTTGAGGGCAGAAACCAAAGTATCGACTTGGACGAACTAAAGGAATTGTCCGAGTCAAATCCCGTCAAGAAACTGCTAAACCTGGTTCTACTGCAGGCAATTCGCGACAAGGCCTCCGATATCCATTTTGAGCCGTTCGAAAATGAGTACAAGATGCGCTATCGTATTGACGGCGTGCTTTACGAAATGGTTCCTCCCCCAAAGTACATCGCTGCCGCGCTGAGCTCCCGTATAAAGGTCATGGCAAACTTGGATATCGCTGAGAGACGTCTGCCGCAGGATGGTCGAATATCATTGACCGTTCAGGGCAATCCGGTTGACCTTCGTGTTAGCGTTCTGCCCACGATGTTCGGAGAAAGTGTTGTGCTGCGTGTTCTGGATAGGACGCAGGTCAGTTTTGATTTGGGCAAACTTGGCCTGAGGCAAGAGGATCATGCGTTAGTCCGTCAGCTTATGCACAAACCCAACGGTATTATAATCGTCACAGGGCCCACAGGATGTGGCAAGACGACGACTCTTTATTCGGCCTTGAGCGAGCTTAATGACATCGAAACGAAAATAATCACTACCGAAGATCCGGTAGAGTATGACATTGATGGTCTTATTCAGGTTCAAATGAAGCCTGACATCGGACTGACGTTTGCAAGGTGCCTTAGGTCTATACTCCGCCAGGACCCCGATATCATACTTGTTGGTGAAATCCGTGACCTTGAGACGGCCGAAATCGCAGCACAGGCTTCTCTGACAGGTCACGTGGTGTTCACAACGTTGCACACAAACGATGCCCCCAGTTCGATAGCGCGACTCTTAGATTTGGGTGTTGAACCCTTTCTGGTTACAGCTACCCTCGAAGGTATCGTCGCTCAGCGGCTGGTCAGAAGGATATGCACGAACTGCAGGACGTCGTTCCAGCCAAGCGAAGTCCAGCTAACTGAGCTGGGACTTACAGAAGATGACGTCAAGGGCAAGGAGTTTCATTACGGCCGAGGCTGTGATAAGTGCAATAATACCGGCTATAGAGGGCGGATCGGGATTTTTGAGATTATGACATTCAATGACGAATTGCGTGATTTGGTTATGAATCGGGCGTCCACAAATATCTTGCGTGCGGCTGCCCAAAAAACCGGCATGAGGTTGCTGCGTGATAACGGCTTGGCTGCAGTCTACGACGGCATTACTACTTTAGACGAGGTAGTAAAAGAGACCATCATGGAAGCATAGAAGGGATCGACGGTTACCAATATATTCAATAGCTAACGCTGATTGATTTAGAGTGAGGTAGTTAAAATGCCTGTCTTTCAATATGTGGCGCTGGACTCACAGGGCGTGGAGATAAAGGATGAAATTGACGCGCTGAGCGAGAAGGAAGCAATAAGCAAAATACGGAATATGGGATATTTTCCCACGAAGGTCCGTTCTCGCGGCGCCGAGAGAGCAACGGCAGCAAAAGCTGCTGTAAGGCCACAGCGTAGGCGAGGTGCTGGCGGCAGGGTCAAAACAAGGTATTTAGCCGAATTCGCAAGACAGCTTTCCACGCTCCAGGATGCGGGTCTGCCTATTTTACGCTCACTGCGTATCCTGCAGGAGCAGCAAAGGTCGGGAACGTTCAAGAGGGTCATTGGTTATGTAGCGGATGACATCGAGGGCGGCTCAACGCTATCGGAGGCTATGGGTAGATTCCCGCGATGTTTTGACCGGCTGTTTGTCAATATGGTAGCGGCTGGCGAGGCTGGTGGTGTGCTGGACTTGATTTTGGCACGCGTGGCCGACTTCAAGGAAAAAGCCCAGAAACTCAAATCTCGGGTCAAGAGCGCAATGATTTACCCGATTGTCGTCTTGAGCGCGGCCTTCCTTATTCTCCTGGGATTGATGAAATTCGTGATACCGTCGTTTGAGTCGGTGCTTGGGGAGATGCTCGAAGGCGAGCAATTGCACGTAGTAACCCGTACAGTGCTGAGGATAAGCAACTGGATCGCCTACGGTCCTGAGTGGGCTCCCACCATATATGGAGTACGGATTGGCGGATGGGCCGTTCTGTTGGCGATGCCGTTTTTGATAGTCTTTCTGTTAAGACTTGCAAAGCAGTTTCGCATGGGGCGGTTGGTTCTGGATACCATCAAATTGAAGCTGCCGGTTGTGGGCCAGCTCAGCAGTAAAATCTCAGTTGCGCGGTGGACAAGGACACTGGGAACATTGATTAGCGCCGGTGTGCCGATTTTGGATGCCCTTAATGTCACCCGCGAGACCTCGGGAAACGAGGTCTTTGCCAACATGCTGGGGAATGTTCACAATTCTATCAGGCAGGGCGACACCTTTGCCGGTCCGTTGCGACAGTCCAAAACCGTTGATTTGATTGTCTCCAATATGGTCGCCGTAGGCGAGGAAACAGGTGACCTCGACAAGATGCTTCTGAAGGTAGCCGACAATTATGACGAGCAGGTTGAGGTGCTGGTTGCCTCGCTAATGTCACTACTTGAGCCTATTATGATTATTATACTGGGCGGAGTCGTTCTGGTTATCGTCCTGTCAATATTCTTGCCCATGATACAGGTTATACAGGGCCTGAGTCAGGCCGCAGCATGACCCGAGCTAACAAATCAAATGTCTGATTGGAATGAAGGAGAAGAAAATGAAGCCAGTTATCAAACAATCCAACAAGAAAGCCGCGTTCACTATTGTAGAGCTGCTGACGGTCATGAGCATTATTGTAATTCTCATTGGCCTTCTTGTGCCGTCTCTGAATATGGCCAAGCGTTATGCCAAGAAGGTCCGACAAGCGGCCCAGTTCCACAGCATTGACGCCGCCATCGAACTGTTCAATAACGAGTACGATGGTTACCCGCCTTCAGATGCGATGGACGGAGCGCCGCCCGGTAATAAGGAGCCCTACTGTGGTGCGATGAAGCTTTGCGAAGCAATGATGGGTCAGGACCTGATGGGCTTCCACCCCAATTCACGGTTCATTCGCACCGGAGAGATCAGTCCGGGTGGTAGAAATCTATACGTTCCCGAGACACTGAATGCCAGAAAAGGCACGTATTTGCCACTCGAAAGTGCTAACGCCTACATGCTGCAAGATATATATGACACCGATGTTGACCCTTTTTTGCCCGCGAGTCGCGTGTTGTGTGACGTGTATACGCGTGAACAGAGAAGCGGGATGAAGACTGGTATGCCTATACTTTACTATAAGGCAGATACGGCAAACAACTTACACATATACAGCGATGCCATAACACCTTTTGACAGTCAGGGCAATATTTACAACTATTGGGACAATCATCTCTTGGTCGGCCTTGGCAAACCTTGGGAAGTAGGCCTCACGAGGCACAAGCTCTTTTCGGACCCAGATGCCGCTCCACCAGAGGATGAAGGCAAGAGATTCTATTGGAATACAAGAAATGAGAAGATTACCACCGCTAAAAGGCCCTACAGGGCAGACTCTTATATCCTGATTTCCGCAGGATATGACGGTGAGTATGGTACGGTGGACGATATATGCAATTTCGAGTGGAAGTACCAAGAATCGCTGCCGTAGGAAACCGCTGAGCTTTAACTAAAAGAACTGTTGATACGAGGACCACGCTATCGTAGGTCCGACCGGCAACAAGGGGTAGGCAAAGATAGTCGAATTGTCAATCAATACTTGCAAATTGGAGAAGGCAGTGATGACGAAAGTGACAGTTATTGGAGTAACGATGGTTGCGCTTTTAGCTGCAAATTTGGCTCAAGCCGATGTTTACGAGATTACGAATGGGAGCTTCGAGGACGACGGCTGGATAAATGATATTACCGCACAAGAGCCGAACGGCTGGGCTGTGGATCTGCCGCCGGGCAAATTCCGCGGATATGTAAGTTCGGATTGGGCCACCGATGGCAGCCATAATTTGACCCTTTATTCGCAGTGGTGGAAGACATTTGATGCTGGTGATATGGCAACGCTCACTCAACAGGTTGATCTGGCTGATGCTAATCAGATCGTCTTTGACCTGAAACTTGAGACGTTCGGGGTTACTAAGTGGGACCCCAATATAGCCACCGCCGTTTTGCTGATTGACGAAGATGTGGTCTGGGAGTCAAACAGCGTCGGCTCAGATATAAGAGGTGAGTACCTTGACCAGGCCTATGAAGTCGAGAACAAGTACAGAGCCCCAGGTCTGCACTCACTCTCACTGGGCATAAGAGTAAATGTCGCAGAGATGTTGATTGGACGTTACGTTGGACACTGGGATGCTTTCGCGTGCACCTATTACTGTGGGGGCGGTGGTCTTCTCGACGGAGACTTTGACCGTGATTGCTATGTCGATATAAGCGATCTGAAGTTGGCGGCAGAGGCATGGTTGGATGAAGTAGACCCGGATTATATATGTAATTTGGTCCGGGTCGATGATTTGCCCGGCTACGGCACCGTCACCTTCCTTGATTTTGCCGTATATGCCAACAGTTGGGACACCGATATGGCCGATTTGGGTATCCTTGCCGGCAAGTGGCTGGGCGAGGTTGATCTCGATGACCAGCACAACTTATTCCATGCTGATGACGTAAAGCCCAGTGGTATTGTCAATTTTCTTGATCTTGCGATTTTTGCCGAGAACTGGCTCGCAAGTAGCCTTGAGCCAGAGCAATGAGTTGCTGCTGCCAAAGGCAGTAGGTTATGAAAGAGGTCCGCTGTGAAGTCTAAACGATCAGGGCTAACGATCGTAGAGCTATTAACGGTTGCGGCTATAATCGCCTTGTTGGTTGGCTTGCTTATCCCGGCTTTGGGCACCGTGCGCCGAATTGCCAAAGAAACCAAGCAAAAAGCTCAGTTTGTCACCATCAGCCTCGCCCTGACGACCTTCAAGAATGATTACGGTGATTATCCGCCGTCAGATTGGACACCCCAGCCATTGACCGGTGATTATTGCGGGCCGCAAAAGCTCGCTGAAGCTCTCCTGGGCTGGGACCTAATGGGATTTCATCCCGATTCACATTGGCAGGCCAGTGGTAGAAATGTTGTACCATACTGGGATAGAGGCGTTCAACATGCCCCGGATGCATACTTCTTCTATGATCCCGCCAGTGCCTATGATATGGACAAGAGAAAAGGGCGTTATCTCGAAATTGCGACCGCAAATGCCTTCAGACTGGGTACCAGTGCACCTGGCGCACGCGATGGATTATTTGATGATACTGGCCCGCTGGCGCCGGACAGATTTGTGATCTGTGACGCTTTTGGCACAAGGAGAGTGGCCCTGCAAGATGGAACAATGGTTAAGGCAGGCCTGCCAATCCTTTACTACAAGGCAAATAGTCCGCAAAAAACAATACGCGGAATTTATGATGTCTTCGACGACGACGGTGTCGTTCTTGCAAAAGAGCAAGATGATCATATGAAGCATCCAGGTGCCGCCGCGGGCTGGATTTTTAATCCACTCGGAACGCCTGCCAATGCCTACGAGTTCTTCTACGGGACTGCCGATCCGACGGATGGCGTACTGGGATATATCCAGGACCCCAAAGTCATGGGCAGACCCTGGCCCTACAGGCCTGATTCGTACCTATTGATTTCAGCGGGGGCAGATGGATTTTATGGGACAGATGACGACATTCGCAACTTTGGAAACTAAGCTGCTGTCCACACCCCGCTTAGCAAGCTAAAGCTATGAAAAGTCTCAAACACAAACGCGGCTTTACACTCGTTGAGATGCTGGTTGTTGTGGCTATCATTGCCCTATTGGCCACAATGGTAATTGGCATCGCCTCCCAGCTTGATAGCCAGGGCGAGCAAAAGCTTGCAAAAAGTACGATGGCACTTCTTACCGCCGCCCTCGAACAATTTCATGATTATGGATACACATACAGACCCCCGTACTCCAATTTCGACTTCCCCTTAGACTGCAGTGGTTTCCAGGTGGATATGCTCCAGGCAACATTGGCAAGCGCATTGGGAGCTGCAACCGTAGAAATTACCAATCACGATGGCCCCAAATGTCCGACGTACTCTGCAAGTGAAGTCCTCTACTTTTTTCTGAGCCGTGTTCCTGAAAGTCGAAAGACCCTCGAAAAAATTGACGGCTCCTTGATAACTAACCTCAGTGACCTTGGTGCTGCAATAGAGATTTCGATTGACGATGGTCCTTTCTCCCCGTTGCTCAGAATCGTTGACCCCTGGGGTACAACGCTCCGGTACGATTACTATAACGAAATGGAGCCTAACCCTATCTTAAGGCAAAAGGGCAGGAAGACCTTCCCTGTGATTATTTCGGCTGGGCCGGATGGAAGGTTCAATACTGCCGACGATATGAGCAACAGGTAAGAGGCCAATGTCACGTTTACCGGCAGCCACTATGGCAAAGTGAAAATGAGAAGGAAAAACCGACAATCCGGCCTTACGCTGACCGAGATGACGGTTGTCATCGTGACGGTAGCGCTACTTATCGGCTTGGCCCTGCCGGCCGTCCGGGTTTTTCTCCACTCGTTTGAGTCGGAAAGCGGCACAAAGAGTATGATAAGTGCCACGCTGGCTTCAGCCCGTGCCATCGCCGCCAAAGAGCAGCGATACGCTGGAGTGCGCTTCCAAAAAGCGTTTAATTCTGAGGATCCGCTCAGCGCACTTAAAGCCCCTCAATATATGATCTTCATAGTACAGGATACTAACATAATGGCGTACGGTTTCCGCGCTGTCGAAGGACTGGCGCCAATCAAGCTGCCTGATTCCATTGGAGTGACGGATCTTACGCTTGTTCCTGTACGCAATTCCGTGAATCCTGTGAATCCAGGCAACGAAGTCCGACTTGGCGAACCTGATCCCAACGACGCGCGGTGGGACGCGCTAATTAACGACCCACGCGAAATCACCGATGCAACCACGTTTTCGATCATCTTCTCACCAAGCGGCAAACTGGTGATCCACGGAGTCAGGGTCAGAAATAGAGATGGCTACGTAGACAGCGCTGCTAACATCGATGTAAGCATGGACGACATTTTCAATAAAAAGCCACAAGTAGATAACAGAATTGGGACGTTTTATCAGGACGACTACTATGGTGTTGGTTGGAGTCCTTATCCCGACTTGGGCTTGGGGCCGGAGCCAAGCCGAAGGAGCTTTGTCGTCTTTGAAACCGAAAAACTGAATCGGGCCTATAAGAAAGGGCTCGCATGGTCCGAGTACTTGGTCAAACAGAACCGTCTCCATATTAACTCTTATACGGGAACGATAATTTCGCCGGATTGATATGCTTATCAGAACGAAACGACAATACAGCAACGCGGCTTTTTCTCTCACCGAGACCTTGCTCGCCGTCGGTACACTTGCTGTCGGAATGATATTTATAGGTGGAACGTTTCTCGCAGGCATTTACTTTACGACGATCGCGACCGAACGAACCATCGCGGCGGTAGCGGCAGACGAGGCCTTTGCAAAGATAAAGCTCTATGCGACAGGCGATCCCTTTGACCCGAACGACGATATTGATGTGAGTAGGTTGGACATGAATGGGCTCAAGTATTTTACTGACGCTTTTGTCCCACCAGTAAACATTGATGCCAGAGAGTTTACATATCCCTCGACCGATATAGACGCTGCGCAAAAGCAGTATCACTGGTCAGCTCTTTGCAGGCGCGAGAGCTGGAACCCAACTGCTGGGCTGGTGCAGGTGACGGTTTTCGTCAGCAGGAAAGTGGGCGCCGCCGCAAGATATTGGGTACGCGATTCAAATAATTGGCCTGCGCCTGCAGTCTTCCTGTACCCCCGGCCAGTCAGCGTTAATGTCGTGCATGACCCAAATAGGCCCACGGAACTCTTGATAATCGACGCTATTCCGGGTGATTCAATTGATGAAAGGGCCTTTATTAATGATGGCTATAGAATAGTGGACAACCGAACCGGCCACATTTACCGCGTATTGCAGCGATATGTCGACCGGCCTGATGCAATAGAGATTGATGGCTTTTGGCAGGGGGGGGTGGCCGGTTCGGTCTGGGTTATTCCGCCACCCGTCGGAGGCGGCAAAGACCCCTGTATAGCAATTTATCAGAAAGTGCTTAGGTTTTAACTGATAGCGTTTGGCTGCCAGATTGCGAAAAACAGAAGTCAGGCCAAGAATTACGTACATGAGATAATATCAAAATCCGCATGTGCAAACGGTGATAGTTTCGAATTTCGGAACTTGAAATTCGCCTTATACAAAACCAAATGGACGCGTACGAAACAGCAGATATGGATTACGAATCACAGACAATGGGCCATCGATCACGAGTCAATAAGGCTTTCACACTAATTGAGCTTGCAGCAGCCGTTGGGATTCTGGCTATGGTCCTATCCTTTGCAGGCGTGATTTTCAAAGTCAGCATAAATTCCCATCGTACCGCAATCGCAAATGCTGAGATTATGCAGAAACTGCGAGCTATTACCGACCAGCTAAACGCCGACTTCGCAGGCGTTAGACGTGACCGTGGTGGTTACATAACGTTTGGATTCGACAGCTCGCAGATTGACGGCAGGATCGTACAGGCAAAATCGGATAACATCGCATTTTTTGCAAATGGCGACTTTCAATCTACGAGGCAATATGACCGTTTCGACCCCGCAGGGAATCTCTTGAGCCATCGCACAGTGCCAGGCAATATCGCGTGCATATTTTACAGTATGCTGGACCCTAACTCCTACGGCCGAGTGCCAGAGCCAAGAGAAAAGATATTGGTACGAAGACAAACCGTGCTGACAGCCGACCAATTCCTATCCGATGCAGATTCCAACCCGCGCGGTGAATACTACAAGATGTCCTTATCGGATTGGAGAGTGGTGTCTCCTTTTGCTGACCCAAATGATTGGGCAAAAAAGCCGTTCATGAACGTACACAATCTTCGAGACCAGGATTTAGCGATGTACATGGCCAAAGGCGTTGATGATTTCACAATACAATTTGCACCGCGCCACACCCCAGGCCCGGTTCAATGGTGGCCGATCGGTGCGAATAGACCTCAGAAAATCAATCCGCGAGCTTTCAAATTCACTTTCAAACTGTACGACTCGAAAGGTGTAATAGAACGCGGCAGGACTTTCACCCACATCGTGTATTTAGGTGATTGATTTGGAAAGAATGGAAACTGCAAACAACAAACTCTCGCAAAAGACCTCTCCCACTGGCTCGGCGCTGATCTTGACCGTGGTCTTGACCAGTTTATTGGCTATCGTCGGCGTGCTGTTCGTTTTGACTGCTCGTCTGGACAAGATGGCAACATCAGCTATATCGGAGAACAGAGAGCTTGACTTTGCAGTCGATACGGTCATTGCCGAAATATCCGGGGAATTAGTTTCAGATGTCCCAGGAGTGGCGCGACAGGAATACTACGACTATCCGGGCCACAGAGTTAACGCCGGTCCTGACGGAATATTGGGCACCATGGACGACCGTGTTCTGTTCGGCCGAGATGACAGATGGCTCGCAAGCTTGGAGCCGGAAATTTTGGACCGTTCGGAAACGCCCGCCGATTCCAATGATGATACGATAGGTTTTAGGCACATCAGCGATTTATATGGCCGGCTCGCCACCTTGTTCTGGGATAGCTTCGATGGCGTCCGTGTGACGTATACTGATTCCGATGGTGACAGAATCAGTTTCCGCAATATGCCGGTACTGATAATCGACGATGCTCAGCCTATTGGGTATGAGGGCGACAAGGCCGATGCGGATGGTGACGGCGCAGCGGATTCGCGGTGGGTGATTATACCGGGTATAACCTCCAGCAAGGGCAAGCCCATCTACGCAGCCGTCAGGATCGTTGATAACGCTGGAATGTTGAATGTCAACACGCATTACAGATTCTTCTTTGACCCAAGCGACCCCAACACCATTATCTCTGACATCGATGGCTCAAGCCTGCTGCAGATAAATCTAATGGCCTTGGCCGGCCGAGAGTTCAAATTGCCGACGCAGACTGACGAACTGTCTCTGCTCGCCGCAAGGGCAGGCTACGTCTTCGGCGTTGACCTTACTGCTTTGCCCAAGTACCGGGCAGATTTGCCCAGATACCAGCAAAACGTTATTTGGCGCTATGGCGACCCAATCGGCCCTGACGTACCGTTTGATATCTCAGATGAGCTTGAGCTGCGCAATAGATTCTTGGTCAATCATGAGTATATTAAGACTCGCGTTGAAAACCTTTGGACATGGTCGTTTAATAGCCCCGATGAATTGAGGGCGCCGATTCAGCGGGGCGGCCAAACAAATGTAGTTGATTGGTTCTTTCGAGCCCAGCGTGATGTGCCGGCGCCGAACGACGTATACTCGTACAGGCATATTGCGACAACATGCAACATGGACCGCATCATAGACCCCGCCGGCCAAAGAATGTTCAACGTCAATGCCGTTGCGGATGCTCAGCTACTACATGACACGTTGAGAAGCTGTATTGACTTTGGTCTTCCGGATGCCCCAACATTGGTGGCTCAGTTTGCCCAGTTAGCCGCCAACATAAAGGACTACAGTGATAGTGATTTGGATGTGAGCGTCGTCACAGACGTCTCCGGCAAGGTCCACTATGGCTTCGAAGCACAGCCTTTCATAAGTGAGATAGCGTTTAGGATCAGCGACACTGACCCTAATAACCCGGCAAATAACTACTTTGCACTCGAGCTGTATAATCCATTCGACGTAAATATCCCGCTGGGTCGTTTCAGACTCGAACTTCGCCGCCAGACCACGGAACTCGTAAGTGTGATTAGGCTCCCGGGCTACGTTATGCCTGCCAATAGTCACTTTGTAGTAACCAACGGCGCCGCCGCCTCGGCACAGTTTGGTGTGGCAGCTTTAATGCCAATCGGTCGCGGCGCAGAAGACCCCAATTTGCTGCTGGCCACCTATGTCCCCAGGGGAACTACGCCGGAGACCTATAGATTCAGTGAAAACTATCTCATTTATCTACTAAGGACGACAGTGGCCGACCCAAACCTTTACCTTGATCAACAGATTAGCGACCAACGCTGGTTTGACTGGGATTCCATTAAAGGTATAAGAGAGTTCTACTGCAGGCCGGACAACGATTGGAATATCGTATACCAGAATTTGCAGCCTGCCGTTGGCACGTTGGGTACGGCCAATGGCGTGCTCGGAGTGCGAAAGAACTACAATCTTGCAAGGTCGATGGGCCGTTTCATCACAGTGGGCGATGTCGCCAGAATGCTTGTTGTGGGACCGAGTACAGATGTACGCGATACAATCGGTTCGCGCCTTGCTTTGCAGCCTCCGGAAGAGCAAATCCGTTGTGATTTACATAATCCGACCTTTGCGGACATCTTTCAATATCTGACCGTTTTTGACCCTGCCTCGGATGCCATTGATAATGATGCTGACGGCTTCCTAAATGAAACCGACCCTAATCTGACGCCGGAATTGAAAATCCCGGGCCGCATAAACATCAATACGGCTCCATGGTTCGTGATAGACCAATTACCTTGGGTAGACCCTAACATTGCCCAGGCGATAGTTGCGTATAGAGACAAAAAGGCGCTATTCGAAGATCAAAACGACCTAATCGTCAACTACGCTAATAGAACAGCGGCAACTGGAAGCTTGAGACCTCTTCGAGAAGAGGCCGGATTTGCGAGCATCGGAGAGTTAGCGACGGTCGTAAACAAAGCCGACAATATCCCCAACTACCGCGATTTCAGCATGCGATATTACATAGACGGTTTTGATCAGCGAAGATTTCCTGACCTCACGACAAATAGCGCAACCGGAACTGATGGCGCCCCGGACGACTTCGAAGAGCGCGATTTGATCTTCTCCCGACTAAGCAATCTTGTTACTGTACGAAGTGACGTCTTTACCGCCTACATACTGGTCCGGATCGGCACCGATGGCCCGCAGAAAAGAGTCATAGCCATACTCGACCGAAGTGATGTCTATCGCACCGGCGACAAAGTAAGAATCATCGCACTGCACCCAGTTCCCGACCCCAGGTGACAAGCTACGAGCTTGTCATCCTGAGTCCCGACTTCTCGGGACGAAGGCTCTGGCTTACGAGAAGCGATTCTTCACTGCATTCAGAACGACAATTGGAGGCTTGTTATTTTTTCAACAGCTCCACAATTTGCGGATGCACCTTCTTGTTGGCGGTCACTACCTGGAATTCCTCGCCCTGATAGCTGTCCACGTCCACCGGAAAGATTCGTTTACCCTGCCAGTCGCTCATAACAGCTCCCGCAGTCTCGGCAATTACTGCCCCCGCTGCTATGTCCCACAGTTTGGGAGTACTGACAATTGTCCCCACAAGGCTTCCCTTTGCCACGTACGCTATTTGCAGAGATGTTGTGCCAAGATTGCGAAACCTTGTCCTGCGAATAATCTCACAAACCCAGCCTGGCAAACCGTTATCGAATTCAAAATGACTGTCCAGCCCAACACTCGAGAATTTGTCCATCTTTTCTTTGCTGGCGGTGATTCGCCTGCCATTTAGTTGTGCCTCCCGGCCTTTGACCGCCGTGAACATTGAGTCCGTGGCTGGCTCGAAAATAACGCCAACGATCGGCTCGCCCTTATGCAGTGTCGCAATACTGATGGCAAACAAAGGCAAACGGTGTGCAAAGTTGTTTGTTCCATCTATTGGGTCGATGGCCCACCAGAAGGGCTGAGCACCTCGCGGCTGCTGCTTGAATACCTTCTCTTGCCCGCCTTCTTCGGCGATAAAGCCGTGGTCCGGATAGTTCTCCTTAATTCGATCGACGATTATCTGCTGGCATCGAGCGTCCGCCTGCGTTACCAGTTCGGTCGCATTCTTTACGGAAGCCTTAACGAAGCTGATTTCTTCCATCGCCCGCTGCCCGGCCAAACGTGCCGCAACGATCGCTGTCTCCAGCATCCGACTCAAATCTTTCTGCTCTAATTCCATACCTTGCCACCTGTCCATCAACTTGACACATTTAGTACATCTTCCTATTCTAACGTAGTTATGCAATCAAACCAACAGCTAAATAGGCCGAAAATCATCTACCGTGCCTCGCCCGGCGAGCGACTTGTGGCAGCGATTGTGTGCTTAGCCATCGTCGGTTTCTTCGTATTGTCCTGGTTCGTGGCCCATTACAACATCGACACGGGTTGGTGGCTTGGCTATTGCGGCTTCAAGCAGAAATATGGCTTGCCCTGCCCGGCTTGCGGAATGACCACTTCGGTGCTCGCCTTTTCGCAAGGTCGAATCGTGCAGGCCTTTTACATCCAGCCGGCCGCCGCATTTCTCTGCTCCATTATGGTTCTCGCAGCATCTTTGGCTTTTCTCATTGCCGTTTTTGGAGTTTATTTTGTCTTTCTTCGCCGGTTTTTTGCCGAGGTCAAAGCAAGGCATATAATTCTGGCCCTGATAGTCACTATTCTTGCCGGCTGGGCCGTAACGTTGGCTCGAGCACTGGCGGCAAGAAGTTAGCCGATCTTACATACGCGGAAATTCGATGCTCCAAACCTGATGCTGGATACTTGATGTTAAGGATTGCCATCTTCCAGCCAATCCAAGGCCACAATAGTGAAGTCCTTGAAGTCGACCTTGCAGTCGCCGTTTATATCCCCCGGGATGATGGTTTCACAGAGTGGCTCACCGGAGTATAATCTGGGCAGTGGAGGTGTGCTGCGGTCAAGCCACTGCTGAACGAACATATCCACATCTTGCCAGTCTACATCGCAGTCACCGGTAAGATCAGCAGCCAGCGGGCACTCAGCCTGGAGGACTATATGACAAACCGTAAGCGCCGGCACAGTATATGAGAAAGAGTTGGCTGCAATTGCACTGATGGGTGCAATCTCCGTTATATTCGAACTGCTCTCATCAAACGCCCACACCCTGCCAAACGTGAAGTTCTGCGGGCTGATAATATTGAACGTCCCGTCGATCGAAAAATCGAAATTCTTGTTGACTACAATCAGGTTAAGCTCCGAATCGTTCCCCTCGAACACCGACGCATAAATCGAGCTGTTCTCCTTGTCGGACATCTGCGAATAAACCTTCGTGTCGCCGAACGTCGAATTCGCACCGTCGTAATTCCTGTAGATCTTGTATGCTGCTGAGACGTAGTCATGATCTCCGCCGAGGTGCCAATAGGCTGACAGATATAAGCCGTATTTGCCGAAGATCCCCAATACATCAGACATCGCGATCCCGCCGGAGATGTGGTCGGCAGCGCCATAGCTGTACTCGGTGATCGAGAGTTTTGTTCCGGGGTAGTACGTGTTGATGGAATCTATGATGTTCGGCAAAAGCGGTAGGTACCGGCTAAACCATTGCCCGATCCAACTGTCTTCGATGTAATCCGAGTCCCACAGTGTTCTTGGTGCCTGCATTCGTGCTTCCGCGTTGGCCCTGGAGTAGGGAGGCCCTGAACTTGTGATTCTCTCTCCGCCGCCCCTTGCTTCCGGATACCAGTGCAAATCGAGCACGTCCAGCAGCCGCCTGCCGTAGCTCGCCTCAGCCCGACTCATCTCATCCAGGTAGTAGTCAAGGAACCAATTGTATCCGTTTCTGACACTGTCCCAGTCCGGAGCATCCTGCAAATCAAGATATGCCTTGAACCCGTAAAGCACCGGGCCCAAAATCTGCGCGTGCGGATCAATGCTCTTCACCGCATCCGACAGCGACATACTCTTGTTCACAAGCTCCACACACCCCACCTTCTCCGGATGAATCCGCGCGTGCGTCGAAAACCAAAGCGCCGGCTCATTATCCAGCGAATAACACTTCACCCCTGTCGCAGTAGATGCGTTGCCGTAACGGTCGACAAGAAAATTCACGAGCTCATCCATAAACACGTAGTTGTCACTCGTATCCGGGCTGCCCGGCGGATCGCAAAAGGCCGACCCCTTTGCATAAGCTGCGTATTTCCATCGGTCGGACGGCGCCGTATCCGCTTCATCAACCGTCCCATAGTCGTCCGCAGCAACAAACCCCGCCATCTGCAGTGTTATCACCGAGAGCTGATTCGCCGCCAGACACGAGTCGTGGAAGCGTGTCTGTACGATACCCGGTATGAGCTGCTGCGACCCGGGCAGGTCCCTGACGAGATACCGGTCACTGTGGTGATACCAATCGTTGCCCGCGTTCGAGAAGTTGTTCTCCCAGTTATATCCTGTGAGACGGTTTCCGCCGCTTCGTCTTGCGGCCAGATTCTCATCCCCCGAGAGTCCCCAGTTTGACCCGTAAATATACGGACTGATCGGGGCCCTTTGAACTTCAGTGTGTATGGTGTAGCTGACATTCACGTCACCCACCGCGGACATGGATATTTCGCGGTTCGCGAGGTAGTCACTACCACCGGACGTGTAGGCGGAGCCGTAATCCGCGCAGAACAAAGACTCCCACCACCCGAGGTTATCAAGCTTGACCATAGGGATAGACGAAGAGCAGTCGTAAATGACCGTAGTCGTTTGATCCCCCCGCTTATAGCCGAACGATGCTTCCTTGCTCATGCTATCTGAGAACTGCGGTCCGTCACTACCTGCACCGACACACTGACGTAGCTCCGTCCACCCACTACTTGGATTCCCCGTCCACTCCGCCCCCAGCCGCGTAATGTCCACCGAGGACTTCCGGTTTCGCATGAACTCGCCGGCCAGGTCTTGGGCAATCAGGTCCAACGTGATAGCATTTGACCGGGATGGGCCATCGTTTACGCCGCCGGCAGCAGCGTCGACGTACATCATTTTTCCCGTAGCTATCGGCGCTACGAGAAGCAGGGCTGTTATTGTCAAAAGGGTCAGGGTATTCATCTTGGGCATTATTACTCCTGCCAACAGAGGGCACTTATGGGCCATTATCCTCCAGCCAATGCCCAGCCATAATAGCGAAATCCCTGGAGTCAACTTTGCAGTCGCCATTTATGTCACCGGCAACAATCGTCTCGCAGACAGGTTCGCCAAAGTATGATTTGCTGGCTTTATCGGTACCCCCATAGGCGCCCATGTTTATAATTCCGCCGTTGGGGAATGGCTCATAGGCGATAGGGGCATGGATCTGCCCGGCGTCGATACATCGGCTCGTCGTGCTGTCCAGAATCCACGTCTTAGCAGATGGGTCCCATCGCCCGGCCTGCGACTTAAGGTGATAGTCGCCGTCGACCCAGAAATCGTCGTTGGCGTCCTCGGCTGTGCCATTAGGGTCCCAATAACCGAGCGATGCAAAGCAGGGGTCGCCGTCGATGTTTGCCGAGGCCAACTCGAAGGCATTTATCTGCACGGCGCCGGTCGATGTCGTGTCCGTGTCGTAGTCATAGAAATCACCGCCAGCGTTATCATAGAATAGACAGTTCTGAATATATGGGTCACCCCTGGACCCGCCATAGCCACCGGATTCGGCCACGGCAGTGTTGCGGTTGTGCGCTATGATTGTCCTGGAGATGAGCGGGCCGTCACCGAGTTCGGTGCCGCAAACAATCGCGCCGCCACGACCTTCAGCAGTATTGCCGACGATAACGCAGTTCTCGATTACGAGCGAGTTGATCTCCCCGACTGCTTTAATACTCCCGCCGCTTCCGGATGAGCGGTTGCCGCTTATGATGCAGTTGAAGAGATACCCGCCGCTGTCGAAGCATTCGACCCCACCTTCACTGTTATGCGAGATTATGCAATTCCTTACGGTCGGCTGGATGAACCAGCTACAGTCCAGACCCACGCCCTTATTGTGAGTAATTGCACAGTCGATTACTTCACCGTACATAGACACGACACCGAAGGAACTGTTTCTTGTAACCGTGCAATTGATGATTGTCCCACGGTCGTCGAATATCCCGCCGCCTGTGTTCTCCGTCACGGTGCAGCTAATGATTCGCGGCCCGGCGTCGTCGAAGCAAAGGATGCCTCCGCCTCGGATTCCTGCCGTATTACCTCTGATAACGCAGTTGCTGATCACCGGACTTGCACTCCGGCACAGTATGCCACCGCCGAACGAGTACCAGTAGCTTCTGACCTTTACTTCAGGTGCATAACCGTTTGTGATAGTCAGACCGTCAAGTACCGAATCCGGGCCTTCGTTGCTGTCGAAAATAAAACCCCGGTGCCGATCTGCTTCGCTCGCGTCGCAGTCGATGATTGTTGCCGCGACAATGTCGGGATCGCCAGGGTCGCTGCTACGTACAGTGATGGCCCTGCCGCTGAAGTCAATGTCCCGGTTTCCACTGCCCGTATACGTGCCTGGCTGAAGCAGGATAACATCACCATCGTTGGAATCATCGATGGCCGCCTGAACTGTGTTGAAATCTGCCGGGCCATCGTTATCGACGGTGATTATTCGCCCCTGGCAAACGGGGGCAAGGACGAGACAGATACAGGAAAAAACCAAGCCTCTCATTTGTGATCCCCTCAGAACACGGCGCTCAGAAGCTCTTCTTTTATTCTACCATTTCTTCCTTGTAGCCCAAAGCAAAAAATGCAGGCTACTTTGTTTCATCTGAGAAATTCTCCCGTAAATGCATCTACCCAGACCCATCGAGACTTGCTATTTCCGCAGATGTGGCTAAAATGCGCGTACTAAACGTGAGAAGTTAAGAGTCTTTTTGGAGTTTTGCCATGATTAAGGTTTTGATCACAGACAAACTTGCACAGGAAGGTATTGACCTGCTCAATTCGACAGATGGCGTCCAGGCCGTCGTTAAGACCGGTGTGAGTGAAGATGAGCTGGCTGAGATTATCGGTGAGCACGATGGCCTGATCATCCGAAGCGGCACCAAGGTTACCGCAAAGGTGCTTGCCAATCCGGGCAAGCTAAAGGGCATCGCGCGGGCCGGGGTTGGCGTGGACAACATCGACATTCCGGAAGCCACCAGAAAGGGAATTCTGGTTATGAATACGCCCGGCGGCAACACGCTCAGCGCCGCCGAGCACACGATGGCTCTAATACTCGGAATGAGCCGGAACGTTGTCCCGGCCTGCAACAGCCTCAAATCCGGCGCCTGGGACAGAAAAAAATACATGGGCAACCAGCTAAACAACAAGGTGCTCGGCTTAATAGGCCTCGGCAGAATCGGTATGGCCGTGGCGAAGATGGCGGCGGGCTTCAATATGAAAATCATCGGCTACGACCCGCTTGCCGCACCTCCGGACGCGGAGAAGATCGGCGTCGAAATCAGTGACAGCTTGGAGAGGATCTTCAAAGAAGCCGACTATATCAGCGTCCACGTCCCGAGGAACGAGCAGACGCTGAACATGATTGACGCCGAGCAGATCAAAATGATGAAGCCCACGGTCCGGCTAATCAACTGCGCACGTGGCGGAATTATCAACGAAGACGCCGTATATGATGCACTCGCCGAAAAACGCATCGCCGGTGCCGCTCTCGATGTCTATCCCAAAGAGCCGCCTGAAAATACACGCTTCGCGGAGTTCGAAAATTGTCTTGTCACGCCCCACTTAGGGGCAAGCACAGAGGAGGCCCAGATTGAGGTTGCCGTCGAGGCCGCCAATATCCTCGTTGATGCAATCAAGGGCGGCCCGGTGAGAAATGCCCTCAACGCGCCGTCCACCGCCGGGGCCATACCCGCGATTGTCGGCCAGTATGCCGAGCTTGCCCGCCGAATCGGCACGCTTATTAGCACCATCGCGCCGGGTCGCATAAAGGATGTTGACGTCCAGTACCGTGGCTCAATCACCGAAATGGCTGTGGAACCAGTTACTCTTAATTTCGGAATTGGCTTGCTGCAGAAGCACTTTGACATGCCCTTGAATCTGGTCAATACGCCGGTCTTGGCGCAGGAACGCGGCATAAGCATCAACGAAACCAAAAGCCCCAAAGCCGAGGATGTGGCTGCAAGCTTCACTGCCAAGGTCGTCACCGATAAGGTCACGCGGACTGTAACCGGTTCAATCTTCGGCAATACTCTTTTGCGTATCATCGAAATTGACGGCTTCAAGATAGAAATGACGCCGCAGGGAGCTGTCCTGGTCATCTTCAACGACGACAAGCCCGGCGTCATCGGCTCCGTCGGAACCATCTGCGGCAACCACAATATTAATATCTGCACGATGGGCGTAGGACAAAAATTGGCAGAGCAAAAGGCTATGCTTGCCGTTAGCCTCGACAAGGAGCCGGGTGCAGAGGCTGTCGAGGAGCTTAGCAAGCTCGATTTCGTAAATGAGATCTATGTTTGCAGGCTGGATTAACCGCCGTATTGTGTATAGCGTATGTCGCATAGAACTATGTGCTCTCTTTTTGGGCACAGCACGCGGCAGCCACCACGCACAGCAAACGGAGCTTTCTGCATGGCTGAGCAATTGATAATCAGCATCAGCGGACTCAGAGGCATAGTCGGCGAGAATCTCACGCCGTCAATTGCTGCCGAGTATGGTTGTGCTTTCGGCACATTCTTAAGGTGCGCATCTACACGTGAAGAGCAAGTACTGTCGGTCTGCATCGGCTGGGATTCCCGAAGCAGCGGCCAGATGCTCAAGTCCGCCGTAACAGCGGGGCTGTGTGCTGCCGGGATTGATGTAATTGACTTGGGGCTTGTCACTACACCCGGTGTGGCCGTCATGGTAAAAAAGCTGCGATGCAGTGGTGGAGCGATGATTACTGCTTCACACAATCCAATTCAATACAATGGCATAAAGCTGCTGCTCGGCAATGCGATCGCTCCCCCCTCCCATCAGGCGGAACAGATAAAACAATATTTCTTCGATAAGAATTTTGCCCTTGTGGATTCGCCAAATAGCGGCAAGGTGACTGCCGACGAGCACACGGATGCTAATCACATCGCTGCGGTTTTGGCGCTGGTTGAGAAGCAGGCAATCGCCGCAAAGAAATTCAGAGTCGTTCTCGATAGTGTCAATGGCGCGGGCGCACGGGTCACAACAAAGATGCTCACAGAGCTTGGCTGTGAAGTCTCGGCAATAAACGACGAACCCACGGGCTTGTTTGCCCATCCGCCGGAGCCAACCATCGAAAATGTGAAGGAAGTCTGCGAAGTGGTCAAGGCCAAACAGGCCCACGTCGGCTTTGCCCAGGACCCCGACGCTGATAGACTGGCAATCGTTGATGAAGCCGGAACCTACATCGGCGAAGAGTATACTCTCGCTCTGGCAGCCAGGTATGTTTTCAGCAAAAGAACTGGCAAGGCGGCGACAAATCTCTCAACCTCAAGAATGCTTGATGATATCGCTGCCGGGGCCGGTGGCCAGGTTATCCGAACTCCTGTCGGCGAGGCCAATGTAGCCGAAGCAATGCTCGAACACGATTGTATCATCGGCGGGGAAGGCAACGGCGGCGTGATTGATTTACGCGTAAGTCCCGTCCGTGACAGCCTTGTTGGTATAGCTCTTGTCCTGCAATTGATGGCGGAGATGGGAAAAACGGTGAGCCAGTTAGCCCGTGAGCTCGGCGGCTACTATATGACCAAGGAGAAATTCGCCGTGGACCAGGCCCGCACGCAGCAAATCCTGGATTTGGCAAAAGAGACATTCACCGATGCAAAGCTTGACACTACCGACGGCTGCCGATTCGATTTTGATGATGGTTGGCTACATCTCAGGGCCAGCAATACCGAACCTATAGTAAGGGTCATAGCGGAGGCAAAGGACCAATCCACCGTTAGGCGATATATCAACGACGTTTTGAAAATACGCAACCAGGTGTTGGGCTAACAGATTGATGCAAAACGACAAACAAAAAATTGCCGGCAAGCAGATAAGGTCGATCACATATCTTGGCATCGCTATAAATATTGCGCTTTCAGCACTCAAGATTGTCATTGGCTTTTTCACAGCTTCCTTAGCACTGATAGCTGATGGCTTCCACTCACTTTCAGACATGGCCACGGACGTCGTTGTGCTCATAGGCTTACGACTCGGCTCCAAAGAGCCTGACCGGGAACATCCCTATGGCCACGGCCGGCTTGAAACCTTCTCGGCAGGCTCGATTGCTATCATCTTGATTCTTGTCGGTGGAGCAATGGTCTACTATGCCACCGCTGCCATAGCCGCCAATCGAGTTACTATCCCTCGCATCGCCATTCTGGTCGTCGCGGTAGTCTCGATCGCTGCTAAAGAGTGGCTCTACAGGGTCACGCAAAAAGCTGCCATCCAATCCCACAGCGCCGCACTTTATGCCAATGCCTGGCATCATCGCAGTGATGCTTTGAGCTCCGTGGCGGTTGTGATAGGTTTCATATCGCTAAGGCTCGGCTTCGAGCACGGCGACCAGGTAGCCGCCGTTGCGGTTGGCCTCATGATTATCTGGGTGGGCTTTAGGATAATCGGCGATTCCCTCCGCGAGCTGACAGAGGGTGCCGTCGACCAGGGAACAGTTGAGCACATAGAGCGTGTAATCAATGCAAATAAGCAAATCCGCCAGTGGCACAGGCTCAGGACGCGTACGGTTGGCAGGGAGGTTTTTCTCGATCTGCATATACTTGTTGACCCCAATTTAGACATAGCCGCCGCCCATGAAATATCCGAGAGTCTGGAGACTGCCCTCGACGAGCAGTTGACCCGCCCGGTCAATATCACCGTTCACATCGAGCCGGATATACCGGCCTTGCGAAGATAGGCCCGTCAGTGAGCATTGACCTGGAGGGCTCGGGCTTAGACCACCGCACGAAAATCGCGCCGAAAGCACGTTAGCCGGTGCGAATTCAGCAAACTTGGTCCTTCCGCGAGGAAATTTATTGAAGAAATCCACAATGGCTTGCTTTTTTCACGTAGATTTGGTATTCTAAAGCGGTAAGGACCGCTCAAACATAGCGATATTGACGCTTAATGGTAGGTTGTGAAACAAATTACCAAACGTAGGCTGTTAGCTGCATATCAGCATGGCGGCGCCGCCTTCATGCCGAGATGTGAGTATCCTGCGAAGAATGATTCTTTGGGCTAACACATGGATACAACTCTAAGAGGTAACGCAATGATGAATTACAACGCAAGGCTCGCTAAGTACATGGCAAGAGGGTTTACACTAATAGAGCTGTTGGTGGTTATCTCCATCATAGCTCTGTTATTGGCAATTCTGATGCCTGCACTGCAGGCAGCAAAGGATCAGGCACGAGACCAGGCCTGCAAGGGACACCTCAAAGGTATAGGCCTGGGTATTAGAATGTACCTTGACGACAACGAATACACGATGCCTGATATGTGCACGCACACCAACAACTGTAACGGCCACCTTTGGTGGAATTCCTCCGGCAATCCGCTCAGGGCCACGGATGATCGCGCTTATTGGGGCATTGCCTATATAGACTATGTCAAAGAAAGAAAGCTCTTTGGCTGCGCAGCCTTCCGCAACTTTTGCGAGACGATAGCAAAGGATTTACTCTATGGCGGTGATTATAAACTCATCTACACTTCGGCATTTGCTGTCAATGGCTGGCTGACCAAAGAGAACACAAACGCTATTCCAAAACACACTGAAGTTATTGTTGCCCATGACCACATGGAGCCAAGAATCGAAAATGGAGCGAACGCCGGGAACTCCGACATGCTCTTCCCCAGTCCAACTGGCATAAACCTGACTCACTATCGAGAAACTGGTAGTCGTAGGAATTGGTACCGCGGGATCTTTCGGCACAACATAAAGTCGGGTGACGAGTTCAGAACTGGTGGAACCTTGAATATTCTTTGGCTGGACACCCATGTAAGTGATATGAAAGAAACCACGGGGGAAGGCGTGCTTAAGCGCTGGTATGACCCGCTCGATAAAAACTGATTCGAACTGCTGCCGGCGTCAGAGCACGAGAAGAAGTCAGTCTTTATCCTTCCAATTCCACCATTTCAGCAAATTTGGCTCATGCTCGGTGTTTGACGCGTAGTATACCGCACAACGCAACACGTAGAGCATACATCTGTCAACGGGGCTTGCCTTAAAATCGCAGAGTCTTTGATAAAGCTTCTCAGGGTCCCGGCCCTTGAGCTGGCTGACAGAGTGAATACCAATATTTCGCATATCCTGAGCAATTCTTTCGCCTACGCCTGGAATTTGCTCCAACTCTTTGGTCCCTGCCTGCTTCATAAGCTTGCCTCTCAAGTCGTTCCTGCTTTGAGCTGTCTGTTGATATACGCCTTTGACTCTCTTGCCATTCAAGAGAGCATTTTAAGAATAGTAATGGTGTTTGTACAGGCTGAAGAACAACAAAAGGCTTTGCGGTTTTGCGGCACATAGAGTACTATATTCTGTCATTTGGAGTGGTCGACGCTTTAAGAAGAACTGTCTGTCAGTGGATCGATGCCGGCAATGAGAAAAGCTGTCTTTGTTTATTCGCGGGAGCTAGAAAAGCATCCTTACCCCCCGGACCATCCTTTTAACACGATCCGAGCTAAAAGAGTTCGCAAGATTGTGAATTCCATGGGCCTGCTTTCGGGCGGCGGCCGAACCGAAGTGCCGCCGGCGCCCGCTGATAGGATAGTCCTGAAGAAATTCCACTCAGCCCGATACCTGCACGCCTTGCAGACCGCTTCAAAAGGCCGCTGGGATGCCGAGGCACTCGATATGGGGTTAGGGACGAGCGATTGTCCCGTCTTTAAGGGACTATATGACTATGCAGTCCTGGCCTCTGGTGCCACACTCACCGGTGCAAAGCTCATCCTCGCAGGCTCTGCTGACGTCGCCTTCAATCCATCGGGCGGATTTCATCACGCAGGCCCCGAACGCGCGTCCGGCTTTTGCTACATCAATGATGTCGCTCTTGCCTGTATCATACTCGCCGAGGCTGGAAAGCGAGTCTTATACCTCGATGTGGACGTTCATCACGGAGACGGCGTTGGGTACGCGTTTTACGACCGCTCCGATGTTATGACTATATCATTTCACGAAGACCCGAGAGCACTGTTTCCCGGAACCGGATTCGCCGACGAGATCGGAACCGGCCAGGGCAGGGGCTACTGTGTAAACGTCCCTCTGCCGGTGGGTACTTATGACGAAGCATACATCAAGGCATTCAAGGCGATAGCACCGCCACTGATCGCCGCTTACAATCCCGATGCAATCGTTCTTCAGTTGGGCGCTGATGCCCTTGCCGGTGACCCGCTTGCACACCTGTGCTTAACTAATAATGCTTATGTCGGCGTTATCGAATCCGTGCTGAGTTTTAATAGACCCATCCTTGCAACTGGGGGCGGCGGATATGACATCGACAACACCGTAAGGGCCTGGGCCCTTGCCTGGACCATACTATGCGGCGCCGATAGTGACCGGAGCAAGAATCCTATTATCGACGGCGTCATGCTCGGCACTTCTCAATGGCACGGCCCGTTGCGGGACAAAGCGCTTGCCGTAAACAACCAGCAGCGGGATACGGTGATGCCCGCAATAGAAGCCACAATAGAAACGATTAAGGTAAAAGTCTTTCCAATTCACGGCCTCTGACGAGTTGGCTCATCAGTGACTTCTCGGTCAAAAAGAAGAAAATTTTTGCGTATTCTTAAAGTCTTCTGAAAAAATTCCGAACAATAATAATTCTCGTTATCGGGTTTAAGTCAGAGAAGTCGATGAGCTTGGGAGAAAGGCTCCATGTCGTCAAGTTGGATGTCTGGGGGAGCGGAAAAGAAATAGGAAGCTCTTTGACTTTTGGCCTTTTTGCCTGTGTTAAAACACCGCCATATTGCCGAAATTGGCCACATCCAGAAAAGCTCAAGCTCAAGTACCAAATCTGCCGATTCAAAATGTTAGGCTGGATATAGTAGTAAGTGACTCTAAAAGGTGACATCTCCGGCCATAGCGATTTTGACTTGCTTGACTACTTTCCGGCATCGAGAACAAGCCGCGGTTATATGTGGGCGTAGTAAGAAGGGAGCTAAGAAGCAAGAAGATAAGATTGACTTGATGTTGCCCCTGTCAAGCAGAAGGCGAGTATCTCAAACATTACAGAAATGGAAATACGGGGATGTCTTCGCTGCTGCCCGCACAGGGGCTTTTTTCTTTTCTTCTTGTCCACAGCCCACCCAACCTAAGCCGGGCGGAGAGGTACCGCCGGACACTCAAGGATCAAAGCATTTCGTGGCAATTTACCGGCCAAGCCATTGCACCGGTTACGCAAATTTGGTATTTCGCTGAATGAGAACATGGTGCTGTGCCCAGCCAGAGTCAAATGGGTAGTGGTGTTATGCGTCTTCCTTGAGGAAACTGCGAAAAGAACACTTTTGGCCTTTACTCTTCGTCCTTATCGGTTGAGTGGCCCGTTTTTGGAGCAAGAAAATGAAAAAACTAATTCATTATTTCGTCCAGGGACTTCTGGTCTTTGTACCGATAGCCCTCACCGTCTATCTGCTTGTGTGGGCATTCACAAATTTAGATGCCTTCCTTCGGGCTCTCTTTCGAATAGAAATCCCGGGGCTGGGACTTCTGGTGACGGTCGTATTGATAATTGTTATTGGCTTTCTCACATCAAACTTTTTAGGCAGGAAGTTCTTTGAGCTCATAGAAAAGCTCTTCAAAAAGCTCCCTTTGGTCAAGCTGCTTTTCTCAGCCCTTAAGGACGTGATTGAGGCCTTCGCTGGTGAGAAGAAAAGTTTTGACAAACCCGTACTCGCCACCATTGTGCCTGCAGCCGATGCAAAGGTGGTCGGTTTTGTTACCAGAGAGAGTCTTGAAAACCTTGGACTTTCAGACCATGTTGCAGTCTACCTGCCTCAATCTTACAACTTCGCCGGCAATGTTTTGCTCTTGCCGAAAGAGTCCGTTAAGCCGTTGGATGTTGAAAGTTCACAAGCAATGGCGTTTGTTGTCTCCGGTGGGATCTCTTCCGGCTCATCGTGAGAAAGTCTTTCTGCCGGTGTTAGCTGTATCGCTGAGTGAGTCGAGCCTCGAAGTGTAGCTGCCGATAAAAGGAGAATCAGCCTCTTAGTTGCTTAATGCAGTCCGGACAAAGCATTTGTCCCGAGTCAATTCTCGCCAGGTCATTCTCTGGAACGTCTTCTCTGCCACAACATTCGCAGGCACCAGTTGCCGTTGGCTCAGCAAGCACCTCGTTCAACTTTGCTTCCACTTGTGCTCTTGCTTCGGCCTCTGCCTTCGCTTTTTCCTCGGCTCTGGCTACCGCCTCGGAGTAAGTCCTTACCTTTTCTTCGAATTCCGCCTTTAGCCTGGCTATCGTTTCAGCCGCTTCGGTTTTGACTTTTTCTATCTCCTCCGTGCAGGATCTAATCTTTTGCTCAGCTTCCGCCTTGACCTTTGCCTCAATTTCGCCCCTTATGGCGAGCTGCCACATCTCCAGCGCAATCTCTTCAGCTACCTCACGCTCCGTCGTAGCCAAACGCGACCCAGCAGGCTTCAGTGCGCGAGCTTTTGCCTTCTGCTCGCCGGGCAGCCGCACGTTCCACCACCAGCGCTTCTTCTTCTGGTAAATCCTGCCGGGCAGCGCCACCTTGCGTGATTCTTCACCCATCTAAGGCCTCTCAAACGACTAAACAATTACGAAAAGCACCATACGATTATATCGGAAGAGCTGTTTCCTCAATCCAATCTGATGACCCCAGGCAGCGTTTATAACGTTCGCGGCGGTGCTCGATGGAGCAGCCGGATTTCTTATCGGCCCGTAGCAGGAAGCCTGCGAATTCGTGCACCGCTGCTAACCATCACCGCTATCATCACCATCATCGATATTCTACACAATAATCCCCACATCCACAAAATGTGCAAATCTTCAGAGAGAAATTCAAATCGCTCTCGATGTTGCCGCCGGCTGATGTAGCGTTCAGCGCGAATAGCGGGAACCCTTCACCGTATGATGCAAACGCGGCCAGGATTATTCTGTCCCGCCTGCTATGTTTGCTGTTGTCCTGCGTAGTATGCCGAGCTGTGCCCGCTCATCAGAGTTTATGATCCGAGGGCTTTAGGCCCTTTTTGTGCCCGCCGAACCCGATCGGATTGGGCTCGTATTTGCCGACAATATCAACCTTGCTTTTGGCCGGAATCTTATCCTCCATTCCCATGCACCAGTAACATGCATTTACGAGAAGACGGCGAAAACCTTCGTTCTTAAGGTCGCCACCGTGTCCCATGGTCGTAGCGAAAACGCGGGCCGTTTTGCCCTTTTCCCCTGTGTAAGATTTTGTCCAGGCCACCGGCACCGGCTCCTTCTCCGGGTTTGGCTCATCATCCGGCTCCATACCCTTTAGCACATGTCCCATGATAAGTGGCTTGCTGTCGCCGCTCAGCGTCGTAATGCCGTAAACATCAGATGGGCCCCAGACATCCTTAATGCCTTTCACAATCGGATGCTTTTCCATGCCTTTCGCAATAAGTCCGCGCGTACTCTCTTTTTGGTGATGTCCGTAATGGTTAATCCAGGTCTCACCCAAAACCTGACGTCCGTACCCACCCTCGAACTGCCTGTCGCGGAAGCTGTATTTGGCGTACGGACTATCCTTGTGCTTGCTGTAGAAGAATGCGTGCGTCGCCGTTCTCAGCCCGAGGATCGGCCTGCCCGAATTGGTGTAATCGATAATGTATTTCATCTGCTCGTCGGGAAGCTCGCGGAAACGCGTGAAAAGCACCATCAGGTCGGCCTGCCCCAGAGCTTCAAGACCCGGAATGTTGTCCACCGTCACGGGATCGATCTCGCCCGTTTCCTTATTGATGGCAAACAGCACCGTGCACTTAAAGCCGTGCTGCACTGATAAGATCTTGGCCAGTTGTGGCATTGAGTCTTCCGATCGGTACTCCTCATCGCCGGTGACAAGAACGATATGCCTTCCCTTGCCCGGCCCCTCGCCACCCTCAAAAACCACCCACGGCTCGGCGTTCAGCCGTCCGCCAACCAGACAGCCCAGCCCCACCAATACCCACGTCCACAGCTTAATTGTCTGTCTCGTCCCGTTCATCTTCTTCGCGTCCTTTCATCCTACAAGAATCCTTATCATATTCGGCAGCCTATCACGTTCACTAATCTAACGAACCTCGCCCAATCTTTCAAGCCCCTTGTAACTGATATGACCAAAGACCGGCCTTCCTTAATATCTTACCCGCATAACCGCCCCGATTTGCCTCAGAAACCAGCAATCTCCCCCATAGCCTCCGCGACCACAAAACTGCATAACCGCCTTCTAATATTTGCCCCCAAACCTGTCCTGAGCGTGGCCGAAGGATTCATTTGCGGCTTGCTTGCCACAACAATTCACTGCTCGCTCATCTATTTCACCATTTTTACCCTTTTTCCTTTGACTGTTGCCTTATTTTGCGATATTCTCTGCCGTGAAAAGTGAATGCAGCCGGGAGCCGTATCAACACGAAACACGATTCACTAAGCACGAATTTATGCCGGATAGCTTCACCGGATACGAGATGTGGAATTATCTGCTCGGGTCCACCCCGTGAGATACTCAAAGCTTATCTTATCGGGCGAGCGGAAAGTCTTCTCGAAATGACTCGAGACTGTATGTACATTGTGCCTTGTGGGTTGACTCAGCTGGCCCAATAGACTGACATTCGGGGACTTCAACAAAAATGGCGAAAAACAACAATTGGGAGAGTCTGAGATATGCAGGTTGAAAATATCAAGAAAGGAAGCAGCCAAGGAATGTATTCTATCGAGCAATATGAGGGGGCCAAGAAGTGGTGTTTTGCGATAGTGCTTAATAGGGCGCAAACAAATTTGCAGGGGAATCCGAAGTTGTTCGAGGAAACGCTGACACGATTCGAAAGGATCAGAAAGGAAGATTGGTTTGACCAGGAAACGAAAAAACTGATCTATGCAAAACAAGAACAAAACGAAGTAGAGGAGGAAATTCAAAAAGCGGCTGATGAAAAGCTTAGAGATTTGAGGAATTATTTCTCGCACTATTTTCATACGCCTGACTGCCTGATATTCACCCAAAATGACCCGGTCAGGATAATTATGGAAAAAGCGTACGAAAAGGCGCGTTTTGAACAGGCAAAAAAGGAACAGGAAGATATTTCGATTGAATTTGGGGAGTTGTTCGAAGAGAACGGCAGGATAACATCAGCAGGTGTGGTATTTTTCGCGTCATTTTTTGCTGAGAGAAGGTTCCTAAATCGGTTAATGGGATATGTTCAGGGGTTTACGCGTACAGAGGGGGAATATAAAATAACGCGGGACGTTTTTTCGACATATTGTCTTAGGGACAGTTATTCGGTTAAGACGCCGGATCATGATGCGGTCATGTTCCGGGATATTCTGGGGTATTTGTCACGAGTTCCCAGTGAGTCGTATCAGCGTATCAAAGAATCGCAAATGCGAAGCGAAACCCAGTTAAGCGAAAGAAAGACGGACAAGTTCATATTGTTTGCGCTGAACTATCTTGAGGATTACGGGCTGGAGGATTTGGCAGACTACACAGCATGTTTTGCCAGAACGAGGATTAAGCGGGAGCAGGACGAAAATACAGATGGCAAGGAGCAGAAACCTCACAGGAAGAAGCCGAGAGTCGAGATTCATTTTGAGAGAGCCGAAGGAGACCCATTTTATATCAAACACAATAACGTCATTCTGCGAACTCAGAAGAAAGGCGCCCAAACCTATATATTCAGGATGGGCGTCTACGAGCTTAAATATCTTGTTCTACTGAGCTTATTAGGAAAAGGAGCAGAGGCAGTCAAAAGAATCGACAGGTATGTTCATAGCTTGCGCAACCAGTTGCCTCACATAGAGAAGAAAAGCACGGAAGAGATTGAAGGATACGTGAGATTTCTTCCGAGGTTTGTGCGTTCCCATCTGGGTCTCTTAGGGGTTGATGATGAAAAAAAGATCAAGGCGCGAGTTGATTATGTTAAGGCCAAGTGGTTGGAGAAAAAAGAAAAGTCGAGGGAGCTTCAGCTCCATCGAAAAGGACGGGATATTCTGAGGTATATCAATGAGCGGTGTGAGAGGCCGCTGAACATCGATGAATATAACCGTATTTTGGAGCTTTTGGTCACTAAGCACCTCGACGGGTTTTACCGAGAGCTTGAAGAATTGAAGAAGACCAGACGGATAGATAAGAACATCGTGTGCAATCTTTCCAGGCATAAAAGCGTCAATGCGCTGCACGAAAAGGTGTGCGATTTGGTCGTGCAAGAACTTGAAAGCCTAGGCAGAGAAGAACTGAAGGAATATGTTGGACTGATACCCAAAGAAGAAAAAGAGGTGTCATTTGAAGAAAAGACGGACAGGGTTGTGAAACAGCCGGTTATTTATAAAGGATTTTTGAGGAATGAATTCTTCAGAGAAAGCAGAAAGAGTTTTGCGAGGCTTGTTGAAGAAGCGGTGAGGGAAAAAGGAGAGGTTTATGATGTTCCTCTGGGGGGGGAGTATTACGAAATCGTGTCACTTGATACGTTTGATAAAGACAATAAGAGACTGTATGAAACACTGGCAATGGACAGGCTTTTGCTGATGATCGCAAGGCAATATCATCTTAGTCTTAACAAAGAGCTTGCCAAGAGGGCACAGCAAATCGAGTGGAAGAAAGAGGATGGCGAAGAAGTAATTATTTTCACCTTGAAGAATCCGGCACAGCCGGAGCAGAGTTGTTCGGTACGGTTCTCGCTGAGGGATTATACGAAACTCTATGTGATGGACGACGCGGAGTTTTTGGCCCGACTTTGCGATTATTTTTTGCCAAAAGACGAAGAACAAATCGACTACCATAGGCTTTATACGCAAGGGATGAACAGATACACAAACCTGCAAAGGGAAGGAATTGAAGCCATACTCGAGCTTGAGAAAAAGACTATCGGTCCAGAGCAGCCAAGACCTCCAAAGAACTACATCCCATTTAGCGAGATAATGGATAAAAGCGCCTACAATGAAGATGACCAGAAAGCTCTCCGACGTGTGCGAAACGCGCTTTTGCATCATAACCTTAATTTTGCCAGGGCAGATTTTAAGAGGTTCTGTGGAATTATGAAAAGGGAAGGGATTGAAAAACGCTGGTCTTTAGCAGTATGAAAACAGGTTCTAATGTGTGCGCATTGCACCAAAAACCCTGGTATTTTCAGTGATTTTTCTGTTGTAAATCCAATCGAGATAACGTATTATCGAGGATGTGCTGGAGAAGCCCCCGATTTGTGGGGTGATTACAGCTCTCGTGCGTAAGGAGTGCTTTCCCAATCAGCTGGAGAAGCCCCCGATTTGTGGGGTGATTACAGCAGTGATAGTCTTCGGTCTCATCTTCGATTAGCTGGAGAAGCCCCCGATTTGTGGGGTGATTACAGCGAAACGCCCAAAGGAACTTGCTAAGCCAGTGCTGGAGAAGCCCCCGATTTGTGGGGTGATTACAGCCAAATCAGACCGAGCCAGATATAGCTCGAAGCTGGAGAAGCCCCCGATTTGTGGGGTGATTACAGCACAGTGACGTCAAGCGTGGTGTCTCATTTTGCTGGAGAAGCCCCCGATTTGTGGGGTGATTGCAGCTTCAAATATTCTGTTATGATTTGTCGTACAGCTGGAGAAGCCCCCGATTTGTGGGGTGATTACAGCGCTCTCTTGGTTTTATCAATTCGGTCAGCGCTGGAGAAGCCCCCGATTTGAGGGGTGATTACGGCGCATCTAAAATTCTTATCAACTTTTACGGCGCTGGAGAAGCCCCCGATTTGTGGGGTGATTACACCTCGATAGCTCGCCCCAAGCAGGAACCCGCGCAACACATTGCGCAGCCAAATATGCTTAAGATTGCTGCGTCCGCCATAGTCGGACTCGCTGTGATGTGGCTTTAACGCGTGAAATTCAAACTCGCGAACTCTCCGTGATATTTTTTCGCTGCCCGGTCGTGCGCCTTCGCCGCTTCAACCTCATCATCGAAGTAGCCGATATGCCTGCACGTGCCCTCGTGACTGATATTAACACGCCATTTCCTCATCTGCTTATTCCACACTACGCCCATAAATCCGCTTCTTTTGCGCTGGCGGTTCCACGCATTCTGCGCAATCGTCGCCGCTCGCAAATTGGCCTTGCGATTATCCAAGCCCTTATGATTGATATGGTCGGCAACCATGTCGTTGCCGACCTTAATAATCTCGCGATGCATAGTCCTCTGTGTTAATGTCCGAACGGTGAACAAATAAATCATCTCCGCCATCATCGGGGACAATAAAACCGTATCCCCTTCTTGCATTAAACCATTTCACTGTACCTGTACTCACGTCTTCGCCTCCCGGGCCCGTTTTCAGACCACTTCACCACTATCTGTCATTTCTTAAACGTTCGAAGCATACTCTTGGGAGATTAAAGAATACAGCTTCATGAACACTTTATCAAGTATACTCGATTGGCCGGCCCCTGGCCACACTACGATTGACCATGACATAGCTAGATTCACGATGTCCATTATAATGCATCGTGAAGTCGAAAGGCTGTTCAGATAAGCTACGAAGCGTGGCCGACACGTCGTAACGTGGATGCCTCAAAGAAAATTTTTGTGGCAACAGGGATTTGGAGCAGCCGACAAGGCTGCAATCCAGCGGGTGAAAGTCCCGTCGTGCCAGTTGCCCGATTCAGGCACGTAGCGATGCCACATCTCGGAATGGGTAACCATCCGGGCGATGCGTGGTGTAAACGGCCCGGCTGCCCTGAGCTCATATATGCTCAGTGGTGGGTGCAACCGCAGGGCATAGCAGGTATAGGAGCTTGAACGTTATGGAATGACTGCAGCCCCGAAATTTGCCCCGTTGTTGAAGTTGCATTGCGACGGATAATTGGCGTGTCGAACCTTTAAATCCTGAGGTGAGACCGCAGTCCTTCGGGAAGAAACGGGCAAGGGCACCGAAGGGACGCTGCGGGGTAAGGGTCCTTGCACCTATACAAGGATTGCAGAGATAATGTCGGGAAGGGCCGTTTCCCAGCAGGGACTGGCGACAACCTGCAAAGACCTAACGTACAAGGGAAAACCAAGACGTTGGGAGGGATTTGGTCTGGCGCATGAGTCCGTATGAGCTATGAAGGAAGAGTAATGTCTTCTGAGGTGACTTTCAAAGTCATCCAGGTAGTGGGTAGCGCCCACGCCTGACAAAGGGGCTCTGGGTACTCGGTGGTTCTGAGTAAGGCATGTGCATCCAGGCACCGAACTGGAACGAATGCCATGGACTCTCGGAACGAGGATACTGGTAAACTGTACAATTATGGGGTGCAAGTGAGCTAGCACTTAAGTCTCAAATTGTACAGGAAGGCCTTTATCCAGAAAATGACAAATAGGGCCGAGACCAGAACCGGATTTGGGAAATCCGACTGTCCGGGATCGCAGGGAGGCTTGCGGAAAGGTGGACTATGGTGAAGGCTAAACGGGCACGTAAAGCGGAAACGCTGAAACAGCCAAGCCTTTGCCTAAGGTTGCGCGCGCCGCATTTCTATCCCGATTGGTATTTGACTGTGAGCTTCATAGGTATACGTTTCGATCTAATTCCATATAACCAATCCATCGAATCTACTTCGTCCTCATGGATAACCAGTCGCATCAACTTATCTCCGTATAACCACGCTTGTCGTTCACCTTAGCTACCATCGACTCGGCT
>Ga0209427_10000032_pt1 | contig 107414 bp, 79 predicted proteins | sample DeeMarSWOR136_30_FD_187465 | JGI IMG/M metagenome (GOLD analysis project Ga0209427, IMG submission 187465) | Marine sediment microbial communities from White Oak River estuary, North Carolina - WOR-1-36_30 (SPAdes) (version 2) | ecosystem: Environmental > Aquatic > Marine > Intertidal zone >... | reverse complement strand
CCAATTCAAACCCAAACAAACCCGACTCCCCAGAGGCTAAAATCAGCCCAAATATCTATTATACAAAGGGATATAGCAGTGAGACCGCCTTCAGGCGGGGAAAAAACAAACCCAAACAAACCCAATTCCTGAGAAACGCAAATCATTGCTTGCCCCCGTTTCTGTCTTCGACGGAAGACACGAGGGCGCTTTTTCCGCTAACATCTGGCACGGCGCGAGATTATAATAGGCTCTTCAGCCTAATTTCATATTTCCAGAGAACGCCAATCGAAAGGGCTTGGAAATGGATAAGAAAAATCTGACAAGGCGGCAATTCATAGCCGCGGCATCGGCGGGCGGGCTTGCTGCGGCTGCCTCAAGGACCATCCCTGCATACGCAAATATAACCAACAAAGCCACTAAACTGGCAATCCTTGGCGGCCAACCCGTCAGACAGAACAAGAGCTGGCCTCGCTGGCCATACTGGGATGAGAACGTCATCAACTCGATTGTCCAGACCACAAAAAGCAGGATATGGTGCAGAATCCAGTCCCCGTCGGGCACGGTCCCCACATTTGAAAAGAAGTTCGCCGAACTGATGGGAACAAATTTCTGCGTCGCCACCGGCTCCGGAACACAGGCGCTTCACACCTGCGTGGAAGCTCTTGGAATCGGCCCAGGGGACGAAGTCATCACCTCACCCTACACCGACCCGGGGACAATTGCCTCCATCTTGTCCGCCAGAGCGCTGCCCGTCTTAGCCGACTTGGATCGCGAATCTTATCAGCTCGATCCGGACGATGTAGAAAGAAGGATCACCGAAAACACCAAAGCGATTATGCCGGTGCACATGATGGGACAGCCCTGCCACCTGGAAAGGTTTATGGAGATTGCCAAAAAGCACAAGTTGAAAGTGATCGAAGATGCCGCTCAGGCACACCTGGCCGAATATCAAGGCAAGAAGCTGGGGACCATCGGCGACGTCGGCTGTTTCAGCTTTCAATCCAGCAAGACAATTGCCTGCGGAGAAGGCGGCGGGATAATCGGAAATGACGCGGAGCTCATGGACAAATGCTATACCGTCCATAACCACGGCACATCTCGCCGCGGACGCACCGAAGTAGCCGGCCCCAAATACCGCATGAATGAATTTGAAGCAGCCGTCCTGCTTGGCCAGTTGCCCGGCGTCCACGAACGCTTCGCCCGCCGCAACGAAAACGCTGCCTATCTAACCGCAAGGCTCAAAGATGTTCCGGGCATCGTTCCCCAAAAACTTTACGACGGCACCGCCAGCGGCTCCTTCTATCTCTACGCCACGACGTATAAAAAAGAACACTTCAACGATACGGACCGCAGTAAGTTTCTAAAGGCCGTAAGTGCCGAAGGGGTCAGTTTCAGCCCATATATAGCGCAGGGATTACATAAGGAACCCTGGGTAGAGCACATACTGAACTCGAGGGTCTACAAGACAATGTTCTCCAAACAGAGACTGCAAAGATACCGCGACGAGATTGCGTGCCCCAACTGCGACAAGGTTTGTCAGGAGATGGCTATGATTTGGGCTTCAGGCCCACTGCTGGCAGCCAGAGAGGATATGGATGACGTGGCCAACGCTCTCCTCAAGGTCTATGAGAATAGAGATAAACTAAGGTCGGTATAATCAGAAACAACGCTCGGCAAGTGAAGACCTTTCATGCTCCGTATGGCGGACATAAATTAGATGTCAGGCCTTATCTGGCTTATGAGGTCCAAAGCCTCCTTTATTATAAGCTCCCCGGCCCCTTTTGCCAGATTGGTGCCCGAGCCCGGCTCATATCCGCCTTCCTCATAGGCCTGGCTGTGGCAGACATAGCCAACAGCATCGTTACTCAGCGCGATAACAAGAAGATTGTCCAGTCCGGCTCTTTTCTTGATCTCCAGACCCACTTCCACCAGAACCTCGCCCGGCAATCCCAAAAGATAAATCTCCCCAATTCGCAGGACTTGAATCTCTGTTGTCAGCGTCTCCTTCGCCTTATCTGCATCTATAATTCTATCAGGCGAAAGGGCTTCCTTCAGAGGCAACTGAACTTCCCTGGTCAGGGCCTTTAAGCTAACGTCCCTACAGGTCCGAACAAGCTGAAGTCTCCTCACGACCTCTCCCGCTAAGGCCTTGCCAATCTGCAAACGAGGCTCTTTACCTCGTTTTATGGGGACTATATCGCCGGCGGTCCCGGAGGTGAAAAGACAAATCCCGCCCTCGGCGTTCTCTACAATCCGCATAGTATGGCCGGGATAATCGGCCGATATGGAGTAAAACCAATCAGGATATGCACTGCCGCTAACGGCATGGCAGGCAAAATTGACGACCGAGCCGACAATTTCGCCATCCAGATTCTCAACTCTGAGCACCCACGCCTCCGGATCGACAGGGCAAAAGGTCAATTCCGGCTCCGGCGCTGGGAACTTGAATGTCACCGTCACTGAACCGTCCGGGCTGCGCACTGTCTTTCTTGTCGCAAGGACTTCCGGCGGAAGGCTAAATTTCATCTGCGCCGAACCGTCCGCATTCTTCGGCCTGCGATTGTAGACTATTTCGGGTATTTCACCTTTTACCGCCCCGATCCTCACATCCTGCATATTCTTGTGGGCAAGAAACACCGAATCGGCCATCTTTTTGATGAGGGTCTGGACGTAAGATTCATCAACCGTATTATCCGGCACGTCCGGGCCAATCTTTGTTTTTTCAAAGATCTTAGGCCCAAAGTGAGTATGCGTGGCACAAATCAGAACATTCTGTTTGCTGATGCCGACCTTCTTCTTGACGGCCGCTCGTATCTCGTTCGTAATCTCCAAAGGAACCCACAACAAATCGGTCGAAATGATTGCTATGGTATCGTTACCGTCATCAAGAACCAGCCCTTTGGCGTAGAGCTCATCGACTATGTCATCACTCGGCTTATCTCGACTGCCATAGCCGGAAAGCCAAACCCCAACCGGCGGAGTGATATTTACCCTTGCACAGCCGCCTTTCAGCGCTGCTTGACCGGCAGGACAAAAAACACTCTCAGCCAGTAAAACAATAAAGACCAGCAAAACAACTTCCAAGAAAAACCGTTTTCTCATGGCTCTTATCCCCTAATACTGCCAAATGGTTGGCAGCATCGTATATTTGCACACAGAGGATGTCAAGTTGTGCAAAATAACGATTTGACAAGCACGTTGTTGACAGGTAAGATCTGAAACGGCATAATCCTACGAGCGGAACTTCGACAGAGATCTGACAGCAGGCGTGGTTCAGGGAAACTACATGAAGAATCGTTGCCATAAAGAGAAGAAGCAATACCCAAGCAACTACCTGCCGGCAACGTCTCGGTGCACTGGGCAGTGTGGAAACCACGCGTCCGGTAAGGTTCTCGTCGGGCCGATGGAGGCCCTGCTATTGCTGGCAAAATGAACATGGGCGAAACACGAGGACTCAAACAGAAGGTAGCTCTGGTGACAGGTGGGAGTTCTGGAATAGGCAGGGCTTCAAGTATAGCGTTTGCCGAAGCTGGTGCCAGAGTGGTTATTGCAGACGTAGACACCGTCGGGGGCAAGAAAACCGTGTGCCAAGTCAAGGAGTTGGGTGGCGATGCTCTGTTTCTGAGAGCAGATGTTCGGCGAGTTAAAGATGTCGAGTCCCTCATTCAACATGTTGTCAAAGCCTACGGCAGATTGGACTGTGCTCATAACAATGCTGGAATAGCAGGTGAGATAGCCAAGACTGCGGAGTGTACGGAGGAGAACTGGGACAATGTTATCAACACAAACCTCAAGTCGGTATGGCTGTGCATGAAGTATGAAATCCTGCAGATGAGTCACCAGCAGCGTGGCGTGATTGTCAACACTTCCTCTGTTTACGGTTTGACTGGTTGCCAAAGATGGTTACCTGCTTATGCCGCTAGCAAACATGCAATCGTCGGATTAACCAAGACCGCAGCTTTGGAGTATGCTGAGACGGGCATAAGAGTGAATGCCGTATGCCCGGGAGCTGTCGACACACCCTTCAGGAAACAACTTGGAGAGAAGCATGAAGAAGCACTGAAGAGTGGGCAACGCTACCCAATTGGCCGAATCGGGTCGGCTAAAGAGGCTGCCGACACAGTCGTGTGGCTATGCTCGGATGCCGCCTCGCTTATTACCGGAAGCACAATAGTAGTTGATGGCGGACTCACGGCGCAGCAGATTATGTAGGGTCGTTTACCCACACACTAAACTTTGCACGTCAGCGAGACCAATATCTGACATTAAATCAGAGAGGTGGAAAAATGCCGGAGAATGAAAGACTGCGAGAACAAAGACGGTGGGCATGGGACTACTTTGAATTGCACGCGGGCCAAAGGATGTCATTGTTCAACTTCTTTGTCCTCATCTCCGCCCTCCTAACTGCAGGCCTGGCCAGCACTTTCAAGAAAGACTGTGATTTACAGCTTCTCGCTTTCATTCTGGGCTTAAGCTTGCTGGTAATATCCCTCGTCTTTTGGAGGCTGGACCTGCGCGTCGGCAGCTTTGTCAAGCATGCAGAGGAAACCCTAAAAAGCCTCGAGAAACCTTGGGAAAAGGAAGAGGGCAATCTTGACGAAAATTCGGCCCTTTTTTCTGCCGAGGACAGGAAGACGACTAAGCTGCGAGCAGACCTACGTAAGAAGTACCGATGCTTTCAGCCCTGGATTTGCCCTGTCACCTACTACGAGTGTTTCCGTCTGGTCTACATTGTGTTTGCCGTTATTGGAATCGCTGGGATGATTCTCTCCGTTGTTGGATTCGGGAATTGACGAGCTGGGTTATCGGATTCGTGTCAAGCCATGCGGCGTTCTAAGGAATTCAATGCGATGCATGAAGTTACATCGTGAGCCCCGTTCTTTGACAGGGCTTTATGCTGGTTCGCCGAGGAAGGCTTCGGGAAAGAAGAGCGGCTTGTATGTTATCGAAGTCCGTAGGCGGAGCGCAGCGGGAGAGGTACTCGCTCGGCCGCACTTGCGACTTGATTACCAGGGTTTTACAGCTTCGTTATAGAAGTAGATGTCATCAACCTTGCCGAAATAGAAGCTTTTATCACCCGGATGGTAGGCGCCGATTACGAGGCGGTGCCCCTGGCTGGCCACTCTGCCACTATAGGTCGCCGTAGTCTTTTCGCCACCGATGTAGACAGCCATGGTCAGTGTGGAGCCATCGAGGGACACGGCCACATGAGACCATTCGTTCAATGGCGCGATAGCTTCTGACAGCACGGAGGCGGTGCCAGAAGGTTGCTGGACGAAGAACTGCAGCTTGCCGTTTGGAAGTTGCATAAGGAAATAATCATTCTGCAAGGGGATGGTCCTTCCGCGGGAGACAATATGGCACGAGCGCATATCATCAGGCTTGATCCACATAGACAGGGTCATTTGCTCGCTTGCAAACTCGGGGTTACGACCGCAATCCATATAGTCATCAAGTCCGTCGAATTGCAGGGCTCCATTAATCTTGCCATCGGTCCACAGTGGTCCGTACAAGTTGGCGTCGTTGTCGCCGCATTCGTCGTGGGCGACAGTGCCTTCTGTTTCATCCAGCTTCCAGCACGCCGCCGAATAAGGAGCGGGGTCCTTGTGCAGCCAGTCTGCGGCAAGCCAGTTGTAGTCGCGGCAGTTGACTATGCCGTCACGAGTGATGTCGGCGCGGGTTGACAGGCCATCAGTGAGCCAGGCCCGGCAGAGTATCTCCAGGTCTTTTACATCTACTGAACCGTCTAAGTTAAGGTCGCCGGGGCTTCGGATGGACTTGCTGGCTTCGGCTGTTCCGCCGTACGCGCCCATATTGATCATTCCACCGTTTGGGGTAGGCTCATGGCCGACGGGCAGCGTAGGGTCGCCGGCATCAATACACGGGCTTGTCACACCGTCTTTTACCCATGCAGCGGGGTCACTGGGCGGCAGGCCGAGAGATGGGTCAAAGCGGCCGGCCCGGGATTTGAGGTGGAAGTCACCACTTCCGGCGAAACAGGGGTCCTCAACTATGTTTCCTGGGCCCGACCAGAGCATCTGAGCGCAAGAATAGCTCACGTTCGGATCGGCTTCGGACCGAATTCCGTCGGGATTGTTGCCCCAGATGATCGAGGAGTTCACGGTCACGGTATTTTCGCTCATCAAGAAGATGCCAGCGCCGGTGCGGCCGTTTATGGAATTGTTCGAGGCGAGCGTACAGTTCGTGAGCGTCCCTTTTGCCTTGGACATGAAGTGTATGCCGGCGCCGTCATCCATGGCGTTGTTGTCTGCAAACAGTGTGTTGTGCAAATCCACATCGGCCAGCTCGGCCACCGCCATTCCACCACCATCATCTTCGGAGTGATTGTTCCGGAAGACGCAGCCGGTGAAGGTGCCCATGGCTTTTTCCGTGAAGTAGGTGCCGCCGCCATCACCGGGGTGAGTCAAATCGTAGGCGAGGTTGTTCCAGAATTCACACTGGCGGAAGGTGCTGTTACTACTTGCGCTGGCGTAAACGCCACCGCCCCAGACGGCCTGGCAGTTAGTGATGATTACATCAACGAAATTAGGCTCGGCGACGGTGAATATGGCGACACCGCCACCTTTGGGGGGATAGTCGTCTACATTCGGGTTGGTGGCGCTACAATCAGCAATCTGTACGCGTACGAAGTTCGGTTCTGCAGAGTCCTGAATGCAAAATGCGCCTCCGCTCCTGCGGACGATCGTACCGGCGATATTGCAGTCCTCAAACAGGGAGACATCGTTGTTGCACAAGAAGCCCACACCACCTTCCCACTCGGCGTCAGGGTTATTTATATTACCCTTGCCTATAAACTCACAGTTGTGGAACTGCGTTTGGGTGGAGGATAAGTAGAAGCAACCTCCATTTCTATCCTCGGCAGTGTTACGTATGAAAGTGCACTGGTCAAATGTTGCGCGGCTGTCATAGCACATGCCGACCCCGCCGTTGAGTTTTGCCCAGTTCTCTTCGAAGTGGCATTCGACGAAGCAGGGATCGGTGTTCGCGGTCATATAGAGTGCTCCGCCATCGCCTTGCCACCTTGCCTTGTTCTTTATGAAAGGACACTTCTGACAGTTCAACGTCCCAGGTACATCTATGCGGATTGCGCCCCCGTATTTGGCTTCGTTGCCTTCAAAAATGGATTCTTCTACTTCGGTTCTTCCCAAGCACGTCAGTCCGCCGCCGGTTGAGCCTGACCAGTTGTAGTTGTTCCGATAGAAGCGGGAGTGAATGACGTTCACATCGGCGGTGGTGTTCACGTAGATTCCGCCACCGCTACCAGCACCGTTCTGGATGAAGTTGGAGTCTGCAACCTGAAGTTGGGCGGAGACGTGAATTCCGCCACCTGCCCCAGCGCCGTTATAGGAGACGTAGCTGTCGCTCACAACAATTGATACGGTATTTACGTCCAGATATAACCCACCGCCGGCGCCGCCGGAGTTCCACTCGATGTTGCTATTCACCACGGAGGTGGCGGTATCGGCGAAAGCGTAGACACCACCGCCCTTGCCGGCGGCGCCGTTTCCGGACACACTGCTTTGCATCATGGCGCAATGACCTTCGGCGAGGTAGATACCTCCCCCATCAGCGTTGGCCTTATTGTTATGTATGTCGCAGTTTAGGAAGTTGGCGTCTGCCCGGAGTACAATACCGCCAAAGATCTCCTCGGCCGTAATGCTCAGGTCCATAATATTGCTGTCTTCAATATGTCCAAAGACAGCATTTGTAATGGAAGTGCCTGGGCTGCCAGCACCGTTGATGTCACGAATGCAGATGATGCTCCGGCCGCGAATGTCGTACTCACCTTCGCTCATGTGCAACGCAGCGGTGATGTTCCCCGCCAGGCCGCCTACGCCCGTGTCAGCCCCCATGTTGCCGCCGTCGCTGGCCGTGCCGACGCAAGGTGATTTCGGATACTTTGCAAGGCTGAAGTTGAAGCCGTCCAATGCGTGTTGCAGGTCACAATAAGGAGTACCGGGTGTCCCTATTCCAGGACAGGACGATGACGCATCCACGTAGATAGCGTTAAGGGCACCCCAACCCCCGTATTTTGGGTCACAGCAAATTACGCCGTTGTTAGGATCTGGTCCGTCCTCGTTAAGAGAGGTGGCGATGTTGACGACTGCCCCGTTGGCTTCCACTGAGCCGCCTGCATTCCTCCACAGGATGCTGTCCCCAATATGCACTATTGCGTTGGTATCCAGGTAAATCCCGCTGCGTTTGTGTGGCGCGAAATTGCCAACAACGCTGCAGTGGTCGAGGTCAAGATACGATAGTCCCGTCACACGAATACCACCTGCATAGCCGCGTGCGCTGTTGTTGTAAGTGACCAGGCAGTTTGTCAGCACGGCGTTTGCTTCGTTTTTGAGAAACATCGCGCCGCCATCGAAGAGCGCTGAGTTGCCAAGAAATCGTGTGGACCCGAACGTGCCAAGCGCATGAGGTCCGAGATAGACGCCTCCTCCACTCCTGCCGCATTCGTTGCCCTCCAGTTTGCAGTTATTGCAATCATTGCAGTCAGCGAAGTAGGGCTTGCAGTCGTTGCAATCATCGCAGTCGGTGAAGTACGGGTCGCAGTCGTTACAGTCATTGCAGTCAACAAAATGGACCTCGCCTCCGATGATAGACCCACCGGCAACGAACACGCCCCCGCCATCGTAGGTGGCGTCATTCCGGTAGAGCGTCGTGCTCAAGAATCTCAGAATTCCTGTGCCCGCCACGTACACTCCGCCACCTGAGACCTTGGCACGGTTGCTTCTGATCAGAGAGTGCGATACGTAGGGGAACCGCCCAGTGCCGCCACAGACATGCTCGCCGGCGAAAAGAGCGCCCCGCGTAAAGATGGCGCCACCAAAATATCTCGCCTCGTTCTGCTCGAAGAGGGAGTCTTTGACTGTGAATACACCGAAGTCCTCGCAAGCCAGGCCGCCACCCTTACCGCCCCAGCCCAGCCTTGAATCACCCGGGCAATTGTTCCACACCAGATGTGTGTGGTTAATGTCAAGCGTGGCGAAGACATCGACATACACGCCGCCGCCGTGGTCGTCAGCCGTGTTGTTCTCGATAAGAGTCTCATTGACGTCCACATTGCTCAGCAGCGCACAACAAATACCGCCCCCTTTGCCGTGAACGAAATTCTCACGGATGATGCAGTTGGAGATGTGGATTCGAAAGCAGGTGCAATAGGTCCCGCCACAATAGATTCCCCCGCCACAACCGTCATAGGTCTCGTCGCTGGGGCATGTATTATTTTCGATCACACAATCGACAATATTTACATCGCTACTCTCGCTGGACCCCACAAAGACACAAATACCGCCGCCGTCCATTTTGTTGATGCCTTCGGAGCCGCTGCCGTCCGTGATGCGAAAGCACTGCAAGGTCACGCCACCAGTCGCAATCAGAACGACTGTGTCTTCGCCGTTGCCTTTCAGATGCGGCTTGGCCCCGCAGTCGCCTTTGAGGGTGATTGCCTTTTCCAGGCGAAGCGGAAAGCTCTCTTTTGGCTCCGAGTAGGTGTCCGCAGCTACAAGGACTGTGTCACCATCGTCGGCAGCTTCGAGTGCCTCCGTAATTGTCGAGTAGTCGCCTGGCACGCGACGCACTGTAGCGAAGCCCGGCGGGCCGGCAAACAGCACGATTAGCAACAAGACGAGCTGCAGCCTCCGAGAGGCTCTTGGGAAAAGCGCAGGCGCAAATCGTACGGCATGTCCTGCCGGAAAGGAACCAACGCCTCCCGACGAATCATTATGGCACGCCGGTGTGGTCGGACCGCTGAAGGGTGTGTTTGTCTGAGTCAGACTGTGATGTAATTTCATGGGCCACCTCCATAAGCGGGAATTTGCCACTTGTACTACTCTGCAACACTCCTACACACGTTAGGCTCTATAATACCAGAACTTCCTTTAGATTTCAATAATTTGACCGGCCGGTCCAATGACTAAAGCTGTCACAGTTCCTGAGGAACCCAATAAGCTATGCCAGAATCCAGTTTTTTAGCGCTATTTTGGTGTATTTCAACCGTAGTTCATGAGAAGCCTTTTCACCAGAAATCGGCCTTGAAATTCGCTGAAGACGGCTCTACTTCCATACGGCTGGAAGCAAACAGAAAAGAGGCAAGCTAAATGGCCTGCCTCCGTAACCTGTCACGGTACATTCTCTCCGGCAATGCCTCAAGCCGCTCAGACTTAGAAATTACTCGGGTCTCGGGCAATTTCCAGCAAGGTCGCAATCCTGCTTCTTCCAGTTGGCAATAACGATGGCCAGATCGTTGCTCATTACGCGATACTTCTGGAGGCCCTGCGGCTTGTGGTCGATGTCGGCGCAAGGATCAAGCGTAGCATCGTCAATGAGCTTTTTCCAGTTAGCGGCGAGAATGCCCAAGTCGTTGCTCATTACCCGGTATTTCTGGAAGCCCTCCGTAGCAGCGTCGGCGTCGCCGTCGCACTGATATGGTGCGCACCAGCAATCCGGCTTGCCCAGAGTGACCCAGTCGTTGTAAGTCGAGTAGGTCGAGGGCAGGCACCCACCAGCACTACGGGGACCGAACTCTATCAGGGAGGGCGGGATCAGCCCGCGACCGAAGGCAGCAATGCCGGTAGTATTCGGGCGTAAAGAGCAACTGACGGGTCCCGATGCTTCTGCATGTATCTCTACGACCGCTACCCGTGCCCACTGCGGCTCTTTCGCAACTGCAGACAGTGACGAGCCACCCAGCTCGTGAATGCTACAGGCCTCAATCGTACCTGATTCGAACACCGTGAAGATTCCACCATGCGCGATTGATTGTACCGATACCGCACCGCACGGATTGAAATCCAGATCGACATATACCGATGTCAACCCGGTATTGGTGCTTCCCACATCGCCTGCCCAGACCTCAACGTAGTAGTCCTGGCCTGCCGTCAGGGACGAGACCGATGTCGGCAAGGTTTCTGTTGTGTCCGAGGCGGACGGCGATGCCAAAGTCACAGCACATACCTTGACATCCGGCACAGAATAGCTCGACGCCATAGCGCCGAGCGAGCTGTATGCTGCCGCCCCAAGCTGACAAGGCGGCCACTGGATAGAGGGGTCATCACAGATCTTCGCCCAGGCCGTCGCAAAGAATGCAAGGTCGCCCGGAGCAACAGTGCCGTCGCAGTCAAAGTCGCACATAATGCAAGCAACGGCCCCGCCGCATCCGGAAACTCCAGCGGGTCGTAGCCAGCAGCAGGCAAACAGCGAAAAGTCCCCTGGTCCTATGAAACCGTCTTCTTCGAGGTCATAGACGCAATGGGGTTTGATTGGCGCGCCAGGCCAAAAGCCGCCGAGGACTTCATAGATGCCTCCGCTCATCCAATCGGCATCCGGCTGGCCGATGGTGCTGGTTACAACGTAGGGCCCGCCGCTAATCGTTCCGCCGCCGCTGTCGATCGTATACCAGTCAACCTCGTATGGTCCTGCAGCTTGGGACAGGGCGGGTATCGCCAGCGCCAGCAAGCATGAGAACCACGGAACCATCTGCTGGCCTTTTCTGCTTGCAAGAAGGATACTTACACGTCTCATGGTTGCACCTCCTTTACTACAGCAAGCTGATACTGCTGTATTATATTCTCCAGAGCCTCAAGTCTTTGCGTCAACGACTCAGTTTGGGCAACGGTCTCTTCTAATGCGGTTATCTTCTGTTGTTGTGCCTTTACTACCGTTAGCAGATACAAAGCGACTCTGTCATACTTTACTGCATCCGGTCTTCCTTCCTTGTCATATGTCACCAAATCTCGCGCGACCCCGTCGACCTCTTCTGCTATCAATCCGATGTCGCGATCGCCCGATCCCTTCCATTCGAATTCGACCGGCCTCAAGGCACATACGCTGTCAGGGTCGACCTGAAGGTCTTTTATTCGGTTCTTGTATCTCTTGCTTGAGGTCACCTTGAATAGGTGCCCATTCGTGTCCACCTTGACATCATATACAGGTGCGATCCCAAACGTATTGAAATCCCTGATTCTTACCTTCCCATTGACGTCCAACGCTTCGGACGGTGTCTTCGTCCCGATGCCGACGGGGTCTTGGAAGTAATTACTCTGCCCACCATACCCCCAACTAAACTGTGTGCCGTCGTACCATATCGCCTCATCGCCATTGACCCGTAGTGCTGCTACTCCAGTTGTGTCTATATTGACCTCTTTGCTAAAGTAGCCTTTACCCTCAAAGTATCCTCCGTAACCATTGCTACTGGAGCCATGCACGCCGCGGCCGTTGCTGCTGTTGTTGACTCCGTAGACCCCAGCTTTTCCGCTGCCGCTACCTTTGCCATAGACGCCAGTGGCATTGGAACTGGAGCCATACACACCGTAGCTACTGGTGCTCTGGCCATACACGCCGTCGCCTGTGAGACTCTGAGCGCGTATGGCGGTCTCATCGAGCACATCAGTCTCGACATGGAGTTTGCCTGCGGGGGTAGATCCCCCGATGTTGACATTCCCATTTTCGTGTAACATAATCCACCCATAACAACTAAGAACATCATCACATGCGCTAATAGTCAAGATGTTCTCCCCTGCAGCATTTTCATAGCCGCTGATATAGCCAGCCTCACTTCCGTGGCCATCCCCGATGCTCAGGCGAGAGTTCCCGCCAGTGACGAACTCAAACCACGAATTGGCATTTCCGACTCTCAAACCGTACATACCGCTGCTAAGAACATCCAGTTTCCACGCCGGATTCGTCGTGCCGATCCCGACATTGCCGGAAGGTAGTGAGTACATCTTGCTGCCAATGACCTTCCAGTCATTGTCGGCACCGCCCCCAGGCCCGGATAAGGCAGTACCTGCTGTCTCAGCATAAACCGCATAAGGCGTAGGCGTAATCTTCTGACGGGGGCTAAGGATGATGTAACTGCCCGTACTGCTGCCCGGCCGCACGCTAATCTGGAGCCAACGCTCACTGCCGTCGAAGATGTCCGCATTACTCGGAAAATCTAACACCACCGTAAAGTACCCATCAATCACATCAAGCTCATTTACCCTGATCGTATTTCCCACCTGCTTTCCGGTCTGGGCGTCATCGAAGAGCTTAAACTCAACATCGTATAACCCATCCGCTGCAACTTTGTTGTCGAACAGGCGGCCCTGATAGGTAAAACCGTTGACATCGACAGGAGGTTCGACCAGTAGCTGAATGTCTTGCTCACTCAGCGCGTGATTGTAGATGCGAACGTCGTCAATGGCGCCTTCATACAAACGACCACTCAATTCCGCGTTTCTCCCTATATTTACGCCGTAACTACTGCTGGCTATAGAGCCTGTATGAGCGAGACTGGCTTCTAACGTGCCGTCAATGTATAACTTGACGGCGCTTCCATCATAAGTCCCGGCTACATGGTGCCACACGCTGTTAAATGAACTGTCCACAGGAAAGTGAACGGCGCGGTAGCCTCCATCGTAGATGAAGAATTGCATACCGTTGAAGCCGTGCTTCAAAGCGAAACTCTGGTCACCCTTTGTTATGTAGGGGTTGTGCTCGCCATTACCGCTATCATTTGTTCTGACCCACGCCGCAAGTGTAATCTGGCCGGTGATGTCAAGAACTGGACTATTTCCACAGTCCACGTAGTCGTTGACACCGTCGAGGTCCAGCGCCCGCCCGAAAACGCCTTCCACATAGGTCGGTCCGCCGTGTGCAGTCCCGTGCAGGTTATTGCCGGAGCTATCGCTGGCGTTACCCTCGAACTCGTAGTGAGCCACCAGAGCCGCCGAGACGCTACCTACCAAACCCAGCACCAAAACAAAGATTGCTGAAATTCTTGTAGTTCTCATTTTTTGTCCCTTCAAAAAAGGTCAATATTTCAGGGTGCACACTGTGCGCACGGCTATCTGCCCATAAGATTTGAACGAATTGAGTTAATAAAATGGCATAACTCCTCCTCTTGGCACTTCAAAGCTGCCATAACACAGTATACCTGGACTGAGAGAAGATGTCAACCCTGGCGACCGTGCATTGGGCGGGTGCGTCAGGTTTTTGGCGCCAAAAACGATATTTTGCCACGGTTTTTGGGAAATGGCAACAATAAGAAAAGGGCTGTGAGCTTCCTGGCCCACAGCCCTGGGGTTTACAGCTATTGGGGACAGGCGTCGGACCAACTGTCGGCCAGCACGCTGAAATCTTTGAAATCTACGAAGCCGTTATCGTCCAGATCGTAGTCTGAATCGGGTCCGGTTTGAAGCCACTCATCCGAGAATTGCGCCAGGTAATCTAAGTCTACACTACAGGCAAAGAATCCCACGGTGATATTCTTACCCGCTGCTTCGGCACGCACTTCAGGTTCGTAATAGAGGTATGCTTTACTGTCGGGGATGACAGCCCGTACGGGGAAGCGCGCCTTGACCTGGAATGTGAAGGTGCGCTGCTCGCCGCTGGTCAGGCCATCGACGTAGAAGATGACCTTTCGCCCGGCTACTTCGACCTTGCTAACCTTCTTGGCCTCAACGAGTGCATCGAGAGACTCTTGCACGGGCGCAAAACCCGTCGGCACGCCCACATCGACGATCATCATCCCGGATGACCCAGGCCGGCCAAGATAGCGAACGACGGCGGTAACGTTCACGATGTCATCCACATCGACATGATTGGCGTCATAAGTAACGTCAAGCACCATATTGTTTTTAATACACTCATCTGCCAGCATTACGTTGAACCGGCGGACAAGTTGGAACCGCGCTTCACCGGATCCGGAAGCGCTCAGCTCGATCTGAGCTGCCGCGGGAAGTTCCGCAATCTGAAGCACGTCGAAATTACTTTCGTCAACGGTAAACTCTGCTACGACAGTTTGATCCGGCGCCTTGGCGGTTATGGTCAGCTCGACGTTGCGAGTTTGTGCACGGGCCGCTGTCATTAGGGCCTTGAGCGCCATTACAGTTTCCTGCGTGGTGCCATACCCGCCCAGACTATTTCGCTGCAGCGACAGCCACTTGATAGCCTCGTTTGCCTGCGGTTTTTCGGTTTCAATCATCGCAAGTGCGGCGTAGGCGGTGGTCTCGATGGCGTGCGGTTCCCAGTGGATGCCGTCGCCATCGCTGATGGCTACTTCGATCAGTCGGGCAATGGCTAAGTCAGCCGCAGGACTCTGGACCCGAGCGAAGGCCAGCGCAGCAACCGCGAGAGCATACGCGTCGTCCTGAACGCTCGTTAGAGTGTTTGCGAGGTATTCGACCGCATCACCCAACGCGTCGGGCGTGCCATAGCCGTAGTCAGCCAGAGCGATTGTAACGAAGGCTGTCAGCGCGTATGGGCCGGTAACGCCGCCCATCATTTCTTTATGATGTACGAATCCTATAGGTTCCCACGAGCCATCGGCCAACTGGTGTGACTCGATCCAGCTTGAAGCTTCGGCCAGAACCGTTTCATCAATGGTCTGGACGTCTCGGGCACCGCTGAAACAATTCAGGACAAAAGCAGTTAGCCAAAGGCTGCCTGACTCGTCACTGTCCCCGAAGGCGGAAAACGAGCCGTCCCCGCGACGGTATGTGAGCTGCCGCTGGTAGCCTACCGTGATGAAATGCTCGGCCTTGGCGCGAACTTCAGGCGTGAGCTGTCCTGTGGCATCGAGGTAGCGAAGGATTTCGACGTCAGGAGCGAAAAAGATCATGTTCTGCTCACCGCAGCCGTAGGGCATGTGGAGCAGGTCGTCTACACCGTTGATGCTCTGGGCAACCAGACTTGGAGTGACGCTCAGAAGCAGCTTTTCTGAACCGGGCACTTGGTAGAGCGGCATGTTGGCGTCAAGCGCAAGAGTCTCACCTGCACGGATGATCCCATTCGTTACGAGTTCACGCTGGGTACCTTCGGCTTCGACGAGAAGCTCTTTGCGAACGGCGTCGGCACGCAGGACCGAGCGAAGCGTTACCTCCAGCGTATTACGCCCAAGTTCGGTAGGTTGGATCAGGAACGAGGCCAACCCAACCGAATTGGCCCTGACTCCCACTTGCTGAGTGCCGGGCTCAAGCAGGTCAAACCACTCTGCGTCAGCTAACTCGACGTGAACCGTCTGTGGCGTATCGAGGTAGTTGAATATTTGGATCCGCACAGGGAACTGCTCGCCGCGGGTCACAGCGTATGGCAGGTCGGGCTCTCCAAAGAACTCCTGAAATACCAGTAACTGAGATTCGGACATACCCAGCCCGTTATCAGACGTTGAAACCGCGTGTAATCGCCAGGTGGTAATGCTATCGGGAGCAGTCAGATCGACGCTTGCGCTCCCATCCGGCTCAGTGAGAAGATCGGGCACCCAGAGCCATGTTTCCGGGAAGAACTGGCGGATACGGGTTACCTCAGCCAGCGGGACTTCGTCGTCGACGTCGTCCCTTCCGGGCTCTGGCAGGCCTCCCCAGCCGCCGCCTGAACCAGGTGGGAGAGGCCAGTCCCGCCAGATTTGCCAGCCCTGCGGCACGTCGACACCACCCGAGGCCAACACTTGAAGACCCGCCTCGTCAAATACCTCGTGAGCGCCGTATGTCGATGTGGACTCGTGTATCTCAGATTGTGGTTCCATGAACCGGCGTTCAAGCTCGTCAAAGACCTCTTGCATATTCAGCCGGCCCTCATTGAGGGCGTATACCGACTCGTCAACAATGGCTATGCCTACCATGGCCAGGGTATCGGCCTGCACGGATACCTGGACCGGGTCGCCTGGAAGAACCTGCTCGGCGTTGAACCGAACGTTCAGCTTAGCCGTGCTATCCATCGCCACCTTAAGCGGCAAGGCGTCGGCTGATATCTCATTATTTGGATTGATGATGTAAGCTACGACCTTTGCCGCAGGTACCATTTGCTGGGTGGCCTGGAAGGTAATCTTAGATGCGGTTGTGGCATCCGACCAAACAGTGTGGCCATTTGCGAAGACGTCATAGTAGACCGTTGCATTGTGTGTTCGGAACACATCGATCGTGACAATATCGCCGACGTTCACGGGCGCGTCTGAGACCCGACTGAGGTGCAGGAAGCTGTCAGTGGGGGAGTAGGCCGCATAAATAATCAAGTCAGCTTCTTCACTGGCGTTGTCTCTCTGCACCGAGCTCTTGAGCCAGGCCCAGGCTGTATCATCTGGCGCCGTAAACGACACGGTCGCCTTGCCATTGAAATGAGCAACCGACCGACTTTCTTTGGACAAAAGCCTATAGTATTTGTCGAAGTATTGGCAGGTAACCTCCGCAGACACGGCGAGCGGGTCACCATCAGGTGTTTCTGCGACCATCAACACTTCGAAGGGCTGACCAGGTGTAACTACTCGCGACAAGCCGATGAGCTGATGTTGAATGGCGGACTTTACGATCTTGAGTAGCTTGGTGGTCTTTTCTTCGTGGTCTGAGGTGTCGGTGACCGTTACTTCAAGCTGCACGCTTCCAGAGCCGCCGGCGCCGGGTGTGCCGCTCGCATAGCCTACGGCGGGCAAGGTGAACTCGGCGCTGCCGCCAGACAAGGTTGCGGTATAGGTGGCATATTCTTCCCAGACGCCAACGTAACGGCTGGCCCGAACCTCGACGGTCCCATCAACTGGCTTGCCAAAGAAATAAGTGGCGCTTACAGTTCCCGGAATCGTTTCATCTACAAGGAAGTAATCCCGGTCCGTGACCAGCTCGACATCGAAGCGCGGTAGCACGTACTTCTCCACGCGGACGTCGGCGGCACCGGAGGCCGAGCCGGATTCGGCAGAGATCTTCCATGTGCCGAAATTAAGCTCGTTGGCCAGGTCCAGCTCGAACGGCGCCACGCCGAACGCATTTGTCGTCAGCGGCTTTCGGAATATCTTGACCCCTTTGCCGTCGGTAATCTCGACCTCGACCTCTGAGGCAGCGGCCGGCCGCAGCTCATTGGTCAGAACTAAGACACGCCCGTGAATCGTCTGGCCAGGTTTGTAGATGGGTTTGTCAGTCTCTATGAGCAACACCGGCATCTGGCGAACCTGGACACTGGCAGTCAAGGTGTCTGGAAGGCCCTCGGCTTCAATCTCGATTGTATATGACCCCGGCGCGACATCAGGGACATCAAACTTCGCGGTGATCTGGCCGGTGCTATCGGTAACGCCCTCGAAGAGGCGTGACGACGTTGAGGCATCTGTCCTGAAATATATCGAGACAGGCATGACTACGGGGCTTAGGTCAAATGTCTTTACCGCAGTGATTGACACAGTGGCTGGGATCTGCGCGTATAGCGTTTTTGGTGCCACTGCTACTACACTGATCGTGTCACTACTGACCCCTGCACCGCCCTTCGCCAGGTGCTCGACCTCTGATGCGCTTAGCGCGTGATTGTACAGACGGATGTCATCGATCAATCCACACCAGAAGCTGTTTTCTGCAAGGTTTTTTGCGGCACCAAAGTATAGGCCTCCGTTGGACGTGTATAGCGGACTCAGTGGATCTGTATCCTTTGCGACTTCCGTTCCGTCCACGTACAGGTGCCGGTGCGACCCATCCCACACGATGCCGATGCGGTACCAGGCTCCATCCGTAATCACGGATTCTGAAACCAGTAGGGGGGTAAATCGCCCCCAATCCGTCAACCAGGTCATAAATTTCCCGCTCGGATCTGTGCAGAGCCATATCCATCCGAAGCCGGTACCGTCGGTCTGAGATACGATCGCTTGCTCTGGCCCGCCGCCTTTGATCCAAGCAAATGCGCTTAACGTCCCGTTAGCCGGGTCCAAAACGAAATCCGTACTGACATAATCGTTGAGCCCGTCGAACTGCAATGCGCCGTCCACCTTGCCGGCCGTCGCCTGCCAGGTCGGCTCACCACGGACTATGCCATCGTGGGCGCCGATGCCGTCGTGGGCTATGCTGCCTTCGGTCTCATCCAGCTTCCAGTGCCCGACGAGGCTTGCGTTTGCCACACTCGTGCACAGGATGATCCAGACAACTGCAAGAAGCAACGCAACAGTTCTTTTCCTTTGCTCCATTGTCCTGCCCTTTCGAAAATATGATAGATATATTATGATGGCAAAGGCCACGCACCTATGCCTGATTTGACAAGCTGTCTCTGCTTGCCGAGCCAGAGCAAGAGAAGGTTAGGTAATGCCAGATTCTTGCCCATCTCATTTTTTCCCACTTCGATAACTGAATCGACTCGCTCGCCTCTTATGATCCACTTATGAGCCAAATCTTGAAGGCAGGACTGGTATGAATTTGAAGCAAATCTGAATTATGATGGCAAGAAGAAACGGTATGATAATTCTTGCCTGCCTTTCCATTCAATTTTAACAAAATTCTAACGCAAAACAGGTCAACTCTGCAAGAGATTTCTACAAAATTTTTATTATTTAGCACGTGGTTTTGCTGCCATTTCTGGGAAGGCTGACAAGAACGCAGTCGGATCTTTCTTGTGTTGGAGGAAGGTCATTCCCAAACTGCCGTCAGCCACACAGATCGGACACACTGCCTGCTCGGGTCTCTCAGCCAGAGTTGTGGTCCAATTGCCTCGGGTGATAGGGCCCGTTCTTCAAGTCTGTTTGTATCGGCAGAAGCCGGACAGAGTTCTATCGCGGGAAATACAAGGCCCATGTTGATTAGCCTTAGAAAAAGAAATATGCCCCTGCTCAGCGGAGGGAGAGGAGGGAAGACAAAATCGCAGGGGCATATAAATACAATTATACCATCTCCGTCCAGAAGGGCAAGAAAAAAATTTAATCAAATTAAAGAATCCTTTTGGCTCGGACAGATGGATGCCAAAACCCCCCTGGTGGCCGTATATTGCGTTATTTTGGGCCGTAGTCGGCAGGCTGCCTCACTTGTCTCTAAATTTTCTCATCCATTTCGGCCAGTCTTCGGGCCGGACGCCGCCACATTTCGTCCACGCCCCGCACGTGTCGTAGTAGCGATGCCATTTGAGCGTCCACAGCTCTTTTAGGCCTATTTTTCTCGCTGACCAGTCCATGAAGAGTGCGTTTATCCGCCCATAGTGCTGGTTGACGCAGGCACGGTTCATTTCATTTGTACCGGGCGTATCCGCCGGTCCAGTCTCAGTTAGTGGAGGTCGGTCGGTTGCCAGTGGCCAGGCATCGGCCCACCACATGTCAGCGAACACAGGTACGTTATTTGCATTTTTGACGTTGTGCGTATGCTAGTGTCGCGGCCTGCCGGTGCGGAGATCTGTATCCGCCCGGCCCCAGCCATTGGTTCTGTTGCTGTGCTGTTTGGCAGCCGGCAGGTTCAATACCCAGCCATTGAGCCCGTAGCTGCCGACATCACCTGCGGTCTCCCAGGCGATGAAGGGCCGGTCGCCTCGCGGGATTCCTAGTCCGCGCGACCTTGTGGCCTGTGGGCAAAGCCACATCTTGATATCCTTAGAGCAAGGTTTCATCGATAATCTCCAGAACCTGCCACTACCCATACCGGAGCGGGTGCCATTATACTCACCGCTGAAGAAGTAGCCGTTGTTATCGTTCGTATACATTTGGAAGAAAGCGCCCCATTGGCGCAGATTCGAAAGGCAGACCACCTCTTTGGCTCGTCTGCGTCCACCACTGCCGATAGCGCCGAGATTCGTCAAAAGAAAAACAATGCAGCCAATCACAGTGACAATGTCTTTGGCTGTAAGGTTGGTTTTTCGTCTCATGATCTTCTCATCCGTTGACGTTTCTCGCTCTGAATCAATAGTCTTTGAATCTTCTCATCCATTCCGGCCAGTCCTCCCCCTGGACGCCACCACATTTCGTCCACGGACCACACGTGTCGAAGCTGCGATACCACTTCAAGCTCCACAGCTCCTTTAGACCTATTCTTCTGCCAGACCAATCCATAAAGAGCAGGTTAACAAAACCATTGTGTCGGTTGATGCAGCAACGGGCCATGTGGTTGGAAGTCCAGGCGGCAGACTCGTTGTCTGCGGGGCCTTCTGTATACTGAGGCCACACATCGAAGCGCAGGGCATCTATGAACAGTGGTATATCGTTGGCGCCGCCCACATTAGGGCTCCTCCAGCCGTCCTTAGCACGCACCCCGACTTCAAATGTAGCATCAAGCGGTATACCAAGGACATAGCCATTGAGTGCGTAGCTTCCAGCCAGGCCATTCGGACCCGCAGAGTATGTCTTATGGGTAAGGTTGCAGGTGTGACTGCCTTTATAGATGCCCCAAGCGTTGAAGATACTAAGCGTGGGTGCAGTTACCCCGTTTTCGTCCATTATTGGTTTTGTGGCCATCGGGCAGAACCAGATTCTATTGGCCTTCCAATCCTTGAGTCGGTCTTCAAGCTGCCAGGGCCACCAATATCCGTGGGAATGTAGGCCGGACCAGAATTTGCCGTCGTTGTCCTGCGTATAGGTCTGAATGATAGTCCCCCATTGGCGCAGGTTCGCAAGACAGACTACCTCTTTGGCTCTTCTGCGCCCGGCGCTGCCTATAGCGCCGAGACTCATCAACAGGAGGACGAGACAGGCGAGAATAACCACAACGTCTCTTTTTGCCAGATTGTATTTATGTCTCATCTGGGTTTGCCTTCCATCCTACTGAGTCGGGAAGATTGCGGTTTTGGTTCAATCTCAACTGCTTAGTTGCCTCTGATCGCTGCTGAACCCCACGCAGCGAGCTGGGTCCTGCGAATATCTTCGTTGCCCGGTTGCGGCGCAGAGAAAGGCCTCGCGTTCCTTCCAAACTCTATCGTCCGCTTATCTTGCCACTTCCAGCACTCGCAATGTCCGTCCGCAAAAGAAAAAGTCGTCCCATAGTCGTGACGTATTGCGGGCGGGTCCCACCACCGGTACTCGTTAACGTAGCAAGTCCAGCCGCCCAAAAGCGCCTGCTCGCTGCCTCCGTGGTCGAGAAAGACGAATCTCTGGGTTGGCTTGCTGATTTGTGCTCTTTTGCTAATCATCACCCCGCCCATGCTCTCCCAACCCTGGCAGTTCATAGCGTCGACTATAGTGTAGCTTCGTGTCTCTTGCCGAGCACCGGTCGGGCACTTATAGAGGTTGAATTCCCTTGTATACGGAAACAGGGCTCCATTTTCGATAGCACGCTTCTTGCTCTGCACAGTCATGCCCGGCTGCCAATCTCTACGTACCCACGGGCACTGGCCTTCATGCAACGCCGGATACTCCTCTGTATCCCCATTGACGATCCTGTCATCGTTATCGTCTGCATATAAGTGCCATGCAAGGGTCAAGTGTTTAAGGTTGGCGAGGCAAACGGTGCGCTTCGCTCGTTCACGCCCGCCACTGCCGGTGGCTGCGAGATTCGCCAGCAGAAAAATAGCGCTGCCCAAAACTGCGACGAAATCTTTCTTTGTTAAAGCTGCTTTCGATTGCATCTTCTTGGTAAATTTGTGTCTTAATCTTCCTTCAACCAATGATCTGCGAGCGCCACGAGGTCCTCGAGACCGACGTAGAAGTCTCTGTTTGCATCACCGATGAGGTAGATTTGCTCTCCACCATAAAAGCAAGGCCGGTCGACATCGGTACAGCCAAGCCAATCTGCCGCCAGGAAAGCAAGGTCGTGAAAGTCTGTTTTACCACTACCGTCCAGATCGTAAGGCCGATGTAAATCGAGGGCTTGGCCTTTATCACATTGTCGAGTAATTGCCCATACAGCGTTGTTTGAATCGGTGATAAGCGCTGAATCGTCTCTCGAGTCGCCGACGATTATCGTATCGTCTGCGGCTATCACGGGAAAATTCAGCCACCTGTCGGTTCGGAATCGAGCAATCTCCTTGCCAGTGGGACCGACGACGCAAAGATACCCATCATCACTGGCCGCATAAATAAGGCCATCACTGCCAACAGTCAGCGTAAACCCACCGACCTCGCCTAAGCGGGTCACCCACCTGATATCACCGCCGGGCCCAACGGCCCGAAGATACGGGTCGTCAAGGCTCACGTAGATTGTACCGTCAGCTCCTAGAGCCGGCTCAGACCAGCCATCCGGGTCCCAATACTTCTCGGCATAGTCGGTCTCGAACCAGTCGGAGCACGGGTCAGCCAAATTGGTTGCCCAGACAACCGCGCCGACGTCGGGTTCAATCGCATACAGATTGGGGTCATATAGCAGGACCTGGTATATCGTGCCGTCTTGGGCAATGACCGGTGAGGCAAAGGGCCAACCTCCGGATTTGAAGCTGCACTTCCACTTCAAGGCTCCCGTGTTGGGATCAAGTGCGTAGAGATTTGGGTCGTACAACCCACCGATGTAGACGGTGCCATCAGTGCCTATGGCCGGTGATGCAAGGATTGAACCTGTTGGTAATCGGCCGGGCCCATTCGTTGCGAAGGTCCACAATTCGCTGCCGTCCCTATTCAACGCATAAAGGACGCCATCTTGAGAGCCAACATAGACGCTGTTACCGTCCGCGGATACGGCAGGCGACGAATAGATGGCTTCGCCAGTGGTGTGCGTCCATCTGAGGCTGCCGTTGATGTCAATGGCATATAGCTTTCCGTTTTCGCTTCCAACATAAACTGTGCCGTCAAGTCCAATGGTTGGCGAGCTAAGAAACGGCGAATTTGTATCGTGGGACCACAGCGGCAAGCCGTTTGCGTCGAGAGTGTACAGTGTGCCGTCCTCGCTGGCAATGTGTATTCGGTCATCAGAGCTGACAGTGACGCTTGCCGATACCGCTCCGTCTGTTTCAAAGCGCCACTTAATGCAGCCGAGTTCCGGCCCAAAGTTCTCGCTCAAGCCGGCCCGGTCAAAGTCGCCGCCCAGCGATTTCCACTTTGACTGAACGGTGGGCCCAGCCGAATCCGGATGAATAGTAAAAAGCCCGCTCTGAATGGTCACTGCATTTTGGCCGGCAGTACCTGGAACAAGCAGAATAGAACACTGGTTGGAGTCCACTGCGTCCGGCAGATGCCAGAAGTAGCTGCCGGTATCCGGCAAGCCGCCCTCAACAGTCACCCAGTTGCTGCCACCATCTTCGCTGAACAAGATATTTAGTGTACTCAGGCCGTAACTTGACCACTGCACTTCGTGTGTGCTGCCACGCTTCCAGACTTCGCCACCTTGCGGCTTTGTGACAACCACTATTGGTGCGGCCTCATCGGCACCCATGTCAACGCGAAGGCCGGTTACCCGCGGCTGGCCGTCGATGTCCAGGCTGTCACGTGCAACATAGTAACTTGGGAAACCCGCGTTTATACAGGGCGAGGTATTCTGCAGATGTAGATCGCCGAAGTCGTCATTATCGCCGATGCCCCAGCCGTCTCCACCATCATCCGGTTCACGAACAAACATCGGGTCGTCATCAATATTGCCGTCGTCTTGCTCGCTGAACGGGATGGTTTGGTCGTTGGGGTCCTCATCCTGGATGCAACTGAACATAGCCTCCACTGCACCATGTATTTGAGCTGCTTGGCCAGTCCCGGTGCCGTCTACGTTTGCCCAGAGTATGGAATTACCCAGCCGAAGGTAGCAGTCCTCGCCACAGAATATGCCACCTCCCTCGCTGTTAGCTGCATTCGCGGCAACTGTGCAGTTGTTCATCTGGGGTGACCAGTCCTCGTTCAAATACAATCCGGCACCGTTGTCCGCTGAGTTACCGGCAAACATACAACTGGTCAGAGCAATATTGCCGCCCATGTGAGTATATACTCCGCCTCCGTTGCGAGCTGAGTTGCCCATGAATGTGCAGCGGTCGGCCGTTAGTGTAGTGTGGTCGCAGTAGACCCCACCGCCAGCCTCGACGGCAGTGTTGTGGAAAATAGTGGAGCCGGTGATTGAGGCCGACGTGCCTTCGCAATAGATGCCGGCACCGCTGTTTGCTGAGTTTCGCTCAATGGTGCAGTTGTCTATGGTGACACCGGTATAGAGGGTCCAGTGCAGGCAGAAAACGCCGCCGCCATACGTCTGCGCCACGTTCTTCGTTATGACACAGTTTGCAATGGTGGGGCTACCATAATCGCATCCTACGCCACCGCCGCTGTTGGCCCAATTGGCTGTTATGATACAATTCCTGACTGTGGGGCTGCTGCCTTTACAGTAGATGGCACCGCCGGGCTCGTCGGGCTGATAGCCGTTTGTGACGGTCAGACCATCCAGCGTTGAGTTCGCGTCTTCCCCGTTGTGGAAATAGAAGCCACGGTGTGGGTCAGATGGCGTGCCGCTGCAGTCTATGACTGTAGCGGAGACGATGTTTGGGTCATTCGGGTCGGTGCTTCGGATGGTGATGGCCTTTCCGCCGAAGTCGATGTCGCGATTGCCATCGGCGGTGTAGATGCCTGGGCCGACGATGACAGTATCACCATCATTGCAGTCGTCGATCGCCGCCTGAATCGTTTGATATTGATCAGGTACGAGCCGTTCCGTGGCGAGAGCGCCGGAGGCTATCAACCACAGGACGGCCATTGAAATCACACCTTTCATTGCCTTATCCCTCATAGGGTTGTCCGGTTTTTGCCTGCTTCTCTGTCGTGTAGAAGCTGCGTTGTTTCTACAAGTAGAAGTCCAGGAATTGCGGGCTGTGTTACACATTTTCTCAGAAAGAAGTGGTTTTGAGCTGGAAACAGCCGCGACGGACGGCCTGCGGGTGGCGTATGCCTGTTTTGTTTGCATATTTTGTAGCAGTCGGCTAAAAAAGTGTAACGAGGGCCTCATTTCTGGACTATATGGGATGAGTAAGAGATATGGATGAAAGCGTTGGATTTGCCCAACTAATTAGTCAAGCCCAACTTGGCGACCAGGAGAGTATGAGTCGGCTTGCCGAGATGGTCGAGGGCAGACTCTTTGCGTACATCTACCGCCTTACGCTAAATTACCATTTGGCCGAAGACCTCGTACAAGAAACCTTGTTGAAGATGGTCGAATCCTTGAAGGACCTGGAGCGTCCGGATAGGTTTTGGTGTTGGCTGTTCCGGACCGCAATGGGACAGGTCCAGCACTATTTCAGAGATCAGAAGCAAAAACGTGTGGTGGGAGAGTTATCTATGAACAAAGAGCGTATCTCAGAACGTCTATCACAGCGTCACGACGATGGGCTGAACAGCCTCATGCGCAAAGAGCTTTCGGATGCTATGTTTCGAGCGATGGCGAAACTGAAGTTGGCGTATAAAAACGTTCTGATATTGCGTTGCTTCGAGAATATGTCCTATGCGGAAATTGCTGAGTTTATGGACTGCAAAGAGCTGCGAGCAAGGGTGTTGTTCTTCCGCGCAAAGCACTCGCTAAGGCGAGAGCTATCTCGCGGAGGCTTCAGTAAGGGGCTTTTGCTTGCAGCTTTGGGGTTGTTCGAGTTAATAACCGCTCCCACAAAGGGCGCGTCGGCCGCCAGTACGGTAAGCGCAGCTTCGCTGCAAGTCGGCGCCGTCGCCACAGTTGTTGGTGCAGTGGGTACTCGTTTGGGTGTGGCTGTGATTACGGGGCTCGCCGCATTGACTCTTAGCCTGACCTATGAGCACATAATATGTCTTTTCCTTCTGTCGTGTTTCATCCTGGCTTGCTTTGTTGTTGCTCTCTACATGGAGTAGCAGATAATTATTTTGCTGCTTCCTGGATTTCTACTTCGACTACGTCCAATAATCGCTCCGTCGGCACAAGCTCGCCCGATTTGTCTCCGGTTGGTAGGTTAGTGATTCGCAGCAGATTTTAGCCTCTGCTGCCGAGATCCGGCGTATGTCCTCTACGCAGGTTAGCGGCTGTGAATAAGGTCTTGCTTCTATTGGCCCGTTCTTTGGCAGCAATCGGCCTTGTGGAACAGGCTACAGAATGCCCAAGTTACTCAGATGCCCCAGTATTCAAGTCTCCAGAGGCGGTTTTTTATTGACAGATAATGTATTTATCTGTAGTATGTTAATTTAAGGGACGAATATTTATAACGGCTGTAGGTTTATAGCCGCAGTGAGGAGCGAAAAGGAACTACGAATTTCGCAGATTTCACGGTTTTTTGGAGATTCTTCCATGTTCAGGGGAAAAATTCTCGCAGTAGCGATGGCAGTAGGGCTTTTTTGGGTTGTTGCCACTTTTGGCCAGAGTCTTGAAGATGATTGGAACGACTTTTTACATTACATAAAGATCGGCCGGTTCGATTTAGCCAAAGGATATGGACAGGTTATTCTGGAAAGTAACCCCGATCCGGTGGAGTTGCTTGCTCTAAGCCGCGAAAATCCCGAGGGTTACACGATTCTGCTGCGTGTTAACGAATTCGCAACTGACGAGCAGCTCGTTGAGCTCAGCAGAAAGATTCTGGCTGTCATCGACCAAGGTCAATTCGCCCGTCGGTCTGCCCCAAAGATTATCGTGGAAGAAATACAAAGACTGAGCAGTACACCGCGAGGCCGACTCATAGCGCTCAAGCGGCTCAAAGATGCGGGTGAATATGCAATCCCGTACATGCTCGATGCGATGGCCGACCGTTCGCGTGAAGCTGAGTTGCCGAATATCATATGGGCACTTCCGCAAATTGGCCGACCTGCGATAAGGCCGCTTGTCGCTGGACTGCAGGCCGAAGAACCAGCAATCAAGGCCGAGATAATAAAGGCACTGGGCAAGATAGGTTACCCGCAATCCCTGGCCCATCTGAAATACATTGTCGAGAAGGATAGTTCACCTGCACTCCAGAAGCTGGCAGTTGGCAGCATTGCGCGGATTGACCCGGACGCTGCCAGGACTTCTGCGGCGGAGCTGTTCTTCGGGTTAGCTGAGCAATACTATTATCATGCCGAATCCTTAGTTCCAGCCGAAGATGCTGATTTTGCGAATGTTTGGTTCTGGGATCCTGCTAACGCTCGGCTGACTCGTGCAGAAGTTGACACCGGCTACTTCAACGAACTTATGGCAATGAGGTGCTGTGAGTGGGCGCTCAAGGCCGACGCGGGGTTAGGCAAAGCGATTGGTCTTTGGCTCGCTGCCTTTTTTAAGGCCGAAGCCACGGGCGCTGAAATGCCGGCTTATTTCGGTGATAAGCATGCCGATGCACTTGTTTATGCCACGACCGCTGGTCCGGAGTATCTGCATCAGGCGCTGGCACGAGCTATCAAAGACAAGAATGCCGATGTGGCACTCGGTGCTGTCGAGGCATTGGGGACGACCGCAGGCGAGAAGTCGCTGCTTTATACATTAGGTCCTACTCAGCCGCTGCTTGAGGCCCTGTCTTTTGAGGACAGAGCCGTACGATATAGTGCCGCAATAGCTGTGGCTGCAGCCGGGCCCCAAGAAGGATTTGCCGAGCGCAAGCTTGTCGTGGCGAATTTGGCAGATGCTCTCGGACAAGATGCCGAGCTTGTAAGCCCGACGGAGCGGTGGAATAATGAGTTGGCCAATAGTTATGCCTTTCGGGCCGCCGAAGCTATGCTCAAGTCGGCTCAAGCCCGCAATCGCGTGATTGATTTGTCTGGGGCCCAAAGTGCGCTCATAAATGCGACACAGGATAAGCGACGTGAAATTCAGGTCCTTGCTGGCCAGATTTTGGCCCATCTCGGGAGTCCTGCTGCTCAGCGAGCAATAGCGGCCATGGCTCTAAATGCTGACAATGACTTGGAGGTGCGGATATTAGCATTTGAGTCGCTCGCTACCTCGGCAAAAATAAATGCCAATATGCTCACTGAGCCGACGGTCGACGCCATTTATGCACTTATTAGCTCGGACGAAACCGACCCCAATCTTCGCAGCGCCGCGGCTGCTGCCTACGGTGCACTCAATCTACCCAGCCGAAAAGCGAAAGACCTCATCCTCGACCAGGCAAAAAGCTAAGATCCAGCCCAGCGGTGCTTAACCGTCAAATCTTTGATTGTGCCTTCTGTGAGACCAGGGAGCTTCAAATTTATTTTGCACGCTCAGTAGGCGGAAGTAATCAATTGCACATAAACAGAATCTGACTACAATCATCTACAAGCTCCCTTGAAGAATTGCGATCTCTGTGAAGATATGAGGGTATTGAGGATAATGCGCGTAAGAAAAACAAGGAGGTTTAGCTGTGCGAAGAAATATTGTGTTTTCGATGTTCTTGGTAATCCTCAGCATTGGTTTGATGTGTAGCGAAATATATGGGCAACAAAGGGAGGTTGAGAAGGCATCAGAGCAGTCCGCATCATCCGAACAAATTGTGGAAACCATTCGCCTCAAACCATTTGGCTATATTGACCGACAAGGCACAGGCATTGAGGCCTTCAGCATGCTCATCCCGTCTGGCTGGAAGTTTGAAGGCGGTATCGGATGGTTACTGGATAATCCTGGTATTCCGGCTTATGCAGCTTTTCGAGTTGGCAATCCTGGTAGAACACAAGAATTTGAGGTTTTCCCGAACCAGCCTTCTTTTTGGACCACTAACCGGACGCTATTATCTACGTTTCCCATTGGTTCGCGTTATGTTGGCAGTGAGGTGCGTCCCATAGTCTCGCCGGTTGAAGCGCTGCGGCAAATTGTCATACCTCGCTTCAGACAGAATGTCACTAAGTTAAAAATTGTCAATGCCCAACCTCTGCCTGAGCTGGCTCAAGCTTTGGGAGCAGGAGGCGCAAGTCAGCCAGGTGTGTCTATTGGTGCAGAAGCCGCCAAAATAAAGATTGAGTATGAGCACCAGGCAGCAGCCATGGAAGAAGAAATTTACTGTGTCGTGGAGACACTGACTTTCCCCATACAGACTATGTTTGGGACGGTATACAACACCAACTGGTATGTAGACTATATTTTCTCTTTCAAATCAGAGAAGGGCAAATTTGAAGATGCCTGCAAGCAACTACAGACAATTGCCTCTTCTTTCAAGCTAAATCTAAAGTGGTTTAATAAATACTGCCAAGTCGTGGAATACTTAATTAGAAGGCAGATACAGCACATTCAAAACATTGGTCAGTTGAGCAGGATTATCGCTCAAACCAGCGATGAAATCAGGAGGGAAAATCTCCAATCCTATCAACACAGACAAGCAGTGAATGATAAAATCGTTGACAATTTCTGTAGGTATATTCGAGGCGTAGAGCAGTATTATGACCTCATAAAGCAAAAACCTGTGGAACTGCCCAGCGGCTACAAAAACGCCTGGACAAACAGCCTTGGAGAATACATCCTAAGCGATGAATTGAGCTTCAATCCGAACATTGGCTCTAACGAAAATTGGCAGAAGATAAAAAGGAAGAAATAGTACACATGGTATTAACTCATACAAATAGAAGAGGCGACACGTATTATTTGCATCAAGGCCTGACAAAAAAGGGAAACCCCAAGTACTTCTTCTCCAGACAGAAGGATGGCAAGTTACCAGAGAGAATTCCTGAAGGCTACGAGACATATGAGAACCCAAACGGCTTGGTCTTTTTAAGAAGAGCACGGCCAAAGATATTTTCGGATCGAGAGCTGGCAATCGTTGAGAACGGCATAAGAAAATATACTGACTTGAAGTTTTACAAGATTGATGTAAAGGCAAATGCAATAGTAATCTCCTTACCATTGCAGGACGTTGACGCAATTAGAGAACTTGTTTGCCTTTACAGCTTCAGAGCCCCGGAAGAAATAACGAGAATGCTGCACAAAATGACTACGTTCGCTCCGGAGATGCAACTGATATTGACAGATAAAGAAAAACGCCTTTTCTCTTTAGAGAGATATTGTTATAGAGGCCGAGGTCACTGGATGACCTTGGCAACTTCCTCATATCTGAGAACTCTTGTGAAAACGTACCTTAAGCATCTAAATAAAGCATCTTTTTTCGATTTACTCCCCGAATTTCACGCAAGGCTGCGTGCAAGGCCGAATCGGTGATTCACCAATCTTTGCCTGGTAATTTTGCCTTCGATGCCCATTGCTGTCAGCGGGCATTGTAGCTGATGCATCTTCTGGCCTTGACGTTCAATCCGCCGCATATTAGAATCACCGACCAGAATATCCCGGCGTTTACAAATTCCTTGATGGAAGTAACTGAAAGGATTCTAAAATGGTTGTTGATGCAAAACAGGTATCCGCTTGTCTCGAAGAGTGCCGGAAGCACTTAACCACTGAGCTACTGCCTTTCTGGCTGGACCGTTGCAAAGACGATAAGAACGGTGGCTTTATTACACATTTTGACAAAGATGGCAAAGATATCGGCGAGGACGAAAAGTCTTTAATCGCCCAGACCCGCACCGTTTACGCAATGGCTTCGGCTCATCGTGCGGGCTACGGCAACGGCAAGTGTGCCGAATACGCTAAGCATGGTGTTGACTTTCTTATCGACAGGATGTGCGACAACGAATACGGGGGTTTTTTCTGGACGGTGGATCGCAAGGGCAACGTTGCTATCGATAAGAAGATCCTTTACGGCCTGAGCTTCGCGATATATTCGCTGAGCGAATATACAATGGCCACGGGTGACTTGCGGGGCCAGGAATATGCTGAGAGTGTGTTCGACCTTGTCAAAAAGCACTGTGCCGACACGATGTACGGCGGATACTTTGAGATGTTTGAGCGGAACTGGGACCTTTGCGGCCCGGGCAGCCAGGGTGGTGACAGAAAGACGCTCGACGTCCACATGCATTTGATGGAGGCCTTCACCAACCTCTACGAATGCACCAGCCGGAGCATACACCGTCGTACGTTGCTCGAAGATATCGATATTCTGATAAAGAGAATTCTGCATCCGGAATATGCCACCGGCATTCCACAGTTCACGCCCGACTGGAAAATTGCGCAACAAATAAAATTCGATATCGTCTGGGGCTGGGATCGCTTCGAGGACGGCGGACAGAAGGCCCACGCAGAGGACAACACTTCAGCCGGGCACAACGTTGAGTTTGCCTGGCTGCTTGCCCACGCCACCGACATATTAGGCACTGGATGGGACGAATACCGGGACATCATCAAGAAGGCGACGGACCACGGAATGAAGAATGGAGTCGATTTCGAATATGGCGGCGTCTACGTCGAAGGGCCACACGCCGGTGGTGTCTACGATATGGAAAAGGAGTTCTGGCAGCAGGCGGAAGTTATGATTGGCATGTTGGAGGCGTGTTTGCGGTTTGGGCCTGAAGAATATTGGCCGGCCTATGAAAAAGTGCACCGTTTTGTCTTCGACAAGATGATAAACCATCCTGTCGGCGAGTGGTGGCCGTTACTTACCAGAGAGGGCGAACCCATCTGGACCCACATGAGCCACTCCTGGAAGGTCAACTATCACACTGTGCGTTGTATGATACAATGCATAAAGCGGCTCAAAAAGATGCTTGCAAAGCTTCAGCAATAGGGGCTCGCGTATGGACTACAATGGCAAATACAATGTCTTTGAACCCACTAAGATAAGTACATACCCGTTGAGCACACGCGCCAACAAGGTCACGCTCAAAGACCTCATGTTGCCTGCAGGTATCGATAACCTTCCTATCAAATTGTCCCCCCCAACGTGCAGTGACATCGAAACGATTGCTCAAGAGATAGTCTCGGCCCGAAGAGCGGACAAGCCGGTTGTGCTTTTTGCCGGAGCGCATCTGATCAAAAACGGCTTGGGGCCTTTGCTTGTGGACCTCGTGGAGCGTCACGCTGTTACGCTGGTTGCTGGCAACGGCGCTACCGCTATCCACGATTTTGAGTTGGCACTTATAGGTGAGACCAGTGAAGATGTCCCGGCAGCGCTGGGCAAGGGTCAGTTTGGAATGGCCTACGAGTTTGCCTACGTCAATTGTGCCTTATCCCTCGGTAATGAGCAGAAGCTTGGCTTCGGCGAAGCTCTGGGAAAAATGATTTGTGACGACAATTTTTGCCGTCAGGTTCTATTGTCAGTTGGAAGCGAGGGTTTGGTTGACAGGTTTCTACATCCAGAAATTAGCGTCCTTGCTGCCTGCTATACAAACGATGTCCCCTTCACCGTTCATGTTGGCATAGGCACCGACGTAACGGATCAGCACCCGTCTTTTGACTGCCAGGCCAAGGGTGGCTGTTCCGGTAGAGATTTTCTTATCTACACAAACGAAATAGCCAAACTATTCGGAGGCGGTGTTTTGTTGAATATTGGCAGTGCAGTGACCGGCCCGGAGGTTCTGCTTAAAGCCGTTTCCATGGCGGCAAATGTTGGCCAGACCCCGAACAATATTCTAACTGCCGACTTTGACTTGCGTGACTACAACCCGGCGCAAATGACCGATGTATCTTCCCAGGGCTATTACTTCCGCGACCAAAAGAGCATTGTGACACGAATCCCACGGGCCTTCGCCGGCAGAGGTTTTTATATAGAAGGTGACCAGAAGCAGACATTTTTGCTGCTCTACAAGAAGATTATGGAAAAGTTGTAACTGTTGACGCCTTGACGGTATGAAGCCATGAAAGAAGAGCGCATCAGACAAATCCTGGCTCTGATTAAGAATGTAAGGATAGTGGTGTACGGCGATTTCTGTCTCGACGCTTACTGGATACTCGACCCTCGCGGCTCGGAAGTCTCTGTCGAGACCGGCTTGCAGGCCCAGGCAGTCGGGAAGCATTACTATTCGCTCGGTGGTGCATCAAACGTTGTGGCCAATCTTGCCGCGCTTGAGCCCGCAAGAATCCAGGCCATAGGTGTCGTCGGTGATGACATCTTCGGCAGAGAGCTAAGACGCCAGCTCCATGAGCTCGGCGTGGACACAACGTATCTAGTTGTTCAAAAGGACAATTTCGATACCGTGACTTTCGGCAAGCCGTATCTTAAGGACGATGAGCAACCTCGAATTGACTTTGGTTTTTTCAACAAACGAACGACGGCAACAGATGATGCACTGCTTATTGGCATTCGCAATGCCTTGCAGACCGCTGATGCCTTAATCATCAACCAGCAGGTCCCTGGTAGCATTACAAACGAGTCTTTCATAGGCGGGGCGAACGCACTTTTCGAGCAGTTCTCCAACAAGGTAGTACTGCTCGATTCCCGACACTACGGCCGAAAGTTCAAGAATACCCACCGTAAGACAAATGATTTGGAGGCAGCCAGGCTGAACAACGTCGATGTTGGCTTAGATGACGTGCTGCAATTGAAGGACGTGATAAAATACGCCCAGAACCTCTATCAACAATTTAGCAAACCCGTGTTTCTCACCCGGGGCCCGCGCGGTATCGTAGCGGCAGACTCCAATGGCGTGTATGAAGTTCCCGGTATCCAATTGCTTAAGAAACTCGATCCTGTCGGCGCTGGTGACACCGTGACCAGCGCGCTGGCTTCGTGTTTAGGCGCCGGCATCCCGCCTGCCGAGGCAGCCGAGTTTGCCAATTTCGCTGCCGCGGTCACCGTTCAGAAACTGTTCAAGACCGGCACGGCCACTGGTCCTGAAATAGTTGAACTTGGCAAGGATGCTGACTACATCTACCAGGGCGAACTTGCCTCTGATAGGCGTAAAGCTCGTTACTTCGAGGACACTGAAATAGAGTTCTGCTATGATTCGGTACCGCTTGGCCGAGTAAAACATGCTGTTTTTGACCATGATGGAACGATAAGCACCTTAAGACAAGGTTGGGAAAAAATAATGGCCCCTGTAATGATCAAGGCCATTCTGGGTGACAAGTACGAAACTGCTGATGAAACCCTCTACCACAAAGTGAGAAGGCATGTCACCGATTACATTGCCAAATCTACTGGCATCCAAACGATTTTGCAGATGGAAGCTCTTGTTGAAATGGTCAAGGAGTTTGACATCGTTGACCGTCGCAAGATTCTCGACAAATTCGGCTATAAGAAGATTTACAACGACGCCCTAATGGAGCTTGTCAATAAGAGAATCGAGAAGTTCAAGTGCGGCGAGCTCGATATCAATGACTATACAATCAAAGGAGGGTTGGAATTCTTGAAAGCCCTGCGTGAACGGGGCGTAAAACTCTATCTGGCAAGTGGAACTGACCGAGAGGATGTAGTTGCCGAATCCGAAGCACTCGGTTATGCGGAACTCTTTGACGGCGGGATTTACGGAGCTCTCGGCGATATCACTAAGTATTCAAAGAAGATGGTCATCGCAACAATAATGACAGAAAATAATTTGCAGGGTCCTGAGCTGGCTGTCTTTGGCGACGGCCCCGTTGAGATCCGCGAGTGCCGAAAACGCGATGGCCTCGCCATTGGAGTCGCAAGTGACGAAATCCGTCGGCACGGCTTGAGCATCGAAAAACGCACCCGGCTCGTAAACGCCGGCGCGCATCTTATCATCCCCGACTTCTCACAGCACGAGAGACTCATAGGATTGCTGCTCAGGTGATTTGCTGGGCATACCTTGTTCCATGTCACGCCCGTGCAATAATTCCGCAGGTTGAATAAGCTGTGCCGGAATCTCAACAGAATTATTGTCCCAGGGATTTTTCAGGGTGGGCCGGTACAACGGCATAGGACTTTGCTACGGATTGATGGGGCGCCCTAAGATTCGTCCAACAGTAGACAGCAAATCTCGAAGGTGCTGCGAATATACAGGTGGTTGCCAACCACCGCAGGATGCGACCAAACCTCAGTCTCCTCAAATAAGCGCAGGCGTGACACCAGGGTATAGCGATTATGATCGGCGCCGATTAAAAGAAGCTCGCCTTCCACCGTTATGACCAGCACGCGGTCGCTCCCGGCTATAAGTGCGGCGTAATCATAGAAGGCGTCATCGTCCTCAACAGAGTACAGGGTCTTCAGGCTGTCCCTCGTATCCAAGCAATAGAGACCTCCGAAGCAGCCGAATACAAGTCCGTTGATGACCACAGGGGTGGAACTGTCTGGCGCAAGATCGAGATTCTGCGCAACTGGTCTTGGCTTGATCTTGCCACGGTTGTCAAAGTCGTATAGTCGAGTACCGTTGTTTTCGCTCGCGGCCAGCAATTTGCCATCGATGTTAATCGGTGTCGGGACGTTGAAATCACCTTCTTCCTCTGGCAACAATTTCCATAGACGTTTGCCGCTGTTAGGGTCCCAGCCACCGAGCGAGATTGCGTCATATCCTACGATCTGGCGGACGTTCCCAAACGTGCCCAGTATGAAGGATGAATAGGCAGCAGGTTCTCCGGATGTTTTCCAGAACACATTGCCTGTCTGCCGGTCCAACGCTACTATTGAAGCGTCTTTCGTCCCCGGATTGACAATAAGGGTATCGCCTACCATCAGTGGAGTCGAGCACATTCCCCAAGCTGGAAGCTCGGCCCCAAAATTTTTGATGATGTTCTTTTTCCAGATGATTTTGCCCGTTTCTAATCTCGCGCAGTGCAGATCACCGAATGCACCGAGAAGGTATACCAAACCTCGGTCAATGACGGGATTGGCTCGCGGCGAATTAGTGAAATCCATCTCACCGGGCGCCGAATACTCGACGATCCAGATTTCCTCGCCCGTATCCGCATTCAGGCACCGAAAGATATCCGATTTTTTATCCTTGCTCTTGTCAGCAGCTATCACATATCTGGGGGTGGCCGCGATGCCGGACAGACCCATGCCTGTCAAAGGTCGCCTCCAGAGAAACCTCGGCTTTGTCGGCAATCTCTTCGGCACATACGGGCTCGTCCCGTCCCGGTTTGCGCCGCGCCAATCAGTCCAGGCCACCAAGGGCCCGGAGGCATAAGAGACTTCTTCGTCCAGAGGTTCTTCACGGATTCTAATGAAGCCGGCCTTTGATTCCATCTCTGCCAGCAGACTTTTGTGGTTATTGACAGCGAGCAAAGCATCAATGACCGCCGCTTCAGACTTGCGTGTCACTGCATCGGTTGCAAACACCGTTATGAATGGAACTCCAGATGTTTGCCCGACAATGCGAAGCGCTCCTTTGTCGATTGTGTCACATCCTTCCAGCAATGCCAGAGCGTAGCTGGAAATGACCCCGGCATCGGCCTCTTCTTCGACTACGGCTAATGCGGCGCTGCTGCAACTGGGACTGGTGCTGATCTGCTCAGCAAGCGGTATGCCTTGCGCTTTAAGCGCAGCTCTCGCAACGATACTCTTCTCCGCGTCGCACTCAGGCCCAAGCAGAATCCTGTAGCTTTTCAGGTCTGCCATGCTTTCGGCAGGGTCGTTTTTTCGAACCACGAATAGACCCCTCAAGTCGGTGCTGCCGCTCTTGTCCGTCAGTCTGGCTATTGGGCGGACAGCCATATTGATTTCGGCCGCATCGAACAGGACCACTGACTGCTTGCCGATGATCAAGTCTGATTTGCCGGGATTGAGCTTCAAGATATCTGCCAAATTCTCGCCGTAAGCAATTCGCACCGGCTGGGCAAGCTGCTTTTCGAGAAATGCGCCAAGCTCGTCGTATTTCCGTTGAGCATAGCCTTCTACGCAGTCGCATGCAAGCTGGTCGGACAGCGGGTCCATAACCACAATCCGCAAGGGTCTCGCATGGCTTGCATTACCGACCCTATCTTGTTGCGCCATAGGCCCGGCAGAGAATGCCCAACAGAGAAACGCCAGACCGGGAGGAAGCAGCAAGAGCCAGAAACTCTGTTTCACGATTGCCTTCACTGGGCTATCTCAAAGCATGTTAACGATTCGGCTTTAGGTCAGGATCGCCATCGACCTTTGCCATGACGCGTATGAGGTTGTTCTTGAAGTCGAGGACATAAATGCGTGACGCATCCGTATTGACGGCGATGGAGATGTTGCTGCATGATGCTGCCAGGCGACCTGCCCGATTGAACCGCTCAACACCTACATGACCGACCAGCCCGAGGAATTCACCTTCTGGCGTGTAGCGCTTGATCCGACCCAAGCCCGACTCGGCGGTGTAAAGGCTGCCTCCGGGACCGAAGCAGAGATTCATCGGATTACAGCAGCTTCCAAACCCTTCGATGTTGTTGCGTTCTCGGTTTCCCCACTTCGATAAGATTTTGCCTTGGCGGTCACATCTCAATACGCGGTAGCGGGCGTTCTCCGCTACGTACAGCACATCATCCTTCGCCACTACGTCCAATCGCTGACAGCAACCTCGCAGATCCTTCGCGATAGTTTTTGGTCGGCCCAGGTCACGGTCAAAACGTGCAATTGACGACCTGGAACGAAGACTCCAGCCCGTACCCATACATACGAAGACGTCCTTTTCTGTCGCGGTGATGCCGGATGGTTTGCCCCCGGGGAAGTTGCCGCCGTCCGAGAGGGCGGTCTTGAGCACTTTGCCCGTCTTGTCGAGCTTGGCCACGACTCCGGGGCCCGCTGCGTAAATGGTTCTGTCTGGGCACGCATGAATAGCCCACGGCGCAAACTCCATCGTCCACGTCGCCAGAGTCTTGCCTGCAGGGGTCAGTTTTCTTATCTGCTTTGCCTTTGCATCACAAGCCAGCAGATTCCCGTCGGCGTCCATGCAAAATGTGGTGAGATTCTCAAAGCTGCTCTCGCTTGTCAAACCGATAGATTCGACCTCCTTGTGAGTCGGAGTTGTCGGGTCAGCCTGATTGCCTTCGACTCCAAAACAAAGCCCGGATGATGCCAGTAGCACTGCGATCTTCAGTATCGCGCACTCAAGCCTTATTGCCATTCTTAAGCTCTTCTAGATATTTATTGACTTCGACCACAAGCGAGCACGTACCCTCGTATTAGAATAGCATAATCAGTCGAATTCGACAAATAGATTCTGCTTGTTGTGTCACGGCGGCAATTTCCATCTTTCTTGGGCATCAGAGCTTGATTTTTGCCCACACAAATGGTACAATTTGCGTTAGATTCTGGAGATTGTTCATTTGTGAAGGAGGAGCAGAATGGTTGGCTCAGGGAGGATTCTTAGGGTGTCGGGGCGTCTTTGTTTTACCACACAGACATCGCATCAACCGCCTCGTTGCGAACATAGCGCGCGATCAGCGATGCCGGTACTTGTATTGCTTGGTATCTTTTTGTTCGGCCTGCCGGCCGAGGCAAAATATGGCGGCGGTATGGGCGAGCCTAACGACCCGTATTTGATCTATACGGCCGACCAGATGGATGCAATTGCCGCGGATCCTAATGACTGGGATAGGCACTTTAAGCTCATGGCGGATATCGATCTTGGTGGTTCAGATTTCAGCGTGATCGGAGATCATTCTAATCCGTTTTCTGGTGTTCTTGATGGTAATGGCCGCACAATTTCGAATCTTACGGGCACGTCCGGACTCTTTGGATGTGTTAACGGCCCCGACGCAGAGATCAAGAATTTAGGATTGATAGACCCAAATGTCGTAGGAGGCCCCTACGCTGCTGCACTCGTCAGCCAGCTCAATTCTGCAAGCGTGTCCAACTGCTACGTAGAAGGAGGCGATACGGGCAACGGCATCTTTTACACCGGTGGCCTTGTCGGGTCAAATCATGGCGGCACAATCGACAACTGTCGTACCACGGGCCGCGTTTTTTCTTCACGGCACATACTTGGCGGCCTCGTGGGATGGAACGGAGATCATGGGACAATTACCGACTGTAGTTCATCGGCTAACGTTTCGAGTTTCGCGACAGGCGGCGAGGTGGCCGTTGGTGGACTGGTAGGAGAGAACCGCGGCGGCATAGGCCGATGCTTTTCGACCGGGCCCGTTTCGGGCCGTTATAGTGTTGGTGGACTCGTGGGATTCAATGGTCGCGGCGTAATCTCCGACTGCTATTCCCACAGCACCGTGATGGCAGATCAATTGGGCATCGGCGGGTTAGTGGGATCTAATGGTGCAATAGTCACTAATTGCTATGCGACCGGTGGCGTTACAGGAAGCAGCGATGTCGGTGGCCTGGTGGGACGCAATAGTGGAACCGTGACAGATTGCTTCTGGGATATTGAAACTGGCGGACAGGCAACCAGTGCCGGCGGAATTGGCAAGACCACCGCGGAGATGAAGATGGCAAGTATATTTATCGATGCCGGTTGGGATTTCAAGGACGTCTGGGATATAGCAGAGAATCAGACATATCCGTTCCTAAGACGCCATCCGCCTGGCGATTTGAATTACGATTACTGTGTCGACCTGCTTGATCTTGCCATATTAGCGGAGCACTGGCTGGAGGATGATGCTCCATGAAGTTTGTAGGATTGTTGTTTGCGTTCACCTTTCTTGCCTTGCCCGTTCACGCAAAATATGGCGGCGGCAGCGGGGCGGCAGAGGACCCATACCTGATCTATACAGCCGAGCAGATGAATGCAATTGGTGCCAACCGCAGTGACTGGGGCAAGCACTTCAAGCTCATGGCAGATATTGATCTGGCAGCATATACGGGAACGGAGTTCAATATCATTGGGGCCAGGTTCGGCGATGCCTTCACCGGCATTTTTGACGGCAACGGCAAGAAAATCTCGAACTTCAACTGCACTTGCACAGGCACAGACTACGCGGGACTTTTCGGATACGTTGCCGGAGTAGATGCCCAGATCAAAGATTTGGGATTGATTGATCCCAATGTTCGTGGGGCGGCAGCGCATAGCGTTGGATCGCTGGTCGGCTTTGTGCGCGAGGGGACTATCACAGCCTGCTATGCTGAGGCCGGCAGCGTTTCAGGAAACGACAGGGTCGGCGGCCTGGTCGGAGAGAAGGACCTTGCAGCGGTCACTAACTGCTATTCATCAGCCGGCGTTTCGGCCAGTGGATATGATGTCGGCGGACTGGTCGGATATAGTTCGGGCAAAATCACCAACTGCTATGCCACCGGCAGCGTTGCGGGAGCCCAGGATGTCGGTGGCCTGGTCGGAGACAATTCGGGCACAATCACCAACTGCTATGCTGCTGGCAGCGTTACGGGAACCCAGGATGTTGGCGGCCTTGTCGGAGATAATAGGGGAGCAGTTGCAGTCTCCTTTTGGGATACTCAAACCAGTGGGCTTGTTTGGAGTGCTGGTGGGACGGGCAAGACAACGGCCGATATGCAGATGGCAAGCACCTTTGTTGCTTGGGGATGCCAGCCTGTCTGGACGATTGATGAGGCAAAAGACTACCCCAGACTTTGGTGGCAGAACAAGCCGGGTGAGCCGATAGCTAATCCGTCCCCACCGTTTGGCGGAGGTAGTGGAACCCAAGACGACCCTCACCTGATTTATACGCCTGAGCAGCTCAATATGATTGGCTCAAGCCCGTGCCATTGGTATAAGCACTTCAAGCTGATGGCCGATATCGATCTGTCCGGTTTTTCCGGTACTGATTTTAACGCTATTGGTAATCCAGCGTCTCCCTTCACCGGTGTATTTGACGGCAACGGCCATGCAATTTCAAACTCTTGTATAATCCTTTTCGGATATCTCAACGACCCGAAAGCCCGGATCGAAGATTTGGGATTGATTAATCCGAATGTCGATGCGGGGACAGCGCCTAATGCTGGTGCGCTGGTAGCACAGCTACTAAAGGGAACCGTCGCTAACTGTTACGTTGAGGGCGGCAGCGTTTCGGGCGGTAACCGCACCGCGGGCCTCGTCGGATACAGTAGGGGTACAATTATCAACTGCACTTCGTCAGCCAGCGTTCCGGGCAGCATCAACAGCCACTTTGTCGGCGGCCTGGTGGGAGAAAATGATCGTGGAACAATCATCAACTGCCATGCCGCGGGCAGCGTTTCGGGGCATCACTTTATCGGTGGCCTGGTGGGAGGCAATAGATATTATAGCACAATCACCAACTGCTCTTCATCAGCCGGCGCCTCAGGTTGCTGTGCCGGTGGCCTGGTCGGATTTAACGAAGGCGGCATCGGCCGCTGCTATGCCGGCGGCAAGCTTACTGGAGGTTGTGAAGAAGTCGGTGGCCTCGTGGGGTGGAATTCGAGCGGCGTAGTCTCCGACTGCTACTCGTCAACCACCGTGTCGGGAGGTGGCAATGTCGGCGGGCTGGTGGGGGTGAACGGGCCGGATGGAATAATCTTCAACTGCTATGCAACTGGCAGCGTCGCAGGAAGTCGTGCTGGCGGTCTGGTGGGAAAGAATACATATTCGGGCATTGTTGCTGCTTCATTCTGGGACATTCAGACCAGCGGTCAAGCAATAAGTGCCGGTGGGACGGTTCTTAATACAGCCCAGATGCAAACCCAAAGCACTTTTAGTTCTGCCGGTTGGGATTTTGCCGAGGTCTGGGGCATCTGTGAGACAACGAGCTATCCAACGCTGCGCTGGCAGATCGTTAAGGCGGATCTGCTGTGCCCCAATGGCGTTACGATGATTGACTATTCGCTCTTCGCATCCTACTGGCTTGATGAAAATTGCAGCGAGTCGAATGACTGTTCTGGAGCAGACCTTGACCTTTCCGGTGCGGTCGATATAAACGACGTTGCGGCGTTTGCCGATAGCTGGGTCGCAGGAGTTGAATAGCTGAATCTTGAGGGCCGGGTGGGCTATAAAGGCAGGATACAAATGAAGAAGAGAAACGAAGCACACAAGTCGTTAGCCTTACAGGCTTTTCTACTAATCGGCGTGTGCGTTTTTTCCGTACCCGCTCAGGCCAAATACGGCGGCGGTACGGGAGAGCCTAATGACCCGTATTTGATCTATACGGCTGAGCAAATGAACACCATCGGTGCTGAGCCGAACGACTGGGACAAGCACTTCAAGCTCATGGCAGATATCAACCTGAGCGGCTTCCAGGGAATCGATTTCAATATCATCGGGAATGATGCAAATAGCCCTTTCGCAGGTTTGTTTGACGGCAATAGTAAGACGATAATGGACTTCAGCCTTGTTTCGACAGATAGGATCCACATAGGGCTTTTCGGTTACGTAAATGGGAACGCGCGGATCAGAAACCTGGGGTTGATCGACCCTAATGTTGATGGGGGGCCAAAAAAAGGTTATGACGTTGGCCCGTTAGTTGGGCACAATGACGGGACCGTCAGCGATTGCTATGTTAGTGGCGGTAGCGTTTGGGGAAACCGCGGGTGGCTTGGTCGTGCCGGTGGGCTGGCAGGATCGAATGCTGGTACACTCACCGGGTGCAAGTCATCAGTCAGCATTTCGGCAAATCACACTGTTGGCGGGCTGGTGGGATTCAATGATGGAACTGTCACCGGCTGCAGTTCATCAAGTAGCATTGACGGGTGCGTTTTGCCAACCGGCTCCGCTGGGGGGCTGGTCGGACTCAATGGTGGAACAGTCACCGATTGCAATTCATCGGCTAACGTCTTGGCGAATTACAGTGTCGGCGGGCTGGTGGGGTCCAACAAAGGAACAATTAGTGACTGCGCTTCGTCCAGTAGCGTTTCGGGAAGTGATCTGATCGGCGGGCTGGTCGGGGCTAATGAGTCCATTGTCAGGAATTGCGATTCAACAAGCACTGTTGTCGGTCATGGAGATGTCGGTGGACTCGTGGGGCGGAATCACAAGGGGAGAATCGTCAACTGCCACTCGACAGGCAGTATCTCAGGCAGTTCAAACGTCGGCGGACTGGTGGGGTACACTAACTATGGAGCAATAAGCAACTGCTATTCCTTAAGTCACGTGTTGACCACTGGTGGAAATATCGGCGGATTAGTTGGGTGGTGCAACAATGACAGCATTATATCTGGTAGTCACTCAGCCGGCAATGTCAGCGGGGGTAGCGATGTCGGCGGGTTAGTGGGCTATGCTACGAGTGGAGTAGTGATCACCGATAGTAATTCGTCTGGTGATGTTACGGGCAACATTACGACTGGAGGGTTGATTGGAGAGAATGACCGCAGTACGGTAAACCGATGTTATGCGAGCGGTGACGTAAGTGGCGTGAAGTTCGTTGGGGGGTTAGCTGGTTACAATTACGGTGGCAAAATATCGTGCAGCTATGCATTAGGTCGTGCCGTAGGAACAGGCAGCTATGTTGGCGGGCTGGCGGGACGAAATACAGTAGGACAGATAACACACTGCTTTTGCCGCGGCGATGTGGAAGGGGACAATTACGTTGGGGGATTTGTTGGAAGGAGCACAGATCATGACATCATATTTAGCTGTTATTCATCAGGTGCTGTAACAGGCGCTACGAATGTCGGCGGTTTCATCGGGCATGATCAGTATGGGGTGACCAGCGCTTGTTTTTGGGATATGCAGGCCAGTGGGCAGCCGAATAGTGGTGGCGGAACCGGCAAGACTACAAGCGAGATGCAGGATCCTAACACATTCATGCAAGCAGGTTGGGATTTTGTGGGACAACCAGACGGTCCGAGTGACATCTGGGCAATACCTGCCGGTGGGGGCTATCCAATTTTGTGGTGGCGACTTTCACCGTTGCCGCCGTTACCTGTATTCTCCGGCGGGGCGGGTGAGCCTGACGACCCGTACCTGATCGCAACTGCGAGCGACCTGACCAGTATTGGTTATAATCCGAGACTGATGGCGGCGCATTTCAGGTTGATGAGCAACATTGATTTGACAGGTCTGGACTATTTCAAGATTGGAAATATTGGCATTCCGCTTACGGGCGTTTTTGATGGTGGTGGTTTCGAGGTCTCAAATGTTAGCTATACTTCCACAGGTGGAGATTATGCAGGCTTTTTCGGATTCGTGGAGGGTGAGAACGCTCAGATAAAGAACCTTGGGTTGATAGACCCTGATTTTGATGCTGGGACGGGAGATTACGTTGGTTTGCTGGTAGGCTGGTTTTCCGACGGAGCTATAATCGATTGCTGTGTCGAAGGTGGCAGCATTGTCGGAAATCGATATGTTGGCGGATTAGTGGGATACAATTATAGAGCTGGTATGATCCATTGCCGCTCGGTAGGTTCGGTTTCGGGATACCGTTATGTTGGTGGATTGATTGGCTACTATACGGATTGCAGTTGGGCCTCAGGTTGTTATGTTGAGGGGATATCTGATTGCTATTCGAAGGGGACCGTCCGGGGAGTTGCCGGCACGGGCGGCTTAGTGGGCCAGAATTGGTCTGGCAGAATATGCAATTGCTACTCAAGCAGCCGCGTTGTGGGAACTGGTGCTGCAATCGGAGGATTGGTCGGTGAACACATGTATGAAGCTGAAATGTCCGCTTGTTATTCCTCAGGTGCTGTAGAGGGAACAGGCACGTTTGTCGGTGGGTTAGTAGGATATTGCTATGATAGCTTTGTATCCAACTGCTATTCGGTGAGCAATGTTTCCGGCGATAAGGATGTCGCCGGATTGGTTGCTTGGAATAATGGCGGTATGATTTGGCACTGCTACTCAGTGGGAGGCGTTATAGGCAGTACTCAAACTGGAGGACTGGTGGGAACAAATGGAAATGATAGTGGCACGATTTCCGCTTGCTTTTGGGATACCGATACCAGCGGTCGCGGCAACATGTGTGGCAGGGAAACTGAAGGAAGGGGATGCGACGATTCAAAGGGTAAGACAACGGCCCAGATGCAGAGACAGAGTACTTTTGCAGATGCCGGTTGGGATTTTGTAGGTGAGAGTGCAAACGGGACCGAGGATATCTGGAGCATCTGTGAGGGGATGGATTATCCGAAACTAACATGGCAATTCGTCGTAGGAGACCTTGATCGGGATGATGATACGGACTTTGGAGACTTCTGCATATTTGCTGCACACTGGCTACAAGCCGATAGCAGTTTTTGGTGCGGTGGTGGCGGAACCGACCTTACCAACGACGGCGAAGCTGACTTCGACGATTTGAAGGATTTCGCTCGCAACTGGCTGGCAGGCTTTGAATAGCTGAACCCTGCGAGGCGAGCGGCCGATAAAGAGGAGATGCAAATGAGCAAGGGAATTTACAAAGGCGTATTGTTGGCCGTACCAGCTCTCATGCTGGTTCTGGCGATGCCTATTCTCGTGCCCGGCGAGACTATTCCGCCGTCACCGTTCTGGAAGAACCAGATCATCTTCCCCGATGACCCATTTCGAGTGCCGGGAAGCTCAGCCAGCGAGCCTGGCTGGGTGAAGTTCACAATTCTCCTTGAGCCTTACGATCCCAACGTAGTGTATTATCAGGACAGCCGAGAGTACACCTTCCACTACCATTTTGCAGCCGATCTATTGACTCCCTTCCTTGGCATGACACCTGAAGAGTTTGACCAGGTTACGCTCTTCGAAGAAGATCAGCAGGCTGTTTTAGGTGCGGTCATTTTGCCACCTGTCGGTGGCTATCCTCCTCCGCCGGCCTATCCGGAGTATGGTATCCAGTTTGTTCGTCAGAACCCGTATACCAGGGAAGAAATTGCCGAGATGTTCAACGTAGTAAAGGCCAGCATCTCAGCCGACCCCGGCGTCCAGGCATACTACTTTCCTGCATACGAACAGCTCGCAACGGCAGAAGCTAATCGCGACTGGCTCCTGGCCCAGGGCATCCCGATCAGTTCCGCCGCACGTTGGGCCGAAGGCAACGTTTGTTACTCATACGGATGGGCTCTCGGTGAATTAAAATATGTCAAGGGCTACAGAATAAGAGACGCGTATCTGGCCGGCGAGTTGGAGCCAAATGATATTCTTCTCACTGATGGTGTTCCTGCCGAGATTCCCTTCGTTGCCGGTATCATATCGCTCTCGCCCTCCACGCCGAATTCACACGTAGCCATTCTTGCCAAGACCTTCGGCGTGCCCTTTGTCCATCTGGCCGTCGCGGAAGCTGCCAATGAAGCCGAGCAGCTCATCGGCCATAAGATTGTCTTGCGTGCCTTCGACCACTATGGCGAAGCCGAGGTGAAGCTCATTGACATTGAGGGCATTCTCGACGATGCGACCATTGCTGAGATCCTGCTCTTGAAGAAACCGCCTGACCTGGACATCTCCCCCGTAGCCTCTTACGGCTCGTACAGCGCACCAACCGACGGCCTGCTGCCTGCTGACATCAAATACTTTGGCGGCAAGGCCGCAAACTTCGGGATACTACGAACGTCGATTCCGGATAATTCGCCCGTTTCCGTAGCTCTGTCATTCGACCTCTGGAATGAATTTCTAGGCCAGAGAATTCACGGCGGCAATACGCTGCGCGAACACATAAATGCTCGCCTTTCGCCGTACAGCTATCCGCCATCGGATATAGCAGCGCTCTCAGACGAACTCCGCAGCATCCGTGACCTTTTTACGGATGCGTATAAAACCTGGTTTAGCGAGGCGCACAAAAACGCGATCATTGCCATTCTGCAGGACCCGCAATACGGATTCGACGCCAACAAAAACATCCGCTTTCGAAGCTCCACCAACGTGGAAGACAGCGAAAAGTTCACCGGGGCCGGACTCTACGACAGCTTCAGCGGATGCCTGGCCGATGATTTGGATGGTGACGATTTGGGACCATGCCAATGTGACCCAAGTGAATCTAACGAACGCGGAGTCTTCAGGGCTATACGCAAGGTCTTCGCCAGCTTTTACAATGATAACGCCTACCTTGAACGTCTGCGTCACAGCATCAACGAAGCTGATGTAGGCATGGCCCTGCTGGTGCACCACTCCTTCCCTGATGAAATAGAGCTGGCCAACGGCGTGGCAACCGTTGAGAGACCCTATTCAACGAGTTGGAGCATCAAGCTGGTCACGCAGCATGGCGCAACATCGGTCACTAATCCCGAGCCCGGCATAATCCCGGAAGAAGTCAGCGTCAGCGTTTATTCTTTTGGTGTGTTTCCTACGCTGGTTCGGCAGTCCAATCTTGTACCTCTGGGTGCAAAAGTAATGCAGTGGCAGGATGACTATGTTGAACTATCCAAACTACTTGTGAAAGTTGGCGAGCGATTCGGCGAAGTCACCGGTAAGACCAAGTTTCTGATCGAGATGGAGTACAAAAAGGTCGCGCCGGACGGCAGTCTGGTAGTCAAGCAGGTCCGCGAGATACCGCAGCCTGACAGCACGCCGAGCATCACGCCGTTCCTTATCAACGAACCTATCCGGTACTGCACCTTCCAGGGTGAGTTCAGCGATGTCTTCGCCAACCACCGCCTCAAGTCAGAATGGCAGCTCGAAACCGAGAACCTCTGGCTCGCTAAGGATAACCTAACGAACTGCTTCTATACGAAAGTGGCTCTCGAATATGTTGCCGATGCTCGCGTCCGCACCGTGACCGGCTCACTGCCCGACTGGCCGAAAGCCTTCCATAGCTATGACGGCACGGATACGATCGATGGCTGGCTCATGCACCACCTGTCGAATCGTCGTGCCTGCGAACTGCACTCTGAGAATGTGCCCACGCGGGTGGCAGTAGCCGAGAATCCCATGCTGACACTTCACGACATCGGATGCTTGAGCCTGAAAGTCAACTATGACCGGCCCGTCCCATCTTGGGACCATACGGGCCCCATGACTACCTCCACCGACTGGATCCGACTGTGTCCCTGCCCTCAGCCTCAGCCGGGCGACCTTCTGCAGAAGCGCAATTTCAAAGGGCCCAATGGCGTCTTGATCAGGACTACTTTTTACTGGCCACCGCCGCCAAAAGGCAATGTAATAGGCTACACCGCGCCGCTGGTCCGATGGGTCGAGACCGTCATAGAGGGCTACACGACTGAGCCGATTATCCTTTACGGCTATTACTCGCAGACGTATCGGCCGAGGCACCACAATATTGGCGAGAATTTCATCTTTGAGCCACAGCTTGGACCCGGCGTATCTGACGAGCTGCTGACCGAACTCCGCGCTCAGAATATTCGGCTGATTCACGTATACCCGGGCTCTGGTGACCCGATCATCAAAACCTATGGTTTCGAAGACGAGCCATTCGTTCTGGGCGACCTTGACGATGACAGCGATGTAGACCTGGTGGACCTTGCCATCTTCACACCACGCTGGCTGGAATCCATCTGCGACATATGCGGCGGGGCCGACCTTACCGGCGACGGGCGGGTGACGATGGATGATTTGCACGAGTTGGCTGAGAACTGGCTGGCGGGGTTCTAAGAGTATATTATGAACTGTTTTTTTTGTTCACTGGCAACTTAGGATTGTATAAGATATCGCCGTGACATTCCCACAGTGACATAAGGAGACATTGTAACAATGCCAATATTTGAGTACAGGTGCGAAGAATGTGGACATACGATGGAATTTTTGGCCAAGAGCACCGGTAGTCAAGAGTACGCTTGCGAACGGTGTAAAAGCACAAATCTGCAAAAACTGTTCTCGGGATTCTCTGTAGGACGCAGCAGGAGCTCAACATCGCCGGTTTGCGATTCGTGTCCGAGTCGCCCAGGTCCTACGGATACATGTTCTGCGGGCGCCTGCCCATTGTCTCAATAACGAAAGGGTGTCTGCAAGATTGCGATTGCACCGACCGATACAACTGAATTCGTAAGTTCGACGATGGTCGTGCCAGGCAGCATACGTTTTCATTACATAATCCTAAACGACGCCCTGCAACGTCATTTCCCATGAACGTGTTGCCGCAGGCAATGCAGCCAGAGCCAGATTTGGCTCAGCCTACAAGAATCATAAAATGTGAACCTGCTCACATATCTTCAACATCAGCGCTTAGCAGTGGGCCAAGCTGGTTTCCTTCATAAACAGGCGTTTCCATATCGTTGAATCCACCCGGCTCGTTTGGCTCGGCTCGTTCGCCCGTTTCCGGCTTTGCTTCTGGTTGTGTCCTGCTTACCAGCTCGTTGATAACCTCCTGGCTTGCGACCTTCTTGTCTCGCCGCGACACTATGCCGTTGACCAGATCGCACCACCAGCAAATATATGATATGTTGGCCTGCTGAGATTGCGTGCTCAGACCTACGCTGCCGACAAACTTGTTTTGGGAGATTGGTGTGACACAGATCAAGAAAGCCGTGAAGCTCAAAACAAGGAAGCCAGCCAGGAAACCCAACACGCCCGCGCCGACAGTATCAAATATTTTTGGCAGTGAGACACTGAATTGACCTGTGATAAATGTGTAGGATATACCATACAAAATCAAGAATGTTCCAATGGCAACAGCCGCCAAGGTAAGGGCACTACCGCACGGCGTGATACCGGCTGAAGGGATAGTATTGACAATGATGGGCGTCAGGAAAACAGCTGCATAGACTGAGATTACGATATTGAACAGCATCGTCCACGTTTCGTAGAAGCCAATCCGCATGGCAATCCATGCGAAAAGTGCGCCAGCCAATATGCCCAGCCAGAATGCCATGAACTTTATCCTACTACCCTTTTTAGCTCTTCGAGACTTGTTATTCCGGCTGCCACCTTTCTCAGTCCTTCTTTTCGCAGGTTAGCCCTGTCCTTTCGGCTGCCTTCCGTTTTCAAATCGCCTATCAGCCCCTTATTATTTGCGATATCCGCTTTCATCTGGTCCGTTATGACCAGAAGATCGCAGATCGCCGTCCTCTTGAAATAGCCCGTTTTGTCACAGTGCTTGCAGCCCACTGCCTCGAATATGTTTGCCCGGTCCACACCTTTTCTTTGGAGCTCCTCGGTTAAGCTCCGGTTTAGTCGGGCCGGTCTTTTGCAGCGATCGCAAAGCCGCCGAAGCAATCTCTGAGAAACCAGAAGGCTCAGTCCTGATGACAGCAGAAGAGGCGATACGCCCAAATCCAGAAGCCTGACCAACGCCGTTGCGTTGCTGTCGCAGTGTATTGTTGCCAGGACAAGATGGCCCGTTTGCGATGCTCGCAGTGCTATCTCGGCCGTTTCTTCGTCACGTATTTCGCCCACACATATCACGTCCGGATCCTGCCTTAGAATGCTGCGTAAGGTGTTTGCAAAGGTAATATCAGCTTTCGGGTTCACTTCAATCTGGCTGGCCTCCGGCAGAACCGCCTCAATCGGGTCCTCCACCGTAATAACGTTGCGCGTAAAACGATCGATGTCGTTCAGCATAGCATACATCGTGGTGGTTTTACCGCTGCCGGTAGGACCACAGATCAGTATCATGCCCGACGGCTTGTTTATTGCCTTTTCGACAACTGCATATTGCTTCTTCGTAACCCCCACATCGACCAGCGTAAAGGTGCCCGCGTCTTGATTGAGCACCCTTATCGACAGCTTCTCGCCGTTGAGAACGCCCGCGCTTGCAACTCGAAAGGAAGCGCTTGTCTCGCCCCTTTTGGCCACGAAGGCGCCGTCTTGCGGCCTTCTCTTCTCGGAGATATCCATACTCGCAACCGCCTTGATGCTGTTCACAATCGCTTTGCTCGTATCGGCCTTGAGTTGTCTTACTGTCCTGAGCACACCGTCGATTCGAAGCCTTATTGTGTAGGTTGCATCGTTCTTGGGGTCGATAAGAATGTCGCTCGCCCGCTGTTCGAGAGCGTTGGCGATAATCTGCTCCGTCAGGTCGAGAATGTGTCTGTCCTGTCCCTTGCTGTCACCGTGACCGTATATCTCCTTCAGCTCGCTCCCGGAAGAGTCAAGAAGTCTTATCGCTGAATCGTCCTTATGCGCAGGCTCTCGAGATCGCCTGTTCGCGAGAGCCTTTTTCACTTGTTGTTTTAATATCTGAATGATGTTGTCGTCGCTCTGAGAGGACCTCTTCACCGTATCTATTGTCAGTAGTATAAGCAAAAGTATCGGCCCCACAAAGAGAGTGATGATATTGGCGATTGGCTTGTATCTTTTTGGCACCAAGGGGCTGAACTGAACGCGTTGGACGAAGTACAAGCAAAGGTAGACCCACGCCACGAGAAAGGCGAGTTTTATCGGATTGAACGTTAGTGAAACCGCACATGAACCTGCGCCGACCTCCGCCGGTGATAAGCAGGGCGAAGCCGGTGCGAAGCTTCGAATTAGATCGAGTATTTGCATATAATTGCTCTCACAGCAAATACACAAGATATAAAACCCGCTTACTGTACGATAATATGCTTTCTTGGAGTTTGCAAGCTAAAAGATCCCCTACAGAGGTAAGCAGGGCCAGCCGATGCCCGGTCCCGGTTTGTGCTCTGCTGCAAAGGGGAAACCTACTTAGAGGTCTTCAAGGTCAGACAGAAAAGAATCAGATGCATCTTCTTCTAATTCCGGGAAAATATCAGACCCTTCATCCTCTACGCCCTTTGCTATTGGCTCTTCTTGCGGGGCTGGTTTATTCTGAGCTTGCTCAGGTGGGACAACCTCTTTGGGCTGGCCGTCAATTTGCAGCAAGAATGTAAGAGGTCCCACCGTGATGTAATCGCCTGCTCGTACTGTTGTCTCCTCTATGCGTTTACCGTTAAGGTAAGTGCCATTGCGTGAGCCAAGGTCACGAATCTTCAAAGCCTCGTTGTTGTAGCTTAGCTGACAGTGCCTTCTGGAAACGACCATAAGGGGAATGCACAAATCGCAGTCATGGCGCCGGCCGATTACCGTGATTGTGCTTGGCAGAGAAAAAGTCTTCTGTAAGCCGTTTTTCTTGAATAGAACCAAATTTACAGCCATCCTACCTCTCTCGCAATTTAGGTCGCACGATCACTATTATTATACAACCAAAATTGCCTGATTACAACAGATAAATCGGACGATAATAAATATTGACAGAATCTACCCACTGGCTTACAGTCAGCTAACTCTATGACAAGACGCAGCTTATGAGAGCTATGGGCGATTTGATATATGACCTGTACAATTTCAGATGTGCTTCGGTCACCTGCTAAGGAGTATCTTCCAGGCGTGATTATCACCGAAGCTGAGCTTGACAGCTTCGTTCGAATGGCTATATTCGTAAGTGGATATGAAGTACTGGCAATGCTGGGTTGATGTATGGCAAAAGTAACACTGCCCGATGGCAGCGAACTAAGTGTTACTGACGGCACGACCGCAGAACAACTGGCAAAAGAAGTAGGCCCCGCGCTTGCAAAGGCTGCTGTGGCAGCCAAAGTAGACGGCGAATTGGTGGACTTGTCTACCCCTATCAGAGCCGACGCACACGTCCACATTATCACGCTCCAAGATGACCAGGGCCTTGAGATACTGCGTCATAGCTGTGCCCACATAATGGCCGAGGCGATATGTGCTCTTTGGCCTGATACAAAGCTGGTCTATGGTCCAACCGTTGAGGATGGCTTCTACTACGATATTGACCTTGACGAACCGATTCGGCCGGACGATTTCGAGCGCATAGAAGAGAAGATGCGCGAAATTGTCAACGCTGACCGGCCATTCATTCGAAAGGAAATGAGCAGGACCGATGCCCTGGCAAAATTGGCCGGCGACAGATATAAACTCGACAATATAAACCGCACCGACAGCGACATTATTAGCTTCTATTCTCACGGGAACGGCTTCGAGGATTTGTGTCGGGGGCCTCACGTACCGAGCACTGGAAAGATTGGAAGCTTCAAGATTATGTCGGTAGCTGGCGCCTATTGGCACGGTGACCCGACAGAAAAAATGCTCCAGCGGGTCTACGGCACAGCATGGCCAGCCAAAAAGGAGCTGGATGACTATCTGCACAGACTACAGGAGGCAAAGAAACGCGACCACCGCGTACTGGGCAGACAGTTGGATTTTTTCAGTTTCAACGAAGCCGGACCCGGTTTCGCTTTTATGCATCCCAAAGGCATGATTATATGGAACGAGATAGTGGACTTCTGGGGCAGTGTTCACAATAAGTATGGCTATCAGGAGATCAAAACACCTATTGTTCTGAACGAACAGCTTTGGCACAAGAGTGGCCACTGGGACAATTACAAAGAGAATATGTATTTCACAAGCTTCGACGGTGTCAGCTATGCGATAAAGCCAATGAACTGTCCTGGTGGATGTTTGGTTTACAGGACCCGGCAGCATTCATATCGGGAGTTTCCGATGCGCGTCGCAGAGCTCGGGCTCGTCCATCGACACGAGGCCAGTGGGGTCATGCACGGGCTTTTCAGGGTCAGACAATTTACCCAGGATGATGCCCACATCTTCTGCGCCCCTGAACAGATAGAGTCGGAGGTGATAGGGGTGATTGACCTTACGTTTGAGATATATCGAACCTTTGGGTTCGAAGATTTCCGCATTGAACTTTCCACAAAACCGAAAAAGCACATAGGTTCGGACGAAGTTTGGGACACCGCTACGAGTGCTCTAAAAAAGGCGCTCGAGCGTAAAGCAATCGAATATAAGATCAACGAGGGCGAGGGTGCGTTTTATGGGCCTAAGATAGACTTCCACGTAAGAGATTGCCTCAAGAGGTCATGGCAGCTCGGCACAATCCAACTGGATTTCTCCATGCCGCAGCGTTTCGGTCTCGTGTATACCGACGAAGACAACACTGAGAAGACGCCGGTTATGATTCACAGGGCAGTACTAGGTTCTTTTGAGAGATTCATCGGCATTTTGATAGAACACTATGGTGGCAATTTGCCTCTATGGCTTTCGCCTGAGCAGGTAAGAATCTTGCCGATAAGTGAGAAGACCAATGATTATGCAAAGGCCGTCCACGACAGGCTCAAGGAAGCCCAATTACGATGTACTTGTGACCTGTCGGATGAAAAAATAAACGCCAAAGTTGCAAAAGCCCATGCTCAAAAGTTGCCCTACATGTTGGTAGTTGGGCCCAGGGAGGCTCAGTCCGAGACCGTCAGCGTGAGGCTACGGGGAATCAAAGACAACAAAACGGTGGGCATTGACGAGTTTCTGGCAATGGCAAAGCACAAAGTTGCCAATAGGCAGGCAGATTTAGCGTTTTGAAATTGACAGATGATAGTTGATGGCTGATAATCGAGGGTCGGGGGAAATGCTGGATTGGTCGTTGGCAGCAGAGGTAGAAGATAGTCGGTTGTTGTGGTTCTTTATAGAAAGGTAAGGTGGCGCACAATCGCTAAACAGAGTTTAAGGATAGATGGCGGTATTCAGGCCGAAAAAGTTCGACTCATTGATGAATCGAACAATCAAGTTGGCATCGTAAACAAATATGAGGCGCTCGACAGAGCGCGGGCGGTGGGCTTAAACCTCGTGGAAGTTGCCCCTACCAGTAGTCCTCCGGTTTGCCGGATAATGGATTATGGCAAGTGGCTGTACCAGCAGAAGCGCAAAGTTCGCGAGGCTCACAAGAAAGACCACCGGCATACCACAACGTTGAAGGAAATCAGACTCAGGCCTGAAACGGATAGACACGACCTGGATATAAAGGTCAATCATGCCCGTGAATTCTTGGAAAAAGGGCACAAGGTGCAGTTCACCGTATTCTTCCGGGGGCGCCAGATGCTGCACAAGGAGCACGGTTATGCGATGCTCGATAAGATTACTGAAACGCTCCAGGATTTGGCAAAGATCGAGCGGCCGACCAGAATGGCTGGGAGGCGCATGACTTTACTGCTTGTGCCGAAATAGTGGGTCCGGAAAGCTGGTCGGCATGAGCCTTGGACTATTGTCCTTTCCGTGTTGTTCTGACAGCGGCGATTTTGAAGCTACAGCCCCCATTCAGCCCTCGTGCTTTGCCTCAAAGGCAATCCATGCCAGACAGCTATAAGTCGATTTTTTGTTTTTTTAGGGAATTTGCGCCTCCGGTATTGACCGCCAGCGGCAAATTGAGTACCATCCCATGTTTCTGTTTGCGGGATTCGCATGGACTAACTGTAGGAATGAACTAAATGGCGAAGCAAAAGACCCATAAGGGCCTGAGCAAGAGAATAAAAATCACCGCCAGTGGCAAGGTCAAGCACAGGCGTGCCGGTGGCAGCCATCTTATGAGTGGCAAGAGCGCGAAGCGCCGAAGGCGGATAGGCAGCTCGGCTATTATGGCCGGTTCGCCGGCTAAAACAGTCAAGATTAAGGTCGGTAAATAGATATCGCTCGTGTGGACAGCGTTGTGCGGGCCGTGCCTGGCACGATGCCTGATACGCTGTACATTTGATACAATATGCTTGCTTCTCGGCTTCCAATCAGCTGCCGCCAGCAAGCTCGAAGAACTGTAATTTCCAAAGGAAAGCTGATATGCCAAGAGTCAGAAAAGGAGCCGCAAGGCACCAGGCAAAAAAACGAATCCTCAGGGCGACGAAAGGATATCGTGGCCCGGCAGGCCGGCTTTATCGCCTGGCCAAGGAAGCCGCCGTGCGGGCAGCCGTCAATGCTCGGATTGACCGCAAACGTCGAAAGCGGGATTTCAGAGGGCTGTGGATTACACGCCTGAGCGCCGCCTGCCGGCAGCGAGAAATCAGATATAGCCAGTTCATCGATGGCTGCAAAAAAGCCGACATTGGACTGAATCGCAAAATGCTCAGCGAAATCGCTATTGCTGACCCAGAAGGCTTCGCTGCGATCGTCGAGGCTGCCAAGGCTGCGACCGGCTGATTGAAGGCCAAATCCCAGACCGACTCTCCGCTGGCTGATGGAGAGGGAACCATAAATACCACGCTCTGCATTGACGGTGGCGGAGATTAGAAGGACGGCAAATGTGAAAATGCTTGAGCAGTTTGAAAAGATTGGCAAAGACGCCCTTGCTGGCTTAAAAAAAATCACTGATCTGGCATCTCTGGAAGATTTTCGCATAAAGTACTTGGCTCGAAAAGGGCAGATTAGCAGGATGCTTAGCCAGATAGGCAAGCTCCCACCTGAACAGAAGCCCCAAGCAGGTCAACTCGCAAACAAAATAAAGGAAGATGTTAGCGAAGCGTTCGAGCGACTGAAGAAGACTCTGTCGCAGTCACAAAAGCGGACGACTGCATTAGTAGACGTCACGCTGCCAGGGATACCCGTTAACATCGGCAGAATGCACGTCATTACACAGACTATTAGCGAGCTGCTGGACATATTTGGCCGAATGGGTTTCGCCGTAGCGTACGGTCCTGAAGTTGAAGACGAGTGGCACAATTTTGCCGCACTAAATATTGGGCCTGAACACCCGGCAAGAGACCCTTTTGATGCTTTCTATATTGACGACAATACGCTTTTGCGGAGCCACACTTCGCCGGTTCAGATACGCGTCATGGAACGCAAAAAGCCTCCAATTCGACTCGTTGCACCGGGCAGGGTCTACAGGCCGGACACGGTTGACGCGACACATATGTATATGTTTCATCAGCTTGAGGCCTTAGTGGTTGATGAGGGTATTAGTATGGTGGATATGAAAACCACCATCGACCAATTCATCCATACCTTTTTTGGTCCCGGAACGAAGTGGCGATTTCGGCCCAGCTTTTTCCCATTCACCGAGCCCAGCGGCGAAGTTGATTTGCTCTTAGCGGACAAGAGCGGCAAGGAAAGCTGGGTGGAGATGGGCGGCTGTGGTATGGTTGACCCGAATGTGTTTGATGCCGTGGGGATAGATAGCGAGAAGTATACCGGCTGGGCATTCGGATTCGGAATAGAACGCCTTGCCATGCGCAAGTACGGCATCACAGACATCCGCCTGTTCTTCGAAAACGACCTGCGATTCTTGAAGCAATTCTGATTTTTTTGCGCTTATTGGGTTCTGTCGCTGGAACACCCACTCCCACGAACACCGGTACGCTGTTCCTTGGACATGTCAAGTTTTTGCTTTTTCCCTTGCCTTTTCCGACAATTCCGACCATAATAGGGCCAACATCAGCGGCATTGACACCTTTGATTCGACCGACAGGGTCCTTTGGCAAGACGATAAGACCAGCGTTAGACTTGTGACCAACGAGCGTGGGACGGGCTTCGGCCCATGCGGTCTATGAAAAATTAATGGGTAGGGAACCTGCCCATCATACGAAGTTGTATGAGTTTGAGCGAGCCGATCGGGTGTTTTATGGAGAGCTTTTGTATGTCATGGTATAAGGTTACAATATCTTACCATCAACCAGACTTCCATCAATACGGAGGGCTGCAAGACAAGTTCGAGGAGATATTCATTAAGCTTGGCGGGCCTAAGGATATGGCCCTCTTTAGTGGCGGCAGGTCTCGTTCTGAGACTTTCAACCTCTACTTCACGCCGGCTTGTGCTTCACATCCCGTCATGAAAGGTCTCATGGATAGTTGGGGTGGGGTTGCTTGCGAAGAGCCTACTCGCGAGACAGAAAGCGAGTTAGGTTTGCTTGTGGGAGAGGCAGGGAAATGGGATCGTCATATTTGGTGTCGAGACTTGCCTGAGGTTGATTAGCGCTATGTAAGCCCTGTCCTTTGCGTTCTGATAGAGGCAGAGTGTATTGTTGTTGGCGTCAGGGTGCCAGATGTAGAATGGGGTTTAGCCGATGCGGGTTGTTGAACCGAAGCAGCCTTGCTTTGCACAAGGCTGCGCAGGGTAGAACGGCTGGATGTGGATCCGCCTTCGGCGGACCGTTGAGTACAACGTTATGCGGGAAACATATAACGTAGAGACCGCATGAGCTGAAGGCCATGCTGCGTGCCTGGTCTATTCAATAATTATGGATTGTCGAATGCGTAGATGCGTAAATGGGTAGCTGTGGAGAAGGGGCGCGCCGCGGCCCAAATCGCCGCCGGGGGCGCTTCTGGCGACCTCCGCTTCGTCCGCTTGGCGGCAAACTTCGGGTTGTTTGGGTACAGGCGCGGATTGTGCAAATCCCTCAGGTCTCACTTGACCGAATCGTCAAGGGGCAATCCGAGCTTTTCGTATAGTCGCCGCCGGCCGGCCTTATCTCCATCCAGGATTCCTTTGGCGTATTCAGCCACTTCCTTTGCGTGTGCGCGGGGGACTACGATGACGCCGTCACCGTCGGCTACGATAACGTCGCCTGGCTCGACGAGAACGCCGCCACAAACGATGGGGCGGTTCACAGATTCGATCTCGTTGCGGCCCGGGCGAATGCCTCTGCCAGGCTTGCGGAAGTAAAGCGGTACCTTTTCGGCGGCAATCTCATCGGTATCACGTGCAGTGGAACTGGTGACGACCCCGACGCATCCGCGCAGCTTCCAGCCCATAATGTTGTTGGAGCCTATGGAGCCGACATCAGAGTCTGGAGCATCGTCCAAAACCAGGGCGGTGCCTTTGCGAATGAGCGCGACAAATGGCTCGCTGGAGAGCTTGTTGTACCAGTTGCCGACCCACTGGTCGAACTCCTTGGTTTCCATTTTTGGTGCCGGCGGTTTATTTGTCGGGACGTATCGCACGGTCACCGCGATGCCGATGAAGCGGTGGGTGAAATGCTTGATATCCTTCCAGGCGGCGTTAATCTCCGGAGACATCAGGCCAACATTGGTCAGGCCGACCTTGTCCATACCGTCAGACACGTCGGCGACACGCAAGCCTTCGAAAAGTTGCAGGATCTGTGCGTCCTGTTCGGCGCTATAAACCTTGGTTGGGATGAAATTCTTGCCCTCCCTTAATTCCTCAATGTTTGGCTGGGTAGCTTGCTTGGCCCCGGCTGGCGTCGAATGGCTGGCTGCATACAACATCAAAAGGCCCAAAAGTCCAAGCGAAATCAGTGACGTTGCTCTTAGTTTGGTTTTTGTGTTTCTGTTCCCCATCTTCTTGTCTCCCGAATTTTCAAAAGTTGGTACTCACCTGTTTTGCGCGTCGTGCAATGTCGACACGGCAATACTATAAGCTCTTTATGCTTTCGTTCAAGGCGAAAAGTGGCGTATGCTGATAATTGGCGAAATACTTTTGGGCTGTTTTCAATTGCCTGGAAGTAGGTTGACTATTCCGGAGTATCTGATAGATTGAAATCGAAGCGGAGACTGGCGGGTTTGGAGATAGAATAGGTGAAGCAGATCAGAGATGGCATATTTGTTTCAGAGGATAAGCTCGTTTTCAAGGCGTCTCGCAGTGCCGGGCCGGGAGGACAAAACGTCAACAAACTGAACACGCGGGTGACCCTCTTTTTTGATGTGCCCAACGCGACGACCTTCTCCGATATGCAGAAACAGCGAATACTCAAGCGCCTCGCAACACGCGCCGACAAGAATGGCGTGGTAAGGGTTGTTTCGCAGAAGTTTCGAACTCAGACAGCAAATCGCAGAGCTGCAGTTGAGAGATTGCAGGAATTATTGACAGAGGCTTTGAAAACCCCGCCGATGCGCAAGAAAACTAAGCTGCCGGAGCGGGCTCGGCAACGACGCCTGGAGGAAAAAAGGCGACGAAGTCTATTGAAGCAACAGAGGGCGAAAGGGAATTGGGCTGCGGATGCGGTAGATTAGGTCAGGAAAAGAAGGATGGCATATATCAGCGTTTTCGCCCGCGAACAAGTAAAAAAACCACGATGGCGGTAATGATAACGATTATCAGTACTTCGCCTTGGCCAAAAAGAACACCCAGCATTGCAGTTTCGTCTCCAGGTTCTTCCAGCCTGTTTAGGCTGGATTTTGTGTATTGAGCGTTTCTTTCGGCTGAGATTCTTATCGCCATTTACGCCAAAAATCAAGGAAATATTGAGTGCAGCAGGGGCTTTTTGTTGATCAGGAGCAAAAATTCTGCAAAAAGCACAGAATTGTCCTATACTAAAATGGGCGTGGAAATCGTCGTATTGATGAGCAGAAGCGGTTTTTGTGGCCATTTGGGCTGGGTGTAGATGCTGGAAGACAAGCGTCTATTACAAGAGTTGAAATGTGGGGACAAAGAGGCGCTGCGCACGATCTATGAAACGTACAAAGACAATCTGCTGACTATTGCTGCTTCTCTGCTGCACGATACCTCTGCTGCGGAAGATGTACTCCACGATGTTTTTGTCTCATTCGCAGCAAGTGTACGACAACTTGAGCTTCGGGTCAGTCTGGAGAGGTATCTGGTGACCAGCGTTGTCAACCGGGTTCGCGACATGTTCCGCAGGAAGAAATACCAGTCGATTGAATTCGACCAAGTAGGGCACAGCAGCTCAGATTCGGATGGTCCGGAGCAAGCGGTTATGCTCGATGAGGAATCACAGCTATTGACCGACGCGCTGAGCCGCCTTCCGTTGGAGCAACTGGAAACGATAATTCTGCATTTGAAAGGCGGTATGAAATTCAAGGAAATTGCTGACATGCAAGGTATTTCAATCAATACGGTGCAGGGCAGATACAGGTATGGGCTCGATAAACTGCGGACAATCTTGAATGGGGAGCTGAAGAAATGAACTCCGCTGAGGATTTAGAAAAGGCAATCGCAAAGCTGCATATGACTACGAGTGCCGAGACGGACAAGCGTATTCTTGATGCTGCTTTTGTTGCACTTGAGGGACGCGCGCCGGAGGATTCGGCTCCTATTAGGCCTGGCGTTTGGCGAATGACTGTGATAAGCAGAATGGCAAAACTGACGGCTGTGGCGGCGGTGATTTTGATAGGCGTTGCTTTGTTCTTCAGAGGGCCGGCCGCAAAGGCTGTCACCCTTGCTCAGATTTATGAAGCCGTCGAGAAAGTCAGAAATGCCTGCATCTCAACATTTTCAGCCGATCGGCAGGAACCGATGCAAAAGGAGTGGGTGTCACGAACACTGAATATAATCATGTTTGAGACCAATAAAGAATTTGTTTTGCATGATCTTACAAACAAGATTATAAAGACCAAGTCTTTATCCTCAGGTGTTATCACGGCAGTTGTGCCCACCGAGACAGTACTTGCCGGGGCTAAAAAGAGGATGAATAGGGCTTTTGGTCTGATTCCTTTTTCTGGCTTGAAGGATCTCCCCGAGACGGCCCGATGGGATCGAGTCTATGATTCAAATGCAGTGGCAGTTGCCCGCAACACGGAAGTATACGACCTGATTTGGACTACCCAAGAACCAACCATACCAGCCGGGCTACGTACCCACAGGTGGCGCTATTTCGTCGATCCGGGCACCAATTTACCGAGAAGAGTGGAAGTGTACTTTAGGGGTGCTTCCGAAAAGGATTACACATTCGTTAAATGCGAGGTCGCCACATACCTGACTGATACTGAGATCAGGGCTCTCGTCCAAGACACATTTGGCTCCGGTGAGGATGAGCCTTTTAGGAAGCGATTAAGTGAGCCGGAATATACAGGGACTCCAGAGCCCGAATAGAAGAGGCACACCTCGAAAGCAATGCCTCTGCTGTAATAGAACCGGTGGAGCTACGCCCTGGCGAACGGGCGAGGCGACACGAATCCGGTGTACTGATTGCGATGTTGCTACCAGCCGAATTGCTACCACAGAAGGGTAATGAAACTCTACGTGCCGATGGGTGGCTGAACTTACACTTCCGAGCCATCTTGGCAATCACACCTGTCGTTAGGCTTGGCCAACGATTGTCTGCCAAACGTACCAGCCAAAATATGGGGAATTGAAAACAAGTGGAGACTATGGTAAAAAGAGGTGGAAAAGCAGTTTCAAATCAAGGAAGGTCTGTATGGCGGTGCAGTTTATTCTTGGCAGAAGCGGAACAGGCAAGACCAGCTACTGCGTCAAGGCAGTCGTCAACGCGTTGCTTGAGCCTGGCGGACAGCCGCTAATTTTCTTAGTGCCTGAGCAGGCCACTTATCAGGCAGAGCGTGCTATTCTGGGCGATGCAAGAATAGGCGGCTACAGCAGACTGAATGTGCTTTCGTTTGACCGTCTGCAATTCTTGCTCTTGGGCAAGAATACCGCCAGGCCAACCCTTTCGCGCATCGGGCGGCAAATGATAGTCCACAGGGTTCTGCGGGGTAACAGCAGCAAGCTAAAAATCTTCGGTGCATCAGCAAACTGGCCCGGGTTGGGCCGCCAAATGGCAGAGACTATCGTCGAGCTGCACCAGTATGGAAAGACGGTGGATGACATCGACCGATTGGTGGGCGAATTGCAGAAAGACGAACGGCATAATCTGGCTGTCCTCAAATTTACCGATATAGGCTTGGTCCTCAAAGAGTACTCGGAGCTCATCGAGGGCAGATTTCTTGACCCCGACATTCAACTGACCCGTTCCTGCCGGCAGGTGGCGAACGCAGACTTCGTTAAAGGTGCGAAGTTATGGATCGATGGCTTTGCCGGTTTTACTGTCAGCGAGCTTGCGATACTCACGGAGTTGCTGAAGGTAGCCGCAGACACACAGATTGCCCTTTGTCTGGACCCATCAAGCATTGATTTGGCAGATCCCAGTCCAGAGAAGCTGGACTCAACCAGCCTGTTTAATCCGACCGAGCTCACATACGCTGCCCTTATCGAGCTAATAAGAAGATGCAAGCTTCAGTTGGCTGCCCCCAAAATGCTTGAGCGAACAGTCAGGTTTTCTTCTTGTCCTCCGCTTGCGCATATAGAGCAAAACATATTTGGCTTGGACGGGGCAAAGATCGGGGCCGCAGATAATATCCGCATCGTATCGGCACCGAACATGCGGGCTGAAGTCCAGTTTGTCGCAAGGCAGATACTCCAATTAGTTAAGGAGAAAGATTATCGATATCGTGACATTGCGGTTATCGCATCAGATATAGACCATTACCAGCATTACATAAAGGCATATTTTGACGACTATGGTGTGCCGTTCTTTATTGATAGGCGAAAACCACTAAACCAGCATCCCATCATTCAGCTTATTTGTTCGGCGCTGCAGGTGGTGACAGGGGGCTTTTCCACCAGCGATATTTTCGCCTATCTCAAGACTGATCTCGTGCCGGTAGAGCGCTGTGATGTTGACATGTTGGAGAATTACTGTCTTGCGTTTGGGATAACAGGCAGCGATTGGACAGATGGCCGGGACTGGCAATTTGCAGGGCAGGATAATGAAGAGGTTGACGAGCAGCGAATAAATCAAATCCGACTGAGGGTCATCAGCCCTTTGCTTGAACTTGGTGAGGGACTGTGTCCAGTTGACAGTCGGGCAAAGACACTAACCGCTGAGGAGCTCACGCAGATTATTTTTGATTTTCTCGACTGCCTGCAGATACGTCAGACACTTGCTAACTGGATTGAGGAAGCTGCCGCAAGGAAGGACTACGCAACCGTGGATCAACACCGGCAGTTTTACGACAAGCTTATAAGTGTGTTTGACGAACTTGTCGAGGTTTTCGCAGGTCAACGTATGACCTGTCAGGATTATCTTGCGATTGTCGGTTCTGCCTTTTCGCAGCTAACCTTAGCTTTTATTCCACCGACTTTGGACCAGGTCCTTGTCGGCTCTATTGAACGAAGCCGCCATCCTGACTTGAAAGCGGTTTTCTTGTTGGGTGTCACGCAAAGGCAGTTTCCTGTGCCGGTCAGCTTCGATAGCATGTTGACCGATGATGACCGCACGGCGGCGGAATCTGCCGATTTCTCGTTGGCACCAACAGCGAATCAGAAGCTCACCGAGCGCCAGTATTTGGCCTACATTGCGTTCACTCGTCCCTCAGAATTTCTGTGCGTCACGTACCCGGTGGCTGATGATAGGGGCAGTGCGGTACCGCGCTCGCAGTTTGTAGCTGAACTGGAATCGCTGTTTGATGATCTCAGTGAAGAATCGGTTGTAGGTGGGCAGATGAGCATTGAGAAGGCTCATAGCGAAGTTGAGCTTGCTGATTTACTCTGCAGTCAACTGGGCAAGGATGCTTTAGCAGGCGAAACCGCTGATGATAGCCAGCTTGGCACGCTATTAGATGATATGTGGTCGGATGAACAATTTGCAGAGCTTGGATCAAGAGTCTTTTCTGCGATTAATTACGACAATCGCGCACGGTTGGACAGCGACGTAGTCCAAGAGCTGTTCGGCCGGCAGATAGCAGGCTCAGCCACAAGGCTGAGTACCTTCGCCGCGTGTCCGTATCAGTATTTTGCGCGGTACATATTGGAATTGAATGAACGGAAAGAATTTAAATTTGAACCGCTTGACCTTGGCGTTTTTTACCATCGTGTCTTGGATGCTTTGTTGAAACGGCTTAATGAAGAAAAGAAAGATTTTGCGACTGCCGTTGAGGAAGAGCTTTTAAGGGTTCTCAGAGAAGAAGTCTCCAAACTTGCAGAGTATGATAGCTTTATATCGAACTTTAGGCGTCACAGTCACCACAACATATATATCATAGACTCTGCCAGTGAATATCTTAAGGATTGTGTTTTGGCAATTGCAGAGATGGTCCGGGCGGGAAGTTTCAGGCCAAGGTTGTCGGAGGTTTGCTTTGGCCAAGATGGAGGCACACTTGGTGAGTATTACCTTGCTATCTCAGATGGTCGTTTGTTGTCTTTGGATGGCAAAATTGACCGATTGGATGTCGCAGAAATCAACGGGGAGGAATTTGCGATTGTTTTCGACTACAAACGCAGGAAGCAATCGTTTAACTGGGCCAAATTCTATTACGGCCTGGATATGCAGCTGCCGATCTACATGCTGGCCGTTCGCAATGCTACCTGCTCAAAAGCCAAATATCCAGTTGGCGCATTCTATATGCCGGTTGAGGCAGAAATCACGACAGTTGCTCTTGATGAACTGCCGAAGCCACAGAAATTCCGTCATAAAGCAAGCGGTATATTCCAGGGTCAATTCTTTCAAGATTTGGATAGGTCAGCGACTTCTGGCTGGAGCAATTTCTACAGTTTCTGTGTCAGCTCCGGGAATCAGCAATATGGTGACTATGGCAAAAGTGCGGTCCTAAAGCCGGACGATTTTGAAAGGGCACTGCATTTTGCCGAGACAAACATAGTCAGATTGGCGCAAGGAATTGTCTCGGGGAAAATCGATCTTAAGCCATATCGGTTGAATCAACAATCGCCGTGCAGCTACTGCAAATTTAAGCCGGTCTGTCGATTTGATTGGCAGATAAATGACTACAACCTCCTGGAGTCACTAAATAAACTTCAGGTCCTTGAAAGGGTCGGGACAGTTGATGGCTGAAAGAAAGGTTGAATGGACCGATGAGCAAAAGCGGGCGATCGCTGCGCGGGGAAGTGACGTTTTGGTCACCGCCTCAGCGGGCACGGGCAAGACTGCGGTTCTTTCTGGCCGCTGTGCGAGTATCGTATCGGACAAATCGATATGTCCCGATGTCGGCAGTATACTGGTATTAACCTTCACCGATGCCGCTGCCGAGCAGATGCGTCTCCGAATTGCGGAGCAATTAAGAGCCGCATTCGTGGAGACGAAAGCGTCTCATCTTCGCCAACAACTTATGCTGCTGCCGGGTGCAGATATCAGTACGATACATTCATTCTGCAAGCGTCTCATCACCCAGTATTTTTACAAACTTGGCCTGGACCCTACTTTCAGTGTTATCGACGCCGACGAGGCGAAACTGCTTAAGGCGGAGGTGCTTGAAAAGACCGTCGACTGGGCCTGGCAGCAGAGCCACCTGCGTCAAGCGCTCGAGCAGCTTCTGTACCGGCGGGACCTCCGTACAAATGACGGTTTTCTTGCAAAGATAATAGATATCAGCGATTTTCTGGACGGGGTCGTTTCAAGGCAAGACTGGTACGAGAGGGCCTACCAACTTGCCGAGGCCGCCAACCCCTTCACTGGTGACTTGGGCAAGAAACAAAGGCAAATCGTCTCAGATAAACTGAAGCGCATCCGTTCTGAGCTTGGACATGCTCAGAAGCTCTGTGAAACGGCTGACCCCGAGGGTGGTTGGGCTCAAAAGTGCCAGGAGAGTTACGTTGAACCAGTTGAGCGATGTATCGCGCTCTTGGAATCCGGCAATTGGGACAAATGTGCCGAAGAGATACGGGCTTTTAGCAAGCCGAGGATTTCCAAGCCAAAAGAGTTGGAGCAGGCGCTGGCAGAACTAATACGGAAGACAGTCAAAAAGGCTATTGATTCTCTTGCTGAGCTTTCCAAGCTTGCGGTCTTGAATCCTGACTATCTCGATAGAATCAGCGGCTCTGCGAGCTTGCAGACGAAGGTGCTTGTTGATCTCGTGAAGAAATTTGACCGCTTATATGCGGGGTCCAAGCAGTCAATCAACTGCCTGGATTTTGCCGACCTGGAGCATTACGCTTTGCAGCTTTTGACTCATGATGGTGCTTTGGAAGATAGACTAATACCTTCGGAAACGGCCTTGGCACTTCGCCGAACTTACAGATACATTTTTGTTGATGAGTACCAGGACATCAATCCCGTCCAGCAGGCCATACTCAAAATGCTGAGTTCGCCGGGAAACGTTTTTGTTGTGGGTGATGTCAAGCAGAGTATCTATGCCTTTCGAGGGGCGGAGCCTGCGATTTTCATAGAGGACCTCAAGTCGACCTCATCTGACCCAGCTAATGCACCCAGCGGATTCCGCGTTGACTTGAACGCGAACTTTCGCTCTGCCAAGGGCATTCTTGATTTTGTCAATAAAGTATTTTCGCGCATAATGACCGGCTCGGATTTTGCGGGGATAGATTACGACGAGTCGGCTCAATTGCGGCCCGCTGTTGTCGATGAATCAAGGGACCAGGCAGCGTGTGACGAAGGAAGGGCTGTTGAGTTCCATATAATTGACGAGGCTAGCGCGGTTCAGGATTGGGAAAATGCAGAAGTTGGCGGGCCCCGTGAGGACGAGAGTTTTGATGTTGTCAGCACGCGACAACGTCAGGCTGCGATGATTGCCAAGCGTGTCCGGCAGATCGTTGGTGCGGACAACGGTAAGCCCGAGTTCCAAATATATGATAAAGAACAGGGCTGCATGCGGGACATCCAATATCGTGACATCGTAGTGCTGATGCGTTCGCTGGCCAAGAAGGCTAATGATTATGTGGAAGTCTTGCGGTTAGCCGGTATACCTGTCAGTTGTCAGGCTACGGCGGGATACTTTGAGGCAACCGAAATCAACGATATGTTATGTCTGCTGAAAGTGCTGGACAACCCTCAGCGTGACATTGAATTGGCTGCTGTGTTGAGAAGTCCTTTTTTCAATGTCAGTGACAGCGAGCTGGCACAGATAAGGCTGCACAGTAAAGCAGGTCGCCAGGCGGGCAATTTCTATGCCGATGTGCTGAGATATTGCGAGTGCGGGCCGGATTCGGAGGTGGCGAGCAGGTTGAAAGAAGTCTTGGACAGAATTGAGCAATGGCGAGCGGCAGCGCGGCAAGACAATCTGGCGGATTTGATCTGGCGAGTTTATCGCCAGACCGGTTTTCTGTCATTTGTCTCAGCTCTTCCAAACGGCCAGGCCCGCAGGGCGAATCTTCTGAAGCTGCACGACAGAGCCATCCAGTTCGAGGGCTTTGCCAGCAGCGGTGGTGTCCCGTCACTTACGCGCTTTGTCCAGTTCATTGAGAGGCTTCTGGAAGTGGGCCAGGATTGGGCGCCAGCCGAGCCGGAGAACGCGGCTGGTAACGCGGTTCGCGTCTTAAGTGTTCATAAAAGCAAAGGCCTTGAATTTCCCGTGGTCTTTTTGGCTGAGCTGCAAAGCAGGTTCAACAAGAAAGACATTAACGCAGATATTGTCGCAGATGCCGGTGAAACACTCGGTTTGCAGATCATCGATCGTGAGTTTAACAGTAAGCTGCGTTCGCTTGCACATCAGGTAATCGCGGAGCAGAAGCTCTCAAAAGCATTGGCTGAAGAAATGCGTATCCTGTACGTTGCAACAACGCGTGCGAGAGATCGTCTTATTCTAACTGCTTCACAAAAGCAAAAGTATTGCCGCGAGATTATTTACGACGGTTTTTTCTTCGGCGAGCAGTGCATTGCCGACTGGCGACTTCGAGACTGCCAGAGTCCGCTGGACTGGATTCTCTATGGTCTTTCCGACCAGAAGAGTCTACAAGCCGCCTTTAAAACTTGCGTGGCAGAAGAGGTTGGAGATAGTGATTTATTTACCTTGAGACTTCACGGCCAAGAGGAGTTGCAGCAGCTATCCAAATTCATAATCGGCCTTAAAAAAGACAAGTTGGGTCGAACCCGTAAAGCCATAAGAACGTCACCCTCGAAGGGAAAAGAATCAAAACTACTTTCACGAGTGAAGAAGTCACTAAGCTGGCGGTATAAGTTTGGCTGTGCAACGCTTTTGCCCGCCAAAGATTCTGTAACGCAACTGACGCATCGCAGTGATGAATACGTGAGATTCGATTACTCTCGGTCTTTGGACCGTCAGCCAGCAGTTCTTATGGTGGCTGAACCCGATGTGGGCGACCCACTCGAGGCTCGGCTAATCGGCACCGCCACTCACCTTGTGATTTCTCAGCTTGATTTAGGCTCCCCGGTGACCAAAGAAGTGGTTGAAAAAAGACTCGAAAAGCTCTTAGCTGACGGCGCCATAACCGAAGCCGTTGCTAAGCGTGTACACACCGAATCTATATTGGAATTTTTCCAGAGCGATTTAGGCCGACTTGTTTTTGATACTAAAAATACCATCTGGCGCGAATGGTTGTTCACTCTCGCCATGCCAGCTTTCGAATTCACTGGTTCGAGCCACGAGCGACGAGCGACAAGCGACGAGACTATCGTCGTTCAGGGTATAATCGACATGTTAATTCAAACCCCACAAGGTTTGGTAGTTGTTGATTTCAAAACCGATAATGTCACAACCAAACAGGTCATGGAGCGTGCTAAAGTCTATCGGCTACAGTTGGACCTTTACGGCAGAGCAGCACGTGCCATTGTCAAGGACGAAGTCCGCGGCAAATGGCTGTATTTCCTGAGGCCGCGCGCTGCAATCCGAGTGTAGAGAGAACGGCAAGTGGGGAATGAGCTAAAGAAGACATGGATTTTGTTGCGGGAAGCGTCCAGTCAAGTTTTGACCATAGTGGAGTGACGAGACGATAGACCCACGCCGACTCCTCGGTGGGCAAATTTTGGTAGCACAGGCGCGGCAAATCGGCCCATGTGACGACCCTCCTTGAGGTTGGTATCGCACGGGATCGTATAATCTAATAAGCTGAGGTTAAAGTTCCAAGGGCTATGGGCATGTGTGTGTACGTCGAGCCTCCATAAGTAATTGTAAAATATCGCAAAACCGGACATATAAAGTTAGGTTTTCGTACGACGGTTATGCGTTTGCAACAGTGACGGTAAGGTAATAAACCCCAAGAATCAATCCAAGGCATTGGCGAAAGCGGAGTTTGTCAAGCTTGTCCCATAGCAGTAGAAAGAGCAGAAAATACAAGCATAGATTACCTACGACGCTCAAATTTCGCTCATATCCGTAGCCGTAAAACTTGTACAAAGCGAAGCCAAGCGCCGCCATGTGAATGATCAGGATGGCTAACGCCAGTATCCAGCCGCGCAGTATGTTTGTCCTGTCCGTGGATTGCATAGTATTTGTCGAGTTTACCCTTCCTGCAAAATATCCTATGGCGCACAGGAATAAGACTACGGTGCTATAAGATACGTTAATCCTCATAAATGGCAAGGGGGTCGGGAAGTACTGAGGGACTAATTCATTGACCAGCACACCGACGAGGTAAAACACCACTACTTTTTGAAGCGTATTGGCTGATGTTGATTTGAACGGCACTAAGATTGAAAATGATGCTAAGACGAATACCACCGGCTTGGCAATTGGAATCGGCATCTGTGACGAGAGGCTGATGCAACAGGCTGCGATCACGGCCAAGAGGGGCAGGCAGAAGCCGAAAACTTTGGCAGCCGATTCTATTCTTTGTCGTTGGTGGTAACCTACTATAGTTTGTTGCGTCATTTTGCTTCTCCGTACAGTGTGCTAACGGCAGCTCTCCTGTATCTTAGCAAAGATACCGCGCCGTTAAACTCATCGATTCTCAAAAGATATGAACAGAGAACAAATGCGAACACGGCGCCAGCCGCTGGTAGTATCAGATCGAAAAGAACGGTATAAAAGAACGAGTCAGGATTGTTAATCCCAATTAAGAGCTTCAGTGCTACACACAGTGCAGCGGTGCTGACAGCCAGCTTGGCGAAAAAATCTACTATCCTTAAATCGAACAGGCCTTTGAGTCTTCTGTTCAATATTGTCGCAAGTATTCCGATCTTAACTGTTTTTGAAATAACTAATGCACCGGCTATGCCCGCATATCCGAGAGGGTTGAGCAATACTACTGCCAGACAGATGTCTAAAACCACGCACAAGATGCCAAACTTAACCGGCGTTTTGGTGTCCGAGAGAGCGAAAAAGGTGTGCACAAGCAGAGTCTCGATAGCAAACGTAGTCAATCCAAAAGCATAAACCATAAAAGCTCTGGAAGTTCCGAAGGTGGAGTCAGCGGTAAACTCGCCTCGTTGAAAAAGGGATCTGATCAAGGGCTGCTTCAGTCCTATCATCAAGCAGGCAACTGGTACGCTGAGGTACACGAGGAGCCTGAAGGCCTTACTAACTAAGCTGGTGAACTTCTGATAGTCTTTTGCCGATGCAAGATGTGATAGCTGGGAATAGACAACAGTTACTAAAGCTACAGGGCCAATCAGCAAGATCGCATCAATGAGCTTCTTGGAGTAGCCTAAGTATGCAAGTTGACCGGTCGGCAGAGTAGAAGCAAGCAAGTTGTCGACTAATCCGCTTATATGTGAAAAGACCACTCCTACGACAAGTGGGCCCATAAGCAACAGGACTTTTTTAAAATCCGCATTATTGTCAGGATTATATCCTGGTTTAAGAATGAACCTGCGTTCGGGAATGAAGTAGAGTTGAATCAGTAAACAACCAAGACCGCCGAAGGCCATAACTATTGCGAGCGCGTTAATTCCCAGAATGGGCAGCAGTACGACCAACCCTACCACGATAGAAAGTTTCAATGCGGCCTCCGGCCAAGCAGCCTTGAGGAATCGTTTACGCGCGTTTAAGACTGTGTATGTCACCATAGTCATTCCAAGCAAAACTACGGCCGGCGCCAGCATTCTAAGCAGGTTAGAAGTCATCTGTCGCTTAAGGCCCGAGAACCCGGGCATGAGTGCGCTCGTGACCAAGTTTGGAAACAGTGCGAGGATTGTAGCTGCGATGAGTAGCATAGCGACTGTGGAAACAAAAGCCCTCCTGAATAGAGCCCCGGTGGCTGAGACTGATCTTGACAAGGTGTCGGCAAATACGGGCAAAAGAGACGGATACATAAGCTCCCTGACCAGCCATATAATGGAAAGGACTATTCCCGTGGAGGCAAAATAGACGTCTGCGGTATCGCCGGTCCCGAAAAAATGTGCGATCACGAACTTTTCTGCAAAGCCGAAACCTTTGGTAAAAAGGGCTATTGTTGAAAGGCTGAATACAATTCTCGCCAGCCTAAACCTGTCGTCCAGGGCGGTAGTATCTGGGGCAGCATGTTGTACCGACGATTGTCCCAATGCTATTGTCCTTTACGTAGAGCTATTGTATATCCTTGTTAACTCTGCTATCTGTCTCTTCAATGTATGATGCCTGCAAAAATAGGCGTACGCATTTTCCGCATATTGGTGGCGCTTATCTTTGCTGCCCAGCAGTTCATCGACTGCATCTGCGATGCTCGCTGGCGTCGGCTCCGTGAGAAATCCCGTTGTGTTATGTGATATTAGCTCCTCGTTGCCGATGACTGACGTAGCTATGATGGGACATTTAGCTCGCATCGCCTCCAGGAGTAAGTATGGCTGAGCTTCGGCATCGGAACAGAGAGTTACTATGTCAGAGACAGAATATACTTTTTCCATGTTTGAGACATGTCCGAGCAGCCGGACCTTGTCACTTAGCCTATTATTACAGATGAATCTTTCGGCCAAGATTTTAAGTTCGCCATCTCCTGCCATCAGAAACACCGTCTTTTGGGCCCGTGAAAGCTCCGCTGCTCTCAAGAATCTGAAAACACCTTTGTACTCGACAAGTCTACAGGCTGTAGCTACTACTTGTGTATCTCTATCGAGGCCAAGAGCAGTCTTAGGAGCAGACTCTCTTTTGGGCACGTCTCTCTCTGGGAGGCGCTGTCCGTTAGACAGGCCGTTTCTCACGCTGATGCACTTGTGACTCGGAACAATGCCTGAGCGTAAGGCTACGGCCGCTTCGGACTGTGACACGGCAACCAATATAGTGGTCAATCTTCCAAGCATTTTTTCCAGTCCAAGGTAAAGTGACTTCCTCAACCGGCCGTCGCATCTAAGGAAAGCAAAGCAGTGCGGGCTATGTATTCTTACTTTCCTGCCTGTCAAGAAGGCCGCGACTCGTCCCAACGCACCTGCCTTGGAACAATGGGTATGCACTATGTCGAATTTGTGCTTCGACAGCAAGCGTAGAATGAGGGCGAAGGAGCGGATATCTTTGAGGAGATTGATTTCTCTACGCATTGGTACGATATGGATTTTGACGCCGGTTTCTCTTAGCTTGGATATTCGGCCAGTGGCATCGTGACAATAGTGATTTACAGAGCAGATCAAGGTTACGTCAAACCCTTTCTTAACTAATTCCGGCAGTACCGTGCAAATGTAGGTGCTGGTTCCTCCCGAGAACCCTTGCAATATGTGCACAACCTTCATTTTTCTATCCTTCATCAGTTCGAGCTCATGAATAGATTAGCGAGCCGGCCGGAATTCCTTTCTGAGTCGAAAGACTCCAGGAGCTTTTCATAAGCGGTTTGGGAAAGCCGACTTTGTAAGTCCTTATCATTGAGTAGCTGTTCGATGACTGATGCGAGTTCGCCGGCGTCTCCTGATTTGACAAGTAGGCCCGTTTTTCGGTGCTGTACGACCTCGCTTATGCCCCCTAAATTGCTTGCTATTACGGGGGTGGCGCCGGCAAAAGCTTCCAATATCACATTTGGTATCCCGTCTCTGTCACCATCATCTGCTATTGCTGAGGGTGCGACCAAGATAGTGGCTTGCTTTATAAGTTGCATTGTGACATCCGATTCTTGCCATCCTAAAAGCTGTACACTGTCAGCGAGGGCCAGTTGGCGGACTAATTCGGTTATTTGCTTCCGCTCGGGCCCGTCGCCGACAATGATGAGTCTACAATGTGATCTGGTTTGCACAACGAGCGCAAAGGCCTTCACGAGGCTTGCAAGGCCTTTTTTCTTAATAAGGCGCCCGACGGCGATTATGGTGTCAGAATTTTTTGATTTAGAAAATGTTTGCTGAGAGTGGCGAAGGCATTGGGATGGTATTGTCACGCCATGGTAGTTCAAGTGCAGCTTGTGGTGATACGTGGCGGGCAGGTTAGCTTTCAGATGGTCAAGACCTTGGCGTGTACAGACGGTAATAAACTTTGCCCGGGCAGCCTTCAATGCGACAGCACCGTGCTCTACGAAGATATCTCTTGCGTGGGCAGAGATACTGAAATTCCGGCCTGTAGTGACGGATAGAGCTAATCCGATGACTGCCGGCCAGCTCAGGAAGCAAGCATGGATGTGGGAAATTGATTCGCGGTCGAGACATCTGGCAAAGAAACCGACGGTGTGAAGATTAGCCATCAATGAGATAGCCTCCGTCGCCGAGGATCGAGCAAGTCTGAGCATCAGACAAATTAGCCTGGGCAAAGCCAAAGGATGTCGGAAGAGCATATAACCTATTGACAGCATGGCCTCAGCAGAGAACAAAAAAGGCCGGTAAAGGACTTTCGCGGCTTTGGCGCACCCACATCCATACTGTTGGCGGGCGGCCATGATAGTAATATCCAAGCCTACCTTGCAGAGCTCTTCAATTTCTCTGGCCACAAAAGTCTCTGTCCGACTGGGGAATGTGGTGAGTATATATCCTGCTTTCATAAGGGTGCTTCCATTTGGGGTTAAAGACAAATCGGAGCGTCATGCCAAGTATCTTTACGTCGAGCCAGAGGCTTGCCTCGCGGAGATAATAAAGGTCATACTTCATATCGTGATGCATCTCGAGATTATGATTACCCATGATCTGCCACAAACCAGTGATACCAGGTTTGGTCAGTAATCGTTTTTTGTGAACGGATTTATATGTCGTAACGACATTTGGAAGCTCAGGTCTCGGGCCGACAAGACTCATGTGGCCTGCCAAGACAGAAAATAGCTGAGGTAACTCATCCAGCCTGTGTCTCCTGAGTGGTTTGCCTGTTCTGGTAACCAGAAGGTCTTTATCAGGTTCGGTCAATGGCTCATAGGGATCGGCGTCAGTGGTGAGGGTTCTGAGCTTGGGCAGCCAAAATGGTTTGCCGTTTCTTCCAGCGCGGCGGTGGACGAAGAATACGGGTCGGCCTTCCCGAATAAGTATGTTCAAACTTGCCAATCCCATGATAATCAGCGCAGGCGGCAGCAACAGCAAGGACATGGCAATGTCGAAGGATCTTTTGGCCCAACTATCCAGGTACATGGAATACTCTTGATGTTTTTCTTTACCGGCCATTTGCAGCACATACCTCTTCGTATACGGCAAGTGTTTGCTGAGCAGTCTTTTCCCAATTGAACAAGCTGCTCTGCCTTAGTCCCATGTCTACGTGTCTCTTGGTCAAGGAGGTATCTGTAATCAGTGACATAACTGCCCGAACGATTTGCCGTATGCTGTTCGGCTCAACACTAAGGGCAGCACATCGGACTGTCTCATTAAGTGCGCCGCTGGACGATGATACGACCGGCGTACCGGACGCCATTGCCTCAAGCGGTGGAAACCCGAAGCCTTCATACAAGGATAGAAAGACGAATACGTCGGCCATCTGATAGACCAAAGGAAGGTCCTTTCTGTCGACATATCCGGCTAAGATTATGCTGTTTGCCTTGACTTCTTTGGCAATTTGATGACGTTCGACCTTGAGGCCCCATGCTCTCTTTCCGACGATGACGAGCTTGTGGGGTAAGCCTTTTTCTTGCAGCTTTTTTTGCACACTTAAGAGCGTGTGTATATTTTTCTTGGGCTCCAGGTTGCCGACATAAAGTATGTATCGCTCGGGTAAGTTGTAGCGTGCCCTGACCTCGGAGTGACTCGAAGAGTCCTGCCTTGTTCTAAAGATGCTATCTATGCCGGAATAGATGATTCTTACTTTTGAGCGGGCTAATTTGAAATTATGTTTCAAATCGTCGGCTGTGCGTTGTGATACTGATATGACACAGGAAGCTTTTCTCACGGCAGCTTTCATAAAGAGGTTGAAGTAGAGTGCATTTGTCTGTTTGCACCACTCAGGATGGTCAATCGCTATAGTGTCATGGACTGTCACCACATAGGGGACTGACGTCTTGCGGATGGGACAGACATAACTTGGACAGTGCAGAACATCCAATTCTTGCCTTAATGCAAGGCGAGGCAGGAGAGTGTGCTCCCAGAGTATCCTTGCGGCTCTTGTTTTCAGGTGCTTGACCTTAATAACCTCGAGATTCTTAGAGGGTGGGACGTTCTTTTCTATGACATCGGGTCGGTTGGTGCAGACGAGGTATTCGTTTTGTGTGTCGATATTCAAAAGCCCGTTTAACAGTCCGAGCGAATAGTATTCGACACCTGAAAGATACCCATCAAATGTGTGGAAGTTTATGCCGATTCTCATATTGATCTCACGTGGCTAAGACTTCTTCATATATTTGTCTTACGCGTGTGGCAGTCCTATCCGCAGTAAAGTCCGAACATACGCAGTCATAAGCTGCTGCCGTTAGTTTCTTTGCAAGTTGAGCGTCCAAAGCTACTTTCAACATGGCCTCCGTCAGTTCTTCGATGTCACCTGCACTCACGAGAATACCGGCTCGGCCATTTTGGATGATTTCGCTTGGCCCACAGGCATCGACCGCGATTACCGGGACTTTATGAGCCATTGCTTCAATAATGACTCGTCCAAAAGGCTCACGATCGGTGGTGTGGACCAAGCAGTTAATCTTGGGCCAAACTTGGTTCATATCTTCTTGCCATCCCAAGAAACTGATTCTTTTTGCTATTGCGGAATTCTCTACATAACTGAGCAAGTGCCTCTTATAAGCGGAATCACGTCCCGAAATATCATCACCGATAAAAACGAACCTGGCGGTAGGTACGAATGGGGCAGCGTGCGATGCTGCCTTCAGGAATGCTATGTGGTTCTTCCAGGGCACAAGCTGACCAACATGGGCAAAGACAAACGAGTGCTTCTCGGAGGCGCTTTGAGCAATTGGCGTTTTTTCATTTTCACCGGGCAGAAGGCAAGTACCATCAATGCCATTGTAAACAACTTCAATCTTGTCCGGATTTACGCCTTGCTTTATGAGCGCATCTTTGACGGCATTACTGACTGCGATCACCTTTTTGGAAAACCGGCTGCAAAACTTTGCAAGGGGCCCGAAGTTTGCCAAGTCACGAGCATGTAACACGAGCTTTCTTCTGGTAGCCACCGCAGCCAAGACTGAAGCTGGCCATGCGTAGATACTGTTAGCGTGTATAATGTCTGGCCTTGCCTTCAGAATGGTCCTGGTAAGGTAGAAGCTCGTCCTTAGGCAATACACAATGTAGGAGAGCGATAAACAGGAGTATCTGGGTGGTCGCGGTAATTTGTGGCACTTAATTCCGATAGAGGCGAGAGCTTCCGACAGGCGGCTTGCCGGGGGGCAGGCGACGCTTATGAGAAATTGGCTGCGCAAGTGTTTCACAATCAGTAATAAACTCCTCTCAGCCCCACCGATTACGCCCTGCAGATTTACGAGAAGTACCCGAGCCATAACTCGTAGCTTAGCTTCAGCAAATGCTCTTTTTAATAAGCGAGCTGTCCTTGTTAGCAGGACTTAGGACGTACGCTCAATGTCCAGGTTGCCCTTAATTGAGGCGCAACTTAGAGTTGTATTGTTGATACAAATGCATTGAAAAAGTGCCTATTTTTTCGGTTCAAGGATTGAATGGCGGTGAAGCTCGATGATTTTGACAATTTATCCTGCTAATTATGGCAACTTAAACGGGCACTCCTATGCCAAGTCTTCCTAGATTACCCAAAGAGTAGAGTCTGAGGTGCACAAGGGGTGGGTGGATGTGTGGGCGGCGGTATGCTGTGAAAGCCGTGTGGAGAGCATCTGCCAATAGATAGCTCGTGTTGTTGAATGGCCCGACAATAGCCACAAAAGAAGGAAGCGGACTGTCCAAGGGATGGAATATTGTCTGCGTGTGAAGAGCCGCGCAGAGCGACTTACCTTGCTTTGCGAGTTTATTGGGATTTGAAAGGGCCAACATGGAACTTGAATTTTTTTAGAAATCCTGCAAGATTCTGTCACAATTCTTCGGTGATTCCGTCATCCTTTGATGAAAGGAGATTTTGGTCGACGAAGTCAGAGCCGCAGAACGCCTGTGAAAATGCGAACATGGTGGATTTGAGAAAAGGCCTAACGCTGGAAACGCTCGTGCGCAAGTACGCGCCAGCGGTACTGGGTCTTTGTCTGGCCCATACATGCCAATTGTAAGGATGTTGAGGGAATAGGAAAAAGAGCTACCCATTCCGGGCGGTCCCGCTTCTTTTGTCTGGGAACTCTCGGCTCCGGCAACTGACACGGTCTAAACCACGGTTGTCTGGCTCGGCTATCAGTATTTACACGACTGTGATCGGGACTGCGTGTTGTACACGACCTGCCATCGCTTTTCTTATTCGTTCCGGAGTCATGGGCAGTTGTAACAATCTGGCACCAACTGCATCATAAATAGCGTTGGCAATTACGGCACCCATGCAAACAATCGCTGGCTCGCCGCCTCCCTGAGGAGAAATCTCGTCTGCCTTTACAAGCACTGTTTCGATCTTTGGCAGCCATGAGAAGCGAGGGATTTCATAGGTATTGAAATTTGAGTCAAGGATATTTCCACCTTTGAAACGGACTTCTTCAGTCAGCGCGTAACCTAATCCCATGGTGATACAGCCCTCCATCTGTATTATAGCTCCTTCGGGATTAATCACCTGGCCCATGTCCTGAGCACAGACTACGCGTTTCACCTGAACGTGTCCTGTATTCTTATCGACTTCTACCTCAGCTATATGTGCCACGTAGGTTCCTGAATCAGTGCCACAGGCTACTCCGAGTCCGCGCCCGCTTGGTGCTTTTGCGGGGGACCAGCCGAATTTCTCTGCTGCAGCCTTGAGAGTTCTTAGCACCCTCTCGTGCTTCAGATTCTTCAGGCGAAATTCGACAGGGTCTATTCCCGCTTTTGAGGCCATAATATCAATTTGCGATTCTCTGGCGAATGTATTGGTATTGTTGGCCGGGGCGCGCCAGGCTCCTGTGCCAAACGGATGTGGACCCCCGCCTCGCCCCCACTCTCCGAACGTAGCCGTGCGGTGGTGCGGGATATCGTAGAACTGTTGAGAGCCCCTTGATCCTGCGAAATAAACGCCATAATCCCAAAGGACAATTTTGCCTGAGCTTGCGATTCCTGATTTTATCTTTACTACCGCTGCAGGTCGAAAGCTGTCGTAAAAGAATTCTTCGGCGCGGCTCCAGGTAACCTGGACCGGCTTACCGGTTAGTTTTGCTAACCTCGCCGCTTCCACAGCTTGCGAGCTTCGGCTTTTTCCACCAAATCCTCCTCCGACAAAAGGAGTAATAATACGGACATTCTCAGAAGCCAAGCCCAGAGCCCGGGCCACTTGGTCTTTGAGGGGGAAAGGTGTCTGAGTCGACGCCCAGACCGTTGCCTTATCTGCTTCAATCTTAGCCAAAGCAGTATGGGTCTCTATAGGTGCGTGAGCGACGTAGCCATCCAAATAGGTTTCTTCCACGACGGTTTCGGCAAGCTTCTGCCCACTTTTGAGGTCACCGCCCTGGTCTACTACATTGCTTCTGGGGGCGTTATTCACCAGATGATCGAAGATAGTCTCATCGTCGACTTGCGCTTCGGGAATATCAAACTTGGCTTTGATTTTTGCCAGAGCCTTTTCCGCCTCATCAGGATTTTTGTGCAGGACTGCGACCAAATCACCGTCTTGGACGAGTTGGATATCTTTAATCTTTTCAACTTCGGAGGTGTCAATACTCGTTAGTTTGGCACCGTGAGCAGGAGGTCTTAAAATCCTTGCATACAACATGCCGGCAAGCCTAATGTCCCCGGCAAACTTAGCCTTGCCGGTGACTTTTTCTGAAGCATCTCGGCGTAGAACGGGCTTGCCAACAAGATTAAACTCGGACAGAGTCTTTAGGTCAGGTTTTTGCTTTGCGCGTCTTTGAATTGTCTTGCCCTTGGCCAGTTGGGCATAAGTGACCAGCTTTCGTCTTTGATCTTTGTGGGATACTGCTCCGTCTTTTGTTATTAGCTGGTCAGCAGGTGTTTGGAGTTGTTCGGCTGCCAACTCTATTAGAACCGCTCTGGCCTCTGCTGCTGCGGCTCTGAGAGCAGGTCCAAAGAAACGAGTAGTCATGGAGCCGAAAGTTCCCATATCCCACGGGCAGAGGTCTGTGTCCCCCATGACCATATCGACTGATTCTAAGCTCACATCGATTTCATCGGCCAACATTTGTGCCAGGGAAGTGATGACTCCCTGGCCCAGCTCGACTTTACCTGTGAAGCAACTGACTCGGCCGTCTTCTCCAATTCTAAGGTAAGCATTGAAATCATCGGGGTATCCTCTGCCGCGTCTTCGTGCCAGCAGGGCCGAAAGGTCTCCAATAGTGAAAAGGATTACGATGCCACCACCCAGACCCTTCAAAAACTCGCGCCGATTAAGTTGAGGGTCCGTGATTATGTCGGCAAAATCAAGATCCTCATATTTGCTGTACTCATCTTCTTTCATCTGTTCAGGGCTCCTTTCATTTCTTCGGCTGCGGACTGAATAGCCTGGATGATACGAGTATGCGCACCACATCGACATAAGTTACGGTCCATGGCCTCGATGATTTGCGCTTCGGTTGGCAGAGGGTTTTGTAATAATAGACCATAGGCTTTGAGAATCATGCCAGGGGTACAAAAACCGCATTGAAGGGCATCGTGTTTAACGAATGCTTCCTGGATTGGGTGAAGTTCGCCGTTCTTGGCCAATCCTTCAATGGTAAGGACCTCTTTGCCTTGAACGGCCTTTATAGGAAACCGACAAGAGCTGACGGCTTTTTTGTCCACGAGGACGGTACAGGCACCGCATAAGCCGGCTCCGCAACCGTACTTGGTTCCCGTAAGTCCCAGATCACTGCGCAAGACCCAGAGAAGCATTCGGTCACCATTTGCGGCCAGGCTTATGGGCTTGCCATTCAGTTTGAAAGAAATGTTTTCCATGATATTGACCTGCCTTCCAACTGAGATTATAAGCACATTGTCAATTGGGCGATTTAGCTTGCCTCATGTTCAACTCTTTTTAGGCAAGAATTAACGTAGACATTCTAAAAAACCGTGTTTCCCATTATAGGAGTGTATTATAGAATTGGCCGTGAAAAATGCAAAGCAGAAATCGGACTCTTGGAACAAATACAGAATGGATGTTACATTTCAACGATATCCTTGGGAAAAACAGTTTCGCTCTGAGGTCTTGGACTTCATGACGACCAATCCAAAGCTATGAATGATCTCGAAATATACAAAAAGGCGGCGTCGATTCTTGGAAGCGGCGAACATGTTGCTCTGGTAACGGTTGTATCCACAACCGGCTCAACTCCCGGAAAAGTAGGTTATAAGATGTTGGTTTGGGGGGAAAACGCAGATACGGTTGGCACCGTGGGCGGTGGGTTAATCGAAGCTGAAATAATTGACAAAGCCCAAAAGATCTTGCCGAGAGTAGAAAACCAAGTTTTCAGATTCAACCTGGATGGTACGGAGAACGTGGAAAGGGGAATATGTGGAGGGTCGATAGAGTTTCTTATTGAAACCTTCGATAAAAAAGGTCTGCCATTATTCGAAGAGCTTTCAAACGCTATCGAGTATGGAGGCAAGGGTGTACTTATATCAGTCATTTCTCCTGGCAAGTCACCTCAAAAAATCTTGATTGAAGACGCCGATCAGATTGATATGGCAGGTGAGGTTCATTTTTCGTCCGAGACCATTGAGTCCATAAGAAAACTTGCTGGTAAAGAGCAATCGTCGAAGAAAACCTTGGATAATGGAAGGGAAGTATTCATAGAGACTATCGCCGAACGACCGATGGTGTTCATTTTCGGCGGAGGACATTTGTCCTACTACATTTCCAGATACCTAAAATCTTTAAGTTTTCGAGTTACCATTTGTGATGACAGGGCGGAATTTGCAAATAAAGAAAGGTTTCCAGATGTAGATAATATCATTGTTGAGAATTTTGAAAGTGTTTTCGATAGAATTGACGTCAACAGCAATTCATATATCGTCATTGTGACGAGGGGACATAAATGTGATGAAATTGTCCTTGAAAAAGCTGTCAAAACAGATGCAAGATATATCGGCATGATCGGAAGCAAAAGGAAGACAGCGATTATTCTGAAGAAACTCCACGCAAAGGGTATTCCGGAAGAAGCAGTTGAAAAGGTCTATTCTCCTATAGGCATTTCAATAGGCGCAGTCTCTCCGCAAGAGATTGCTCTGAGCATAGTCTGCGAACTTGTAAAAATAAGAAGGCTTGGGGATGCAGGCGACACAGGGCATATGACAATATCTCTCTCCAAGAGTCCGCAAGAAGAATTATGATAGATGCGATAGTGTTAGCCGCCGGCCAGTCAAAGAGGATGGGAAAGCCAAAGCCCCTTCTAAGATTCAACGATAAGACATTTTTGGAGCAGGTCATCTCGGTACTCAAACTTTGCGATGTGGACAGAATCACGGTTGTTCTCGGCTCAGAGGCTCAGACTATCAGAAAAACCGTTGATCTGTCCGGCACAAACGTTGTTATTAATGAAGAGTACGAAAAAGGACAGCTATCATCTCTGATCGCGGCAATAGAGCAGACACCACAAACGACCGAGGCAATACTGATCTGTCTGGTGGATAATCCCTTTATTACTGAGGAAGTTGTCAACAAGGTTGTTGGCAAATTCAAGGAAACGAACAGTCCCATCGTAGTCCCTGTTTTCGATGGGGAGAGAGGACATCCTGCATTATTCTCAAGGTCACTTTTCGCTGAACTGTCCAGTGCCCCGGAGGAGCAAGGTGCAAGGGCTGTCCTGTATTCAAACGAAGAAAAGGTCCTTGAGGTTGAAACGTCCGAGAAGGGAATCCGGATTAGCATTGACACTCCGGATGACTACAGGCGACACTTCGGGTCCGATCCATAAGCGCTCTTTAGTACCTCCGTTCCCATAGTCGCCTAAGATGCGATTTGCCAAAACACAATTCATTCCAGCACTTATTAGCCAGCCACGCTTTTGTCGCTCGACGTATATGGGGTGACGGCAAAGAAGTTCGAAAAACTATGTTACCTTTTCTGTTCTTGAGCGCCTTATATAAGCAGAGAGTGGATTACGATCCGCTTTGTGGCAAATAATGGCCGTTGCCCCGCCAGGTACGACTTTGGGAGGCAGTGGGCAATTCTGGCTGAAGATAAGGAACTGTTTTGGAAGCGACAACTGGTCAAGGAAAGGGAAAAACCATGTTAAGGCAAAGATACATACCGGCAATTGTAGTTGGAGCTGTTCTGTGCTTGTGTGCCGGCGAAGCGCTGGGAGGAACGATAGTAGTCCGCTCGGCCTTCGGGCGGGCACATTTGATTGCGCACCCCCTTAGGCCGGGTGTTTGTATTCGTCCGATTTACAACAGGATCGTTCATGTTGGCCCGCATCACAGGAGGGTCGCTGTTACAAGTCCTCATCACAGTAGATTCGTGCGGATTTGGCCGCCTTGCCATAAAGTGGCTCCAACAAGACATGCTCCCGTAAGGCACGTTGTAGTCAATCCAAACCCAACTGTTGTCGTCGCTTCGCCTGCCCGGGTTGTTGGGCACACAAGGATTACGGTCTGGATTACGAACTCGAACGGTTCCAGAACAGCCGTACAGCTCAGAAGAAGTGGCCCCGGCTACTTAGGCCCGAGAGGCGAATGGTACCCGAACATGCCCACTAACAAACAACTAAGAGTAATTTATGGCTTCTGATCGGGACTGCGTGTGTACGTGCGTGGACCACTGTTAGCGAATCTCAAGTAGCAAACGGGCTGCAACACCGTCCTATCGGCATCGCCCGGGAACTCGGTTAGAGTCCAGATCTCTGTCCGCTTTGATTCCATACCGACCGGCCTTCCAGTCGGATATGGGCGCAGCGATGACGATAAGAAAAGGCGAGGTGTTCGTAAGGCGGATTTGCTTGAGGACTTTCTGCGAAAATCGTTGCTCTTCGTGTGTCAAGTTAACGTCGACTAAACCTATATTCGAATGCAACCTAACACGAGGCAACACGGCGGGCTGGAGAAAACACATAAGTGCCAGCGTATTAGAAAAACTCCAACACAATACGTTACCTTTCTGTCATCAAGTGCCTTTCATAATTGAAGTCAGGCATGTCAGCTAAGACATTGACAACTTACAGGGAGGATCAAAACAATGAAAAGAATAGGTGTTGCAGACAAATCTCAAATAAAGCAATTACTCTATACTGAGTGTGTTTTAGGTGTCAAAGACGATCAGTATCACTCCTTCAACGGCTTTCAGCTATGGTGGTACGATAAGCAGCGTGACGTCTGCAATTGCTGCCAGTCCCATTGGACAAACTTGAGAAAGAAGGTAGAACGCCATAGCCTGGATAAAGCAGCCAAGATTTTATGGCACAAACGCAACTCATTATTCCTGCGCAAAAGAAATCTTTTTGAAGACAGGAAATTAATGGCTCTGGCGCATTGCAGAGACTAACACGGTGAAATAACACGAACTGAGCATTCAGCCCCAAGCCAGCACCCTCCCCCTCCGCTCACTTGGCTACGATTATGTTGCCGGGAAAATAGTCATCCGCGCTGGTAAATGTCAGCAAAGGCATTACAATTGGGCGACTGATTGGGTAGTTCGTGTATTGTGACAGGATGGTGATCAAAGAATTCAAAAGCTCAGCTACGTAGCCGAGTGGAAATCCGACGTGGAACATTAGCTCTAAGAAAGCTTTTACAGCATACTTCTACTTGGCAGGACCGGCATAGAAGGGCACAAATGATGCTTAATACTGTAACAGAGCGATATTGTTGCTTAGTGCGTGTGTCTGTGACCGCTATGTTCACTGTATCTGTGATAGTCTGTTTCTTGATGCCAGAAGTGTACGCGGGGCAGAACTGGCCTTCATTTCGTGGTCCCTCAGCTGCAGGTGTGATAGAAGGCTATCCGACGCCGGTCAAGTGGGACCTTGAGCGATTGGAGAATATCCGCTGGAAAGTCCGTGTCCCAGGTCTGGGTCATTCGTGCCCGATAGTTTGGGGCGATCTTATCTTTGTCACGACCGCCGTCAAAGACGAGGGCGAATCCAGTTTGAAAGTGGGCTTGTACGGAGATGTCGAATCGGTGAAGGAAGAAGATGTTCTTAGCTGGCATCTTTACTGTATAGCAAGAGAAGGCAAGATTCTGTGGTCCCGACAGTCTCATAAGGGAAAGCCGAAGGTGAAACGTCATCCCAAATCCACTCACGCAAATTCAACTCCTTGTACAGATGGAAATTACGTCGTTGCATTCTTCGGATCTGAGGGCATGTACTGCTACGATATGGAAGGCAATCTTATATGGCAAAAGGACCTTGGCAAACTCGACTGGGGTTATTTTAGTAGTCCTTCCGCCCAATGGGGAGGTGGCAGTTCGCCCGTTATTCATAAGCAGATGGTTATTATACAATGTGATGTACAGAAGGATTCTTTTCTTGCCGCTTTCAATCTAAAAGACGGCGCTGAGATTTGGAAAACATTTAGAGACGATGTTCCTACCTGGGGTACGCCGACTGTCTACACTAGTGCCCAATATTCGCAAATCATTGTTAATGGGTATAAGCACATCGGCGGATACGACGTTGAAACGGGACGAGAAATCTGGAAGCTGAGAGGCGGTGGTGACATCCCGGTTCCAACGCCTATCGTAGCTCACGATCTAGTCTGTATCACCAACGCGCACGGACGTATGTCCCCTATTTATGCTGTGCGTCTGTCAGCAGCCGGCGATATCTCGCTGGCCGAGAATGCAACGAGCAACAAGCATATCGCCTGGAGTCACAGCCGGGGCGGCAACTATATACCCACGCCAGTCATATATGGTGACTATCTGTATTGTTGTTCAGATAGAGGCAAAATGAGCTGTTTTGAAGCCAGAACCGGTGAATTAGTATACCGTGAAGGTCTAAGCTCTTCATCTGGCGCTTTTTCAGCTTCCACGGTTGCGGCGGATGGAAAGATCTATTGCACTGCCGAGAAAGGTGACGTGTACATTGTTAAAGCAGGGCCTGAATTCAAGCTGCTCGGTACCAACAAGATGAATGAAACCTGCATGGCGACACCTGCAATATCACAGGGCACGTTGTTCTTTCGAACGAGGCATCATCTGGTGGCGGTGGCAGAAGGCAAGCAATAAAAGTCCAAGGATGAATGGTCTGAAAACATGCTCGAATGGACAAAAATGCTTGCGCGCCGGAGGTTGCATATCTCGGCGGATTCGGGTATTATCCTCAGGAATAGGCTAAGTGGCTTTGTGGGCAACGTAGTCTGGTGGATAGCGCACTAATTTGAGAGACAAAGGGCAAACGGCTATGGGAACAAGAAGAAAATTTGGCTCGATTGCGAGGGTTTTCTTGGTCAGTCTGCTGTCGGTCGTGACCGTAGTAGTTGTGGGGTGCAGCAAAGACAAGACGGCCTCAAAAGACCAAAAGGAGCTGATCCTGCTTTGTGGTAGCTCTTTTGTCAAACCGACTGAACAGTTGTGCTCGGAATTTACTGGCGCAACTGGTATCCAGGTAGTCACTACCGTTGCTGGCAGCGAAGACTTTTTGCCTCTGGTCAAAGCGGGTCAGAAAGGCGATATTCTTGTTACGCATGACCCCTACCTCGATTACGTCGCTGAGGCTAACGCCTTAGCTAATCATGTGCATGTAGGCTTTGTGGCGCCGGTACTGGCGGTGCAGAAAGGTAATCCCAAAGGCCTGACGAGCATCGAAGATCTTACGAAGCCGGGCTTGAAAGTGGCCCTGACCGATCCTGAGTATTCTACCTGTGGCGAGCTGGTGTTTGCGCTTCTGGAGAAGAAAGGCATAAAAGATGCCGTAATGGATAACGTGCAGAACCGCTTAACCAAAGGGCACCCTACCCTCGGGAACTTTCTCAAGACGGAATCGGTTGATGCGGTCATTATGTGGAACGGCGTGGCCCATACATTCCGTGACAGTCTGGAAGTTGTTCGCACGCCTTATGAATACGATAAGGAAATCCGTGTGCACGTTATTGGCTTGAGCTACACAAAAGAGCCAGGATTACTTGAAAAGTTTATTGAATTTGCGCGAAGAAGGGGACCTGAGATTTTCGCTGAGTACGGTTACGTGAAATAGACGAGAACAAGAGGCGGACTCCACAAATTGCCATTCATAATTTGTAAGAACGTGAATATAGCTTTCATGGTCCGTACGTTCAGAAGGATCAATTTCTTGTTGTTTGTATGTTTATTGATTTCCCAGCACGTCAAGGGCAGCTTGGCTGGGTCATCTGAAGTGCGTCCTCAAGAGCAGGCCGCTGAAGATTCTACCGTCCGCGCCAACGGGTCAAAAAATTCGGCCTGGAGCGATACGCTGAAGAACATACCTATAGGACCGTACAAGCTTGACATAGGCGGAAGCGTACGGTTGCGATTCGAGCATTCCGATGATTTCAATATCCAGCGTTATGCCGATCAGAGAAAATCCACTTTGTCACGAGACGAGTTTTTGCTTTATCGTTCGAGGGCCAACCTTGATTTGCGCTTCAGCGACCAGTCTCATTTTTATACTGAATTTCAAGATGCCGGAGCCTGTGGGTCGGACTTTAGCAGAGATGATCTCACGCTTGGTGCTCCTTATTGGAATTCTTTGGACCTGCGTCAGGCGTACCTCGAATGGCGTCGCATAGGTGACACGCCCCTTGGTGTTAAGCTTGGCCGGCAAAGAATCCTCTACGGCGACGACCGTATCTGGGGCCCCGGCGAATGGGGGAATGTCGGACGCTACGCCTGGGATGCAGTCAAACTCATAGCTGACATCAAGCCTGCGCAGGTCCATTTTCTCTTCGCCCGGCGGGTGATTTACGACGACCATAATTGGGACAGCCACGATTCTAACCTTGATGTTTTTGGCAGTTACGCTACGTTGAAAAACCTGCCAGTCAAACTCGATCTATTCTGGGTAGGTAAGCATACAGACTCAGATTATATTGAAGGGGGAAATACGGTTGCTTTTGATACCCACACAGTTGGTCTGTATATCGATGGGGAGTTTCGCAAGGCATGGGACTATCGTGGAACCTTTGCAAACACCTTTGGTGATTACAATAATGACCGTGTCGAAACCTATGGGGCCAATGCCAGAATTGGCTATACGTTTGACACTGCCTGGGAGCCCAGAGTGGGTGTGGAATATACTTATGCATCTGGTGATTCAGATCCTGACGACGGTGTCCACAGGACTTTCGACAGTGTCTTTGGTTCCGTCGCCGTGATGTATGGGCGAATGAACCTATTCTGCTGGATGAACATTCATGATTATCAGCTTTCACACAGCCTTAAACCTACCAGGAAGACCAAGGTTTCTCTGGATTGGCACTGGTTCTATCTGGATGAAGCCAAAGATGCATGGTATTACAGCAACGGGCGTCCGCAACGGCGCGACCCAACCGGCAAAGCAGGCTCCAGCGTTGGGAAGGAAGTTGACCTGGTGTTAAGTCATAAATACGGGGACCACGTACAACTTCAAACCGGCTATGCTCACTTTTTCCCTGGCAGTTTCCTGGAAGCCACAGGTCCGAGCCCAGATGCGGACTGGTTCTTCTTTCAGACGTTATATTCGTTTTGAATTTATTACTCAAAGGATAAGTAGCTATGAAAGGCACGCTTTTTTTGACTGTTCTTGCCGTTGCCGCCGGTTTGCTTGTTGGCTGTGAAGAAAAGCAGGTCGAGAAGCAACCAACGGAAGGAGTGGAGTTGGTGCTCTATTGTGGTGCCGGGATCCGCCCACCGGTAGCTGAGTTGGTTGAAGTTTTCAGGCGAGAGCATGGTGTGAAAATTGCCATCGATTATGCCGGCAGCGAAGTGCTCTTGTCCAAGATAAAGCTCAACCGCCGCGGCGACCTCTACCTGCCTGGCGATAAGCATTACATTGAGCAGGCTGCCCAGGCAGGTATGATTCTTTCGCGTGAGCCGGTTTTTTACTGGGTCCCCACTATCCTGGTACAGAAGGGAAATCCCAAGAACATCTCTGGATTAGAAGACCTGCTCAGGCCCGGCCTGAAGCTCGGCCTGGGTGATGCTAGCGCCTGCGCCATAGGCAGAACAACCCAGCAAATACTCGACAAGAATGGCATTGCATGGGACAATGTTAAGAACAATCTGGCATACCAGTCCCTGACGGTCAATGAGCTTGGGATGCAGATACAGGCCGATTCGCTTGACGCGGTTATTGTCTGGGATGCCATGGCCCGATACTACAGTAAATACGGCGATGAGGTGCCTATTGCTCCTGATAAGAATATCATCTCCACCGTGGACGTGGGTGTACTGAAGTTCACCGAGCATAAAGAACTTGCGGAGAAGTTTGTCGCATTTCTCACGTCTGTGCGAGGAAAAGAGATTTTCAGCAAACACGGGTATCAGACCGAGGCACCACAATAGAATTTGGATTTTCTAACGGTGCTCTCACATTCTGAAGCCGTTGCTCTGGATACTTCTGGAAAAGATCATGTTCTTGGGTGACATTTTGATGGGTTGCAAGCCACATGTGAGTATTTTGATGTGAATAGTACCGCGATTCGCTATAATGCCTGCGGCAGAAGCCGATGTGAGAGCCGTTGTAGATATTTTGGAGGTCTGCTATGATAGTCCAATTGTCCAATCCCTGGTGGGCTTTTGTCCTGTTGAGGATTTGTGCGGGTGTTCTTAGCGGCGCCCTTGGACTGGGCAGCGGGATCATACTAATCCCAGCGATGGTGTTGCTTTATGGTTTTGAGCAGAAGCCCGCCCAAGGTATGGCTTTGGCGGTAATGGTGCCGATGGTGCTGGTTGGGGCACTGCGATACTGGAGGAATCCAGATATAGAGTTGAACGCAGCGGTCATTGGATTGATTGCGTGTGGTGCTTTGGCCGGCACGTTAGCCGGGACGGAATTGGCTGCCAGGCTGCCAAGTCATGTATTGCGGAAGATATTTGCAGTTGTCCTGATAATAGCAGCGGTGAGAATGTTTATGACGCCGGCAAGCTCAAAGCGATCCGGCCCGGACAACAGTTTGACGGACCAGAAAGTGGCAGATTTGGTTGAACGTGGAGACCCAGATAATGACTCAGGAAAGTAGTAATGGGAGTGTGCGTATCTTTAGTGCCAGGGCGTGTGCTGCGCCTTTGGAAAAAGCTGCCGAGCTCTTTGAGAAGCAGACGGGCATCGGCGTCGAGATCAGCGTATGTAGTCGCCATTGTGCCCAGCCTGTTGCTGAAGAGGCTACGGGAGAAACCGGCGGCGATGATTTCTTGTTGGAAATTGCCGATGCTGGCATCCATGACCTGGCCATAGCGGGAGCTGAGTATCTGCTTGATGATGGAGAGGTCAGAGGGATGGTCCAAAGGCATCAGCGCCGGACCATCGCGTACCGTACTTCAGCCATTCTTGTGCCTGCGGACAACCCCAAGAACATCCATTGTGTGGAAGATATGGCCAAGCCGGGTGTGCGCGTAGCGGTCTCAGTCATTGATTGCCTGAAAGGATTGTGGGAGGATATTAGTGGGCGCTTGGGCCTTTTGGATAAAATTCGACAAAACATATCCTATTATGCTAACGGCTGTATTGCCATTGTGGAAGCTGTGGCGACGAATCAGGTTGACGCAGCGTTTGGCTGGACGGCTTTTCAACACCTGGAACCGGAGAGAATACAAGTCATTGAGATGCCCGAAGAACAACAGGTCTTGCGGGGGACATGTGTCGGATTGTTGTCTTTTGCCAAGCAGCCCGAGGTCGCGAAACGCTTCATGGATTTCCTGGCGTCTCCGGAGGCACGCCAGTTTTATGTGGAATATGGATGGAGCATTTAGAGGATTGGACCGAAGCATTGGACAGGCTGTAGAAGAGGAATATTTGCCGGCCGACCAGATCGGTTTCTGATGCTGCTGATTGAGCCCAGTAATCGGAGATCTACAGTATGGTTTTTCTGGAAAATTTCTACGAATTTTTGCTCATAGTGCATTTGTTTGCCACGTTTGTTCTTGTTGGTGCGATGACGCATAACTTGCTGATTGTCGTCAAATATCTGGGCGGCAAATTCGGCAGGCAAAAACTTGAATGGCTCTACGTCAGAGTGTCTTTGTGGGCCTACGTTATTACTTACGTTGTCGGGGCGTTGATTTATCCTGCCTACAGAGTGTATATCCGCCATCACTATTTCGACCCCGAGCTTCCTTGGGCCACCGGTCTGTTCGAGGTCAAGGAACACTGGGGTGCCGTTGCCTTGGCGATGCTCTTTGTATACTATTTTCTGCGCAAGAATTTTCAGCCGGCCACGGAAAGGGATAAGCTATTCCTCTATGTGCCGTTGTGCTTCCTACTGAATATAGTTTTATGGTACAAGGTTGTTGTCGGGTGCTACCTGACGCTTCTGAAAGGTTCGTGGTAATGAAGAAATCAGATACAGCCTACATCACTGGCTCCGTTTTTGCGGCTTTGACGGCCCTGTTCTACTGCTGCACTATGTGGTTTTCTATTAAGTTGCCGAGGTATTATCCTTTGGAACATAGCTGGCGATGGTTCAACCAGAAAGAGGGGCCCTCACAGGGCTGGTATGGTATGCAAGTGTTTGCTTTTTTGGCAGCGGGCATAGTGACGGCAGTGGTGTACTTGGGTCTAAAACGTGTTACCCCTGCCGATGCCAGCTTGAAACCGACTTTGACCAAGTCCCTTGGTGTCGTCGTGACCGTGATAATAGTAGTCTGTATGTTGTATATGCTCTACCACGAATTCGACAGGTGGCACATCTTTTGAGTCAGGATTTCATGTACGATCCGTATTTTGCAAGGCTTCGGGGACGAGACTGGGATTGTAGTATGGCTGTTGCATTATGCGACAGTCGACCTCATGATTAGCAGAGATGATTGTCCGAACTGATCACAGACAGGGTTTAATTTACGAATGAGAAGTTGGCGTGATATTGTCTTTACAGCAGGATTCTTCTTCTTTCCCGCTGTCTTCATGCTTTTTATCCTAATGCTAATAATCACCGACGTTTTCTACATCGATAGAAAGGCTGTTCTAACGGTTCTTGGCTCAACTTTTATACGTCATGCCCTTTGGATGAGTATCTGGACGAGCTTTACCGCCACGTTGCTTGCTTTGATTTTTGCGGTGCCCACAGGATATGCTCTGAGCCGGTTTCGCTTTCCCGGTTGCCTCCTTGCTGATACAATTGTGGACTTGCCCATCGTGTTTCCTCCCTTGGTTATTGGGCTTACGCTGCTGGTATTTTTTTCACAGACGGCTCCTGGAAGGTGGGTGCAGCAAGGCCTGGGTATTGAGTTCGTCTTTCAACCCAAGGGCATTGTTCTGTGCCAGTTTGTCGCTGCCGCCAGCTTTTCCATCCGTTCTGCTAAGACAGCGTTTGATGAAGTTGACCGACGTCACGAGAGTGTGGCTTTGACTCTGGGTTGCACGCGCTGGGGCAGTTTCCGGCGTGTTTCTCTGCCGTTAGCCCGTAACGGTATTATCGCCGGTGCTATTCTGACCTGGGCCCGTGCCTTTGGACTTTTCGGACCGCTGCTGATCTTTGTAGGTTCGTTCCGCGGACGAACCGAGGTCCTGAGCACAACCATCTTCCTTGAACAATCCGTCGGCAATCTTGAAGTAGCGCTGGCAGTAGGGTTGCTGCTTATCTTCATGGCGTTGATTGCTCTGACGGTTATTCGCGTTGTTGGTCGTTCGGCCACGGTGAAATTATGATTCGCACCGATGAAATTTCTTTTCACATTGGCACGTTTCAGTTGCAGGGCTTGAGCATCGAGATAGCAGACGGGCAATATTTCGTCCTATTAGGGCCGCCGGGTTCGGGCAAGACCATCTTTCTGGAGTGCCTTTGCGGTCTCAAGAGGGTCGACTTGGGACGAGTATACATTGATGGGCGTGATGTGACTGACCTCGAACCGCGTGCTCGGGATATCGGGTATGTGCCGCAAGACTATGCCCTTTTCCCGCACCTTTCTGTAGAGCGAAACATTGCCTTCGGTTTGTGTGTTCATGGTTATCAGCGAAAAAAAGCCATCACCAGAGTCACGGAAATGGCCGACTTGTTGGGGATTGGGCGTCTGCTGTCACGCAGAATAGACGGTCTAAGTGGCGGAGAAAGACAACGTGTGGCTCTGGCACGGGCTTTAGTCCTGCAGCCGAAAGTCTTGTTATTGGATGAACCTGTATGTGCCCTTGATGAGGTCACCCGGCAGGAAATCTGTGCGCAGCTGTTCCGCATTCAACGCCGATTCGGTCTCACTACCATCCATGTGAGCCACAACTTGGAGGAGGCATTTTCTGTGGCGGACCGGGCTGCCATATTACACCGAGGCGTCCTGCAACAGGTCGGAACTCTCGATGAATTGTTGCGCAAGCCTAATAGCGAATTTGTCGCCCGATTCATGCGGTGTGAGAACATCTTCTCTGGCCAGGCGACGGGCCAGAGCTGCGCAACCTCAGACACCCGGGTAAAAGTCGGTGACATTCAATTGCGGATACCGGGCCAACACCGTGGCACGCTCAAGTTCATTGTTAGGCCGGAAGACGTTCTCATTTTGCCCGGTGGTCAACATTATAGCAGAAGCGAAAATCGATTCGATGCCAAGATTGTTTGTTCTCGCGACTGTGGTGGTTATGTCAGAGTTGAGCTTGACGGTCCTCTCAATCTGGTGGCCCATATGACTCGTGCTGCGTTTGCCGAGCTAAGGTCCAACGGTAACGAGTGCTTAAACGTTATCCTGCGACCGAACAATATTCATGTAATTGGCAAATAACCAAATCAATGGGTCCGAAGTGCTGTCTGGTCACTGCTGGTTGTGCCCACGCTCTCATTACTGTTCTTGATGCACTTGGAATTGGTGGAGAAGCCGCTGGAATCCCAGCAATGCGGCCAAGTCGCCGAATCCCGCTGCGACTGGCAGAAGTCAGCTGTCCCGTGACGGCCGTGTGCAGTGGAGCAGTATTGATATCAGGCGTAACCTTCCTACCATGGATGATCCATACATCGATGACTGGAACCGCCTTCACAGCGGCTGGATAGGACCTCATGATGCAGAGAACAGTTGGTGGCGGAACTAAAACTTGACAGGCGGTGGCCAATCTGTTAGGGTATGAATTCTGGCGCTGCTTTGACAGTTCAGCCAAGCAAGACAACGCCGTAAGTGTCCTATTCTGCATATACTTGCGCGTTTTGTAGGATGCTTGTTAGGCCGAGACGTAGAAGAGGCTTTCAGTGTACAAAGGCTTGAACAGACGTGATTTCTTGACAGTTGTGGGCCTGGGCGCCGCTGCAGGGGTTGGAGCAGGTGCTCTGCCAACCTGGGCGCAAGAGACCGGTGCCAAGCGGAAGTGGCGGATGCGGCTGTCGACGTCGTCGATTCATTTCATGGAATTGCCCATCGAGCAGGCGTGTGAGCGAATCGCCCAGTTGGGTTTCAAAGCGATTGACATCTGGTCTGCCCACGAGGGCTGTCCCCACCTGGACGATGTGGCCAAACGCCTGGGTCCAGAGGGCCTGAAGGAGCTGCTGGCCAAACACAAGCTGAAGCTCTTTGCGTTTTCGGTCTACCGCGGTGGTTACGAGCAATATGCAAAGCTGCTTGGCGGGGCGGGAGGTGGCGTGGCTATCCAAGGAAGTGCCGCTCCGTGCAAACCGCGGGAACTGGCGGCCCGGATGCGGCAGTTCGTAGAAAGCCTCAAACCTCTGATCGAACTAGCTGACAAATACAATTCTTACCTCGCTATCGAAAACCACGGCCATGCGCTGCTTGACTCGGTGGATTCACTCAAAGCATTCGTCGACATTAACACGTCACCGAGGTTAGGCATTGCGCTGGCGCCCTATCATCTGCAGACGCTCAAGGCTTCGGTGCCGCAGGCCATTCGCATCTGTGGCAAGCAGCTTTTCTTCTTTTATGCGTGGCAGAACTATCCAGACTCGCAACAGCTTCCTGGCATCGGTCCGACTGACATGACGTCATGGATACAAGCCCTTGCCGACATTCGATACCGCGGGTACGTCAATCCCTTCATGCACGGGCATCCGAAGGCTGGGGTAATGGCAGCTAATCTGGCCAAAGCGAGAGATTATCTGAGAGCGTGCTATAAGAGAGTAAATCGTCAGACGTGAAATATATTCTGTAGTAGAAGCTAAAATTTATAAACAAAGGAGACGGTTATGCATAAGAAGCAACGCGAATCTCACAAAGAGGACGGTCTGACGCGGCGGGAGTTTATGCGCGATGGCGCGATAGCCGCAGCAGGCCTGGCTGTAGGTCTTGGCGCCGTCGGCAGCCAAAGCGCCTATGCCGAAGCGACTATGAGGAAAACCCGCAGCTACAACCCTGAGATGGAGTATCGGCCACTCGGTAAAACCGGCCTTTGGGTTTCTGCCGTGTGTCTCGGCGGGCACTGGAAGCTCGTCGACAAAATGGTGTCCGGCCTGTTCGAGGGAGGAAACTGGCTCGGTGCGGACCTGAACCACCCTGGCTTCAAGAAGAACCGCCATGATGTTGTAACCCGATGCATCGAATCGGGCATCAACTACATAGACGCTTGCACGATGCAGGAAGTACTTACATACGCTGAGGCTCTGAGGGGCAGACGCGAGCAGATGTACCTGGGCTGCTCGTGGTACCAGGAGGAAATGCGGAGAGAGGAGTACCGCACGACCGAGGCACTGCTGGGGACGCTTGATAAAGCATTGCAGCAGGCGAAGCTGGACTATGTAGATCTCTGGAGGATCACTATGCACGAGAAAAGTAGTGACCACACGGAGGCGGAAGTGGATGAAATGATGAACGCGCTCGAGAAGGCAAGGAAGCAGGGCAAGGCCCGTTTGACCGGCTTTTCTTCGCACGATCGCCCGCACATTAAGTGGATGATAGAGACTTACCCTGACATTGTTCAAGTCGTCGTGACCCCATTTACCGCCAGGAGCAAAGTGCGGCCGAGGGATAGTCTCTTTGACGCGCTGAAGAAGTATGGTGTTGGCTGCCTCGGCATCAAGCCCTTCTCCAGCAACGCGCTATTTAAGGGAAAGAGCGAGCCGGGCAACCCTCATTCGGAGGAGGACGACCGGCTGGCACGCATGGCCATCCGTTACATCCTGGCTACCGATGCCATCACTGCGCCGATCCCCGGTCTGATCAATGCTCACCAGGTCGACAACGTAGCAAGAGCTGTCAAGGAGCGTCGCGAGCTTGATGTAGCCGAGGCCCAGGAGCTGGAGCAGGCGATGGATGAAGCTTGGGCAAAACTGCCGGCCGATTACCAATGGCTGAAGGACTGGGAATACGTGTAATAGCCGACCGCACTGAGTTACCATGTGCGATGACGCCGAGCCAAAAAAGCAAGGATGTACAACATGAAGGTCGCGAAATTAAGGTCCGTGACACTAATCGCTCTGTTTGCGAGCAGTTTGTTGCTGGCTTTGGCAGCAAATTGCGCCCTTGAGAAACAGGATACGAGTGAAGCCGTAGGGCCGGACGCTAAAGACGAGCTTGTGGTGGCTAATCAGTTTTGCTTGGTGTGCCATATTGATTTCGAGCAGGAGCAGCTCGCCGTGAACCACCAGTTGGCCGGCATCGGTTGCGAGAGATGCCATGGTGAGTCCAAACCCCACCGTTCCGACGAAGCGAATATCACTCCACCTGAGATAATGTATCCTAAAGCCAGAATTAACCCAACGTGTATGATGTGTCACCCTCGACACGAGATCAGGCACGTCAAGGACCATCGGCCTGTTCTCTCGGCCGCGCAGACTATCTTTGACCTGGGCGTTGAGGATTCGGCGTCGGCTCACAAGGCAAAGTATTGTACTGACTGTCACGGCCCGAAACATCGCATCGAGGTCCGAACTGTACGCTGGAATAAGGCTACCGGCGAATTGATTAAAACTCAATAGAAAAGCCTAATCTTGACTGAACTTTGAACGCTTAATGAGGGAGGTCTATAGCGATGAATAAGTGTAGGTTGCGAAAGAGCGTTGTTGTTTTCCTGGCAGTTGTCGTAGTTATAGCTTGTTTAATCCCGGCTACAGTTTTCTCTGCCAGGCGGAAGCAGTATCACGTCGTGTTCGTCACCGGCGACGATGAGTACCGCTCCGAGATCACCATGCCTTTTATCGCCCAACTGCTTGGACGACAAAGACGTGTCAAATTCAAATCCACGGTTCTGTATGCCGTCGACCCGCAGACCGGCGAGCGCAACCCCAAGTACCAAAAGAACATAGATGGTTTGGAGGTGCTCAAGACGGCGGACCTGGTGGTGTTCTTCTTGCGGTTTCGAGCACTGCCCGACGAACAACTGAGGTTGATACTTGACTATGTCAATTCGGGCAAGCCCATTGTCGGCCTGCGTACCAGCACGCATGCTTTCCGTTACCCAGAAGGACACGAGAACGCAAAGTACAATGATGGCTTTGGGCGCGAAGTGTTCGGTCAGAAGTGGATCACCCACCACGGCCACAAATCCACTACGGATGTATTGGCCATCCCCGAGGTGGCCGACCACCCGATCCTGCGAGGGATATACGCAACAAAGAGTCCCTTTCGCTGCAGCTCGTGGCTATATCATGTGGAACCGCTGGTCGGTGATTGTAAGCCGTTGCTGATGGGAACGAGCATCAATTCGAACAAGGTCGATGACCAGGATGAATACCCCCTGAAGCAGCCTGTAGCATGGACAAAAACCTACAAAGGCGCCCCGGTGTTCTTCACCACATTGGGCCATCCGAAGGACTTTGAGGATGATTCTGTGCGGCGCCTGCTCATAAATGGCATCCTCTGGGCACTTGGGTTGGAGGTACCACGGGGCGGGGCTAATGTAGAGGCTCGAAGCGGCTTATGGGGCTGGACAGCTCCGGAAACGCATTGAGTCTGTGGTGTCTGCTTCTGGAGCAGGTCGCTAAGTTTTTGCAGCCTTAGCGAAGTAATCGCAGCGCACAAATTAGCCCAGCACGGGATATTGGGGTGGTAGTCCCAATGTCATCGACCCAACGGCCTGGTTCATACTGGGGATCCAGTATCGTCTTTGTATTTTTTGCGCAGTTGCTTCAGCTCGGCTTTCAGCTTCTTAACGATATTCGCGTATTCTGGATCGTTGTAGACATTCTTCAACTCATCCGGATCCTTCTTGAGGTCATACAGTTCCCACTCGTCGATATCGTGGTAGAAGTGTATGAGCTTGTGGCGTTTTGTTCGTACGCCGTAGTGTCGCTTTACGCTATGCACTGCCGGATACTCGTAATAATGGTAGTACATGGACTTTCGCCAGCGTTTCGGCGTCCTGCCCCGCAGCAGCGGCCGCAGCGACCGGCCCTGCATGTCGGCTGGCTTGTCAATCCCGGCAAAATCCAGAAAGGTCGGCGCAAAATCCAGATTCTGTACCAGGTCGTCGTTTACCGATCCGGCCTTGATTTCCTTCGGGTACCGCACCAACAGCGGCATCCGCAGCGACTCCTCATACATAAACCGCTTGTCGAACCACCCGTGGTCACCCAGATAGAAACCTTGGTCGGACGTGTAGACAATAACGGTATTCTTGGCCAAACCTGACTCGTCCAGGTACTCCAGTAAGTAGCCGATGCTGTCATCGACCGATGCGATGCAGCGCAGGTAGTCCTTAATGTAGCGCTGATACTTCCAGCGGACCAGGTCTTTGCCTTGGAGATTTGCCTTGCGAAAAGCTTCATTCTTAGGTTCGTACGCTGCATCCCATTGTTTCTTTTGCTCGGGTGTCAGGTTCTTTGGAGCCACGAGCTTTAGGTCCCTATCGTTCATTGTCTTTTCTATGCTCATGTCTTGTTCTTTGGCTGCTCTTCCACGGTTGGAGTAGTCGTCGAAAAGGGTCTCCGGCTCAGGAATAGTGACATCATCGTACATCGTCAGGTGCTCAGGCTCTGGCTGCCAGTTGCGGTGCGGAGCCTTGTGTTGAAACATCAGACAGAACGGCTTGCCCGTGTCTCGCTTGTGTTGCAGCCAGTCCAGCGCCAGCAGCGTGATGATGTCGGTGGTGTAGCCGGTGTACTTGACCGTACCGTTGGGCGTTTTCATCGGTGGGTTGTAGTAAGGGCCCTGACCGATCAGCACGGACCAGTAGTCGAAGCCGGTCGGGTCGGTCTTGAGGTGCCATTTGCCGATCATGGCAGTCTCATAGCCGACCTTTTGAAGCAGCTTGGGGAACGTTTGCTGGCTGCCGTCAAACTTCTCTTTATTGTCGATGACGCCGTTGATATGGCTGTATTTGCCGGTCAGTATTACCGCTCTACTGGGTGCGCAGATAGAATTCGTGCAGAAGCAGTTATTGAAAAGCATACCTTCTTTGGCCAGCCGGTCGAGGTTAGGCGTCTTGTTAATCTTACTGCCGTAGCAGCTCAATGCGTGCGAGGCGTGGTCGTCCGTCATGATGAATATAATATTGGGTGGTTTCCCTGCCGCTTCCGTCGCCTGGGCTATACTAGCACAGCTTTGCAGCACCGATAGTGCTGTCCCCGAAGCTGCTATACAGCCGACGCTCTTCAAGAATTCTCTCCTTGTCTGTTCTTTCATTTTGGTTCCTTTCTTGCCTTTATGAGGTGGTCAGGTGCATGTTTCTAATAACCTTTCGGTCGCTTAAATCCTCCGATTACATCTGCTATCTTCCCAGCCAGATCGATCGGTGTCGCATCTTCTAAGTACGGTCCTATGATCTGTATCCCGACGGGTAAGCCATCGCGCGTTTGACCAACTGGGGCGGTCGTTGCGGGCAGTCCAGCCAACGTCGCGAAAGAGATCCAAAACAGCAGGTCTGAGTACGGTCGGGGACCTTCTGGTGTTGCCAATTTGCGTTCCTCGCTCGGTTGGCTGTGGTCATGGGGGAAGGCTGGTACAAAGGCTGTGGGTAAAAGAAAGGCATCGTGCGTACGGAAGTACGCCTGCCATGCAGCACGAGCCGCCATTTGGGCCTTGCTGGCAGCCTGGAAATGCTTGTGGGGTGCCGTCAAGGCGCGGGCCATGATCGCGTCATTACTGCCATCCTGTTTCGCTGCCCGCTTACGCATTTCTTCCATCTGGTCGTCCTCGACGGAGGAAGCGGAAGTGGCGGCATATAGGAGGTAGCGATAGGTTTTGTACTGATCAGCAGGGTCAAGACCGGGCGGCCAGTCTTCTTCCAAATGTGCACCGGCCCTACGTAAGTCTTCAATGGCTTTCACTATCACATCTTTTACGTCCGACGAAAGTGGACAATCGGAATCGCTCACAACGTACCCGATCCGATAGTCTGACAAACGAGCGCCCCGCGCAGGTGGTAGCGACCAGTGGTAGGCAACGGCCTCCTCGGTATCTGGGCCTCCTAAAACCTGCAGTGCCAACTGCAGATCAGCCGCGCTACGCGCTAAAGGCCCCGCCACAGGAAGATCCCCGAGCGGAAAAGGCCTCATTCCTGGAGGGGGGGGAATATGTCCTCGCAGCGGTATTACATTTAGAGTGGGCTTGTGGCCGTAAACTCCGCAGAAGTGAGCCGGCACGCGGATCGAACCGCCAATGTCGCTGCCTACTGACAAGTAGCTCAGACCTGCCGCCAGGGCAGCTGCGCCGCCACCTGTCGAGCCGCCAGGGGTTCTTTTCAAGTCCCAGGGGTTGTTGGTCGTGCCGAAAATCTTGTTGTAGCTCTGCCAGTCACTCAGCATAGTAGGAACGTTGGTATGGCCTAAAATGACTGCACCGGCGGCACGCAAGCGCGAGACAGCCACGGCATCTTCTTTGGGCACGTAGTCAGCTAAAGAAGGTGCGCCAGCGGCCGTGCGCACACCGGCTATTTCAAAGGAGTCCTTGATTGTGATGGGAACACCGTGCAAGGGGCCCCAACATTGGCCTCCTGCCATCGCTTTATCTGCAGCGCGCGCTCTGGCTAACGCTTTATCCCGCACAAGTGTGATAATAGCATTAAGGGAGGGATTATGTTGGTCTATCCGCTTGAGGATGTGCTGCGTAAGTTCCACGGATGATACCTGGCGCTTGCGTATCGCTCGTGCTGCTTCGAGTGCAGACGCAAAGTTGAGGTCAGAAGCCTTGATAATTTTGCCTTTGACATTGGCTATAGCAGCATTTCTCAATGAGGAGGGAAGGACCGTGCAGCTAAGAAGCATCGCGCTACTGCTGAGAAAGGAACGCCGACTGTACTTCTGCTGTAAGGAGGCCGGCAAATCTGCTTCACCCGGCTTGTTTAAATATGCTTGGGTCATGGCAAATCTCCTGTCTCGTACGGTTCACAAGTTCACTTGCCGATGTAAAGAATAATCAAAGTTTCAATTATGGAATAGACTGTTCTTTGGACATGTTTACCACAAACACATTTGTACTGCGTTTTTACTTTTCGTCCGCTTATGGCATCACGCCTTGTACCGCCATGCGTCGGTGTTGGGGACATTCGGTGCTACATGCAGGCGAGTCTCCCAATCCTTCAGCAATTTCCTGTGTTCCGACAACGTCGGAGCATGCGCCGAGCTCGCTGCAAGATTCTTGGTTTCGCCGCCGTCATTCTTCATGTCGAAAAGCTGCTCGACCGGATCGTCTTTATAAGTGACATACTTGTAACGTTGCGTCCGGACCATCCTGCTGGTATTGCTGCTCACCTCCGAAATGATGAAATCACGGTTAAGCCCGCCTTTTCCTTCCAGCGCCGCCCGCAGACTCACACCTCGCACATTCGGCGGTGTCTTTATACCCGCATAGTCGCACAGTGTCGGCATTATATCCAGCCCCGAAACTAAATGGGTTGTATCCGTACCATTCTCAGAGATATGTCCCGGCCAGGCAAAAAGCAGCGGCACGCTCGCGGCCTCGTCATAAAAACTGCTCTTGCGCACCATCTGATGATGCGCCATACCCTCCCCATGGTCGGAAGTCAGTACAATCAACGTATCGTTGGTGTGCCCGGAATCTTCGAGCGCCTGCAGAACACGCCCAATCTCGGCGTCCAAATGTTCGATATTGCGATAGTAGCTCCACATGTAATATCGCCAGTGCTCCTTGTTCCACTTGCCCTTGCCCCTGAATGGCTCATTACCTGCTCGTCTTTGCCTGATTGCCTCCGGCTCATGCTCATCGAACTCGAAATTATCGGGCAGCTCCGGCAGCTCACCGGCCAGCTCCGGATACCGAAGCCGCCCCGGATTCTCCATATTCAGCCGGAGCCACTCACAAATATCGTGAGGCTGCATAAACGAGGCTGCCAGCAGAAACGGCTTGCGTGTGGACCGATTTCGCAAAAAGCCCTGGCACGCACGTGACATCACCGTATCGCAAAGGTAACCGAACCCGCCGATACCTGTATTTATGACCCTAAAGCCCGGTATCGTGCTCGAATAGCTCCTCGGCAGATGCCACTTCCCCGCGTAGAAGGTCTCGTAGTCGGTTTGTTCTGAAAACCACTGCCCCAGATTCGGTATGTCCGAGCGGATAGACCGGCCGTTCACGTGTACTCCGCACTCACTGCTCGTCCGCCCCGTAAAAACCGCACTTCTCGCAGGGCTGCACAGCGGATTAGCCGAGTACGATTGTGCGAAGCTTACCCCGCTTCTCTTCAGCCGGTCAAGTGCCGGCGTTCGCACGTGGCGACAACCCCCAGCGGCAATCGTATTAATGTGCTGCTGATCCGTAATGATCAAAAGGATGTTCTTTGGCTGTGCCTTTCGCTTCTGACCGGCAGCGACAACTTTTCTGGTTAGACCACCGTTAGCCAAAAGTGCGATAGTACTGCCGCTGAGCTTCATAAAAGCCCGGCGGTTCACCAGATATGATGATTCCTTTGTTTTATTGCGCCTACTCATCGTTCTTATTTCCTTTGCAGGTTCTTACTTCGCCGGTAAGATTTTCGTAGTTGCTCGGTCGTCTGCTTGATTATGCTCTCTGCCTGCTCATCCAGGATATAGGCCTTGTTCATCGTAATGACCGCAAGTAGTCGGTGGCTGTCATCGAGCCAATATTCATAAGGCAGAACTCCACGTCCCAGTTGACAGAATTGGTGCAGCGATACTTCTTCGTCACTTATCCTTATCCGCTTAACTCCACGATGCGATAGATGCTGGTCTTCTTTCGGAAGACTCAGGCCTTCCAACAAGTCGAAAGCCAGCGAAGATTCTCTATCAAAGCTCAAGCGTTGAACTGCCTCGAAGAGACACCAATCGCAAGTAAGCTGCCGTGCAACTTCACGTTTCAGAGTATGATGGCTGCTCTTGATGCTCATGACATTTGCGTCGATAAGGCCTTTCTCATCGGTCGCAAGGTCGTTGATAATCTTGCCGCCGGCGTCGAAGAAACGACTCGATAGATGCCATTGAGTGGGCGATGCCAGTTGATTATTCATACACTCTATTGTGGCTTCAATAACGTTCTGCATCCCATCTGTCTCGACAACTTCTTGGTAGGCCTTCAATGTAAACGTTTCATTTGAGCCGTCAGCGGAACGCGTGATTCGCAGGAATCCCACATCTTGGTTGCCGCTCTGACGATATCCGTGACAGGTCCAGATACGGTATGTATTAGCCCAGCGTCCATTCGGGTCGAAGTCTTCAGATGGACGTGGAAATTTCCGAACGGCGTCCAATTCACAAAGCAACTCCGGAGTCAAAGGCGAACCGACTATCGTCCTTTTCTTTGTTTTCTTGGCCATAGTCTTCTCTTATACTTTCGGCTATCTGCCAACAAAGGTCGTTTAGACTGCTATCTATAGTCTTTTCCTGCAAGGCTGTCCTTGCACGACTTGCGCCACTGCTCGAGCGCTGCCTTCATGTCTTGCAGAATCTGTGGTTTCTCTGCCGACAGATCTTTTGTCTCCCCGGGGTCTTTTATCAGGTCAAACAGCATGTATGTCTTGCCTCTATCCCTGCTATATATTTTATAACGATTGTCAACGAATGAGACCTGATTGCCGGATTCAAAGCCGATAGGCAGCGGACGTCTGGTCATTTTGCCTTCAATCAGAGGCAGCAGACTGACTCCATCGATTGGCTGCGGTTGACCTTCTATTTCCAGGCCTAATACGTCCAAAACCGTCGGGTAGTAGTCCGACGTACAGCACGGAACATCAGTCACTTGCCCACCTTTGATGTGAGCGGGCCATTCGAGCAAGGCTGGAACTCGAACGCCACCTTCAAGCAAGCTACGCTTGCGTCCGCGAAAAGGGCCAGCCGACCCACGGGTGCGGCCGTGCTTGCCGTCTTTTCCTTCAGGGCCATTGTCGCTGCAGAACCACAGCATAGTGTTGTCGGCGATCTGCATGGCGCTTAGCTCCCTGCGAAGCCGGCCCATCTGCGCATCCATAGCGGTTACACATCCATAATAGTGCTGCTCATCCTCACTATATTGCGCGTACATGTTCTTGTATTTGGGGCCAGCTATCACCGGTAGGTGTGGCGCATGAAACCAGACGACCGCGAGGAAAGGTTTTCCCTCGTCTGCTGCCTTTCTGACAAATGGAATAACGCGATCCATGATGACCCGACTGTCATCTCCGTCGAGATATTGGGTCTGTCGTGTGCCGTCTTCTTGCCAGTAGGATGTTCCGTAAGGCTCGTCTGTCTCCGGCTTTTTCATCGGGTCCCACGTCGGAACCTTGGCTTCTGTGCTAAAGCATACGTCGAATCCATTTCGCCACGGTGGGCTGTAGTGCTTTGCGCCTTTCGGTCCGCCGCGGTTGGAATCCTTTTCCATAGTCGTAAGTGTCCCCAAGTGCCATTTGCCGAAATGCCCCGTTGCGTACCCTTGTGTCTTCAAAGCTTCTGCAAGTGTAATTTCGTCCTCGGGTAGGTGCCCGACATTTGCTGAGAAGACTCCATATCGATAGGGGTGTCGACCCGTGAGGCAGCTTCCGCGAGTGGGTGAGCATACCGGAGCAGCGGCATAGAAACGGCTGAATCGCAATCCAGCTTTCACCATTGCATCGAGGTGGGGTGTCTTAATTATCGAATTGCCGTTAAATCCAGGGTCGCCCCAGCCCAGATCGTCGGCCATACACAGGATAACATTCGGCTTGTCCTTGTCTTTCTGTTTGGAAAAGCAGTTGCCGGGCAAGCCCATCGCTATCGTGCCGGCCATGTAGCGAAGAAAACCCCTTCTATTAACCACCCTATTCACCCTTTTGATCGAGCTGCAATTTAGCTTCAGCACTTTCAAGAGCTCTACTATGAGCCGAATGCAGCGCCCATGATAAAAGATACGATCGGCCTTGTCCAATCAATTGGCATCCATCCTCGAAGACCGTGGCCTGTTGGCGTATTTCGTTGGGCGTTTCTCAGGTGCGAGAAAAACAGGATGTCTGGGAAAAATCCTTACCGCTGCACACGCAAAATTTGTTAACATACCTCTCGCAGGGTCGCTGTTCTAACGTTCCGTTGTCAGGTTGCAGTAGCAGGAAGGTCAAAAGTGGCTCAGCTAAAGAAACAGCTCGGTTCGCTCGACGTGTTTGCCGTGGCAGCGGGCGCGATGATAAGCTCAGGCTTGTTCGTGCTGCCTGCGATTGCTTTCGCTGAAGCCGGGCCGGCCATAATCTTGTCCTACCTTTTTGCGTCACTGTTGATAATTCCCAGCGTCCTCAGCAAAGCCGAGCTGGCCACTGCAATGCCGCGAGCTGGTGGAACGTATTTCTATGTCGAACGAAGCTTAGGCCCGATTTGGGGCCTGTTCAGCGGATTGGCAAACTGGTTTTCACTGGCCTTGAAAAGTGCCTTTGCAGTCGTTGGAATGGCGCTTCTTATCCAGGTCGTGCTGCAACAGGTTCTGCCCGCAGAGTTGAGCCAGTTGCACGTCAAAGCAATAGCCATCCTCTGCTGTCTTGGCTTTACGACACTGAATATCGTGAGCGTCAAGCAAACCGGCAGATTTCAGGTGTTCTTTGTGCTAATATTGCTGGCGATACTCGCCCTATTCATATTTCTCGGCGCCGGCGCCGTTAAGGCTGTGCGGTACAAGGAGTTTCTGGACAAAGGTTGGCCAGCAGTGTTTGCAACGGCGGGACTGGTCTTTATAAGTTTTGGCGGCCTGACCAAAATCGCTAGCGTCGCAGAGGAGGTAAAGCACCCTGGCAGAAACCTGCCCCTTGGCATGATCCTGGCTTGGTTTGTCGTAACACTGGTTTACATCGGCGTAATCGTCATTGCAGTAGGCGTCCTCGACAAGCACGAGCTTGTTGAAGTTGTCGATGGCACCGAACATGCTAAGACACATGCACCAATATCGCTTGCAGCAACCAAGTTTATGGGCGCTGCCGGATTTGCACTTCTAAGTCTCGCTGCCTTAGCTGCCTTTGTAACCACCGCAAATGGTGGCTTGCTCGCCGCATCAAGGTGCCCTATGGCTATGAGCAGAGACCAGTTGCTCCCGCCGCCTTTGGCGATGGTGAACGACCGCTTCAAAACACCTCACGTTAGTCTACTGCTCACCGGCGGATTCATGGTTGCGGCAATCGTCTTTCTCGATATTGTAGTGCTGGTAGAAACCGCCTCGACATTGATGATAATACTCTTCATTCTTGACAATGCCAGTGTGATTATTATGCGCGAGAGCAAGATACAGAGCTATCGGCCGATGTTCAAATCCCCTTTATATCCCTATGTGCATATCGCGGCTATCATCGCTTATGGTGCTCTGATAATAGATATGGGCGCGATACCGCTGCTGATTACCGCTGCTTTTATTGGTTTAAGTGCCGCGTGGTTTGGCCTCTATGTTTCCCGGCGAGTCAGCAGAGCATCGGCGGTGATGCACATCGTGGAACGCGTCACTGACAGAGAGCTAAAAACCGTCACGCTCGAAAATGAGCTTCGTGATATATTGATAGAGCGGGACGATATAATCGAGGACAGATTCGACCAGCTCATAAGACACTGTCACATCTTGGATATCAAAGGCAAAAAATCTGCCGAGAAGATCTTTCGACAGGTATCAGCTATTTTAGCCGAGCGATTAGAGACGGATGAATTTGTGCTTTTCGAGAAGTTCCTGCATCGCGAGGCCGAGGGCAGCACCATCATCCAGCCAGGCCTTGCCGTACCTCACGTTGTCGTCGAGGGCGAAAGCAAATTCGATATCGTCCTTATCCGTGCCCGCGACGGTATCAACTTCCCACATGCTGACGACCCCGTCAGAATAATGTTTGTTCTGGCTGGTAGTAGAGACGAGAGGAATTACCACCTAAGGGCCTTGATGGCTATAGCTCAGATCGCCCAGGAGAAGCACTTTGAACAGCAATGGCTCGCCGCCCGGGACACCGAAGGAATAAGAAACCTGATCCTTCTGTCTACCCGAAAAAGAGATGCGAACGTGTAACCCCACCCCTGACAACTGCGTAACTCTTCGAGAAGTCATTCTCAATCCTTCATTCGGTGAGGCACTATTCTCACAAAAGTCCGCCAATTTCACCGTGCCGTCCCCTACAATGTCTTGCCAGATGTCCGTCTGTGGGTCGTGCCAGAGACGCTGGCCGACAAGTCCCGTGAAATCCTCAACATCGTTTAGGTGGCGGGGTAGACACAAGACGGATAGATGTCGCATGTTTTGCCCGATCCTGTCAGCGCATTGAGGCGGAAGCCGGGCCCCACAAATCAACAAAAGTTTTGGGGCCAATCTCGGCCTTCCGGGGATTGTGAAGTGCACGGTTGAGGGAAAATAGGGACAACAAAGGAAACTCGAAAATCCCGTGGTTTCCACGATAGACACCGTAGCGAAGAAAGGACAATACGGGCAGGCTGAGCAGATGCATCGCTGCCGCTCAGTCCTGAGCAACATTTTCACGATAAATTTCACCGTCAGTGTTCTCATGTTCTGGCTAATCTTTGTCACTTTTTTCTTGACAGGGGTGGTGGGAATGGTTAAGGTAAAAATAGGTAAGTGGGAGCTTCAACAGATCATCAACAGGCTACAAGGCGCGGCTGTTTTGTGTGCGTGCATATAATGGCGAGGTTCGGATAGAAATGGGCTGTGAAAAAGCAGGAGTACGCCAGATGAGCGGAAAGATAAATCTGAGAAGATGGCTGATAACGTTAGGGATTAGTCTGGGGATGGGCTGCAGTGCCTTTGCAGGGCAAGTTATCTACGTTGACGCTGATGCGGC